>JADMIO012757611.1_pt1 | contig 11649 bp, 12 predicted proteins | sample 8958161 | NCBI WGS metagenome assembly JADMIO01 (sample SAMN16585339, study PRJNA669376) | soil metagenome | isolation source: Crop rotation soil | place: USA: Cullars Rotation, Alabama | collected 2011
CTTTCCCGGGCAAACTTGAAGCCACTACGCCGAAATTCATCGTCGAAAGCGATGCTTCGATAGTTGCTCCGTTGATGTTTGCATATATCCTCGGTTGGTAACTGAAAAGTAGTAATGCTGGCATTTGCACTAATCTTTCTTACCTGCTCGCCAGCGGCCCTTCTCGATTTTGCTCTTCCAAAGTGGAAGGCCGATAAGAGTGTTCGCATCGAGGACGCTTACAAGTGGACTTATCAGGCAATGCGTGGCGGTGAGCACGCCATTCCTGATACAGAGTCGGCTCGCAGTTGGCTTGATAGTGAATGGAAGTCGTTGGACAAGCCAATGGCAAACGAACCCCTCTGGGAGTCGTTATGCCCCGGCGATGAGGTAGGCAGACTGAACCTCCGAGCGTTTAAGGCAAAAGGCGGGACGGAAGATCATCTGCTAGAGGCATTTTTAGCATCCAGCCGCGAATACAGGCCCGAACAATCTGACTTTGTCGATGCATGGCATGAGCTAGGCAAATGGTTAACAAAAAGATCGGCTGGCAAGCTAAGCTACAAATCGTGGGAAAAGCTCGACACTGAGATGAGAGCAAAAGATTATCCCGCGATTCATCACAGTAAAGAGTACGAAGCACGGCGGGTCCCCTCATACCGCGTGCTCACCGGCGACCAATACCAGAAGCTTTTGCTCAAGCTAAAGAAAGAACGAGATTAACGCGCCTTTCGACGATCCGGCTCTTTAGCGACGCCCTTGAAAGGTTTATCGTCTTCTTTTAGATCCGTAAACTCGCCGCTCGTTAGATCACGTTTAACATATTTGCCATTTTTTTGATCGATATTTAGTTGAGAACGATCACGCTCGGCTCCCTTTCTAAAACCCTTTCCCGTATTTGTTGCCATAAAACCTCCGTTTAATAGTTAATTTATGCGCCGACAAGTCGAGCGGTTTGTCGGTCAGCTTACATAAGGAACGTTTGCGTGCGAGTGAATATCTGCAATACCATTTAGTAGCTGATGAAGATATTCCACGGGATTGAAAACGCCAATATCCTCAAGCCGACCGTGCTCACGCTCGGTGTTTTTGACGGACTGCATTTGGGGCATCAGCAGATAATGCAGCACGTTGTCGAGCGTGCAAAGGCGGCGAACGCTCACGCAACGGCGATTACTTTTGACCCGCATCCGCGAGCGGTGCTTCATCGTGAGTCGGCGCCGCTGCTGCAAACGCTCGATCAGAGGCTTGCAAATTTTGAATTGCTCGGTATAGAGCAGGCGATAGTCGTAAAGTTCGACCGCGAATTTGCGAGCCAACCGGCGGAAGATTTTTTGTCAAACATAATCCGTGACCGTCTTCACGCAAAAGAAGTTTACCTCGGCAGGGGTTTTGCGTTCGGCAGAAATCGCGGGGGTAATATCGAACTGCTCAGGCAAAAAAGCCAAGAGCTTGGATTTGTAGCCGACGAGGTCGATGAAGTGCAGATACGGGGATCGCGAATAAGCTCTTCGGCAATTCGCAAGTTGCTCGCCGAGGGCCGCGTTAATCTTGCGCGGCGAATGCTCGGCCGTCCGTATGGTGTAGAGGGTGTCATCACTCGTGGCAACCGGCGCGGCCACACGATAGGTTTTCCGACAGCAAATCTAAAACCGCACAATCGCGTTATTCCGCGCTTTGGAGTATATGCGACAGCTACGCTGATCGACGGAACCTGGCGAAAGAGTATAACGAACATAGGCGTGCGTCCAACGTTTGAGAATGACGCTGAGCCGTCGATAGAAAGCTACATCTTCGATTTTGACGACGAGCTTTATGGCGATGTTTTGCGTGTCCGCTTTCTGCACCGCATACGCGATGAGTGTAAGTTCAACGGAATAGACGAACTAAAGGCGCAGATCGAAAAAGACACTCGGCGGGCAAGGAACTATTTCAGCCATCAAGGCGTAAAGAACATGCTGGCGATGTTATGAGTATTACCGAACTGCGACCAATGATCTGGACCGAAGATTTTGCCGGCACGATCGAGTTTTACACTCAAAAGCTGGGTTTTGAGTGCGTTACGCGAATGGACGAATATCCATGGGGATCTCTTAGGCTGAACAACGCTGCGATAATGGTCGCCGCCCCGAACGAGCACACGCCATATGACCGAATTGGTTTTACGGGCACCTTTTATCTCAACACCGACGATGTCGACACACTCTGGTCCGAATTAAAGGACAAAGCAAAAGTTTGTTACGACATCGAAACATTCCCGTGGGGAATGCGCGAGTTTGCGATATACGATAACAACGGTTATATGCTGCAATTCGGACAGGAGATCACTGAATAACCGATGGCCGAACGATCGGAACAAATTGTCAAAGAACAAAAGAGTATCGGCCTAAACGGTAATGGCCTGAACGCGCTTGTTCCGACCGGCGATCTTGCGATCGCGACACTTGTCACAAATGAGCAGTTGGCCGAAGAGGAACGATCGCTTCAAAAGGTCGAGGACAAGGTCGAGGGCAAATATCAGGGCCTACGCGGGTATTGGCGCCTATTCAGCATTTCGCGTGTCATAGCGATGCTTGCGTTCTACCTCTATCTCGATCAGTACGATATTCATCACAAACATCACCTGAAGCGTATAGCAGCACGAATGAAGATCGCTAGCGATCTGACTCGTGCGGCTGTATTTGGAGAGAAGCTTTACCAAGCTCGTACATGGTTCTTTCACATCACGATGCTCGCGTTGCAACGTGTGTTTGTTGGCAGCACGAAAACCAAGGAGGCAAATCAGCAAAACCAAGCTGTTTGGCTAAAGGAAAAACTAATCGAGCTCGGGCCCACTTTCATCAAAATGGGCCAGTCGATGGGCACACGTGCAGACCTTTTGCCGCTTCCGTTTGTCAAAGAACTTGGGACACTGGTCGATCAGGTGCCACCGTTTCCGAATAGTGTCGCGTTCTCGATCATCGAAAAAGAACTCGGTCATAAGATCAACGAGATTTACGCTGAGTTCGAGCTTGAACCGGTTGCCGCCGCTTCACTCGGCCAAGTCTATCGAGCACGGCTTCACACCGGCGAAGAGGTCGCCGTTAAAGTGCAGCGGCCAAATCTCGAAGCGACGATAAAGGGCGACATCGTCATTCTTAAAAAGGTCGCGAAATTTGCCGAACGCTTTCCGCATCTCAACGAGAATGCCGACTGGTCTGGCATGCTCCGCGAATTCGACACGACGATTCATGAAGAAATGGATTACGTCGCCGAAGGCAAAAACGCGGAGCAGTTTCGGGACAATTTTAAGAATTGGTCGAATATCCACGTACCGACGATCTACTGGAACGCGACGTCGGCAAAAGTACTTACGATGGATTTTATCCACGGCACAAAGGTGACCGATCTGGAAGAACAGGCTCGTCGAAACATCTCGCCGTCAAAAGTAAATCGACTGCTGATCAAAACTTACCTCAAACAGCTTTTAGAAGACGGCTTCTTTCACGCCGATCCGCACCCAGGCAACCTGCTCGTAATGCCCGACGGCCGAGTTGCGTTTTTCGATTTCGGCATGGTCGGTCGCATCACGCCGGAATTGCAATCGAACATGATCGACGCGTTCTTTCACGTTGTCGAAAAAGACCCGGCCGGCATTGCCGAGGACCTGATCGAACTTGATTTTCTAAAGCCCGGAACCAGTCCTAAAGTTGTAAAACCGGTAGTTGAAAGAATGTTTGAGTTTCACTTCAACAAGAAACTCAAAGACGTCAACTTTAAAGAACTGACATATGATCTCGCCGATGTAATGTACGATTATCCGTTTCGCCTGCCGTCAAATTTTACCTATATAATGCGTGCCCTGATGACGCTTGAGGGCATAGGCATTGTTACCGATCCCGAATTTAATTTCTTTGAAACGGCCAAACCTTACGCTAAGGAATTTATGCTCCGCCGGGAGGGCAAAGATTTTCGCAAAGCTTTCGTCGCCAAGATAATGGGTCGCAGCGATGACGGCAAAATCGACTGGGACCGCACCTGGAAACTCGCGAAAATGGCTTTTAGGACCGTTCTCAATTCGTAAAAATGTTGTCGAACAATGACGGTTTCAGCCATGCCCGCGATCTGGTCATGCGGTACGGCTGGAACTCGACATGTTTTCAGATCGTCAATCCGGGTATCGAATATTGGTTTGGACCAGATGGCAATTCCGTTGTGGGTTACGTCTCGTCCCACAACGTTCGCGTTGTCGCTGGCGCGCCGGTTTGCGTTTTCAAAGATCTGGAAAAAGTGACGGCGGAATTTGAGCTAGCCGCAAAGTCAGATAACAAAAGTGTTTGCTATTTTGGAGCCGAAGGACGTCTTGAGTCACTGTTTCGCGAAACCGACGATCATTCTTTTGTCTTGCTCGGTGCTCAACCTGTCTGGAATCCGGCGGCGTGGGTCGATATCGTTTCGCGTCATTCGTCGCTGCGTGCTCAAATAAATCGTGCAAAAAATAAGCACGTCACGATCTCGGAATGGTCCGTCGAAAAAGCCCGTGATAATGCCGATCTGCATCGGTGCCTGACCACTTGGCTCGCGTCAAAAGGCCTGCCGCCACTGCATTTTGTCATCGAACCCGAAACACTCGGCCGACTTGAAAATCGTAGAATATTCGTTGCCGAAGCAAGCAGCAACGTCGTCGCATTTCTCGTTTTGTCTCCTATCCCAGAACGTAAAGGATGGCTTACCGAACAATTTCCTCATCGTCCCGGAGCTCCGAACGGCAGCGTCGAGCTGATGATGGACAACGCTATTCGCACGCTCGCCGACGACGGCTGCGAATACATTACGCTCGGACTTTCACCACTTTCGAAACGAGCAAAGATCAAGCCGTTTGATAATCCGATGTGGCTCAGCTTACTGCTCGGGTGGATGCGGAAACACGGCCAGAGGTTCTACAATTTTGAGGGGCTCGATAGATTTAAATCGAAACTGATGCCCGAACTGTGGGAGCCTGTTTTTGCCATCTCGAACGAGCCTCAATTCTCAGGCCGTACGATGTGGTCAATCGCTAAGGCGTTCACCGGAAACAAGCCTTTTCGGGTATTTGGCCAAGGTTTGCTCAAAGCAGCCTCGACCGAGGCTCGAACATTTGGACGCTGGATAACAGATCGAGCAACATGAAAAAGCTATACTAATGACCATTCTCTTTTTTTAACTCGCGCGTCCCAGAACAAATGACCAACCCTGACAGCCTAAAAATAAAACACATCGCTAAGGACTTTGCTATTGAACAGCTCGATGATGCGGCTTGGAAAAGCGCGTCCCTGACAAGTATCACGACGTATTGGTCTGGCGAAACGGCTCCGAAAGGGAGGGAATTCGAAACTCGGCTTTTATGGTCGGATACGGCACTGTACCTTCGATTCAGCGCGTCCCAGAGCGAACCTCTAGTCGTCAGCAAAAACCCGGATCTTTCTAAGAAGACTATCGGAATGTGGGAGCGCGATGTCTGCGAGGTGTTTCTCGCACCCGATGCGTCCCAGAGAAATAAATATTACGAATTCGAGATAGCACCGAACGGCGAGTGGATCGATCTTGTGGTCGAGCTTGCATCCCAGGGACGTAAAAGTGACTGGGGTTACAAGTCTGGAATGACTTCTGCCGCAAAGATCGGGAATGACACGATCCTCATGGCGATCAAGGTACCGTTTGCGTCCCTCGGGAAAAAACCGAAAAAAGGTGATGTCTGGCTCGGCAATCTGTTTCGCTGTGTCGGCAAAGATCCGACCCGCGGTTATCTCGCCTGGCAGCCCACCAAAACTCCGCGACCAAATTTTCACGTCCCTGAGAAATTTGGTGAATTTCGGTTCTTGTAAACTACTCACGACAACAATAATCACTGTTACTACATTATAATTATTAGAATATGGCGAAGACGGAAAGGGAGCTCGCATTCTTGCGAGACCTTTATATTCAGGACGAATGGACACGGCGATTTACAGACCTTGTGGACAAACACATGGATCTCAGCGATTCGGAAAATATGCTTTACATCAATGCGGGAACCGGAGCTCACGCGATGGCGATCTTTGAGCGATTTGGCGAAAAGACCGACGTTTTTGCTTCGTGTGAGAACGAGGACATTTTGAAGATCGCTCGCGATAAGGCGGCAGCGCTGAGTTCAGGGGTCGATTTTTCGACAATGAGGTTTGAAGATGATGCGTTCGATGCCGTTTTGGCGGATGCAAGTTTTGTGCCTGCGTCTGACGTCGAGCATTTTATCGAAGACGCAGTTCGCGTAGCGCGAACAGGCGGCGATGTAGCTGTGTTCTTGCCTACGGCTTCGAGTTATGGCGAAGTATTTTCTCTTCTTTGGGAAGTGCTGTTCAACGAAGACCTAGCGGAGCACGGTGCGGCCGTCGAAAATTTGATTGCTGAATTGCCGACTGTCTCAGGTGTTGAGGCAATCGCGAAGCGCTCTGGTTTGGTTAATGTCAATACTCAGGTCACCACCGAAGTTTTTGAATACGAGAACGGCGCCGAATTTATTGCGTCGCCCCTTGTCGAGGATTTCCTGATGCCTGTCTGGCTTAAATCGCTTGACGAAGAAGAAAGGGAGCGAGCCGTGAAACAACTCGCCCAGTTAATTGATGTCGAAGACGGTACGCTTTCGTTTAGATTTTCCGTGAAGGCAACGCTGTTGACCGGAGAAAAAGATTAGGAATATTTACGATTGATTCGCTTCTGCCCGGCGGCGCATTTCTTCCGCGAGAGCCTCGTCGCTCATTTGGTTGATCTGCGGCGCGGCCGGCGCTGATGCCATTTTTTGCTGACTTTCTTCTTCCTCCGCCTCACGCATACCTTCTTTAAAGGCCTTTCGCGATTGCCCGAGCGATTTTGCCAATTGCGGCAAGCGTGACGCTCCAAAAAGCAGGAACAGAACCGCCACTATCAATAAGATTTCTGTTGTTCCGAAGTTCATATGGATTCAATAATACCGCTTATCGCGGCAAGTTTCACGCAGATTTTGAGTGCTTTAGCTTGAAGCGGTCCATCGCATCGATGAGCGCCGAGCTTATTCCTTTTTCCGAAACCGAATGACCGGCATCGGGCACCACGATCAACTCAGCCTCGGGAAAAGCCCGATGCAGTTCCCAAGCGGAGGTGATCGGACAAACAACATCGTAGCGTCCTTGAACGATCACCGTAGGAATATGGCGAATCTTGTCGACATTTTCGATCAGGTAATTCTCACTCGGGAAGAACGAATTGTTCATAAAATAATGACATTCGATGCGAGCGAGGCTCAGAGCTTCGTGTTCGCCTTCCCAGTGGTCCATCAGGTCTTTATCGGGGTAAAGTTTTGAAGTCGAGCCTTCCCAAACGCTCCAGGCACGCGCCGCGGAGAGGCGAACCTTCTCATCATCGCTGGTAAGGCGTTTGTGATAAGCGGTTATAAAATCGCCGCGTTCTTCCTCGGGAATTTCGTCGCGGTAGCGTTCCCAGTAATCGGGAAAGATCTCGGACGCGCCGTATTGATAGAACCATTCCAACTCTTTGCGCCGCGTAAGAAAAATACCGCGAAGTATTAAGCCGAGACAGCGTTCCGGATGCGTGACTGCATACGCGAGACTTAGCGTACTGCCCCAGGAGCCGCCAAAGACGTGCCATTTGTCGATGCCGAATTTTTCACGGATCGACTCCATGTCCTTGATCAAATCCCAGGTTGTGTTTTCGCGAATTTCCGCATGCGGCTTCGATTTGCCCGAACCACGCTGGTCAAAAAGGACGACGTGATACGCCGCTGGATCAAAGAACTGACGATACGTAGAGATCAACCCGCCGCCTGGCCCACCGTGAAGAAAAACGACGGGAATTCCGTCCGGGTTGCCGACGCGCTCGTAATAGATGGTGTGAATGTCCGACACGGCGAGCATCCCGCTGTCGAACGGCTCAATTTCGGGATAGAGACTTGCCATAGGTCGATGATACGCGAAATACGCGATTTGCAGAAGCCCGTACGAAGTAAGGCCATGTTTGGCCCCCGAAAGTGTCGTTATTTCGTGCGGATTCTCGCAGCTGGTCGCCGCAGAAATCTATCAAACCAAAGTTGAAACACAAGCAGCGTCCAGAGTTGCTTGTGATGACTGGCGATGCCTTTTTCGTGTTCGCCGATGAGAGTTTGAACGTAATCGGATTCAAACAAGCCCTGCTCTCTTAGTCTTTGTGGGGCGAGCATCTCATGCATCAACGGGTTAAGGCGGCCTTTAAGCCATTCTGCGATCGGTATGCCAAAACCTTTTTTGGACCGATTCAAGATCGAGTTGGGGATCAAACCCTGGACCGACTTTTTCAGAATGTATTTACCTTTGTTTCCGCGAAGTTTGTACTCGAGCGGCAATGAAGCGGCAAACTCGCCGATCCGCGGATCAAGAAAAGGAGCACGGGTTTCGAGACTGACGGCCATTGATGCACGATCGACTTTTGTAAGGATGTCCTCGGCCATGTAGAAATTCATGTCGAGATACTGCATTCGCTCGATCTCGTGTTGGGCGTCGCAAATGTCAAGCAGGTTTCGCGGTCCGGCGTAAATGTCACCGTTTGTTTGAGTTAGGACATTTTCGGTCAAAAGGGGGCGCTGCTCCTCGATCGAAAACGAACCAAACCACGAATGATGCCTTTGTATGGCGTCGTATTTTGCCGATTTGACGAAGCGTTTTGCCTTGTAATCGAACGACATATTTTTTGTCGAAACCGGCAGGCGACGAATGAACGGCTCGATCAGACCGGAACGCAGAAATTGCGGTATAGTTGCGTATGCACTCGCCACTTTGTGGCCGAAATACATGGGGTAGCCCGCAAAGATCTCATCGCCGCCGTCACCGCCGAGAGCGACCGTCACGTGCTTGCGAACAAAACGGGCCAGCAAATATGTTGGTATCAATGAACCGTCCGAGAGCGGTTCGTCGAGCCACGCGCCGATCTCGCTGATGAGATCGCCGGCCTTTTCGGCGCTTAACATTTCTTCGTAGTGATCGGTTCCGAGATGTGCGGCTACCTCTCGCGCGTAGCGCGACTCGTCAAACGAATCTTCGGTAAACCCTATCGAGAATGTCTTAACCGTTTCCGTAGCATGCTGAATCGCAAATGCCGCGACCGTTGACGAATCGATGCCGCCAGAAAGTAAAATTCCCAGCGGGACATCCGCAACAAGACGCATTCGCACAGCATCGGAAAGTAGATCGCGCAGTTCCGACGCTGCTTTTTCAAGCGACGGAGTGTGGCCGTTTTTATTAAAAGAAAGATTCCAATAACGGCGTATGTTGATCTTCCCGTTTTCGACGGCCATTATGTGAGCGGCTGGAAGTTTCGAAATGCCTTTGTAGATCGATCGCGGCGCGGGAACGTAATCAAACGAGAGATATTGACGCAGTGATTCGGTATCGAGCTCGGCATTGACTGATGGATGCGTGAGCAACGCTTTCGGCTCGGAAGAGTAGATCAGTTTGTGGTCAAAAATGCCGTAATAGAGCGGCTTTTCGCCATAACGATCACGTGCGATTATTAAGCGTTTCTTGCGCGTATCCCATAACGTGATCGCGTACATGCCGTTAATGTGATCGACAAAATCATCGCCGTATTCCTGATAAAGATGAGGTACGATCTCGGTGTCGGTCTGTGTAGCGAACTTGTGGCCACGTTTCGCAAGATCGGCTTTGACTTCGCGGTAATTGTAAAGCTCGCCATTCATCATGACGACGATCGACTTGTCTTCGCTGTAGACCGGTTGGTCGCCGGTCTGCAGATCGATGACAGAAAGCCGCCGCATCCCAAGAGCTACATTCTCATCCATCCAGATGCCTTCGCTGTTAGGCCCGCGGTGGACGATCCTTTCGCACATCGAATGCAAGATTCCTTCGGTGTGATTTTCGGAGTGAGATTTTTTTAGGTTTATCCAACCCGTGATGCCGCACATTACTTAGAATCCGATCCGTTCGCGCACGGCATAGATTGCCTTGTCCTGAGATTCGTGATAGGTACGAACAAGTAGTTCAGCAAGGAGACCCATTAAAAAAAACTGCACCGAAATAGCAAGCATTACAACTGTTATCACGGGCAGCGGCGTCAGAATGAACGATGTCCCTTGAAACACCTTCAGCACGACTGCCCAGCCGCCTGCGAGGGCTGCCAGGAAGAACGCGATCATCCCAAACGTTCCGAAAACGTAGATCGGTTTTGTATGATATTCGGCCATGAATTTGATCGTCATCAAGTCAAAAATCACTTTGATCGTGCGCGAAATGCCGTATTTCGACTTACCCATTGTGCGGGCGTGGTGATCTACCGGGATCTCGGCAACGCGTGCACCGGCCCAGCTTGCGTAGATCGGGATAAAGCGGTGCATCTCGCCGTAGAGCCGTACGTCCTGTATGACTTCCCGCCGATAAGCTTTGAGTGAACAGCCGTAATCATGCAGCGGCACGCCGCCGATCCACGAAATTATGCGGTTTGCTATCTTCGATGGAATCTTTCGCGAAACCATTTTGTCCTGACGATTTTTTCGCCAGCCCGAAACCACATCGTAACCTTCATTTAGCTTATCGAGAAGCCGCGAAATATCAGCCGGGTCATTTTGCAGATCGGCGTCCATTGGAATAAGAATCTCACCTCTTGCTGCATCAATGCCCGCAGACATTGCGGCGGTCTGTCCGTAATTTCTTCGCAAGCTGATCACACGCACGCGATCATCACCCGCCGCGATCTCTTTTAAAACTGAAAGGCTCTCGTCCGTCGAGCCGTCATCAACGTAAATCACTTCGGCATTCTTGCCGAGTGAATCGAGCGCCGTCGCGATCTTGGCGTGCATCGGGCGAAGATTGTCTTCTTCGTCTAATACAGGCAGGAATAATGATAATTCGGGATTCTTAGTAGATTGGTTGTCCATCACCAACAATTATTTTAACCGCGAAATACACGAAATACACGAAAGCAAAGTCATTTGGCGTTTTTAGTGAATTTCGTCGGGTTAGTTCTTACGCGCGATCACTATGATCGAAACGCCGAAAGGAAAATTGAAATTGCGCAGCCAAAATCTTTCGGCTCCAAAGAATTTTCCAAAGACACCATTCAACGACGAGACAGTAATGTTATTTTCTGATTCGGGCCTGATACCGGTTACTCGCATTATCGCTCGCCCGGCAAGGATCGGCGCGAAGAACGTCCAATTCGCGTAAGTTGCACGTTCGATCTTATAACCCGCCTTTTTGAGTCGTTCAACAATCTGATCTTTCGTATAACGAATGCGGTGATTTGAAATATCGTCCTGCACACCCCACAGCCACATAAACGCAGGAACAAATATCAGCGAATAGCCGCCAGTTTTTGTCACGCGATGCATTTCTTTGAGGCCGGCGATATCGTCGTCAAGGTGTTCGACAACATCGAGTGCTGTTGTCAGATCAAATGTTGAATCTTCGTACGGCAGTATCTCCGCCAAACCTTTTTGAGCTTTCAGACCTTTTTGCTGGCAAAAGTCGAGCGCGTCATCGGAAACATCCACGCCTTCGGCATCGCCGTATTGCGCGAGCATTTCAAGATTTGCACCGGTGCCGCAGCCTACGTCCAAGATGCGAAGTCGTGAGCCTTGAGTCTGAAGTCGCCCGCAGATCGAATCAAGAAATGATTCGAGAATGGCGGGGAAAG
>JADMIO010741607.1_pt1 | contig 11646 bp, 5 predicted proteins | sample 8958161 | NCBI WGS metagenome assembly JADMIO01 (sample SAMN16585339, study PRJNA669376) | soil metagenome | isolation source: Crop rotation soil | place: USA: Cullars Rotation, Alabama | collected 2011
AGAGATCGCGTGTGAAGTTTCCTCGAATTGTGCGCCGCTTAAATTTCCTTTCAAAGTTACGCGGCTAATTCTCGTGGCAGGCGTTCCGACGGTTTGCGAACAAGTTGTTGTTAAAAATGTCGGTTCGTTGAAGGACACAGAAAAAACCAACCACAATGAACACGAGAGAGACAAGACGCCGAAGGCGCCGGTACGTGGGTCTGGCGACCCAGGACGCTGAAGCGCCGGTACTTAATTTGTTATGCAGGACGCTGACGCGCCGGTACGTGAGTCTCTGGACCCAGGACGCTGAAGCGCCGGTACTTAATTTGTTATGCAGGACGCTGACGCGCCGGTACGTGAGTCTCTGGACCCAGGACGCTGAAGCGCCGGTACTTAATTTGTTATGCAGGACGCTGACGCGCCGGTACGTGAGTCTGTCGACCCAGGACGCTGGAGCGCCGGTATTTAATTTGTTATGCAGGACGCTGACGCGCCGGTACGTGAGTCGGTCTAGCCAGGACGCCGAAGCGCCGGTACGTGGGTCTATCTGCCCAGGACGCCGAAGCGCCGGTACGTGGTCTTGACCGCCCAGGACGCCGAAGCGCCGGTACCTTACTTATCGTAACGAGGGTGAGGAGAGTACACAGAAGGATAAAAAGTCCAATAACGACAAACAAATTCTCTCCCCCCCTTCTTCTTTAAGCAAGTAACACAGAACCTTCACGCACGAATTTTCGTCGCAGCGCGAAAACCTTCTGTTGTCACTGTACGAGACTTACTGTGTATTTGTCACCACTCCGTCGGCACTTGTACGATCTGGCGAAACGCAGCCTGCGCAGTGAAACCCGCATGTGGCCGCGCCAACGGTCAACGACCGTTCGCCGAGAAGAAGACTCGGCGCGCTGGTGAGCTCGGCGTCGGAGACGCACGAGGATCGTCGCGGAAGAACACATGCTCATCGTTCTTGGGTGGTTTTTGTCCAAAAACGAACCGACATTTTTAACAACAACTTGTTCGCAAACCGTCGGAACGCCTGCCACGAGAATTAGCCGCGTAACTTTGTCCCGCTATTTATGTTGCTGCTTTTAGGCGCGTGATTGTTTGGTATTTTCTTTCTTTCCCGGATCATTCGGCACAGGACGAAGCAGTGTCTGTTGCGGCGGAGATATTTGCGACTCATCATTTTGTATAGGACAAAGTTGACACAAAAAACGTCGTCGATATCGACACCAAAACAAGACCAAAGTGAACAGCGAAAAACAAAACATGGGCCTCTTCGACTCGTTCCGCTGCAGCGTGCAGCCGACGGTCCAGCGCACGACCTTCTTCCCCGGCAACGTCATCCAGGGCGCGCTGCAGGTCAAGGTCGACAAGCAGATCGACTTCGTCGCGATCCGCGTCTACGTCGTCGGCGCACTCTTCCAGAAGTGGGTCACGGGCTCCGGCAAGACGCGCCGCACGCACCGCCTGACGACGATCATCTCCAAGCTCTCCATCACCGTCGCCGGGCAGCCCGAGAACGGCAACCGCAACTCGCAACCGCTGCCCGCCGGCAACTACACGTACCCGTTCGCGACGATGCTGCCGCCCAACTCGCTGCCGTCCTTCGCCGTCGGCAGCGGCAGCCGCGTCAACCAGCTGCACTACTACGTCGAGGGCATGATCGACATCCCCTACGGCTTCGACAAGACCAACGTCGCGCCCTTCGTCGTGCTGCTGCCGATTCCCCATGGCATGTGGCATCGTGAAACGAGCATCACGAAGCCCAACTCGTTTGCGGTGAGCTGCTGCTGCTGCATCTCCAAGGGCTCGGTCAGCATCCGCACGTCCATGTCCAAGACCGTCGTCGCGCTGGACCGCGACTCGGTCAACATCGTCGTCGACATCGACAACAGCAAGGGCGAGGAGCCCGTCGACGCGGTCGTCGTCAACCTGCTCTGCACCGCGACGGTCAAGTTCGGGCACCAGATGTCCGTCACGAGCCGCCAGTTCACGAATCGAATCCCGTGCAAGGTCGCGCCGGGGCAGTCGCAGACCGTGCAGGGCGTGCTGCAGCTCGGCGGGCTCGCACCGGCGAGTTTCGCGTCGCCCATCGCCGATTGCGAGTACATCGCGCAAGTGGAGCTCGACATCCCGTGGGCGACCGATCCGAGCGAAAAGATTCCCGTCTTCGTCGCACACTCAGTGGACACCTCGAACGTGATGCCAACGCCGGAGCAGCGCTTCGGGCAGTTCGCGCCGATGATGGAGAACGCGCCGCCGATGATGGCGCCGAACTTCGTGTCGTTCAACGACGTCGCCGGCCCGCCGCCGCCCTTCGCCGTCGTGACGGGCCAGCCGGTGCCGAACATGCCGGGCGCGAACTTCGTGCCGGGCGCGTTCTTCGCGACGCAGGCGCCGCCGCAGAACCTCGCCGAGTGCCGCGACGAGGACGACTGCCACGCTACGTGAGCTGTTGTTAACGATTGTTGGTTGATATGCGATCTTGAGAGTATGCCGAGAATGAGTGCCCGAGTTCGATCATTCATTTTGGTGAGTTGTTTTCGGTTTTGTTTCCATCACTCTCCCCCTCTCTCCCCTCTCCGCCGTTGCATCGATTCTTCGAAACGTTTCACCCCGCGCGTGACTTCACTTTTCTAATTCACTGACGCATATGTGTGATCAAGTCGTATTCGGGAAATGACTTGCCTTTGTTAATCGATGGAGTTCGATTTTATTGCGGCGCTCCTTGCACGCAATTGGCTTTTGAATCACGTTCGCGGTTGTTCGCTGCTCGACGGAAAGAGTTGCTGACCGTGGCAAGTGATCTTCAAGATTTTTTTCGATGGGCAACACGACTCAGAAGGACGCAGCCGCGGCGGAGGCGCTCAGCGACCCGAACGTCCCGCGGCTGGTCGAGCTTGGGCTGGCGCAGTTCAGACCATCTCAAGGCAAGTCGGTCGACTTCAGTGACGAGACGGGACACGCGCTGCACACCCTGCGCAACAAGCTGCTGACAGAAGTCGGCGATGACATTTTGGCCGGTACCCTCTTCGCACCTTCTGCAGCCGAAACTCCAACCGGCGGAGCCACTGCGGACGGTGACGGTCCTTCGTTTACGGTCCGGGTGCGCGGACACGACGTCGAGGTTCCGTGCACTGGAGCGGCTGCCGCGGCGCTGTACCGCGAGGGCGCAGTAAGCCATCTCGGAGTCGAAGGTCGCGGCACCGTCCGCGACGAAAAGCTGCGGCGCTCGCGTGAGTACACCGCCAGCGAGATCGAGCTGCCGCGCTTCCTGCAGCCCGAAGAGTTCACCCACACCTTCTTTCCGGAACCGATCGAGGCAATCCGACAGCGGCTGTGCCCGGACGCGGCGCGGCTTGAGCTCGAGGTGTACAAGCTCGTGGTCTACGGCGTCGGCGACTTCTTTGTCAAGCACGCCGACTCGGTGATGGAGGACTCCTGCATCGCGACGCTCTTGGTGCACCTGCCCTGTCGAGGCGACTACTTTGACGCGCACTTTTCCGAGCGCGGGCCCGACGCGTACTCGTACGAAACCGGCACAGATGGCGATGAGACGTTCATGGTCAGCAGCCTCGACCGCACCGCTTCACTGTTCACGAGTCGCCGCCGCCGCGGCAACGCGCGACGAGCCGCGAACGCGATCATTGTTAGAAACGAGGACGGCGATCGCGGCGCTGCTGCAACTGGCGACGACGAACACGACGACGCTGAAGCCGTTCCCGCCAACGGTGCTGCGCAAATACAAGTCAGCGCGCCGAGCGAAGCAGACTTGAGCGACGACACAAACGTCGATGACGACGACTGGGACCGCTCCAGCGAAGAGGGCGACTCGACCGGCATCGGAGCGAAGATGCGCGACCGAATGGAGGACAAACGCCGTGGCGCGCTGGTGCTGCCGCCAATGTTCCACCAAGAGGACCAAGAGTGCGACGAGGACGCGGGCGGGCGGCGGTGCGAAGGCGGCGCGCTGCGTTTCTTTCTCGGTCGTCGCATCGATCCCGCGCTCGAGAAGAGCGGCGACATCAATGACAAGGCAGGCTACGGACACACCACGCGGTCGTCGACGCAGTACGTCGCATCGGTGCTGATGCAGAACTACGACGCGCGCGAGCTGGTTGACGGCGAGGTGGCCGAGAACCCGGCGTTTGCCAACATCCTCGCGCGCTCAGTCCCGGCGCGCCGCGACCGCCGCCCCGCCGTGCCGCTGCAGCCGGGCCAGCGCCGCAACCACACGCCGCTGCACTACGCCGCGTTCCGCACCGACGTGCTGCACGACGTGCGCCCGCTGCGGCGCGGGTTCCGAATCGTGCTGCAGTACCGCGTGCACCGCCGCGGCGTCCGGAGCGTCGTCTCGGTGCCGCGGCTGCAGCTGCACGCTGAGCTGGACGCCGTCGTCGACCGCGTGGTCGCTGCGCTGCGAGCCGACGTCGTGCGACTCGGCGCGAGAGTCACGGACAATGCAGCAGCGGGCGGTTCTTCACCACAGGTTCTTGCGTTTGGCGTCGGGTGCCGCCACACTTACCCGCCCGCGTTGCTGTCACCCGCAAACCTCAAGGGCATCGATTTGCTTTTGTACGAGGTGCTCAGCCGCCGCTACGAATGCCTGCTGTGCTTGACGGCGAGCCACCAGTTCTCGTACCAGCCGTTCATCGGACGCTCGAAGCTTGGGCGCTTCGTCGTTTTCAGCGCGGAGGCCGTCGACTTCGGCGAGGATGGCTACGCCCGCCTGACGGAGAAAGAGCGCGAGAAGGCGCCCGACTTTTACGCGGCGGCGAACACGGCGTGGATCGACGTCGGCATGGGCGCGCTGACGAGCGGCGGCGGCTGCCTTGGCAACTGGGACTGCGCTTCGTCGTTCTACTACAAGAACGCCGCGGTGGTGTGCACGCTGCAGCCTTCGGCATGGGCGCGGCGGCGGTGGGCCTTCTTGGCGGCGCTGCGCGGGGCTGAACGAAACGCGCTGCAGCGGCTGGAGCGGTCGGTGTACCCCGCCTTCCGCAACGTCGTCATGTTCCTGTAATCTCAGCGTAAACTATTAACGAAACTTGGCGTCTTTCTTCTTTGTTGTTTCGTTTCGAGAACTTCGTTTGTTTCGAGAAGAGAACTTACGTCGATTGTGTGTCGCCGCAGAGCTGTCGTTCGACGCAAAAGCACGTTCAGCGTGTCCGTTCCGCTGTTCGTCGCAGAGGGTTTGTTTTGGCGACTCTCAATCCCGTTCAGAAAAAAAACGCAAAATGCCCTTTATCAGCGACTGCCTCGACGTCGGCCGCGTGCGGCTGTTCGACATCCGCCTCCACGGTCTCGCGACGCCGGCCATTCTCGGCGACTGGCCCTTCGTCGCGCGCGCTTCCGTGGTCGCCGACGATGAACAGCAAGCAGCAACGCAAAACAAGCAACACCGCGGCAGCAGCAGCATCAGCCGCGACGCCAGTACGACTGGGGCGCAGCAATCTTCGCAGCGAGTGTCGCCACCGCCGCAAGTGTTCCGCGACCCGATGGCGGCGCTGATCGCGATGATGACCGCCGCGCGCGGCGGAGGAACGGGCGGCGAAGCTGCCGCGGCGGCGGGACGGCGACGCCAGAGCGCAGCGGCTGCCGATGACGCACAGGCCGCTGAGGATCCGTCGGCACGGACGACGACGGGTGCTTCGGGCTGCGGTGCGGCAGCAGGCGGTACTAACTGGGTGCGCCGCCTTGCGCGGGACATGCACGTTTCGCACCACCTGCGCGGGCACACCGGCTGCGTGAACAGCATCGAGTTCAACCACGACGCGACGATACTGCTGACAGGCTCCGACGACACGCGCGTCGGGCTCTTCGCGACGCAGGACAAGGACTGGCGCTCGATTGCGATGATCCCGACCGCGCACACGCGCAACATCTTCAACGCGGTCTTCCTGCCCAACACCAACGACACGCAGCTCGTATCGTGCGGCCTCGACGGCAACACCGTGCTCACCACGCTCGGCCCCGACGGCACGTACCGCGCCAGCGCCATCGTCGCCGAGTCGGACTTCATGTGCTCCAGCATCGAGATCTCGCCGCTCGACGGCAACCTCGCCTACGTCAGCCGCGGCAGCGGCGGCGTCGCCGTCGTCGACGTGCGCAACCGGCGCTCCGTCGGCGAGTTCTCCGTCTCGTCCGCCATCACGAACCGACCTTGCCACGGGCTCGCGTGCCACCCGCTGTACCCATTTCTGCTCGCAGTGGGCTCCGACTCGCAGGTCGTGTACCTGTGCGACGTGCGGATGCTGCCGCCGACGGGACCGTTGTCCTCCACCGCTGGCCGCACCGGTCGCGCTGCGAGCACCTCCGCTGCTGCTGCTTCTTCTTCATCGTCCTCCGCGCCCGTGACAACCGACGGCGGCGCGTCCTTTCTTTCAATTTGCAACTTCCAGGCGTCGGCGCACGCGGAGGGTATCGGCGGCCTCAACTTCAGCGAGCGCGGCGACAGGCTCGTCGTCAGCTACAAGAGCGGCGACGTCGTGTCGTACGACTGGACCGTGGCGCTGCCCGCGTCGAACCGCCGCAAGCTCAGCGCCGAGACCTCGTCCGGGCTGCAGCTTGCCGACGAGTTGAACACGTGCAAGTACGCGCAAGTCACGGAGGTGCCGGCGAAGGTGTACCGCGGGCGCGAGAACCGTGTGACGATGTTCAAGGAGGCGGCCTTCTTCGCCGACGACCGCTACGTCGTGTCGGGCGGCGACTGCGGCAACGTCTTTGTGTGGGACGCGCAGTCGTGCAGGCTTGTGGCCAAGTGCCGCGGCGACTCCGACGTTGTCAACGGCGTCCTGACCCACCCGGCGCTGCCCGTCGTCGTGTGCTGCGGCATCGACTCGGTGGCCAAAGTGATCAGCACGGAGCGCCTGCACAAAGTCGTCGAGAACGAGCGACGGTGCCCGCAGCTGCTGCCGCTCTCGAGTTCCGAGGAGACGGGCGATGCGGACGGCGACAGCGACTCGCCGTCGATGTTCCGGCTGCGGCAGGCGTTGCTGCGTGGCTTCTTCGCGGGACGCGTGTCGCACGAGGACGAGGACGAGGACGAGAATGCGGGCGCCGAAGATGAAGGCGGTGGCGATGTGGACTTCGATTTGTGGGGCGCTGAGCAACGCGGCGGAAGTGCCGGTGCGGGTGACAGCGACGACGAGGACGCGCACGAAGCAAACGAAGCTCTGCGCGAGCTCGTGTGCGCGACCGTCGCGGTGCTGCAGCAGCCGATGCCGGTGCGCGGCACCGTGGAGCAGCTCACGACCTTCTTCCGCGCGCGCGCCCGCGCTTTGCGGCACCTCATCGAAGAGTCGTCGCGGCACACCGAAGGTGACGACGAACAAGATGAAGAAGCTGAAAACGAGGGCGAGGAAGACGGCGACGGCGAGGATGACGAGGAGGGGCCGCAGTCGTCGCAGGAAACGGGTGCGACCACCACGACGGCGAGCGACGATGCCGCCGCCGTTGCACCTACGTCTGGCGCTCCGCGGCGATCCGCGCGTGCGAGCCAGCATACCGCGGAAAGCGAAGATGATGAGGACGAGGAAGCGGAAACGGACTCCGACGCGACTTCCGACGAGACCGACGACGAGGACGGCGACGCGACCGACGACGCGCTGCTTCACGCGCTGCTCAACGCGGTGCAGCCGACGCTGGACCTCGCGCGCAAACTCATCACGCGCTGCGCCCGCGGCGGCGTCCTCAGCGACGACCCCGTCAACCCCACCGTCGCCGCGCAGCCTCCGCAGGAGCGGCAGCCGGCCCTCGACCTCGCGGCGGCGATGATCGACGTCGCGTACATCGCGCTGCTGGACAAGAACCGGCTGCAGAACCTGTCGATGGGGATGCGGCAGGCGTTCACCGCGACGTGGCTGCGCGTGCTCGGGCACCGCAGTTCGCTGTGCGCTGCCGCAGGCGATCTCGACGGCGCCATGACGCACGCGATGGAGCTGCTGGACGAGGACAGCACGCGGCTCGACGCGCTGGGCGTCGCCGTCGGAGTCGTTCGCGCACGCGAAACCACGGCGCATCCCGAACCCGAGTCGTTCTTGGACCAGCTGAGCGGCTTCGCGCGCGGCATCGCCGAGTCGCGCGTGCAGCCGACCGCGTCGCGCCGCACCGCGATGCGGCTGCAGCAGACGATCGCGGGGCTGAAGCGCCAGCGCGCGGAACGGCGGAGTGCGACAGTGCGCGATGAAGAGTGACTTCTTTCACTGACGCATTGGTTTGTTTCTTGAAGAAGAAAGTTGGTTGGTGACACGAATGATTTTGCTGGGAGATTTGAGTTCACGTCCGCTGTTGTTTCTTTTTCGGTTCGTTGCTCTTTCGCGTCTGCGCCGTATTCGCGCTTGCTTTGTTTCTCTTCATTTCGCGTGTACGGCAGAGCAAAAGAGCAGAAACGTGCAACAAGTGTCGCTGCGCGTCGGAGTCAAGGATGACACGAACAGTCTTTGCAACACCGCAAACATTAAAAAAAAAAACTGGCACTAACAGCGCAACTGCTTCCGTTCCAACATGCTCCCGTTCCTCTCCGACACAACGTTCATCCGCGCCGCTCGGCAGCTGACCCCCGCCGTGCGCCACGCGGTCATCGGGATCCCGTACGACGGCGCGGTGACGAACCGCCCAGGCTCCCGCTTCGGGCCCGGCGCCATCCGCACCGCGAGCCACACGCTGTGCGACGCGACGCATCCAGTGTTCAACCTCTCGCCGACGGCCTCCGTTGCCGACCTCGGCGACATCGCGCTGCCAGTCACCTCGCTCCAGGCGATGCGGTCGACGCTCGAGGCGCGCTTGAAAGAAATCCTGTCGGAGCCGCGTGCGGGCGTTCCGCTCCACCCGATCTTCCTCGGCGGCGACCACTCGGTGACGCTCTCGACGATGCGCGCCGTGCGGTCGAGCGTCGCTGGTGGGCAGCCTCTTGCGTGCGTGCACTTTGATGCGCACTGCGACACGTGGCCGGACCACTTTGGAGAGCCCAGCGGGCACGGCACGTGGGTGCGCGAAGCGTTCGACGAGGGGCTCGTGAATCCGGAGTGCTTCGTCCAGGTCGGGATCCGGTCGAGCGCCGACGAGGACGCGCGCACCTTCGTCGAGCGCCGCGGCGGCCGCGTCTTCACCGCGCGCGAGCTGCGCGGCGTCGACAAAGTCGCGGACCTCAACGCAACCGTTGTCGGGCCCGTCGTCGAGCGGCTGCGCAAGGCCGGCTTCCCGCCGACGTACCTGACGTTCGACATCGACGCGGTCGACCCCGCCTTCGCGCCCGGCACCGGCACCCCGGAGCCCGGCGGCCTGTCGTCGGGGCAGGCACTGACGCTCGTCGAGCTGCTCGCTGGCCACCCGCAGATCCGCTGGGCGGCGATGGACTGCGTCGAGGTCGCGCCCGTCTACGACCACGCGCAGATCACCGCGCTCGCGGCGGCGCACCTCGTGTGGACGTATCTGTGCGGCGTGCTGCATGCACAGAACGGCAAGCGACCGTAACGTGACTTGAAAGGGTTTCACGTGTACTCTCAGAATTGGCGAACATCAGCTTTTTTTGTGTCGTTTGGCGGTGTCTGTTTTTGTGTCTGTGGCGTGATCGTTTTCTCCTGGCCGAATGCTCAAGCGCGCCGAGCGACGAAAGAGCGATACAATACTTTCGAGTCGATCCGCCACACAAAAACCAAGGCAAAGAAAATGAGCGTCACCGACTTCGGCGCCGCCGGCGACCGCGCCGTGCAGAAGGTCACGTTCGAGTCGCCGCGCGGCAACTTCCGCGCGTCGATCATCACGTTCGGCGCGACGATCCAGTCGTTCCAGATGCGCGACCCCGCGACGTCGCAGTGGGTCGAGCTCACGCTCGGATGGGACGACGTCGAGAGCTACGCGACGCTGCCCGGCCACCTCGGCGCCACCGTCGGGCGCTACGCGAACCGCATCGGCAACGCGACGTTTCCGCGCGAGATCGTCGAGTCGGACGCTCCCGTCGTGTTGCCGGCGAACAACAACAACAAGCACACGCTGCACGGCGGCCCCGGCGGTTTCTCGCGCCGCGTGTGGGACTCATTCGAGCTCGTCACCGACCCCGCAACGGGGAAGTGCGTCGGCGTCGCGCTCTCGATCCACTCGCCCGCCGGCGACCAGGGCTTCCCCGGCGACTTTGATGCCACCGCGGTCTACTCCTTCGACGCCCAGGAGGGCTTCGTCATCGACCTGCGCGGCCGCGTCGAGAACGCTCCGACGGTGTGCTCGCTCACGAACCACGCGTACTGGAACTTGTCCGGGTACGCGGCGTCGCCTTCGTCAGTGACAACGGCAGGAGGAGCGACCGACGAGTCGCAACAAACTCTGCCGACGGTCATGAATCACGTGCTGCACATCCCCAACGGCAGGTTCTACGTCGCGACCGACGCCTTCTCGATCCCGACGGGCGAGATCCGCTCGACCAAGGGCACGCCGCTCGACTTCACCACCGCCAAGGCGCTCGAAAGCGGTGCTGACGACGCCCTCATCAACCCCGGTGCACCGGCCAAGGGCGGCTACGACAACTGCATCGTGCTCGCCGGCGGCCCGCCGGGCGTCATGCGCCACGCCGCGACGCTCACCGACCCCGCGTCGGGCCGCACGATGACCGTCACGACGACGCTGCCCGGCGTGCAGGTGTACAGCGGCAACTACCTCGAGGACCGCGTCGGTCACGGCGGCGCGCGCTTCGGCTACCGCTGCGGCCTGTGCCTCGAGACGCAGCTCTTCCCCGACACGCCGAACTACACGCAGTTCCCCACCGCGGTGCTGCGGCCCGGCGAGACGTGGCGCCACGTGACCGTGCACCGCTTCGGCAGCGCCGTCGCAGCGGCTTAACGCTAACATCAGGAAAAGGCAAAATGTTTATCGTTAATGTTCGGTTCGGGAAGGAGATCGTGATGAATTGTGCTCGATTCGCGGATTATTTTTTTGCTCGAGGTTGGTGTCTGTTTCGTGTTTCTGTTGCTGATCAAACGGGCGAAGCGGTGTCAAACGCGCGTTGTTCGGCGACCAGCTTTTCCTCGTTCATCGCTTCCTTTTTCGTCTTCTTTCAAAAAAACCCTCATGCACCGCATCACCGCGCTGGTGTTCAAGCTCCTGGCGGTCGCCGCTGTCGCCTTCGCGCACGCCGCTGCGGACGTGCACTCCGGCGTCCACACGATCCCGCTCAACGGCACGAACTGGAGCGTCGCCAACCAGAACGGCTCCATCGCCGTGCCCGCCGCCGTGCCGGGCGACATCTACGGCGACCTGATGCGCGCCGAGATCATCGGCGAGCCCTTCTACCGCTTCAACGACCTGAACTACCGCTGGATCGCCTACGAGAACTGGACGTACAAGACGCACTTCTCCTTCGACAACGCCGCGCAGGCCGCGGGCACCGTCGTGCTTGTCTTCGAAGGACTGCAGGTCGCCGCCGATGTGCTCGTCAACGGGCAGCTCGTCGGCCGCGCGCACGACCAGTTTCAGCAGTACGAGTTCCCCGTCAACACCTCGCTGCTGCAGGTCGCGAACAACACGCTCGAGGTGCGGTTCACGTCGTCCGTCGCCTACGCGACGCGGCGCTACAACGAGTACCCGGTGAAGCCGAAGCCCGACGCGCCCGACTACCTCGAGGGGCTGCCGCACCGCAACTTTGTGCGCGCGGAGCAGAGCAGCTTCGGGTGG
>JADMIO010960149.1_pt1 | contig 11645 bp, 11 predicted proteins | sample 8958161 | NCBI WGS metagenome assembly JADMIO01 (sample SAMN16585339, study PRJNA669376) | soil metagenome | isolation source: Crop rotation soil | place: USA: Cullars Rotation, Alabama | collected 2011
CAGCACCTCGCCGGCATGAAGGACAGCAAAGTCATAGTTGCCATCAACTCCGACCCCGCCGCACCGATCTTTGCCGTCGCGGACTATGGGCTGGTCGGGGACTTGTTCGCGGTTTTGCCGGAGCTGATCGAGAAGCTGTAGCCGCCTTATCCTCCCCTGTGCGTAGCACGGGGAGGGGGACCGCCGACAGGCGGTGGAGGGGGCGGCCGCTTGCACCGAGTTCCGGGCCGCCCCCTCCACCATGCTTCGCATGGTCCCCCTCCCCCGCTTCGCGGTGGAGGATACCGACTGCGGCTACAGCTCCACCCCAATCTCCTTCGCCACCTTCCGAATATGCGCCGCGCTGCTGTCATATTCCGGCTGCGTGTAATGCTCGATCATCAGTGGCACGTCGCGGCCGAGGGCATTGAGCTCCTGCAGGTATGCCCGATAATCGAGGTTGCCTTCGCCCACCGGCACCTCGTCCATGTGGAACGATATTCGCCCCGGCCCGCCCTTCATCACAATGTCTTTGGCGTGAGCCGACACGATATGCGGCCCGAGCAGCTCGAAGCCCTGCCGCAGCATGCCGGGCGTGTCGAAGTAGAGGCTCGGCGACACGATCATGTTGGCCGCGTCGATATGGGCGCCGAACTCCTTGCGGTCCACCGCCTTGATCACCCGCAAGTAGTCCTCCGGCGTGCCGCTCATCAGCCACGGCACCATCTCGAGGCTGAACTTCGTGCGCTTGGGTCTCGCCGTGTCAATGACGTAGCGCGCCGTGTCGACCATGCGCTGCACGCCCTCATCACCCCGATTTCGCGGATGCGGGCCGTAGTCGTAGTTGTCGCTGAGCTGCCACGGATCGCCGGGGTGCCCAACGGTTCCGTGGAACGCCACGCACGCTACGGTCCCCAGCTCATCCGCGACCGCCAAGGTATCGACCGCATATTGCAGGTTGGCCTTTCGGATCCCCGCGTCGTGCGCGACGAGATTTTTCCACGCGCCCGCCTCGCCGACGATCATCCCGGCCTTCCCGACGGCCGCGCGAACGGCGCGAATGGCGTCCGTGTCCGTCGGCTTCAACGGCGGCGCGTAGATCGCGCGATAGCCCGCGTCTTTGTAGAAGCGCACGTAGGATTCCGGGTCGCCGGTATACGGTACGTCGTAGCGGCCAAGCTTGATCATGAGGCCCTCCGGTGGCGAGGAGGCGGTCCCTGCGGTGAACTGTCAAGGGCGCTTGGTCATGACCGACCGTCGTTATTGATCGACAGCGTCCTGCGGTGTTTCCTCGAGTTGCGCACAGACGGGGACGACCACATCGGTCGCGCAGGTGCAGGAAGCGGCGTCCTCACTCTGTTCCGTGCACGGCGCCAGCGGTTCGGCGAGTGTCTCCTCTGAACTCACCTCGCTCGACGACGGATCCTCGGTGGACGAATAATCACTCTCGGAACCCACTATTTCCATTGAATCGCTGCCATCCAGAACGGCCATCGCCGGGGATGGAAGGAGCAGCGCGAGGACGAGAAGCAGTCGTTTCATGGGCCCCCCCCAGGATGTCGAACTTACTATAGTCTCAGGCAAACGACCACGCAGTCCGGGCCTCGGGGGCCAAAGCCAGGCTTAGCCCGCGAACTCGTTGTCCCTGATCGACTCCGGCTTCATCTCGATCGAGAACCCCGGCCGGGTCGGCGGCATGTAGGCCGCGTTGCGGATCACGCAGGGGTCGACGAAGTGTTCGTGGAGGTGATCGACATACTCGATCACGCGGTCCTGCTTGGTGCCGCTCACCGCGATGTAGTCGATCATCGACAGGTGCTGCACGTATTCGCAAAGCCCCACGCCCCCGGCATGCGGCCACACCGGCAGCCCATACTTGGCCGCCATAAGCAGAACGCTCAGCACCTCGTTGAGCCCGCCGAGGCGGCACGCGTCGATCTGCACAATGTCGATCGCGCCGCGGGTAATGAACTGCTTGAACAGAATGCGATTCTGGCACATCTCGCCGGTCGCGACCTTGATGGGCCGGATCGCTTCGCGAATGGTACGGTGGCCTTCGACATCGTCGGGGCTGGTAGGTTCCTCGATGAAGTAGGGGTCGAAGCGCTTGAGGGCGCGCACCCATTCGACCGCCTGACCCACCTCCCACACCTGGTTGGCGTCGATCATCAGCTTGCGATTCGACCCGATGATCGAACGCACGATGTCGAGTCGTCGGATGTCGTCGCCGAGGTCGCGGCCCACCTTCATCTTGATGTGACTGAAGCCGGCTTCGACCGCTTCCGTCGCGAGCTGCGTCAGCTTCTCGTTGGAATAGCCGAGCCAACCGGCCGACGTCGTATAACAGGCATAGCCCTCGGCCCTGAGCGTCGCGATCCGTTGCGCCTTACCAGGCTCGGCCTTGCGGAAAACCTCCAGCGCCTCGTCCGGCGTGATCGCGTCGGTGAGGTAGCGGAAATCGATGATCGCGACGAGCTCCTCGGGGCTCATCTCGCCCACCAGTTGCCACACCGGCTTGCCGGCAATCTTCGCCAACAGGTCCCACGCCGCGTTGACCACCGCGCCGGTGGCGAGATGCATGGCGCCCTTGTCGGGGCCGATCCAGCGCAATTGGCTGTCGCCGGTGACGTGCCGCCAGAAGCGGCCCGGGTTCTCCCGGATCCAGCCCGCGTCGAGCCCGACGATGCGCGGCTCGAGCGCGCGGATCGCCGCGACCACCACCTCGTTGCCGCGGCCGATGGTGAAGGTCAGTCCATGCCCCTGGTGTGTGCCGTCGGTTTCGAGCACGACATACGCCGCCGAATAGTCAGGGTCTGGGTTCATCGCATCCGACCCGTCGAGCGAGGCCGAGGTCGGAAAGCGGAGGTCGTGCGTCGTGAGACCGGTGATGCGCATCAGCTGAGAATCGTGTGGCTGCCTTCGGCCGTCATTCGCGCGATTGCCTCGAAATCCCAGGCGATACCGAGTCCCGGCTCGCCCGACGGAATGGCCCTGCCGGCACGGATCGTCAATCCCGCTGTGGTGATGCTGTCGAGCTGCGGGATGTATTCGACCCAGCGTGCATTCGGCACGGCGGCGCAGAGCGATACATGCAGCTCCATCAGGAAATGCGGCGCCACCGCGACGTTGAACGCCTCGGCCATGTGCGCGACCTTGAGCCAGGGCGTGATGCCGCCGATCCGTCCCACGTCCACCTGTACCACGCTGCACGCGTGGTGCTCGAGATATTCGCGGAAATGCGAAATCGAGTAGAGGCTTTCGCCCACGGCGATCGGCAGGCTGGTGTGTGCGCAAAGGCGAGCGTGCCCGGAGATGTCGTCCGCGGGCAGCGGCTCCTCCAGCCAGCCGATACCGAGCGGGGCATAGGCCGCGGCGCGGCGGATCGCCGTGTCGACCTCGAAGGCCTGATTGGCGTCGGTGAAGATTTCGAAGCCGTCGCCCACCGCCTCCCGCACGGCGCTCAGGCGCGCGACATCCTCATGGATCGCCCGCCCGACCTTGATCTTACTCCCCCCGAACCCGTCGGTCTTTGCCTTCAGGGCATCCTCCACCAGCGCGGCGGCATCGAGATGCAGCCAGCCGCCTTCGGTCGTGTAGAGCGGTATGTCACGCTGCGCTCCACCGGCGAGGAGGTGCAGCGGCAGCCCAAGCTTGCGGCACTTCAAATCCCACAGCGCGGTGTCGATCGCCGCCAGCGCGATCGAAGTAATCGCGCCGACACTTGTCGCATGTGTCATGAACAGCAGGTCGCGCCAGATCCGTTCGATCTCCAGCGCCTCCCGCCCGATCAACGCCGGCGCCAACGTACGCTTCAGCAGCTCCATCACCGAATAGCCACCGGTGCCGATGGTATAGCTGTAGCCCGTGCCCACCGCGCCGTCGGCATCGGTGATCCGCACGATCGGCGTCTCCTGGCTCACGAACGACTGGATGGCATCGACCCGCTTCACCTTGGGGATGAGGTCGACCATCATCAGCTCGACGCGGGTGATCTTGCTCACCTGAGCGACCTCCCGCTCGCCTTGTCGAACACGTGGAGCCGCGTCAGGTCGAGCGTGAAGTCCAGCGTCTCGCCTGCCCTCACCTCGCGCGGGTTGAGCATCTTGCCCTGCACCTCGCGCCCACCGAGCTCGGAGAACAGCAGCGTCTCGGTGCCCAGCGGCTCGGCGATCAGCACCGGCCGCGTGACGCTAAGCGAATTCTCGGCGCCATGCAGCGAGTGTCCGCGCGGCGCAAAGCTGTCGGGGCGGAAGCCGATGACGATCCCCTGCCCGACCTGCGCACCGATATCCAAGGGCAGCGGCACGGCGACGCCGTCGCCCAGCCGCCCCACCGGCCGGCCGGCCTCGCCCTCCACCACGGCATCGAGCTGGTTCATCGGCGGCGAGCCGATGAAACCGGCGACGAACACGTTGGCCGGCTTGTCGAACACCTCCGATGGCGTGCCGACCTGCTCGACATAACCGTCGCGCATGATGACGATGCGGTCGGCGAGCGTCATCGCCTCGACCTGGTCGTGCGTGACATAAATGACGGTGGTCTTCACCCGCTGGTGCAGCCGCTTGATCTCGACCCGCATCTGCCCGCGCAGCTTGGCATCGAGATTGCTGAGCGGCTCGTCGAACAGGAACACGTCCGGGTTGCGCACGATGGCCCGGCCCATCGCCACGCGCTGCCGCTGACCACCCGAGAGCTGCTGCGGCAGCCGGTCCATGTACGGACCGAGCCCGAGTATCTCCGCCGCCTCGTCGACGCGCTTGGTGATCTCCGCATCCGACTGCTTGGCGATCTTGAGCCCGAAGCCGAGGTTCTCGCGCACCGTCATGTGCGGGTAGAGCGCGTAGGACTGGAACACCATCGATATGTTGCGGCTGCGCGGCGGCAGTGCGTTCACCACGCGGTCGCCGATCTCGATGATGCCGTCCGAGATTTCCTCGAGCCCCGCCACCATGCGCAGCGTCGTCGACTTGCCGCAGCCCGAGGGGCCAACCAGCACCACGAATTCATTGTGCGCCACCTCGAGGTCGATCCCGTGCACCACCTCTTCGCGCCCGTAGCGCTTGACCACCTTGCTGAGCCGAACGTTGGCCATGCCTACCCTTTCACGCCGCCGAAAGTGAGGCCGGCGATCAGTTGCTTCTGGACGATGAAGGTTAGCACCAGCGCCGGAATGATGATCAGCACCGCGAGCGCACTCATCCCCGCCCAGTCGACGTTGAACTGCGCGGTGAAATCGAGCAGCCCCACCGGCAGCGTCTTGCTCGCGGTGGTGCGGGTGAGCTGGCTCGCGATGGCAAACTCGTTCCACGAGGTGAGGAACGCAAAGATCGCCGCCGAGGCGAGCCCGGCCCGCGCCAGCGGAAACTCGACGCGCCAGAACGCCTGCCAGCGCGTGCAGCCGTCGATCTGCGCCGCCTCGTTGAGGTCGACCGGAATCTGCCGGAAGAAGCCGTCGGTTAGCCAGATCGTGAACGGGATGTTGATCGCGAGGTAGACCAGGATCAGCCCGATCTCGGTGTCGATCAGCCCGATGCGCGCCCAGATGATGAAGAGCGGCAGGCTCAGCGCCACGCCCGGCACGGTGCGTGACAGCATGAAGCCCAGAAACAGCGCCCCCTTGGCCTTGAACCGGAAGCGCGCGAAGGCGTAGCCGCCCATCATGCCGATTGCGAGCGCCACCGCCGTCGAGGTCACCGAGATGACCAGCGAGTTGACGAAATATTGGCCCACGGGCAGTCCCGGCTGCGTCGGCAAGAGGCCGAAGATGCCCTGGAAATTGTGCAGCGTGAACTCATGCGGAATCCACACCGCCGGCCGCGCCAGGATTTCGATGTTGGGCCGGAACGCTGTCAGCATCACCCAGGCGCCCGGCACCACCAGGAACAGCATGGCGAGGAGCACGCCGAGCCGGATCAGCCAGCGCTGCCACCAACGCTCCATGGTCAGCCGCTCGCTCATTGCGCGCCTCCCATATAGGCCCGCGCCGCGGTGAGCTTGCGGTAGAAGTAATAGGTGAAGGCGATCGAGGTGATGATCGAGATGTAGCCCATGGCATTGGCCATGCCCATCTGGCTGTTCTGGTAGCCGACCCGCGTCATCAGCGTCCACAACAGCTCGGTGCGCTGCGCCGGCCCGCCGTTGGTCATGATCTTGACCATGTCGTAGGCGCGCGCCACGTCCAGCGAACGGATGGTCATGGCGATGTAGACGAAGGGCATCAGGAACGGCAGCGTGATGTGGCGGAACACCTGCCAGCCGTTGCAGCCGTCGACCTTGGCCGCCTCGATCGGCTCCTTTGGCAACGCCATGAGCCCGGCCAACAGCAGGATCGCGAAAATCGATGTGCTCATCCACACTTCGGTGACGATCAGCGACAGGTTGGCGAGGGTGCCATCCACCAGCCAGGCGATCGGCTCGTGGATGATGTGCAGATCGAACAGCGCGTTGTTGACCAGTCCGACCGCGTCATTGAGCAGGTACTTCCACTGGAAGCCAACCAGGATCGGCGAGAACATCATGGGGAACATCATGATGGTGCGCAGGGTGCGCTGGCCGAAGGTGATCTTGCTGACGAGCAGCGCGAGGCCCAGCCCCAGCCACATCTCGACATTGAGCGCGATGGTGATGAACAGGATGGTGCGGCCGAACGCCCACCAGAAATCCGCATTGACGAACAGTCGCTGGTAGTTCCTCAGCCCCACCCACTGGAACAGCGTTGCGGGCTTGGTGAGAATGTAGCCGGTGAAGCTCGCCCAGAACGAGATCAAGAGCGGCAGCAGCACCACCGACAGGATCACCGCGATCGCCGGCAACAGCAGCAGATACGGGATTGCCTGCGGCGAACGGAAGAACCGGATCAACCCACCCCCCTGCCTCGCCGCCTTCAGCGCGGCGGCGCGCGATGCCTCGAGCCCGGCCGGACCGGACGGCAAGGCGGCATCCTGTTCGAGCGAACGGCTCATGGCTAGGGGTTTCTCGGGTGTCGGAAAGGGGATCGCGGATGACACCGCGAAAAAATGAGCCGCCCGACGATCGACCGGGCGGCTCGACTTTGTGCCAGCCTAGCTCTTCAGCAAGCCGGCATCCTGCATGATCTGCGTCGCAGCAGCGGCGGCTTCATCTAGCGCGGCCTTGGGGTCCTTCTGCCCGACGATGGCGGCCTGCACGGCCGGCCAGATCACGTTGGAAACGTCGATCCACTGCGGGATCAGCGGCGGCGTGCGGGCCTCGGCGAGCGAGGCCTGCCACGCGGTGAACATCTCGGCCATTTGCGGCTTGCCGTTGTCCATGAACCACTGCTTGACCTTGTCAAAGATCGCGGTGCGCGTCGGCAGATTCCCCGCCTCTGCTTCCATCATCTCGCTGTCGTCATTGGTGAGGAACACCGCAAGGCTCGCCGCTGCCGGCTTGTTGTCGCACTGCTGGGTGACCGAGAACGAGTGCGAACCCGACCAGCCGCCCCGGTGTCCCGAACTGCCGACCGGCGCCGTCGCGAAGCCGAGGTCGTCGGCGATCTTGGACGACTTGGGATCGGAGTAGAACCCGGCAAAGCCCGGCCAGTCGAGGTCGACCGCGAGCTGCCCGGCAGCCATCGCCGCGCCGATCTCGTCCCAGCCGTAGTTCACGGTGCCGGCCGGCACGGCCTTGGCATCGTAGATGTCCTTGAACCACTGCACCGCCGCGACGCCCGCGTCGGAGTTGAAGATCGGCTTCCAGTTCTCGTCGAACATGTCGCCGCCGTTGGCGCGCACCAGCTCCATGAAGCGGCCGGTCATGCCCTCGTCCTTGCCGGCGAAGGCCGTGCCGTAGAGGTTCGGCGGATCGGCGAAGAAGATGATCTGGTTCTTGAAGTCGTCGAACGTCTCGGGCGGAGCCAGGTCCTTGCCGTACTTGGCCTTGTATGCCGCCTGCTTGGCCGGATCGGCATAGAGCGACTTGCGGTAGTAGAGGTTCGACACGTCGGTGACGCGCGGCAGCTGCACGAGGCGGCCGTCCACCATCGCCGAGGCGAGCGTGCCGGGCACGTACTTGTCGAGCTCGGACTGCGGGATGAAGTCCTTGAGGTCGACATAGAGGTCGCCGTACTGAGGTGCGAAGCTGGTGTGGTTCGAGCCCACGCACCAGGTGATCGAGTCCGAGGCGATGTCCTGCTTGATCTCTCGGTCGAGGTCGAAGTGATTCTTGCTCGAAACGATCTCGACCTTCGCGCCGGTCAGCGCCTCCCACTCAGGGATGCGGGTGTAGAGCTTCTCGTACTGCGTGCCGCCGATCAGCTTCACCTTGAGCGTGTAGCCGGGGAACTTCCCGTAGTCGTAGTCCTGCGCCATCGCCGCGCCGCTGATAAGCCCCAGCGCGCACGACGCCAGCAGCGCCATGGTCAGTTTTCTGGACATTGGTTTCTCCTCCACGAGACCCTTCTGCACTCGCCCCTCATGGGGCTTGATCGTGCATAGATGAAAAGTCTATTCGTAGGTAAGCACAGTTGACGGAGCATCGTCAACCGCTAGCATCCGCCGCCGGCTAGCCGAAGGACGGGTGGGAGAGGCCATGAACGTCGCAGAAGACCTCGATAAATATCGCGCCCCGGCACTCGATAAGGGTCTGGATATCCTTGAGCTTCTCGCCGCGACCGAAGAGGGGCTGAGCCAGGCCGAGATCGCCAAATCGCTCGACCGTTCGCCCAACGAAATCTACCGCATGCTCGACCGCCTGGTGCGCCGTGACTATGTCCGCCGCACCAACGCCGACCGCTACGAGCTGACGCTGAAACTGTTCGAGCTGTCGCATGCAACGCCCCCGATCCGCCGCCTCGTCAATCAGGCAACGCCGGTGCTCCGGCGCTTCTCGCGCGACGCCGAGCAGGCGGTGCACCTCGTCATTCACGACCGCAACATCCTGGTCGTCGTGGCGCAGGTGGACGGGCCCGGCTACTGGAACGTCTCGATCCGCATCGGCTCGCGCATCAGCCTCGTCAACACCGGCTCCGGCCACGTCTTCCTCGCCTTCGTGCCCGAAGAGGAGCGCGCGCTGATGCTGGATGACCTCGCCGAAAAACGCCGCGAGAAGCTAACGCCGCAGCTCTTGGCGCGGCTCGGGCGGGTGCGGCAACAAGGCTACGAGGCGATGGAGAGCCTGCAGGTCGCGAGCGTCATCAACCTCTCGGTGCCGGTGTTCGGCCCATTGGGCGGCATCATCGCCGCTCTCACCTGCCCCTACACCGAGCGGCTCGACAAGAAGGACGCCCCCGATCGCGAGGCAACGCTCAAAATGCTCGTCGCCGCGGGTCAGGAAATTTCGCAGCGCTCGATGACCGGAGAATGATCATGCGCATCGTCGATACCCATCTGCATCTGGTCTATCTCGACAAGTTTTCCTACCCCTGGCTCGAAAGTTCGCCGCCGCTCAAGCGGCAGTGGACCTTCGACAGCTACTGGGCCGAAGCGCGGAAGCTGGGCATTGAAACGGCGCTCCATATGGAGGTCGACGTCGCCGAGCAGGAGATGGAGGACGAGGCGCGCTTTGTCCTCGGACTCAGCCCCCATATCGGCGGCGCCATCGCCGCCGCCCGCCCTGAGCACGTCGATTTCCCCAGGCACCTCGAACGCCTTGCCGCCATGCCCGGCGTCAAGGGCATCCGCCGCATCCTCCATACCCAGCCCGACGAGCTGAGCCAGGGCACGCTGTTCGCCGAGAACCTGCGTCGCCTGCCGGCGCAGAATTTGACCTTCGATCTTTGCGTGCTGGCCCGCCAACTGCCGCTCGGCCGCGAGCTCGCGGCGAAGTGCCCGGATACCCAGTTTATCCTCGACCACTGCGGGGTGCCCGACGTCGCCGGCCAGGCGCTTGAGCCCTGGCGCGAGGACATCCGCAAGCTCGCCGAACTGCCCAACGTCGTCGCCAAGATTTCCGGTATCGTCGCCTATGCCAAGCCGGACTGGACTGTCGACGACCTGAGGCCCTTCGTCGAACACATCGTCGACTGCTTCGGCTGGGATCGGGTGGTGTGGGGTTCCGACCATCCGGTCTGCACGCTCACCGCCAACCTCACCCGCTGGGTCGAAGCAACGCGCACTCTGATCGCGGGCGCCAGCGAGAGCGAACAGGCAAAACTTCTCCACGCGACAGCCGAGCGGCTCTATCGGCTGCGGCCGCTGCAGCCCAAGCGCTACGGCTCGATCCTCGGCCTCAAGCCAGAAGCGATCGCCGAGTACAAGCGCATCCACGATGCCGTATGGCCGAAGGTGCTGAAGCAGATCAGCGGCAGTAACATCTCCAACTACTCGATCTATCTCAAGGAACCGGAGAACCTGCTCTTCGCTTACTTCGAGTACACCGGGACCGACTACGCAGCCGACATGGCCCGGATGGCCGAGGACCCGACGACGCAGGCCTGGTGGAAAATCTGCATGCCCATGCAATCCCCGCTCGACACCCGCAAGGAAGGCGAGTGGTGGGCGGCCATGGAGGAAGTCTTCCACGTCGACTGAGGGCCGGCGGACCATTCCCCATGAAGAAGCGAGCGTGGCCCCGCGCTCCACGGCTTGCGCCGACCGCTCACTTGTGAAAAGATCATTCACATAGGAATGATCGGAGGGGCGGGTGTCCATCCCGGTGAATGAACTGCGGCAGGCCTGGCCGCTGCCGCGCACGCCAAAACCGATCGTCATTGTCGGCGCCGGCGGCATCGTCACCGACGCCCACCTGCCCGCCTACAAGCTTGCCGGTTTCCCGGTCGCCGGCGTCTTCGACCTCAATTCGGAGCGCGCGAGCAAGGTCGCCGACGATTGGAACACCCACGCCTTCCCCACCCTCGCCGAAGCCATCGCCACACCCAACGCCGTCTACGACCTCGCGCTGCCGCCCGGTGCGCATCTCGACGTGATCCCCCAGCTCCCCGACGGCGCGGCGGTGCTGCTGCAGAAGCCGATGGGCCGCGACCTCGCCGAGGCCACCGCCATCCTCGAGCTTTGCCGGCGTAAACGCCTCAAGGCGGCAGTCAACTTCCAGCTCCGGTTCTCGGCGATGTTCCTCGCCATCGCCGACGCCATCGGGCGGGGCTGGCTCGGCGACATCGTCGACCTCGAGGTGCACCTCAACATCATGACGCCGTGGCAGCTGTTTCCCTTCCTCAAGGGCATGCCGCGTGTCGAGATCGCCGTCCACTCGATCCACTACCTCGACACCATCCGCGCGCTGCTCGGCAACCCCAGCGCGGTCCACGCCCGTACCCTCGGCCACCCCTCGACCGAGCTGGCGCAGACCCGCACCTCGGCGCTGCTCGACTACGGCGGCAGCCGACGCGTGGCGCTATCGATCAACCACAACCACGATTTCGGACGTAAATTCCAGGACGCGAGTTTTCGCGTCGAAGGCACCAACGGCGCGGCAATTGCCAAGCTCGGCGTGCTGCTCGACTATCCCCGCGGCGAGCCCGACGAACTGTGGATCACGCGTACTGGCGATGATTGGACCGAGGCTCCACTGAGCGGCAAGTGGTTCCCACATGCCTTCATCGGCACCATGAGCAACCTGCAGCGCGTCGCCTCCGGCGAAGACGATCATCTCATCACCGGCGTCGAGGACGCCTGGCACACGATGGCGCTGGTCGAGGCCGCCTTCGAGTCCGCCGCCCTGCCCGCAACCCCCGTGCGGAGCGCGCCATGAGC
>JADMIO010306784.1_pt1 | contig 11644 bp, 9 predicted proteins | sample 8958161 | NCBI WGS metagenome assembly JADMIO01 (sample SAMN16585339, study PRJNA669376) | soil metagenome | isolation source: Crop rotation soil | place: USA: Cullars Rotation, Alabama | collected 2011
CGAGCTTGCGCAGCGCGGGCAAATCGATCTCGACGTCGAAGTGGCCCGAATTGCAGATGATCGCGCCGTCCTTCATCACGCTCATGTGATTGGGGCCGATGATCTCCCGGTCGCCGGTGACGGTGACGAAGATGTCGCCCAAGCGCGCCGCATCTGCCATCCGCATTACCTGGTAGCCGTCGAGCGCCGCCTCGAGCGCCCGAATTGGATTGACCTCGGTAATGATCACGTTGGCGCCAAGCCCGCGTGCGCGCGACGCGACGCCGCGCCCGCACCATCCATAGCCGGCCACCACGAACACCGAACCCGCGACCAGCACGCCGGTGGCGCGGATAATGGCATCGAGCGTGGATTGGCCGGTGCCGTACCGGTTGTCGAACAGGTACTTGGTTTGCGCGTCGTTGACAGCGACGACCGGAATACGCAGCGCGCGGTCCTGCTCCATCGCGCGCAGGCGGATGACGCCGGTGGTGGTTTCCTCCATCGAGGCGCGCACCTCGGAAGCCTGGTCGCTAAAATCGGTGTGCAGCAGACTTACCAGGTCGGCGCCGTCGTCCATCGTGATGGTCGGACGGGCTTCGAGCACGGCGCGCAGATGGCTGTAGTAGGTGTCGCGGTCTTCGGCGTGCACGGCGTAGCTGGGGATGCCGTATTCCTTGACCAGCGCCGCGGCGACGTCGTCCTGGGTCGAGAGCGGATTCGACGCGCAGCACAAGACCTCGGCGCCGCCGGCCTTGAGCGTGCGCAGCAGATTGGCGGTCTCGGTGGTGATGTGCAGGCAGGCGCTTAGGCGCTGCCCCCGCAACGGCTTCTCCTTGGCGAAGCGCTCGCGGATGATCCGCAGCACCGGCATCTGCTCGTCGGCCCATTCGATCCGGCGCCGTCCGGCCTCTGCGAGGTCGAGGTCGCGCACGTCATGGGGCAGGGCGCGAGCGCCACGGGCGGCGGCGGACGCCTTACTGCGCTTGCTGGTTTTCGGCTCCATCTGAATCATCTCCAAATTTCAAAGGGCGCGCGGGTACGCCGCGCGCCCAAAGGTTGGCATCCGAGTGCTTGCAAATGACCGGATGGCTATTGTCGTCCGATCAGCGGCTGCCGTCGCGCCCGAAGGCGCTGCGCAACGCATCGACCATATCGGCCTGCTCCCACGGAAAGAGCCCATTGTGTGGCACGCGGCCGAAATGACCGTAAGCGGCGGTGGCCTTGTAGATTGGCCGCTTGAGACCGAGCGTCTTGATGATCCCGGCGGGCCGGAAGTCGAACAGCTCGCGCAGCGCCGAAGACAGCTTCTGGTCCGGCACCGCGCCCGTATCGAAAGTGTCGATCAGGATAGACACCGGCTCGGCCACGCCGATTGCATACGCCACCTGGATCTCGCACTTGCTCGCGAGCCCCGCCGCAACCACGTTCTTGGCCACGTAACGGGCCATGTAGCAGGCCGAGCGATCCACCTTGCTCGGATCCTTGCCCGAGAAAGCGCCGCCGCCATGGCGACCATAGCCGCCGTACGTGTCCACGATTATCTTGCGTCCGGTCAGGCCGCAATCGCCATGGGGGCCGCCGACCACGAAACTGCCGGTCGGGTTGACGTGGATCACGGTATCCTTGGTCAGGAATTGCTTGGGAATGGTCGGCTTGATCAACTCCTCGATCACCGCCTCGCGTACGGTCGCATGGCCGACGTCACGACGATGCTGGGCCGAAACCACCACCGTGCTGACTTCAACCGGACGCCCGCCGACATAACGCACGGTGACCTGGCTCTTGCCGTCCGGTAGCAGGAAATCCGCCTTGCCCTGATGGCGCAGGTTGGCGAGGTTCTCCATCAGGCGGTGAGCGAGCGCAATCGGCAGCGGCATCTGCTCCGGCGTCTCATCGCAAGCGAACCCGAACATCAGGCCCTGGTCGCCGGCCCCCTGCTCCTTGTGCAGGCCCTGGCCCTCGGTGACGCCCTGCGAGATGTCAGGTGACTGGGGCTCGATAGCGGTCAGCACCGCACAACTGTTGCCGTCGAAGCCCGTATCCACGTGGTTGTAGCCAATTTCGAGCGCGGTATCGCGAGCGATACGCACGAAATCCGGATGGGCGCGGCTGGTGATCTCGCCGGCCAGCACTATGAGTCCGGTTTTCACCAGCGACTCGAGCGCCACGCGCGAACCAGGATCTTCGGCGATAAGCGCGTCGAGCACGGCATCCGAGATCTTGTCGCACATTTTGTCCGGATGGCCTTCGGCGACCGATTCCGAGGTGAAGAGAAAATCCTTGAGCGGCATTTAGCGGTATCTCCTTGAGAGGCGTGCCGGTCTTTGCGGGAGCCTGGCGTTAGTCCTCGGCAGGCTTGCCCGGCCCGGCGGCAACAGTAAAAGAGGTCGATGTCGGGTGCTGAGTGAGCGCTCGCCGCACAACGCGGGATAAATGAAGGTATTCCATCAGGGACGAAAGACGAATGACTTGGTATAGCCAACCGCGGACGCCCGATCAAGGCATCGGCCGTCGACCGTCGCGCGTCCCCGGGTCCACGGCAGCTCTCGGCCTTCAGGCTCAGTCTTCGCCAAAGCGCTCCTGGAAGAGGTGTTGAACTGCGTCCAGCGCGGCGCGCGCGTCAGGTCCATCGGCGCGCACCTTGAGGCGCACGCCGATCGCCGCCCCGAGCATCATCAGGCTGATCACGCTGCGCGCGTCGGCCTGGCCGTCTTTGCCGATGATCGTCACCTTGGCTTGGAAGCCGCGCGCGGTTTCGGCCAGCTTGGTGGCGGCGCGCAGATGGAGCCCGAGCCGATTCGCAACCTCCACTGTCCCCTCCAGCACGCTCATCCACCCCACGATAGACGCTGGCGCGGGGCCGGTAAACCGTGCATCGGAGAGCGACGCGGCTGTGGCCTGGCCCTGCCGTGGTCAGCCGTCGGTCTCGGTCTCGCCGATTTGCGCCTCGAACAGGTTGCGCAAGCGGGTTTCGATAGCACTGTCGCGCAGCGTGTGCTCGCGCGCGTTCCAGTCCTTCAGCGGGATCACCGCCTTGGACATGTTGCGATGGCCGCCCGCGCTGCCGATCTCGCCGAACAGCCTACGCACTAGTTCGCCGGCGTTGCGCCGTCCGGTTCCGTGATTGCGCACCGACATCACCAGGTTGCCCTCGAGCTTGCCCGATACTATCACCCACTCGACGCCCTCGAACTGCAGGCAGAAGTCCGCCATCTGCACGATCAGGTCGTCGCGCTCGACGCGCCCCAGATGCAGCAATGCGACGCCATTGTGGACCTCGAACCGGCGCATTGCACGCGCGAGCACGCGAGCGAAGCGCGCCGGCAGTTCAGGCCGATCGATCTGGCGAAGCAAACTGTAGTTGGCGTGCGGATAGAGATGAGTGAAGGCCTGGATGTCGTTGTCGGTGACCCGCCGCTTCAGCATCAGCGTGTCACTGCGGATGCCATAGAGCAGTGCGGTCGCTAGCCGCTCGCTGATCCGTTCGTCGGCGGCGACCAGGTACTCGGTCATGATGGTGGCGGTGGCGCCGTAGCCGGGGCGCACGTCCTGGAAGGCGGCGTTATTCGCCGCGTAGCCCTGGTGATGGTCGATCACGATGTCGGCGCGGCGCAGACGTCCGTTGAAGTAGGGCGGCTGCACGTCGACCATCGCCACGCGATCGAACGCGGCCAGCTCTTCGGTATCCGCCGGCGCGATCTCGATCTCCAGCAGATGCATCATGGTCTTGTTCTCCGGCCGAGTGACCGGAGTGAAGCTGAAGATCGGCGTGGTCAGCTTGTTGCGGCCCAGAAGCGCGCGCAGTGCGATCGCGCTGGACATCGCGTCGGGATCGGGATCGTCCTGCAGCAGGATCGCGACCCGGTCGCCCTCGGACACCAGCGCCCTTAATTCCTTGATCTTGTTCTTTGTCAGATGCTCGTCCATGAAGCAGAAAAAAACTTTGTCCCGAGCCTAAAACAGTTCAACCATAGTGCCAAGTCTTGGCCTCATGCAGACCTGGTTTCGGATGCCGCTGATCTTGGCGTTTTGGGGTAGTATGTGACTCGAAGATTCTACGGGGACAGCCGCAGGCTTGGAGAACTGCTCTACCACGCCCTCCGAAGCCGTATCAACAATATAACCACTGCCCACCCCGTGTCTGCCCACGATGAGCGAGCGAAGTTGCGAAATCTGCCGGCGTTCGATAAACGAATGGTTCTTGCATCTGGCGGTCGAGGACCGTGCGGGGTTCAGCCAAGACGCGTTTATCTGTGCTAATTGCGGTGTCAAACTGCGCCTGGCCTCGGAAAAGAACCGCGATCTTCAGATCGACCCCTGGCTGCACGAGGCGCTCGCCCGTGTTCTCAAGGGTAAAACATAGCCTCCCTGCGGGGTCGTCGCGAGGCGAAGAATCAACGTAAGGAACTCCGGCTGATGGCGCCGCCCGAGCGAACCGAACCCGACCGAAAGGAACTCGACCTGTGGCCGTATGAAGAGGCCCGGCGGCTTGCCGAACGGGTCGCCGACTATCCGCCCGAGCGCGCGGTTATCTTCCAGAGCGGCTTCGGTCCATCGGGTCTGCCGCATCTTGGTACGATGGGCGAGGTGCTGCGCCCGGCCTACGTGCAACACGCCTTCAAGGTCCTCGCCGAAGCCGATCCGGGAAACGCCGCATATCTCCGCCAAAGTCGTCTCATCGTGTTCATCGACGACATGGACGGATTGCGCAAGGTTCCCGAGAGCATCCCCAATCGCGAAGCGACCGCGCCTTTTCTTGGCCAGCCCGTGTCGCGGATTCCCGACCCGTTCGGCGACTGCCATCCAAGTTTTGCCGCGCACATGATCGGACTGCTCGAAGAATTTCTCGCGCCGGTCGAGGTCAGCTACGAGTTGATGCGCTCGAGCGAGATGTACGCAAGCGGCCGCTTCGACGATGCCCTCAGGCTGATCCTCGAAAAGCACGCCGAGATCATCCGGATCGTCGCCCCGACGCTGCGCGAGGAGAACCGCGGCGGATGGTCACCCGTGATGCCGCTTTGTTCCGCATGCGGACAAATCAACTCGACGCTGGTGACGGCGTACCATCCCGAGCGCGCCAGCGTTGAGTTCTCCTGCGAACGCAGCTTCGGCGGTTCGCACGGATGCGGCTTCAGGGGCGAGCAAAGTGTGCTCGGCGGCGGGGCCAAGGTGCAATGGAAGGTCGATTGGGCGCTCCGATGGTACGTGCTGGGAGTGGACTATGAGCTGTACGGCAAGGATCTGATTGATTCGGCGCGGCTCTCGGGCCAGATCGTGCGCCTGCTCGGTGGCCGCCCGCCGCTCGGTTTTCCGTTCGAGATGTACCTCGACGAGGAGGGGCATAAGGTCTCGAAATCGATCGGCCGTGGCGTCGGCGTCGAGCAGTGGCGCCGCTATGCTCCGATAGAGGTGCTCAAGTATTTTCTGATGCTCAATCCGCGGCGCGCCCGCAAGCTTTTTCTGGAATCGATTCCGCAATACACCGACGAATACCTCGACGCCGTGCGCGCGTGGCTCGCGGCGGATGAGGCCGCGCGGCGCAACTCGCCGCTGGAGTTCGTGTTGCAGAGCCAGAGCGCCCGGCGCTTCAACTCAACTCTCAGCTTTGGTCTGGTGATGAATCTGGTCGCGGCTCTCGGCAGCGGCGAGCGCGAGCTTATCTGGCGCTACCTGGTGCACTACGATCCCGGGATCGAGGGCGACGCGGACACCGAGAAGCTCACCCGTGAGCTGATGGATTGTGCGCTGAATTTCTACCGCGATTTTATCGAGCCGGCCAAGTTCGTTTACACTCCGAGCGACGGCGAGCGCGAGCAGCTGCGCGCGCTCAGCGCGTGGCTCGTGGAAAATGGCGAGGCGGGAGCCGAAGAGATCGAAAAGGCTATCTACGAACTGGGGCGCCAGCACTACGACAAGCCCGGCAAGATATTTCCGATGCTCTACCGCGTCATCCTGGGCCAGGAGCGCGGCCCGCGCCTGGGCGCCTTCATCCGCTTGACCACGCCGGCGCGCGTCGCTGAGATCGTCGAGGCCCGACTCGGCTGATTCCGAACCCCGGACCAATATCGGGCAAACGCCGACTCGAGATTTCCTGGCGACGCCGAGTTGAACAGAAATCCCGGCCAAGGAAAATCCAGCCGCCTCAGTTGGGCTGCCAATTGCTGCCGCGGTCCAGCGTTGCGAAATGCGACCCGTCGGTGGTTACGATCTCGGCGACGTCGGCGCTTGCGGCCGAGACGCCGACGAGGTTCTCGTTGGTCGGCGATCTGATTCTTTGCCATCGCTTGCCGTCGGTCGTGAGCAGTATTGTCCCGTCACGCCCCACCGCCCAGCACACCGTGCTCGACACCGCCTGGCCGGCAAACAAATCGTTTCGCACGCCGCTATCCTGTTGCTGCCAGTTTTTGCGGTCCGTCGAGCGAAAAATCTTCCCCGCGGGTTCGAAGGCCCAGTAAACCATGTGGTCTATCGACGAGACCACGATCGAGCGCATCGGCGCCGGCGCACCGGCGCCGGCGCCACCCTTTTGCGGCGGCAGCAGAGAAGCCTGTTTCGAAGGAGCCGCGGGCGAGGGCCTGCTGCGCGCAAGTTTCAGGCGACGCGGCCGACCCGCGGCCGCGCTGGCGGGTCGGCGCGGTTTGGCCGCGATGCTTGCGGTCGAGGCCGGATTTCCGATTGCCGGGACCATCGGGGTCCGCGGCGACAAAGCGGCCAATCGTTCAAAGGCCGGAGCCGCTGCCGCGGGAGGTGATTCCACGGTGGATGCGCTCAGCGCGGCGGCCGAATTAGGAGCCGCAGCCGTCAATCCAGACCCCGCCGTTCCCCCGGACGTAGCGACCGTCGCTTCAGGCGGCCTGACCGAGGCGCCGCCGGGCCATATCTGCGCCATCTCGGCGGTCATCTGCGCCAGGTTATCTCGCCCAAAATACAGCAGGACCGCGGCGGCAACGACCGTCGCAATCGCGGCCGACGCCAGCCACACGCCTCTGCTCTCGGGCTCGTCCGCCTGCGCCGGCATACTGTCTGCCCCGAACGGCTGGAGGATCGCGCCGGATGCGGCGTCGAGCGCGGATTTTACCGCGCTGGTGAACTGATCCTCGATTTCCTTGTTTGGCGTCATGAGCAGCCGGCCGCTATGCGGATGGGCGATACCGAACGGAGCACGCCGAATCCTCTAAATGAATTCGGCAAACACCGAGTCCGCGAGTTCCAGGCCGCGCTCGCTAAGATAGACCCGGTCGCCGTCGCGCACCAGCAGTTCGCCCTCGAACAGGCGCGCCGCGCGCGCGCCGAAAACGCGATCGAAGCTCTCGCCGAAGCGCGCTTCAAAGTCGGCGAGCGCGAAGCCGTCGCGCAGGCGCAGATTCAGGAACACGAACTCGCCCCGCGCCCCGGCGGTATCGACGGTCTCGCCGCCTGTCTCCGCAAGACCGGCCTCGAGCGCCCGTTCGACGTAGCGCGCCGGCATCCTCTCGTTCCACCATCGCCTTCCGCCGCCACCACTGCCGCCGCGCGCGAAGCTGTGCGCTCCTGCGCCAAGGCCCAGGTAGCTCTCCAGGCGCCAATAGCTCAGATTGTGACGCGCCTCGTGGCCCGGCGGCGCGTAATTTGAAATCTCGTACATTTTATAGCCGCGCCGCGGCAGTTCCGCGCGCACGGCCGCGAAAAACTCGGCCTGCCGGTCGGAGTCGATTGGCCGGATTCGTCCGCGTTTCATCTCGGTATGGAAAGCGGTGCCTTCCTCGAAGGTCAGATTGTAGGCCGAGATGTGGTCGGGGCCGAGAGCAGCCGCTTCAGCGATGTCGGTGAGCGTCTCGTCGACGCTCTGCCCGGGAACCGCGAAGATGAGATCGAGGTTGAGCCGCTCGAAGCCCGCGCGCTGCGCCAGGCGAACGGCTTCGCGAGTTTGCGCGGCGCCGTGGATACGGCCGAGGAACTTGAGTCGGGCCTCATTGAACGATTGCGCGCCGAAGCTGATTCGATTGATCCCGGCCGCGCGCATCCCGCTGAGCTTGGACGCGTCAACCGTTCCGGGATTCGCCTCCAAAGTTATCTCGGCTCCGGCTTCGATGCCGAACGCGCGCTCTGCTGCGGCCACAACTGCCGCGATCGATTGCGGCTTAAAGAGCGACGGTGTGCCACCGCCGAAAAAGATCGTCTTGATCCGCCGTCCCAGCCATGGCGGTTCGCCCGCGCGACGCTCGACTTCGGCGATCAGCGCGCGGACGTAACCGTCCTCGGGCCAGTTGGCGACCGCATGCGAGTTGAAATCGCAATACGGGCACTTGGATTGACAGTAGGGGATGTGAAAGTAGAGCGAAAAGGCTGTGGCCTGATCGCTATGGTCCTTTCCGGTGAGCATCGCGCGTCGCTTCGGCCTTGGGTCAAACTTTATGCCCGCGACGCGCGTGTTACCATGGGCCGGTCGTCAGACGAGCAAAGCCTCGCGCGATTGCGCCGAGGAGATTCGCTATCGGCGCGGGTATACGCGTCGCAAGAGCCGCAGCGGCGGCCGCGCCCGTCCCGTTACGCTGCAGCGGTGGCCGCCGGTTCCAGAGATAAATGAACATCTCGTATCCGAAATATACCAGCAGCCCGATCAGTGCGACGTCGTCGATGATCACGACAATCTGGCGCACCACGCCATGCGGCAGCAGCCAAATCGCCAGCCGCGCGACGAAAGCGAAAATCACGATCGCAGCGACGACGGCGCTTGCGTGATGAACCAGCAGTTGGATCGCGTCGAGGTTGATCCACTGCTCGATATCGAAACGGTCGGGTGATACCGAATTGCTGACCGCGAACGTAGTCCTGACCTCCCTTGCGGATCATCAGTAGCGGATCATCAGTAGACAGACAGGTTGGAAAGCTTAGATACGCAAGCCAGTCGGCACAAGCAGGCACCCCAGGCATGCGGTGGGCTTGACCGACGTGCTCGGACCGCGATGCTCGATTATCGGGCGCCGCCTGTAAGCGGTCGCGGCGCGCCGGTATACTCTAGCGCGACGCCCCCGGAAGGAGCGCGCTGCAACATCGTAACCGGCTCGAACAAACAGCAAGCGACGCCCGCGCCGCATCCCGCTGCCCATGCGGATTCCGCCGCCGGACGGATGTTGGCCGCGCGACTCGGCCCCAACCTGGCCTGGCTGGTCGCCGCCGGTATCCTGCTGAGCCGCATCGCCGGCCTCATCCGCGAAAGCGTCTTCGCCCACTACCTCGGCAACTCAGACGCCGCCGACGCTTTTAAGGCCGGCATCCGCATCCCCAACATACTGCAGAACCTCTTCGGCGAGGGCGTGCTTTCGGCCTCCTTCATTCCGGTCTACAGCAAGCTGCTGAGCGAGGGCGATGCAGAAACTGCCGAGACACTGGCGTGGAGCGTCGGGGCGCTGCTCGCTCTTGGAGTCTCGATTCTGGTCGCGCTGGGAGTATGGGCCACGCCGTGGCTCATCGCGGCGATCGCCCCGGGATTCACCGGTGCCAAGCGAGACTTGACGGTCAACCTGGTCCGCATCCTGTTCCCCGGCGCCGGCCTATTGGTGTTGTCGGCGTGGTGCCTCGGCGTGCTCAACAGCCATCACCGTTTCTTTGCCTCCTACACCGCACCGGTCGCATGGAACGTCGTGATCATTGCCGCGCTGCTCATCTACGGCCCGCGCCGTTCGCAGGACCGGCTGGTGATCGAACTTGCGTGGAGCGCGGTGATTGGCGCGATCGCGCAGATCGCCGTGCAGGTGCCGCAGACGCTGCGGCTGGTCGGCCGCTTGCGAGTCGATTTCCCCCGTACGCGGACGGCGCTCAGCACCGTGTTTCGCAACCTCACGCCGGTTGTTGCCGGGCGCGGCGCCAGCCAGATTTCCGGCTACGTCGACAACTTGCTCGCGAGCCTGCTGCCGACCGGCGCGGTCGCCGCGCTGAGCTACGCAAGCATCCTCTACCTGCTGCCGATAAGCCTTTTCGGGATGTCGGTGGCGGCAGCCGAGTTGCCGAGCATGTCGCGCGCGGCGGGCACTTTCGAGGAGGTATCGCAGCTTTTGCGTTTGCGCCTGGACGCGGGCCTCCGCCAGATTGCTTTCCTGGTCGTGCCGTCGGCCGCCGCGTTCCTGTTTTTAGGCGACGTCATTTCGGCGCTCATCTTTCAGTCCGGAAGCTTCACCCATCGCGACGCGATCTATGTATGGGCGGTGCTCGCCGGATCGGCGGTGGGAATGCTGGCGGCGACGATGGGCCGGCTGTACAACTCGGCCTTCTACGCGCTGGAAGACACGCGCACGCCGCTGAAGTTCGCGCTGGTGCGGTTCACGCTGACGCTGATCTTCGGCTACCTCTGCGCGATTCCGCTGCCGCCCGCCTTGGGAATCGCCCAGCGCTGGGGCGTGGCCGGTCTGACCGCGTCGGCCGGCGTCGCCGCGTGGGTCGAATTCGCGCTGTTGCGATGGAAGCTCAATTCCCGGATCGGGCGGACCGGGTTGAGACGCGGACTTGTGCTGCGGCTATGGGCGATCGCATTGCTGGCGACCGGCGCCGGATGGGCGGTGAAGCTTGCGATGGGGCATGCGGGGCCGCGCCTGATGGGCTTCGCGGTCCTGCCTGCGTTCGGCGGCGCATATCTCGGGATCGCGTGGTGGATGCGGCTGCCGGAACTCGAGCGCGCAACCAACTATTTAGCTGCGCGGCTTGGATTGAGCGCCCTTAAGCGCTAGCTTGTCGCCGCGCCGCGCCGGCGAGGCGCCCAGGCGCTCGAGGGTCAGAGTCGTGCCGTATCCGGGCAGCAGCGGTGCGAGGGCGACGCGGCCGCCGTAGGACTCGACGAAGACTTGCCCGTCGACGATCCGGTCGCGCCAATCTTCGCCCTTTACCAGCACGTCGGGGCGCACGGCGCGGATTATCCGCTCGGCGCGCGTCTCGTCGAACACCACGACGTGGTCCACCACCTCGAGTGCGGCCAGGATCAGCGCCCGCTCGGCGGCCGGATAGATCGGGCGCCCATCACCCTTGATCAGCCGCACGCTGCGATCGCTGTTGATTCCCACCACCAGCACGTCGCCCTGCGCGCGCGCGAACGAGAGCATCTCGACATGTCCGGCATGCAGCAGATCGAAACATCCGTTGGTGAACACTACTCGGCGGCCCGCGCGGCGCTGGCGCTCGAGGGCCGGACCCAATTCCTCGAGCGACACGATTTTGCGCTGCGCGCTTTCGGGTCCCGGGCTGAGCGCCCGCGCAAGGTCCTCGCGCGAGACTATCTGCGTGCCGAGACGGCTGACCTCGATCCCCGCGGCAAGATTGGCCAGCCGCGCCGCCGCGGCGAAGCTCAGTCCGGCGATCGCGAACAGGCCGAACACGGCCAGCACCACGTCGCCCGCGCCGGTCACGTCGTACACCGCACGTGGCGTCGTGGGGATGTAAGTGTGGGGTCCGCGACGCTCGCTCAGGTACATCCCGTCGCGATCGAGCGTCACCAGACAGGCGTCGAGCTTTAGCCGGCGAATCAAATCGTCCGCCGCGCGCATCCACGCGTCGCGATCGACCAGGCGCGAGGCGGTCGCCAGTTCGCTCTCGTAGCGATTGGGCGTGAGCGCGGTCGCGCCGCGGTAGATCGAAAAATCTTCGCTAAGGCGCGGATCCACGATCACCGGTATTTTGCGGCGGCGCGCGCCTT
>JADMIO011430645.1_pt1 | contig 11643 bp, 9 predicted proteins | sample 8958161 | NCBI WGS metagenome assembly JADMIO01 (sample SAMN16585339, study PRJNA669376) | soil metagenome | isolation source: Crop rotation soil | place: USA: Cullars Rotation, Alabama | collected 2011
CGTTGCAGGCGATGGCGGCGGTGTTGGGCGGGACGCAATCGCTTCACACGAACGGATACGACGAGGCGCTGGCACTGCCGACTGAGCAGGCGGCGCGGATCGCGCTGCGAACGCAGCAGATTGTGGCCTACGAGTCAGGGGCGCCGCAGACGGTCGATCCGCTGGCGGGGTCGTATTACATCGAGGCGCTGACGGAGGAGATCGAGAAGCGGGCGAGTGACTACCTCTCGAAGATCGACGCGCTGGGAGGCATGCTGAAGGCGATCGAGCGGGGGTTTGTGCAGCAAGAGATCCAGAACGCGGCGTATGAGTATCAGCAACAGGTGGACCGGCGGGAGGCCGTGGTAGTTGGGGTCAACCAGTTTATGGTGGAGGAAGAGAAGGCGGTCCCCATTCAACGGATTGATGAAGCGCTGGAGCGCAAGCAGGTGGAGCGGTTGCGAGCGCTGAAGACCAAGCGCGATCCGGGGCCGTGGCGGGCGGCGTTACAGCAGGTGGAAGAGGCAGCGCGGTCAGGGGAGAATTTAATGCCACGGATATTGGGGGCAGTGGAAGCGTACGCGACCGTGGGAGAGATTTCGGATGTGCTGAGGAAGGTGTTTGGGGAGTATCGGGAAGCGGTGGTGGTGTAGGGTGTGGTGCCGTTTAATGCGGAACAAGGCCAGCGCTCGGAGAGAGATGGAGCAAATTTGGACGATGCGCATCTAATGATTAGGAGGAAACATGGCGGAGAAGATCGTTAAGAGCGATGCGGAATGGAAAGCGCAGCTTTCTCCGGAGCAGTTTCATGTGACCCGCAAGGCGGGGACGGAGCCGGCCTTTACGGGGAAGTATTGGAACAGTAAGGAAAAAGGCGTGTACGCGTGTTCGTGTTGCGGCGAACCGCTTTTTAATGCGATGACCAAGTACGAATCGGGAACCGGTTGGCCCAGTTTTTACAAGCCGGTGTCAGACAGCGCGGTCGAGACGCATCGGGATACGACGTACGGAATGGTCCGGACCGAGGCGCGTTGTGCGCGGTGCGATGCGCATCTGGGGCATGTGTTTGAGGATGGTCCGGCACCAACGGGGTTGAGATACTGCATGAATTCGGCGTCGCTGGATTTGAAGAAAGAAAAGTAGGAGAGTCAAAATCCCCGCCCTGTCGCGCAAACAACGCGCGACAAGGACGGGGCACCCCGCGGGGGCAAGGCTCTCATCGCCTTAGGATCATTGATAAGTATTGGGGCAGGAGAACATTGGTACGCTTTGTCCCAGGTTGAAGATGTTGATGATTGAGTCCTGGACCAATACCCACTTGCTCTTTTCGTAGACGTAATACTTCCAGTCGTAGAGCCCAACATTCAATCCCAGGCTGAAAACCTCTTTGTAACCGCAGTGCGAATACCTGGAATCGCAGGCGTAGGTGTAGGTCATGGTGCGGGTCTTGACCACACCGAGATTTCCCCCGGTATCGACATTGACGGGTTTGGAGATCACGTTGGTGACGTAGCCGAGATCGGCGGTCTGGTAGGAAGAACAGTCGGCATAGAAGCTGTAGCGCGACTGGCTGCGGCTGATCTTGATGGTTTCCCCTCCGCCTTTGGTTGAGATGCAACGCTGCGAGATGCGCATGTCGGTGTTGAAGCGTTTGAAGGTGGTGGGATCGAGCCACTTGAGCTCAGTGGAGCGATCATAGACGTAGTTCTTGTCGAATGGTTTCACGTCCCAGGGATAGCCGTCGGCGCCTTTCGTCCAAACGAAGTAGCCTTCTTTCGCGTATCCAGCGCCAATTTCGGGAGAGATGGAAGTGTAGATGGGGTTGGCATTGGTCGAAGCCAGAGATGAGTCAACGCGGTCGGGATACCGCATGACGAAGTAATTGAGCATGTCTTCTTTGCCGCTGGAACATTGGAAAGCAGACTGAGCATGCAGCATGGGCGCAAAACACACGCAGACCAGCAGAAAAAACCCACTTCTTGTCACTTTAGAACTCCGGGAATAGAAGCAGCCCTGGGGGAAAGACTACTCGGCACACATTGCGTTCGTGTGCGATGGCGAAATTGTAAGCGCGAATCGCCTGACACGAGCGAGAAATTATCTTCTAAGTAATTTTTCCAGGGGCTAAGTAGAAGCTATGAGTTCCCAGCGGCTGCGGCTCGCGCCGTTGTGCCCAGCGCGGTGTCGACTTTGTCGAGAAGCGAATAGAGAGTAAAAGGTTTTTCCAAGAGCAGGGTCCCGGAATCGAGCACACCATACTGAGCAATGAGATCGTTGGTGTAGCCGGACATAAAGAGCACTTTGATTCCCGGACGGAGCTTGGTAACGATATCGGCTAATTCGCTTCCACTCATGCCGGGCATGATGACATCGGTAAGAAGAAGATCGACGGTTTCAGGATTTTCCTCGAGCAAATCGAGCGCAGCCTGACCGTTGGGGACTGACAAGACCTTGTAGCCGCCGGTCTCAAGACAGGTGCGGGCAAGCTGGCGGAGCGGTTCTTCATCTTCCACGAGCAGAACGGTCTCCGTTCCGCTGGGCGGCGCCAGCGGGACGGCCTGTTCCTGCTGTTTATGGTCCACGCCCTCGGCCCGTGGGAAATAAAGCCTGAAAGTGGCGCCCTTGCCGGGTTCGCTATAAACCCATATGTAGCCCCGGTTCTGCTTGACGATGCCATAAACGGTGGAGAGGCCGAGGCCGGTGCCTTTGCCGGGTTCCTTGGTCGTGAAAAATGGCTCGAAGACCTTGGCCTGGGTTGATTTGTCCATTCCGATACCGGTGTCGCTGATGCTGAGCATGACGTAATGCCCAACTTTCACGTAGGCGTGTTGCCGCGTGTAGGTCTCATCAAGTTCGGCATTGGAAGTCCGAATAAAAATCTTGCCGCCTTGCGGCATGGCGTCACGCGCATTCACCACGAGGTTCATCAGAATCTGCCCGATCTGACCATGGTCGGCCTTGATGGGTGCAAGACGCGGGTCGCGGGAGAAACTCATCTGAATGTTCTCGCCAATCAGGCGGCGAAGCATCTTGTCCATTTCGGCGACCGTCGTATTTAAGTCGAGAACTTCGGGCTGAATCACTTGTTTGCGGCTGAATGCGAGTAGCTGACGGGTAAGGGAAGCGGCCCGCTGGCCGGCCTTTGCGATTTCGTCAGCATACTTGTGCAGTGAATCACCGGCGGGCAGCCGCAACTGTAACAGCTCGCTATAGCCGGTGATGACGCCGATGGCATTGTTGAAGTCGTGGGCTATGCCCCCAGCGAGGCGACCGACGGCTTCCATCTTCTGCGACTGGCGGAATTGTTCTTCCAGCAGCTTTCTTTGGCTGATATCTTCCAGGCTTCCTTCATAACTGACGACCTGGCCCTGTTCACGCACGGAGCGAACGTTGGCCGAGATCCACATCTTGGAATGATCTTTGCGGTAGACCTCGATTTCAAAACCCTGAAGAAGAGCGTTTTCTTCGAGTAGGCGTTTGAACTCACGGCGGCGCGAGGAATCGACGTAAATCTGTTGCTCGATGTCGGAGACACTGTCAATAAGGTCGGCGGGCGAGTCATAGCCCAGCATTCTGGCCAGGGCTTCATTAACGCTGGTAAAGCGGCCGTGGGGAGTGCTCTGGAAGATGCCGATGATGGCTTTCTCAAAGATATGGCGGTATTTCTGTTCGGCGTCTCTGAGTTTTTGTTCACCAAGCTTTTGCTGAGTAATGTCGTGGATGACGACGAGAGCCGCTTTGCGTCCACAAAATGTAAGGCGGTGCGAGCGGACGCTCACCTCGATGATGTTGCCATTCTTCAGTTGATGACGCCATTCCCCGGAATTTTGCAGGCGTGGTCGCGGACGAGCTAGTTCACTGCGCAGGCGGGGAACGTCCTCCTGCGGGCGAATATCGGAGATGAGCAAGCGCAAAAACTCGGGCCGGGAATAGCCGTAGTGCTCGCAGGCGGCTTCGTTTACTTCCAGGATTTGGAGGTTTTCGAGGTCGTAGACCCACATAGGCTGTGGGTTGTTCATGAACAGCAGCCGAAAACTGGCTTCGTTGGCGTTGTTCTTGAGGGAAAGCCGCTGTTTGGGCGGAGCAGCAGAAGTACCTTTACTCTTTGCCATATTGGCGGGCAAGCGGTAGTTCCGCTGTTCATCCCCTGACCCTGAACAAAGGTCCAGTGAAAAGATCGAACTTGCGAAGCTATTGAATCATCGTGCGGCGGGATGACCAAGAGTACAGCAGTAATACAGCGTTCATAACGTGTGGGCAACCCGTTGAAATCCTTACCCATCAAGGTTTCCAGAGCGATGGCATGTACTTTAGGACAGTGTTACGAAGCGCCGATTCGTGTCCGGCAAACACATCACCAATGTACTTCGTAACTTGTAGAGAGAAAGGGTCGCGCATACCCTCGCAGTGATGCCGCTGCGTGCGCTGCTATTTTCGTCTGATCCGGAGACCTCGCGCCGGCTGGCGCAGGCTTTTCGCGAGCTGGACTTCTCCGTCGAACATTGCCCGGAAATCTTTGCCGCGGTGGAGCGCATCACCGCCCACCGCTACGAGGTCGTCGTAGCCGATTGGGATGATGGCGTCGAGGCGATGTTTCTGGTCAAGACTGCCCGCGAGTTACGGCTTAACTGCGATGCCTTTCGGATCGTGGCAGCAAAACCAGAAGCCGCCACAGCAGCCACCAATTCAGGAGCCCAGATCGTAGTGTCGAAGCCTGCGCTGCCGGGCCATACGAAATATGCGCTGCTTACCTCTGACGAATTCGTGCGGCGGATGAAGACCTGGGAACCGGGCCTGACGCAGCAACTGACGTCCAAGCCGCCGCAAAAAGTTCCCACGTTGCGCCCAGGGATTGAGCTAACGGCGAAGCAAGACGATGACGACTTCAGAGAAAGCCAGCTTCAGGTAATTGCCGAGGACGCTGGTGGTTTGGAGCCCAGAGCCGCAAGTGTTCCGGAAGGTCCGATATTCTCCTCCGGCTCAGGACGCCATGTGGAATCGCGTCCAAGCCGGCCAAAGTCGCGTTTGCGACCGGTTCTCTATGGCGCGCTGGTGGCCGGCGGTCTTTCAGCGGCGTACTTTTCGAGCACGTCGTTCAACGCCCAGGCCTCTTCGGAGGTTGCTCCTGCGACGAAATATCTGTCCCCGAGCGCGACCACTCCCATCACGCCGGCGGCCTCCACACAAAGAGCTGATCGCCAGCTTACGATCCAGGTGACTCCACAGCCTGAAAAAGTGACTGAACCCGAGAAGATTCCAACGGAGAGTGAGACGCCTCCGGTGGCGCCCCAGAGTGAGCAAGCAGAAAAGCGTGAACCCGCTCCGGTGACTTTGCAAGCCAGCATTCCGGCACAGGCCAGCATTCCCGACAGCCTGAGTGTGCCGTTGCAGACTGAAATCGGCGCAAAGACGAGTGTTCAGAAACATCCGCCCGCGCTCTTAAGCGGTGTAGAACCGATGTCGCTGGCTGCGGACCTGGCAGAAAAGTCCTTGCTGCAGCGGGTGATGCCTGAGTATCCAACCAAGGCGTTGCAATCGAAACTGGAAGGCGCCGTGATCTTGCAGGCCTGGATCGGCAAAGACGGCAAAATCAGCGATCTGAAAGTGATCCGTGGCCCGCTCGGACTCTGCGAAGCGGCTTACACAGCGGTAAAGCAGTGGCGATACAAACCTTTCCAACTGAATGGCCAATCGGTCGAGGCCAAGACCTACGTCACGGTCAACTTCGAGCTTCCCCCGCTGGGCCAGTAGATCGCCCAAGTTCCCAGTTCACAACTTTTTACAACTCTTTACCCACAATTGACACATAGCCCTGCGCGTTGAACTATGTTGGGTGCGCATGAAACGGGGCGGCGAACGCACGCGGTTGATCCTGACGCTGGAGCTGGCAGTGGTGCTGCCGGCAGCCGCGTTGGTGGTCCTCAGCGTTCTGCACTTGCGTTCAATTCAGCGCGACCGGCAGGTGGAAGCCGCCATACAGCGCGACTTCTATCAGACGCTGGCAATCTCAGAAAAGCAGATGAACCACAAAGCTTATGAGATTGCCGATGACATCCGTTCGCAATTTCCTGAGCCCAGTGAAGCCTGCAGTGTGGAGCTGGACCGGTTGCTGGCGGCCAACCCCGTCATTGCCCATGTTTTTATCTACGATCCAGACCATGACCTGACGTTTCGCTCGCAGCCCTACCGGATGAAAGACCCTGACTTCGCGGCGGAAGCCAGTGACATCTCCGGCATGAACAACAACTGGATCAAGATCGAATACAAGGACATGGTGGAGAAGTTGCAAATGATGGAGAAGAAGCAGATGCCCTACTACTTCTTCTACGCTTTGCCGCATCGCGGGGACAAGCGTCTGTACCAGATGACGGCGCTCTTTCTCAAGAAGGACAGAAACGGGGGGACACCCGCGCTTGCGGGAATTACCTTCGATGCCGACTATCTTCGCGATCACCTTTTGCCGGACATGTTGAATGCGGTGCTGGCGCGAAACATGTCGGAGAGCGAAAAGAACCCGGCGGTGATCATGGCGCACATTAAGAATGACAGCACTCCTCTGGCGGCCGGCGTCGGCTGGGACGGAGGGATGCCCGAAGTCGAGCGCAATCTGGAGGGCGCATTTCCAGGGTTGACGCTGGCTATGAAGCTGCGTGGTACCACCCTGGAAGCCATCGGCGAACGATTCACGCGAACAAGTTTTCTCACGCTCGGCGCACTGTCGCTGCTGTTGGCCGGCGGAATTGTCATTACTTATCGCAATGTCTCAAAGGAAGTGGCGCTGGCGCGGCTGAAATCCGATTTCGTTTCGAATGTCTCACATGAATTGCGAACGCCGCTTTCCCTGATCCGCTTGTATGCCGAGACACTGGAACTGGGGCGGCTTTCCACTCCGGAGAAGGCCAAGGAGTACTACCAGATCATTCGCAAGGAGAGCGAGAGGTTGACCGCGCTGATTAATAACATACTCGACTTCTCGCGGATTGAGGCAGGGCGAAAGGAATATGACTTCCGCGATACGGATGTCCGCGAGTTGGTGAGGAACACGCTCGAATCCTACCGCTACCAGATTGAGCAGAGCGGGTTCACCTTCGAAGAAAAGCTGGCGGAAGATGTACCGCCGCTGAAAGTGGACCGCGAGGCCATTGCCCGCTCGTTGTTGAATCTGGTGAACAACGCGCTCAAGTATTCGCAGGACCAGAAGTACATTGGCATAAATCTGTATCGCTACAACGGATCGGTGAAGCTGGAAGTGGTGGACCACGGGATTGGGATCCCGGACCCGGAGCAACAGAAGATTTTCGAGAAGTTCTACCGCGTGGGTGATCCGCTGGTCCACAACACCAAGGGGAGTGGCCTGGGATTGTCCCTGGTGAGGCACATTGTGCGGGCCCATGGCGGAGAGGTTTCTGTCGACAGCGAGCCAGGCAGAGGCAGCAAGTTCACGATCGAATTGCCGGTGAACCAGGACGTGAAAATTCCAGTAGAACAACCGGTGAGCGCGTAGAGCTATGGCGAAGATTCTCATCGTCGAGGACGAACCCAATATGGTCGCAGGCCTGCGCGACAACTTTGAGTTCGAAGGCTATGAGGTGATAACCGCCGGCGATGGACTTTCCGGCCTCGACAGAGCCTTACGTGAATCGCCCGACCTGGTGCTGCTGGATGTGATGATGCCGCGTATGAGCGGGCTGGATGTCTGCAAGCAGCTTAAGGCGAAGCGGCCGCAGGTTCCGGTGATCATGTTGACAGCGAGAGGGCAGGAGGTCGACAAGATTGTCGGCCTCGAGCTGGGAGCGGACGACTACGTGACCAAGCCGTTCTCCATTCGTGAGTTGCTGGCGCGGGTGAAAGCAGTTTTGCGGCGGGCCGGGAATACGAAACCGGAGCAGGAAAAATATTCGTTCGGAGACGTGGAAGTTAACTTGCGCAGTTGCCAGGTGGCGAAGAAGGGCAAGGCACTGGATGTCTCGGGCAAGGAGTTTGATCTCTTGAAATATTTCCTCTGCCACGCCGGAGAAGCGTTGAGCCGGGACCGGTTGCTGGAAGACGTTTGGGGCTATGACCGGTTTCCCAGCACCCGGACGGTGGACGCACACATCGTGCGCCTACGGCAGAAGTTGGAACCGAAGCCGGATGAGCCCAGGTTCATCCTGACGATTCACGGTACTGGCTACAAGTTTGTTCTGTGAGAGTGATGAATTATGAGTGAGCAAATGTGCATCGCGCCCCAACTGAACACAACTCCTGCTTTTCTGGGAACTCCGGCGATCGAGCCAGAGGTGGAGTCTGCCCCAAAGCATTCGCGTGTAGATGACTTCCGGATGATTCGGGCAGCGCAGAATGGCGACACTTTCGCTTTCGAAGAATTGGTGCGGCTGTATGACCGTCCGGTTTTGCGGCTGGCGATGCACATTACCGGTTCACCCGAAGATGCCCAAGACATCTACCAGGAGGCATTTTTGCGCGCCTATTTGAACCTGGGAAGTTTTCGGTTCGAGTGTTCTTTCTATACTTGGATGTACCGCATTGTCACGAATCTGTGTCTGGACCACCTGCGCAAGAAAAGTTCACGGCAAAGGGACGTGACCACGACGATTTCTCCCGAGGGCGAGGAAGAGGCGATTGTAGTGCGCATGCCGGACCGCAGCGCGTCCTCGAATCCGGAGCGAAGCGTGATCAGCCGGGAGGTGCGGGAGTCGATTGTCCGTGCTTTGCGGCGGTTGTCGCCGCGGGAGCGCGTAGTGTTTGAACTCAAGCACTATCACGGAATGCGCTTGCGTACGGTTGCCGACCTGTTGCGCACGACGGAAGGTACGATCAAGAACACCTTGTTCCGGGCCACGCATAAATTAAGAGTAGAGTTGGCGGAAGTGCGTTAAGACGTGGCCACTGAATTGCGCGGATCCTCGCTGATCTATTGTCGTTCTCGCTCTGGGTAGCACAGTCGCCGATGTCCCTTTGTGGTAAATGGATAGTCCTTTCCATTCGGTTCCTTTCTTAATCGGTTCAACCTGATGTGGTAGGCTCGGGATTTTAGGAACTACCTGAATCGGGGACGAACCGCGTGTCGGCAACGCAAGACGCACTCTGGTACAAAGACGCGATCATTTACCAGGTGCATGTCCGTACTTTCTACGACAGCAACGGCGACGGAATCGGCGATTTCCGCGGATTGGCGCAAAAGCTCGACTACCTGCAAGAACTGGGAATCAATGTCATCTGGCTGATGCCATTCTTTCCTTCGCCGCTGCGCGACGACGGCTACGATATCGCCGACTACCGGACGGTCCACCCCAGCTACGGAACCCTGGATGACTTTAAGCTCTTTCTTGAAGCCGCCCATCAGCGGGGCATTAAGGTAGTCATCGAGCTGGTGCTGAATCATACTTCGGACCAGCATGCCTGGTTCCAGGAATCCCGTAAATCGAAGGACAATCCCAAACGGAACTGGTATGTCTGGAGCGAGACGGATACCAGATACCGCGGCACGCGAATCATCTTTATCGACACCGAAATGTCGAACTGGGCCTGGGACCCGGTCTCCAAGGAATACTACTGGCATCGTTTCTTCAGCCACCAGCCGGATTTGAATTTCGACAATCCCGAAGTACGAGCGGAGACCTGGGAAGTTTCCAAGTTCTGGCTCGACATGGGTGTCGACGCCTTCCGCCTGGATGCCGTGCCCTACCTGGTGGAGCGCGAGGGAACCAACTGCGAGAACCTGCCGGAGACCCACCTGGTCATCAAAGAATTGCGCCAGAAGATGGATGAGCAGTACCCCGGACGTATGCTCTTGGCGGAAGCCAACCAGTGGCCGGCTGACTTGCGTCCTTATTTCGGCGAAGGCGATGAATTCAACATGGCATTTCACTTCCCGCTGATGCCCCGGATGTTTATGGGGTTGAAGCTGGAAGACCGAAAGCCGATTACGGAAATTCTGCAGCAGACCCCGGAAATCCCCGCCAACTGCCAATGGTGTATTTTTCTGCGCAACCATGACGAACTGACGCTCGAGATGGTCACCGACATGGAGCGTGATTACATGTACGACGAGTACGCCAAGGACAAGAGCATGCGGCTTAACCTCGGCATACGCCGGCGGCTGGCACCGCTGCTCGACAACGACCGGCGGCGGATTGAATTGATGAATGGCATGCTGATGTCTCTGCCGGGAACGCCGATTGTGTATTACGGTGATGAGATCGGGATGGGAGATAACGTAAATCTTGGCGATCGCAACGGAGTGCGCACGCCCATGCAGTGGGACGGCGGCTGGAATGGCGGATTTTCGTCGGCCGATCCGGAGATGCTCTACAGCCCGATCATGCTGAATCCGGTTTATGGGTTTCAGGCGATCAACGTGCAATCCCAAAAGCGGTTTGATCACTCCCTGCTTTCCTGGATGAAGAAGCTGATCAAGGTGAGGAAATCAACCTCGGTTTTCGGACGCGGGTCGATTGAGTTCTTGTATCCTGCCAACCACCGTGTATTGGCCTATGTACGGCAGCTTGGACGGGAGACTGTTCTGGTGGTGAACAACCTGTCGAGTTCGGCGCAGGCGGTGGAACTGGACTTGAAGCAATATAAAGGGAACGTGCTGATTGAAATGTTTGGGCGCAACCTGTTTCCGCGGATCGGTGACTTGCCTTATCTTTTAACCATGGCGCCCTACCAGTTTTTCTGGTTCCGTTTGCGCCGGGTATGAGGGACTACTCTCCTAACCACTCCACGGAGGAACTGATTTGGTCGAAGAAAGCATTCTGACGGATGATTTTCTTCGCGAGCTGATCAACGTCGGCGAGGTGGACATCCTCGTCGGCTTGCCCACTTACAACGACGCGAAGACGGTCGGCGCTGTGGTCGAAACCATCCGCGCCGGCCTGCTGCGTTACTTTCCGCGGCAGCGCGCCGTGATCGTCAACGTCGATGGCGGGTCGCGGGATGGGACTCAGGAACTGGTACGTGCGGCCTCTATCAGCGACCTGCGGCATGTTTCCAACCTTCATGCCCTGCGGACGCTGCATTGCATCAGCACGGAATACGCACGTGACAAGGACGGCGGGGCGCTGCAGGCGATTCTTGGCGCCGGGGAATTGCTTCGCGCCAACACCCTGGTGGTTGTTTCGCCCGAGTCGACAAGGATTGAGCCGGAATGGATTGACCGGCTGATCCGGCCGGTCGCCAAAGACAATTTCGACCTCATCACTCCGATTTATCGCCGGCACAAGTTTGACGCGCTGCTGATCCGGACCTTGGTTTATCCCATGACTCGGGCGATGTACGGGAAGCGCTTGCGCGAACCTTATCCTACCGACTACGCCTTTTCCGGAAAGCTCGTGACGCAGATCCTTGGACAGGAACAGATCACGCAGCCAAATGCAGGGGCGGAGATGCAATTGTCGATCTCGGCGATGAGCGGAGATTTCCGCCTGGGGCAGTCTTTTCTGGGCACGCGAGAGCGCGTAGAACAAGGCTCCGCCGACGTGGTTGCCGCGATCCGCAGGACGGTGGGGGTGTTGTTTTCGTCGCTCGAAAACTTTGCGGCATGGAGTGCGGTCAAGGAGTCGCAGGCCGTGCCGACGATTGGCGTGGAATCGGAGGTAAGCGTACTTTCCAGCACATTGGGATCCTAAGCTTAGAATTCCACGTGGACAAGTTGTCGCG
>JADMIO010482513.1_pt1 | contig 11642 bp, 10 predicted proteins | sample 8958161 | NCBI WGS metagenome assembly JADMIO01 (sample SAMN16585339, study PRJNA669376) | soil metagenome | isolation source: Crop rotation soil | place: USA: Cullars Rotation, Alabama | collected 2011
GCCGCGACTTCAAGTCACGTGAATTCCAAGCTTCGGATCCCACTGTGCTGGAAAGGTGCACTTTTCCAACGCCGGGCACCTTGACGATTGCGTCCTGCTGCATGCGGTGCCGCTCGCGGTCGATCTGCAGCTCCTGCGAGTCGAGCGACGCGCCGACATTCCGCATCGCCGAAACGGCATCCTCAGCCATGAGGCCCGCGTTCTGCTCCATCTGATCTTCGAGCGTCTCGACGGGCATCCGGCCGCGCGGGAATTCCCAGAACTCCACGAGCACGAACGGAAACTCGGCGGCTTTCGCGCTCTCCGGACGATACCCGCCCGAGAACGCTGCCTGACCCGGCCCGGATGGACCGGCGACGTTGAGATTCGCCTCGATCAGCTCGTGCATCTCGATGGGCTTCCAATCGCCCGGCAGCGAGAAGACGAAATGATGCCCCGCGTCGCGATGCGACGAGGCCGGCGCGCCGGCGAAGCCGCAGAGCATGGCCGCCGCGATGCCGGTGGCAAGAGCCGCTAACGCGCGATTCAGATGCTGTGCCATGATGCCCCCTTTGAGCGATGGCGAAGAGTTACCAGCAAGAACCAGAATACCGAAGTTTGCGGCTGGTTCAAAGCCGCTGATGACAATCCGGATCGGCGTCTGCACGACAGGTGCGGTTTTTCGCTTGACATTGTGAGTTTCGTGGCGAAAATCCCGCCTCACTTCGTTTGGAAAACCGTCATGCGCCTTTGGTTCTGCCAATCCGGTCACTCGTTGCCGCTCGATGCGGCTGCGATGTGAGTGCGCGCCGGCGGTTCCCCATGTCCGTGGCGGTTGACGCCGGCCACCTGCTTGTGCTGATTTGAAAAGTTTCATCATCGCGCTGGTGCGGTTTCGCTGCGCGCGGTGAATCTGGATTGATCGTGAGTTGTGTCATGGAAACAACGCAGAACATAAGTGTCGCGCGGCCGCTCGCGCCCGAGGACATCAGGCGCGGGCAGTATGTCGCGATCCTGCACGTGCTGATCGAGCTGTTGCCCGAATTGTGCGCGTCGGATATCGCCATCCGCCCGCCCAAGCCGGTGAGCACGCTGTGGCTGCCGTTTGATGATGATGAGCCGCTGAAGGTCAGGCAGGTGTGCCTGCCGTTCGTGCTCGCGAAGAAGCCGGACGGCAAGGCTCGCACGCTCGACGTGCGTCGCTATCGCCTCGCGCTGTTGCCGGACGAATATGGCAAGAAGGTCTTCAAGCTGCTGAAGGAGCGGCCGAAAGATCCGCTGGCGTGGTTGAAATCATGATCATCGCAAGACAGCCCCGAATGCTCGGGGCTTTTGTTTCTTATGAAGCTGCGGTCATGCCGGCGGTTCACCCGGAACCGGTCATAAGTTGCCGCGCCGCTCCTGCTCCAGTTCCAGCGCCTCGAAGAGGGCCTTGAAATTTCCCTTGCCGAAGCTTCTGCTGCCGCGCCTGCAGATGATCTCGAAGAACAGCGTCGGGCGGTCCTGCAGCGGCTTCGTGAACAGCTGCAAGAGATACCCCTCATCATCGCGATCGACCAGCAGCCCAAGCTTGCGCACCGCCTCGCGGTCCTCCTTGATGTCGCCCACGCGGTCCCACACGATGTCGTAATACGTCTGCGGGATCGCGAGAAAATCGACGCCTCGCTCGCGCAGGGCCGCAATCGATTGCAATTCGTCATCCGTGCGAAACGCAAGATGCTGTACGCCCGCGACGTTGTTCGTGAAATCCAGATACTCCTGAACCTGACTCTTTCTCTTTCCGGCCGCGGGCTCGTTGATCGGCATCTTGATCACGTTGCTGCCGCTCTCCATCACCTTCGACATCAGCGCGGAATATTCAGTGGAGATATCCTTGTCGTCGAAGCTCTGGAAGAGCTTGAAGCCCATGACGTCCTCGTACCACTTGACCCACTTGTTCATCGCGCCAAGCTCGACGTTGCCGACGAGGTGATCGACGAATTTGAGGCCGCACGGATGAGACGTGTTGTGATCGTTGATTGAGAGTTTGCCGGTCTTTGCGAATCTCGGCGCGAACATCCCGCCGGTCTTGATCTTCGGCAATGCGTACTCGCCGCTGCGCGAAACGAAACTATGGACGACTTCGCCATAGGTCTTCACAGCAGCCATCGTGACGACGCCCTTGTCGTCCTTCTCCGTGACGGGCTCGTATGCGGATTGTCCGCCGTTTTTCAGCGCCTGCTCGTACGCAGCTTCAGCATCGAAGACGGTGAAGGCGACATCTTTCACGCCGTCGCCGTACATCATCACGTGCTTGGACGCGGGATGATCCTTCGTCAGGCCGGTCGTCATGAGCAGGCGGATGTTGCCTTGCGTGAGCAGGTAGCTCGCGGAGTCGCGGTCGCCGGTGGTGAGGTCGCGATACTGCTCGATGGTGAAGCCGAAGCAGTAGGCGTAGAAGAACGCAGCCTGCTTGGCGTTGCCGACGAAGAAGCGGACGTGATCGACGTCGATCAGGCGCAGCGGGTCGTTTTTCGCGTCGGCCGTTGGCAGGGTGGTTGGTCGGCTGGCGGTGGTCATGTCGCGATCTCCGTTTGCATCATCATAGATGCAAGACCTCGCGGGCGGAACGTCAAAACGAGGACGCGCCCGCTCACGCGGACCGCGCCGTGCCCCTGTCCTCTAGTATTTCAGCACCGCCGTGACTTCGAGCGGCGCGACGCGCGCGCGGCCATTGAGAAACTCCAGCTCGATCAGCACCGTCACGCCCACGATGTTCCCGCCCAGTTCGCTCACGAGATCGCAGCACGCCCGCATCGTTCCGCCCGTCGCGAGCAGATCATCGACGATCAGGCATCTCGCCCCCGGGAATATCGCATCGTTGTGTATCTCCAGCGTGTCGTCGCCGTATTCGAGCTGATAGGTCTTGGATTTTTTCTGCCAGGGGAGTTTGCCGGGCTTGCGAATGGGGACGAAGCCGCAGCTGAGCGCCTGCGCGATGGCGGTGCCGAAGATGAAGCCGCGCGACTCGGCTCCGACCACAAGCTCGATGTTCGCTTTGCGAAACGGATTGGCCATGAGCTCGACCGCCAGCGCGAGGCCTGCGGGATCCGCGAGCAAGGGCGTGATGTCCTTGAACAGGATGCCGGGCTTGGGGAAGTCCGGAATCTCGCGGATCAAGGGCTCGAGGTGCTGGTGCATCGGGTGAAAGCGTAACACGGGGCGGCGCGGCCCGCTTCAGCGGGCGCGATTCCTTCGCGAGGTTCGCACGAACGGCGGGCTCCCGCCGCGCGGTCATTGCTCGACTATCATTCTGGCATGGCCGAAGCCAAATCCTCCCGCTCATCCTCTTCGCTCGACCGCGTCGAACCGCTGGGCATGCGCGTGCTCATCCGCAAGGATGAGGACAAGAAGCAGACCAAATCCGGCATCCATCTGCCCGACAAGATCGAGATTCCCACGTTGACGGGGCGAGTCGTCGCGATCAGCGCGAAGATCGCCAACGACGCGGATTATCCGATCAAGCAGTACGACCGCGTGCTGTTCGCGCCCAAGCAGGCGATCCCGGTCGATTTCGAAGGCGACAACCGGCTGTTTGTGATCCCCGTTGAAGACGTCGTCGCGGTGTTTCGGAAGAACGAATGAGAATGAAACCACGGATGAACACGGATAAACACGGATAATGAAGAAGGCGCAGGGCATGCGCAAAGCATTCACTGTCTCCGTTCTTATCCGTGTCCATCCGTGTGCATCCGTGCTTCCAATTCTTGTTCTGCCTCTGTGGTCTCTGTGTGCTCTGTGGTTAATTCTTCTCATGATTGACTACACGCTGCCGCTGGATCAGCTTCCGGACCCGCTGCCGATTGAGCCGCTGAAGAAACCTTTTGATGTGACGATCACGCCGCCGGGAAGCAAGTCGATCACGTGCCGGGCGTATGTGCTGGCGGCGCTTGCGAAGGGACAGTCGCGGATCATCCGGCCGCTGCGGGCACTCGATACGGATTTGCTTTTGAACGCGCTGTGCACGCTCGGCGCGGAGGCGAAATGGGTTCCGGGTGAAGGCCATGAGGAACAGGATGTGCTGATCACCGGCGTGAACGGCCGCTTCCCGCGCGGCGGATCAGTCAACCTCGGCGACGGCGGAGCGCCGACGCGCTTCATGATCGCCGCCGCATGCCTGGCCGCGGACCCGGTGGTGGTCGACGGCTCGCCGCGCATGCGCGAGAGGCCGATCGCGGAGGGCGTGGACATGCTGCGCCAGCTCGGGGCGAGGATTGAGTATGTCGAGGAGGAGGGACGATTGCCGGTGCGCGTGGTGCCGAGCGAGACGTTCGTCGGCGGGGAGATCGATATCGGTCAAACACAGTCGAGTCAGTTTGTGTCGGCCATCATGCTGGTTGCGCCGCCGTTGGATATCGGATTGACTCTGCGATTTGGCAAACATGCGCCGACGAGTGAGTCCTATCTACGAATCACAGTTGACCTAATGCGTGAATGGGGAATCGAAGTGGACGGTCCCAAACGAGGGGCATCGTTTGCGAGGAGCATTGTCAGACTAAAGCCATCGGCGATTTCTGATTTCGATTATGTTGCCGAGGCCGATGCGAGCAGCGCCGTCTATTGGGCACTCGCGGGCTCAATCGCTGCTGGCAACCACATGGAGATTCGTGGCGTGGCGCCAGATTCAAAGCAGCCCGACATTGACATTCTCGAGGCGCTGGACGATTTGGGGGCGATTGTTTGCGGAGACGAAAGTGGCATTGATATCGAAGGCACTGGTGGATTCCGTGCTAACGATCGCGAACGTGATGAATTCGATTTCTCGTTGATGCCGGACGCATCAATGGCTTTCGCAGTCGCCACGACCATTCAAGCGTACCCTATCCGCATCACCGGCCTGCGTACCCTGCGCGTGAAGGAGACGGATCGCATTGCGGCGCTGGCGAATGAGCTGCGCAAGGTTGGGTGCACGGTCGAAACGGGCGAGGATTGGATTGAGATCACGCCGCCGGCGAAACGCGGTTCGCACGGGCGGGACGCCGGTGCCACTTCCATTTCCAAAACTCCTTCGACGTCCATTAGCCCCGGGCTCTGCCCGGGGGTGAGTCGCGGCGACGATGCGCACGATCAGGACGCGACGCAACCTGACCCCCGGGCGGAGCCCGGGGCTAAAGGAGATGATGTGATTATCGAAACCTACAACGACCACCGCATGGCGATGTCGTTCGCGATCCTCGGCCTCGTGCGGCCGGGAATCTCGATCTGCAATCCGGCGTGCGTGGCGAAGAGCTATCCGACATTCTGGAAGGATTTTGCGAAGCTGTATCAGTAACGGCGAAGTCGCTGATGATCCGATGATATTTTCCGCGGCGAGGAGGCTTTAATGGGGGATCGCCGGCTGAGTCGATCTGTGTCCACGTCCTGCGCCAACGGCGAGCAAGCTCGCCCGCTAAACGAATCTTCTCCTTCTGACATCTGACCACTGACATCTGACGTCTTCCCCATGCACTCCTTCTGGACCGTCACCCGCCGCATGCTTCGCGATCGCCTGACGATGGCGGTCGCGCTCATGTTCGCATTCATCACCGCGGGCGGGCTGGGCGTCGGGCTGCTGAGCATGATGCCGGTGATGAGGCTCATTCTCGACAAGGAGAAGGGCAAGTCGCTTGTGATGCTCGCCAATGATTACAACGCAGACCCGACGCACGTGCTTCACATCCCGCAGTTTGTGATCTGGAATCTTCCCACCGGGCGCTACGACGGCGTGATTCTCATCATGGTCAGCCTCGGCCTGATCACTTTGTTTGGCAATCTCGCGGGGTTCATGCACGAGTATCTCAGCATGGCGGTGGCGCGCGTGCGGCAGGATGCGTTTCGCCACGTCGTGCACATGCCGCTGTCGCGCGTCGTCGAGCGCGGACCGTCGGAATTCGTCGCGAGAATTGTTCGAGATGCCGCGGAGTATCAGCGCGGTTTGCTCGCGCTGACGAGCAAGGCCGTCACACAAGTGACGAAAGGCATGGCCGGAGTGTGCGTGGCGTTCGTCATCGAACCGCGACTGACTTTGATCGGCATGGTCGTGATTCCGATGCTCGGGTTGGTGCTTGGCAAGCTTGGCAAGCGGATTCGCCGCGGCACGCGCGGCGCGCTCAAGGCGCAGGAAGGTCTGCTGCGCATCGCGACGGAGATCGTGCAGGGCCTTCGCGCGGTGAAGGGCAACACCGGCGAGCGCGCTGCGCTTCGCCGATTTCACGGGGAAAACAGGACTGTTCTGCAGCAGGAGCTTCGCGTCCGCACGGCCCGCGCCGTCGCCGGGCCGGTGTCGGAAGTGCTCGCGATCATCATCCTTGGCGTGCTCGCGCTGATTGCAGCAAAGCAGATCATCGACGGCAACCTCGATCCGCAGCGTTTCGGCCTCGCGATCGGCGCGCTGGTCGTGGCGGGTGCGTCGTTCAAGCCATTGACGGGACTCATCAACGAAATGCAGGCGGCCTCGGCGCCGGCGGCGCGCTTGCTTGAGATTCTCGACGAAGCGCGCGAAGTCCGGCCGGGGGCGCGGCGAGCGGTGCTCCCGCGCCATCGCGAGTCGATCGAATTCGACAACGTGAGTTTTACATATCCCGCTGCGGATCGGCCCGCGCTTCAAGAAGTCACGCTGCGAGTCGCGCATGGCGAGCGCGTTGCGATCGTCGGCCCCAACGGCTGCGGGAAGACGACGCTGCTGAGCCTCGTGCCGCGGCTGCTACGCCCGCAGAACGGCCGCGTGCTCATCGACGGCATCGACATCGAATCGGTCAGTTTGCGCGGGCTTCGCAGGCAGATTGGCGTCGTCACGCAGGAGACGGTGCTCTTTCGCGGGACGATCGCGGAGAACATCGCCTTCGGCGTGAGCTCCGTCACGCGGCAGCAGGTCATCGATGCCGCGAAACGCGCCCATGCCGATCATTTCATCATGAAGCTCCCGGGCGGGTACGACGCTGATGTGGCGGAGCAGGGGGCGTCGCTCTCGGGCGGGCAGCGACAGCGTCTCGCCATCGCACGGGCAATTCTGCGCGAGCCGTCGATCCTCATTCTCGACGAAGCGACGAGCCAGATCGATGCGGAATCGGAGGAGCACATCAACGCGGCGCTGGCGGAGTTTTGCCGGGGAAGAACGGCACTTTTGATTGCCCACCGTCTTTCAACAGTGCTCAATGCGGACCGGATCGTCGTGATGGACGCAGGCGGCATCGTCGATGAAGGCACGCATCAGCAGCTGATGGATCGCTGCGCGCTGTATCGAAGATTGTCGAAGACGCAGCTTTTCGTCGGCGCGGAATGACGCGAAGGGGCGCGAGGCGAAGGCGCAAGCGGGTTTCGGGAACCACCGCGTCACGTGCGTTGCGACATTATCGTCGAAGCAGCGCGAGAAGCGCGATGGCCACCGCGGCGAGGGCGACGACGCCGCAGCCGATCAGCGCCGCGAGCATCCAGCGCTGCCAGCGGTTCATGACCGTCGTGAGTTCGCTTTCGCGGTTCTCGTGCGAGCGCGCCAGGTCGGACATGATGTTCGCGGAGCGCGAGCTCGCGCCGGCCAGTTCGCCGATGGACTGCTGGAAGCGGCTGATGGCTTCCGCGACCTGCGCGCTGGACTGCTTGTTCAGATCGAGCTGCTGCTGAATCATGCCGAGCACTTCGGCCTGGTGTCCCGCGGCTTCGGTCGTGCGGCGAAACGTCGCGTGCATCGCGCTGTCGCGCGTCTTGGAATGATCGAGCACTTCGCCGAGCACTTCCAGCAGCCGCGCGTTCTGGCGGTTGATCTCCGGCAGCGTGTCCATCGCCTTCAGCAGGCGGTCCGTGGTTTCCACAAGCTTGACGGTGCGGCCGGCCTGGGCGTCCAGATGCGATTCGATGCGCGTCGTGAGGCTGGACATCTCCTCGAAGCTTCGCTGAAGATCGGCGGCTGATCGAATTCTCGGCGTCCGCATCTCGACGGCCGGGCTGTTTGATGCCCCGTTAAATTCCGCGGTGCGGTCCTCTTCCATCTCGGAAAGCTCGCGTCCGTCCTCAGCGAGCGGTTCGCCCGACCCGCCGCTGACGTCCACGACGACAGGTGTTTTCCGTCCGGCGAAGAACTTCTTGAGTTCGGTCATGATGGCCATGGCGGCGACCTTCCTGGCGGCGATTGGACGCGAGTTGTTTTCGTCAATCGCGGCACTGTACGATATGCCATGGATTGGTCAAGAAAATTGGGCCTGATCGGCCGCATGATGATCGCAGCGGCGTTCTGCGCGGCGTTGGCGCGCTGCGGGGGATCCACGCCTTCCGGCGGCAGCGGCGGCGCGGCGTCAACCGCACCGGCGACGGCTGCGTCCTCGCAACCGCAGACTGCCGCCGATGGAATCCGCATCGTCTCGATGAGTCCCGCGATCTCGCGCACGCTCATGGATTTCGGCCTCACCGACCGCATCATCGGGCGCAGCCCGTACTGCACCTTCCTCGACAAGAATATTTCCGTCGTCGGCGATCTGAACAACGTGAATTACGAGCAGCTTGTGCGGATCAATCCGACGCACATTCTCGTTCAGCCGCCCGCGACGGGGCTGGACGCGCAGCTTGTCAGCATCGCGCGTGAGCATGGCTGGCGCATCGGGCAGTGGCATCTGGACAATGTCGAGGACATCGAAGCGATGGTGCGGGAGATTCCCGCGGCGCTGTATCCCGCTGACTCACCGGAGCTCGCCAGGCTCTCGCAGCGGGCCGCGGAGCTGCTCAGCAACATCGCGGCGGCCATGAGCCCCGGGAAGGAACCGATGTTCCGCGGGCGCACGATGATCATCGCCTCGAGCAATCCCGTGCTGGCGTTCGGGAAGGGAACGTATCTGGATGATGTGCTCAAGGCGCTGGGCGCGGAGAATGCGGTGACGGATGCCGGATGGGTGGAGCTCTCGATGGAGGATGTCGCGCGCATCAACCCGGAGGCGATCCTGGTGATCCGCGCGGGCGCAAAGAACCGCACCGGCGTGCCGGAGATGCTCGGGCCGCTGTGGGATACGGAGATCGACGCGGTCCTCAATCGTCGCACCACGATGCTGATACATCCGGATGCGTTCTGGCCGGGCAGCACGATTGCGGGCGTGGCGGAGGAAGTGCGCGCGATGCTCGTCGAGCTGGGCAACCGCTGATGCGCCCACTCGGCGCGCAGCGCCCAATGCTCGGGATGGGAGTGCTGCTTGCCGCGGCGGCGCTGATGTGCGCGGCGCGGCTGCTGATCGACCGCGATCCGCACGGCGGGGTGAGCTTTGCATGGCCCGAGCCGAGTTACGCGATGTTTCGCTGGACCGCGATGGCGTCGGGGGCGATCGTCGGCGCGTCGCTGGCGATCTCCGGCGTGCTGCTGCAGGCTCTGCTGCGCAATCCCCTGGCGGAGCCGTTCATCCTCGGTCTCTCCAGCGGCGCGGGACTGGGCGTGATGGCCGCGATGTATGTCGCGCATGTCTCAGGCGCCGCGGCGCTTTCCATCGGCTCAACGACCGCGCCGGCCATCGGCGGAGCGCTCTTGACGCTCGCGGCGGTGTACGCGCTGGGGCAACGCCGCGGATGGCTCGATCCCGTCTCGCTTATCCTCGTGGGCGTCATCATCGCTTCGATCTGCGGCGCGGGAATCGTGTTCTTCCAGCATCTGGTTCCCACCGGCCTGCGCGGCGAATTCACCACGTGGCTGATGGGACACATTCCCGAAGCGATCGATCGAAAGCTGTTGCGGATGTTTGCCGCGGTGGCGATGGCGGGATTGATCGTCAGCGTGTGGATGGGCCGCGCGATGGATGCGGCGACTTTGGGCGATGATGAAGCGCGGAGCGTCGGGCTCGCCATCGGGCCGGTGCGGCTGGGAATGTTCGCGCTTGCGGGTTTGCTCGCAGCGATCACCGTCGCGATGGCGGGCCCGATCGGTTTTGTCGGGCTCGTCGGTCCGCACGTGGCGCGGCTGCTGATTGGCCCAAAGCACGGCCGGCTCGTGATCGGCGCGGCGCTGGCGGGAATCGCGCTGGTGGTCGGCTCGGACGTCGCGCGACAGGCGATCGATCTCGGCGCAGGGCGCATGCCCATCGGCATCTTCACCGCGCTGATCGGCGGCCCGGCGTTCATCTGGCTGCTGCGCAGCGGGCGAGGCCAGGCATGACCATCGAGGCGATCAATCTCACCTGTCGCTATGGAAGCCTGACGGCGCTGCGCGACGTGACGGCTGCCGCGGCGCCTGGCCGGTTGACCGTGGTGATCGGCCCCAACGCCGCAGGGAAATCGACACTCATGCGTTGTCTGATCGGCGCGCTGAAACCCTCGGAAGGCGCCGCGATGATCGACGGCGTTCCGGCCCATCGGCTGAACACTAAACGTCTCGCGCAGCGGATCGCCTACGTGCCGCAGCGTTCGGCCATCGGCGCTGCGTTCACCGCAAGGCAGGTGATCGAGCTCGGCCGCTACGCCCTGCCCGTCAGCCGCTCGCGCATCGATGCGCCCATGGCGCAGATGGATCTGGAAGACGTGGCGGAGCGGCCGTATCAGGCGCTGTCGGTGGGGCAGCAGCAACGCGTCACGATGGCTCGCGCGCTCGCGCAGCTGGCGCCGGACGGGCATTTGCTGCTGGACGAGCCGGTGTCCGCGATGGATCTGCGGCATGTGCATCAGACGATGAAGGTGCTGCGCGAGGTCGCGCGCGGCGGGGCCACGGTCATCCTCGCGATGCACGACTTGGCGCTGGCGGCGGCGGTCGCGGATGATGCGTGGCTGCTGCGCGATGGTCGGCTGCTCGCGGCCGGGACGGTCCCGGACGTGCTGGAAATCAACCGGTTGCGGTCGGTCTTCGGCGTTGGATTTGAGTGGATTGCCCGGGCGGCCGGGCCGGCGGTGCTGCTTGGAGGATTGTGACGCGGCTGGCGATCAGAAGCCGCACGACGCTAGAATCCAGCCATGAAGACGACCATCATCATCATGGTGCTGATGAGCATGGCCTGGCAGATTGTCTCGAATCTGCTGGAGAAGGCGGAGAAGAAGCGCAGGCTGCAGCAGATGGAGGCGGCGCGGCGGCAGGCAGGCGCACCGCCGACCGTGCAGGGGAGCGGCGCATCTTCGCAGGCGCCCGGCGCGCCTCCGCGTGCGGAGAAGGACGATCTGGCGTCGCGCCGCAAAGCGCAGCTCGAGGAATTGCGTCGAAGGCGCAACGCCGGGAGCAGCGCGCAGCGCCGGCCGGAGGCCAAGCCTGCCTATCCCGCGGCCTCGTCCGCTCGTTTGCCGCAGACGCAGACGATTCAGCAAGGCCGGACGCCGGGCTCGCGCTCCGTCGCGACGGACTCGCGTGGGCGTCAGATCAAGGACCTCGAAGGCGATATGCGGTCGTGGCACAGGCGCCAGGAAGCCGAGAAGGGAAAGCACCAGGAGGAGCTTCGCCGCCACGCGGAAAGCGAGCGGGCAGCGCTGGAGGAAGAAGCGCGCCGGCTGGCGCACGAGCGGGCCCGAGCGGCGCAGGCGCGGCAGGCGGCGCAACAGCGCGGCGCATCGCAGGTCGACGCGGCAACGCACAGTCGCACGCAATCCTCCGGAGGGCTATCCGCGGCCGGCCTTCAACGTGCTGCCCATGGTCCGTTTACAGACCTTGATCGCGCCGCGCTTCGGCGAGTGTTCATCCTCAAGGAACTTCTGGACCC
>JADMIO011583504.1_pt1 | contig 11642 bp, 9 predicted proteins | sample 8958161 | NCBI WGS metagenome assembly JADMIO01 (sample SAMN16585339, study PRJNA669376) | soil metagenome | isolation source: Crop rotation soil | place: USA: Cullars Rotation, Alabama | collected 2011
CTCGATGTGTTCGCGCATGAGCCGCTTGGCGTCGGATCGCCGCTCAAGGATTGTCCGCGCCTGATCCTGACGCCGCATGTCGCGGGCGTCACGCGGGAATCGAATACGCGCGTATCGTGGCTGATCGCGCAACAGGTGGCCGACGCGCTCGGCGCGCGTGAAGCGATCTCCAAGTGACGACCATCGCCCTGTCCGAACTGCTCGATCTTGCGCGTCGCGCGCTCCGTGGCGCAGGCGCGTCGGATGCGATGGCGGCGAGCACGGCCGAGGCGCTCGTGGCCGCGGAAGCGCAAGGTCTCTCCTCGCACGGCATCGCGCGTGTCGCGCAGTATGCGACGCACCTCCGCAATGGCCGCGCGGACGGCAGCGCGGTGGCCGAGATCATCCGCGAACGCAGCGGTGCGCTGCTCGTCGATGCGCGGTGCGGCCTCGCGTTTCCGGCCTGCCGGCTGGCCGTCGACGAGGCGATCCGGCGCGCCACGCGGTTCGGCGTCGCTTTCGCGGGCGTTACCAACAGCCACCACTTCGGCGTCGCGGCGTGGCACCTCGAGCCCGTCGCGCGCGCCCGGATGGTCGGTCTCGCCTTCGGCAACTCGCCCGCGGCGATGCCCGCGGCAGGCGGCAAGCGTGCGCTGTTCGGCACGAATCCGATCGCCGCGGTCTTCCCGCGCCGCGATGACGCGCCGTTGACCATCGATCTGTCGTTGTCCGAAGTCGCGCGCGGGAAGGTGATGGTCGCGGCGAGGGAAGGGCGTCCGATCCCGCTCGGATGGGCGCTCGACGCACAGGGGCAGCCGACGACCGATGCGAAGGCTGCGCTCGTGGGGTCGATGCTGGCCATGGGCGGCAACAAGGGCGCGATGCTCGCGCTGATCGTCGAACTGCTGGTCACCGCATTGACGGGGGCCGCGATCGGCTTCGAGGCGACGTCGTTCTTCGTCGACGAAGGCAACCGTCCGCGCATCGGACAGGCGTTCCTCGTCGTCGATCCTGGTGCGCTCGGAGGAACGGACGTGTATTTCGAGCGTGTCGAAACGCTCGTGCACGCGATGCTGGAAGATGAAGGCGTGCGCTTGCCCGGCGCCCGGCGTGCGGCGCTCGCACGGGAGGCGTCGACGAATGGGGTGGAAGTGTCGCCGGCGCTTGCCGCACAATTGCGCGCGCTCGCCGCGTGATGGAAACGGATGCGCTCGCGCGGACCAACCGCGTGTTGCGCACGCTCGGTGCCGGCCATCGCGCGCTGCTGCGCGCCCGCGACGAGCACGAACTGTTGCACGCGATGTGCCGCGTGCTGGTCGACGAGGGCGGCTATCGCATCGTGTGGATCGGTTACGCCGAGCACGACGAAGCGCGCAGGATTCGGCCCGTCGCGCACGCGGGCGACGAACCGGAATTCTTTGCCTCCGCGCGCTTTTCGTGGAGCACCGAGCGGCCGAGCGTGTCGGGCGAGGCGATTCGTACCGGCAAGCCGGCGATCGACCGGCGCCTTCGCAGTGATCCCCTGCTGATGCAGTGGCGCACTGATGCGGCGCGCCGCGGCTATGGCGCGGTCAGCGCGTTTCCGCTTCGCGCGGGCAATGCAGTGATCGGTTGCCTGACGCTCGTGTCGGCCGACGCGCAGTCTTTCGACGAAAGCGAGACGGCGCTCCTCGCGGACTTCGCCGAGGACATCGGCTACGGCATCGCGCACCTGCGCATGCAGAACCGCCAGCTCGAGGCGGAGCGCACGATCGAGCGCATGGCGTTCGAAGATCCGCTGACCGGCCTGCCGAACCGCATGGCGATGCGCGAGCGAATCGCGAAAGCCGTCACCGAGGCACAGGACGCACGACGCGTATTCGCCATCCTGTCGGTCCATGTGGGCCACTTCGACGAGATCGGCGACACGCTCGGACACGCTGCCGGAGACCGCCTGATGAAGGAAGTGGCGCAGCGCGTCGCGGCCGTTGCGCGAACCGGGCAGGATGCGCTCGCGCGCGTGGGGGAGGACGAGCTCGCGCTGTTGCTGCGCGATGCCGACGCAACGCACGCGTCGGAGGTCGCGGAACGGATCGTCGTCGCGCTCTATCGACCCGTCGAGCTCGCGGGAATCGAGGTCGATGCGCGCGGAGCGATCGGCATCGCGCTCTATCCGTCGCACGGTGACGAGCCCGACGAGTTGATGCGCCGCGCGAAGGTCGCGATGTATCGAGCAGGCGGTCACGGCCATTGCGCGCTCTATAGCGGACCCCATGACGACGAGCGCAAGCGCCGCCTCGCGCTGCTCGGCGATCTGCGCCGCGCGATCGACGCCGACGAGCTCACGCTGTACTGTCAACCGAAGGTCGTGATCGAGACATCGCGTTTCTGCGGGGCCGAGGCGTTGATGCGATGGAAGCATCCGCAGCAGGGCATGGTCTCGCCGTCGGTGTTCGTGGAGCTCGCCGAGAGCGCCGGCCTGATCACGCCGCTGACGCACTGGGTGCTCGAAGCGGCGTTTCGCGCGCGGCATCGCTGGCACGAGACGGACTTCGAGCAGCCGCTCGCGGTGAACCTGTCCGCGCGCGATCTGCATGACCCGCGACTCGTCGACCGCGTGCGGGGGCTCATCTCGACATGGGGAACGAAGGAGGGCTGGATGCAGCTCGAGTTGACGGAATCTGCGCTGATGGTCGATCCGGACACCGTGATCGACACGCTGGCGCGCTTGCGCGACCTCGGCGTGGAACTGATGGTCGACGATTACGGAACCGGCTACTCGAGCCTGCGCTATCTGCAGCAACTCCCGGTGTCGAGCATCAAGATCGACCAGTCGTTCGTGCGCCGGATGATCGACGACCCGGAATCGGCGGCAATCGTGCGGTCGACGGTCGAGCTCTGCCATGCGCTGCACATGCGCGCGATCGCCGAAGGGGTCGAAGACGAACCCGTGTGGAATGCGCTGCGCGATGTCGGCTGCGACGTCGCGCAGGGTTATCACGTCGGCAGGCCCTTGCCGGTCGCCGAATTCCCGCAATGGGCCCGCGCGTCGCGATGGTCGATGCAATCCGGGAAGCGCGAGACACGCGCATGACGACGTCGCTGCCCCGCACGACCGCCCTGCTGCTGAACGTCGCGCACGCGATCGATCACATGTTCCTGCTGATCTTCGCTACGGCGGTTGCGTCGATTGCGTCGGATTTCGGCGTCGCCCGCTGGGAAGACCTGATGCCCTACGGCGTCGGCGCGTTCGCAATGTTCGGATTGGGATCGCTGCCGGCCGGGCGCCTCGGCGACCTCTGGGGCCGCCGGCGGATGATGCTTCTGTTCTTCTTCGGCATGGGAGTGTCCGCGCTGCTCGTTGCGGCGACGCGCACCGCCTGGCAGCTTGCGGGTGCGCTGACGCTGCTCGGCGTCTTCTCCGCGATCTATCACCCGGTCGGCATTCCGATGCTCGTGCAGCGTTCGGTGCGTCCGGGCCTGACGATCGGGATCAACGGGCTCGCGGGCAATCTCGGCGTTGCTTTGTCCGCGGTTACCACCGGCGCGATCATCAAGTACGCGGGGTGGCGCATGGCGTTCGTCGTCCCGGCATTGCTCGCGTTCGCCTGCGGAATCGCGTTCGCGCGTCTCGCCCCGGCGGAGCTCGTGGCACCCGCACGCCGCGCAGCGACGCGCGCCATGCCGGGCAAACGCGCGCTCGCGCACATCTTCGCGATCGTCACCGTTGCGTCCATTTCGGGAAGTCTGCTCTTCAACTTCACGACGAACGGCAACGGCGAGCTGCTTCGGGAGCGCTTTCGCGGCATCGTCGAGGACCCGGCCGCGCTCGGAACGCTGCTCGCGCTCGTGTACGTCGCCGGCGCATTCACGCAGGTCGCCGTCGGCCTGCTGCTCGATCGCGTGTCGCTGAAGGTGCTGTATGCCTGGATCGTCGCCGCGCAGGCACCGCTGTTCCTGCTCGCGGCGAGCGCGCAGGGCTGGGCGCTCTACGCGTTGATGATCGCCTTCATGGTGTCCGTCTTCGGGGCGATACCGTTCACCGACGCCATCATCGTCCGGTATGTCGACGACCGCATGCGCTCGCGTGTCTCCGGGATGCGCCTCGCCGTCGCATTCGGCGTCAGTTCGCTCGCCGTCTGGCTGCTCGGTCCGCTCGTCAAGGCGGCGGGGTTTCGCGCACTGTTGCTGCTGATGGCAGCGATCGCGTTTCTGACCCTCTGCGTCGTGCTGCTGCTGCCCCGGTCGACCGAAGGCGGGCTCGGCCGGGGCGACGACGTCGCCCCGGGTGCCGCCGACTGACCGGGTTCAGCCCGCAACGAACGTAACGACGTCTTCCTCGGCGATCAGCACGGTCGGCGCTCCGCCGTTGGAGATCGTGCGGGCGTGCGCGAGCGCCTCGCGTCCCGGGGCGGACGCCGCGCATTCATTCAGCGATTTCTGCGACGGGAAATGAATCTCCGCGATTCGGTGGATCGGTGAAGTACCGCTGGCCGCCCCGGTGATCTTCGTCAGCACGACCTTGGTAGCGCCGGCAGCCTTGAAGATCGGCGCGGCCATCGGCAGATGCTCGTCGCTGTAGGCACGCTCGAAGGCGCCGACATCCTTCGGCGTCGGGTACATCACGATCAACTTTGCTGCTGCCATTCGTTCCTCCATTCACTCGGGTTTGGGACGTTGGACGGGCATGCTCCAGGCGAGTGCGGGCCCGGCCGCACTGTCAGACGCGCGAACCGGCAAGCGCCTACGCGTCAATGGGACGCAACCGGATGCCGAAGTGCCGCACGCGCGTTCATCCTGTACGGTGCCAGAAGTGCCTGGGCTCCCGCTCACCCATCCCAAAGCCCAGTGTATCGCCATGGCAAACACCGAGCAAACGGAGGGCAACATGAAGAGATCAGGGATTGCAGCAGCGTTATCAGCGGTCACGTTCGTGCTGGGACTTCCCGCATTCGCCCATGCAAATGGACAGGTGAACAAGGCAGCGCAGCTGGATGAAAGCGCTGCGACTCAAATCGCGCAGTCTCCCGCGCCGGGAAACGCGACGGGCGGCGATGCGAATTCATCAGGTGACGTGAAGGCCCAGCCGAACGCGGGCAAGAAGCACCCGCCGACTGCCGCAATGGACCAGGCCGCGCCGCCCACCAAGGCTGCGCCCGGCAAATCGACCGGCGCCAAGCATCCGCCCACGGCGGCCATGGACAGCGCAGCGCCGCAGGAACGCTCTCCCGGCTCGAGTTCGACGCCGGATACGAGCGCGCAATCGGGGACGTCCGGCACCAGCAAGTAGACAGGGTCTCGCGCGCCACGCCGCACGTCAGCGCGGCGCGGCGCACGAGCCTGGCTGGCGCAAGTCGCCGAGGCACACGACATCGGTGCCGTCGAAGCACACGGCATTGGTGACGTCGCACTCGAAACGTGTCGTCGAAGCAGACGGCATTCGTGCCGTCGAAGCACGCGACAGGTGCCGTCGACGAGCACGGCACCAGTGCTGTCGAAGTACACGACGTCGTGCCGTGTGGCGCCGCGTTGCGATCGATGATCAGGGCGCATCGAGCGCCACGCGAACGCCGGCGAAGACGCCGCGCGGAGTGCCGAGCGCGCGGAACTGCTCGGCAACCGGAGCGACGCCGGCCGCCGGCCCGAAGCTCTGCCCGGGACCGGTGAACACGTTCGATCCAAGCAGTCCGAAACTCGCGTAGCGTCGATCGAACAGGTTCTCGATCTGCGCGAACAGCGTGACGCGCGGCGTAGCGCGGTACTGCGCATCGAGGTGAACGACGGCGTAGCCGGGCAGGCGGCCGCTGACGTCCGCGTTGTTCTCGTCGCCATGCGCGTATTGGCTGGAAGCGGCGGCAATCGATGCGCCGAACGTGACTGCGGCCGACACGTCCCAATCGACGCGCAGCTTCGCGGTGTGCATCGGGATCCCCGGTATCCGGTTTCCTGGACGCACGAGGATCGCACCCTCGTCATCGGCCTCCGAATTGTTCGGACTCTCCGCTTCGAACGTCGAGCGGAACCGTGCATCAATCAGGTTGTAGCGGATCGACACGGTGATCGGCTCGAACCGCTGCGTCGCCGCGAGCTCGAGACCCTGGCGCCGTGTTCGCCCGACGTTCTGGAAGAAGCCGGCGTTGGATGCTCCGGCGCCGCTCGCGATGAATGCGAGGTCGTCGCGCAGTTCGCTGCGGAACACCGCTGCGGACCAGGTCGTTTCGCGCCCCCGTCCCCGCGCCCCGAGTTCGATCGTCGACGCAACGACCTTCGCAAGCGGGGGATCCGCCAGAAATTCATTCGGGAGCTTGCACGGTGCCTGCGGATCCGCGCACGTCAGTTCGATCGCCGTCGGCGCGCGCATCCCCTGGCTGAATGCGGCGTACGCGGTCAGGGACGGTGTGGGATTGAAATTGACGCCGAGTGCCGGGTTGAGCCGGGAGAAGCGATGCCGGCCCGCCACGTCGGCATTGTTGCCGCTCCTGTCCTCGATGACGACGCGCGCATGGTCGTAGCGGGCGGACGCGGTGAGCGTGACCATCTCGGACACGTTCATCGTGTCGCTTGCGTAAACGCCTGCGTTCTCGTTGCGAAGCGCAACGCGCGTCGTCTCGACCGGGGACCCAAGGGGCTCGGTGCCGCGGTCCGCAGTGAACGTCGCGGGTTCCGATGTCTGCCCGAAGTTCGTCCACCCGCTGTTCACGTCCCCACCGACGGCGAACTGATGCGGGCGCCCGGCGAGCGTCGTTCGCGCGGTCCACTGCAGTGCGAAGCCGGCCGACGTTGCGTCGCTCGACACCCGGTCGTTGGTCGCCGGGTTCGTCTGCACGTTCCCGCTCTCGTCGACGCTGCCATAGTCGTCGTTCACGTTGCTGCTGAAGTTCGAGTTACGGAAGCGACGGTAATAGGCGTTGCCGTCGATCAACTCTCCGTCCCCGAGCAACCGGCTGCCCTTGGCGACGATGAACGCGAGACGATTCTGGTTGATGTCCGGATAGGTATAGGCCTCGCGCGGCCGATCGACCATCGACAACGGCAGCGTCTGCGCGCCCTCGAGGCGGTTGTCCGCGAGCGTGACGCTCACGTCGAGATCCGAATGCTCGTCCTGGAAGCCGAGCTTGCCGAAGAACTGCCGCACGCGGCTCGGGTTGTGAAGCGCCCACCCATCATCGTCGGATGCATGCGCGGTGACGAACGCGTCGAATTGCTGCCAGGCATGACCGTACTCGAACTCCGCGCTTCGCCGGCCGAAGGATCCGCCCGACGCTTCGGCGGAGAGCCCGGGATATTGCGCGCCGCTCTTGGTGAAGATGGCGAGTGCACCCCCGAGCGTGTTGAGACCGAACGACGGAACCGAGCCGGGAATCAGCTGCACGCTGGAGATCGCCGCGCGCGGGAGCAGATCCCAGTTCACGACGTCGCCGAACGCCTCGTTGATGCGCACGCCGTCCTGGAACACCGACAGTCCCTGCGGCGTACCGAGCAGCGGTGACGCGGTGAAGCCGCGGAAGTCGAGCGACTGCTGGTAGGGATTGCCTTGCCCGGACGCCGCGTTGACGCTGTTCGCGTGCAGGTCAAGGAACTGCGTGAGGGTCAGGGGCCGCGTGCGCGTGAACAGGCGGTTGTCGAAGATCTGAACGTTCGCGGGAACGTCACGCAGCGGAACGCCGAGGCCGGGCAGAGGTGCCGTGCCGACGACCTGCACCGAGGGCAACTCGAAGATCTCCGCCGGATTGTCGGCTCCATGAGTTAGCCCGTGGAGGCCGCCTGCAATCAGCGCGACGGCGCCCGGGAGAAACCAGCGTCGCACCCGACGCTCAGCGGATCACGACGCCCCAGGGCAATTCACCAACGGCGACTTCGGCGACCTTCTGGTTCGTCGTCGTGTCGATGACGGCGACGGCGTTGGAACGGCCGCACGCGACGTAGAGCTTGCGGCCATCCGGCGTCAGCGCCATGTTCCAAGGTCGCTTGCCGACGGGCGTCGTCGCGACGATCGTGTTCGACGAGGTGTCGATGACCTGCACCGTTCCGTCGCCGCCCGACGACACGTAGACCCGCTTGCCATCGGGGTGGACGGTGATGCCGTTCGCACGCAATCCGGCCTTGATCGTCGCAACCACGCGCTGCTCGCGCGTGTCGATGACGGAGACGGTGTTCGCATGCTCGGCTGCGACGTAGGCGCGGCTGCCGTCGGGGAGAAAGCCGATGCCGCGCGGCCGGTCGCCAACGGTCAGCGACTTCACGACTTCGCCGCGCTCGACGTCGACGATGTCGACGCTGTCGGCTTCCTCGGCGCTCACGTACAGCCACTTGCCGTCGGGACTGAACACTGCATGCTCAGGATTCTTGCCCTTCATCGTGACGCGCTTCGCGATCGTCAGTGCGCCCGCGTCGATGACGAACACCTGATTGTTCTCCTCGATCGCCGCCGAGAGCCACCGGCCGTCCGTGGACAGGTAGATGCCCTCGGGAGAGTTCCCGAGCTTCACCCGCGCGGCTTCCTTGTTCGTCGTTAGGTCGACCACGACCAGCGCGTTCGCGGTCTGGTCGCTCAGGTACAGTCGCTTGCCGTCGCGTGCGATCGCGATGCCCCGCGGCTTGCCGCCCGTGGCGATCGTCGCCGTCACGTTGTCGACGGCGGTGTCGATGACCGAGACCGATCCCGAGCCTTCGTTGGGAACATAGGCGAACGGCGCGGCCAGCGCGAACTGCGCGGCGACCCCCACGACGATGCAAGCAACAATCCAGCGCATGCGACCTCCGAAGGAAACGAAGGCACGGCACATGGTTCGACAAGTGGCCGTTGCCGTTTGATTGCCGTATGCTAACCGAGTTGAGGATGCCCAAGGAGGCTCGGGGATGAATCGCAGCACCAACCGCGACCGGCATTCGTCGCACTTCTGTCGGTGCGCAACTGTCGTCACCGTTGCCATCGCGTGTGCGGGTGATGCGATCGCGCAAAGCACGTCGAGCGATGTGGTGGTGATCGATCCGATCACCGTCACCGCGACAAGGCGCGCGGAGCGCGCATTCGACGTTCCCGCGTCGATCGACACCATCGACGCGAGGACCCTGCACGAGGGACAGCCGCAGATCAACCTGTCCGAGACGCTGTCGCGCATTCCCGGTGTCTTCGCCGCGAATCGGCAGAACTACGCGCAGGATCTGCAGATCAGCTCCCGCGGTTTCGGTGCGCGCGCGGCATTCGGCGTGCGCGGCGTTCGCCTTTACCAGGACGGCATTCCGGTGACGATGCCCGACGGGCAGGGTCAAACCGGCAGCTTCATGCTGTTCTCGGCGGATCGGATCGAAGTGCTGCGTGGACCGTTTTCGGCGCTTTACGGCAATGCATCGGGCGGCGTCATCTCCGTCTTCACCGAGAACCCCTCGGCGGAGCCCGTGGCCTCGTTCCAGGGCGGCGGCGGCAGCTATGGAACGGGAACTCTCGGCGCAAAGCTCAGCGCGACGAGCGGGCGCGTCGGCGGCGTTGCGGCTGCGAGCGAATTCATCACGAGCGGCTATCGCGATCACTCGTGGGCACGGCGCGATCTCACGAACGCGAAGCTCGTGCTCGATGCGACGCCCGACACGCGCGTGACGTTCATCGGCAGCACGCAATATCAGCCCGAAACGGAGGATCCGCTCGGGCTCACGCGCGCGCAATGGGCAGCCGATCCACGCAGCGTGGATCCCGCCGCCTTGCAGTTCAATACGCGCAAGACGATCAATCAGCAGCAGGTGGGGACGGCGCTCGATCATCGGGTGAGTGACGACCTGCAGTTCCACGCGGACGCGTATGGCGGGCGACGCCTCGTTCGACAATACCTTGCGCTTTCCGGCATCGCCGCGACGTCGTCGGGCGGCGTGCCCGACCTCGACCGCGATTTCAGCGGTGTCGGCGCGAGATTCGTGTGGCGCCACGACCTCTTCGGTCGACCGCTCGCCGTAACCGCGGGAGCCGACTACGACCGCCAGCACGAGCGCCGCAAGGGATTCGTGAACGTCAATGGCGATCTCGGGGACCTGCGCCGCGACGAGGACGATACGGTCTGGAGCTACGACGTCTATGCGCAGGCGGAATGGGCGTTCGCCGCCCGGTGGCTCGCGACCGTGGGCATCCGCACGAGCAGCGTCCGCTACACATCCGACGACCACTACGTCACGCCGCAGAATCCCGACGACAGCGGCGGGCAGCACTTCAGCGACACGAGCCCCGTCCTCGCGCTGCTGTTCCACGCCAGCGACAACCTCAATTTCTACGCGAGTTATGGCGAGGGCTTCGAAACGCCGACGTTCGCCGAGCTCGCTTATCGCAACGGCGCGACCGGTCTCAATTTCGCCTTGCAACCGGCGAGGAGCCGGGCAACGGAGCTGGGCCTCAAGTACCGCATCGGGGACCAGCATCAGCTCAACGCCGCGATCTTCAACGTGGACACGTCGAACGAGATCGTCGTCGATGCGGCGACCGGTGGTCGCACGACGTTCAAGAACGCGAGCTCCACGACCCGGCGGGGTGCCGAGGTGCTGTGGGACGGGCGCTATCGTTACGGCATACGCACGCACGCCGCGCTTACGTGGCTCCGCGCCACGTTCGACGACCCGTTCACCACCGGCGCTCCGCCCGCAGTGGTGCCGGCCGGAAGCCGGCTCCCCGGCGTGCCGTCGAAGCAGGCCTATGCCGAGGTCGCCTGGGGACCCGGCGGCTGGTGGGGCCTCGACGTGGCGCTCGAGGCGCAGTACGTGGACAAGCTCTACGTCAACGACCGCAACACCGATGCGGCCCCGTCGTATGCGGTCATGAACGCCCGCGTCGCCTTCGCGCAAACGGTGGGGCGGAGCACGTTGCGCGAGTTCGTGCGCCTCAACAATCTGTTCGACCGCAACTATTCGGGCTCCGTCATCGTGGGCGACACGAATGGACGCTTCTTCGAGCCCGCACCCGGTCGCAATTGGTTCGTGGGCGCGAGCGTCGACGTCCGGCTTTGATGATGTCCCTCCTGCCGCGCTACACGAGAACCGCCGTCGTCCTGCATTGGGTAATCGCGGCGCTGCTGCTCGCAGAGTGCGCACACGGCTGGTGGATGCAGCAGATCCCGAAGCAACCGGTCGGAATTCGCGCCGATGCGTTCAACCAGCACAAGTCGGTCGGTCTCGTGCTGCTCGCTCTCGTGCTGATACGACTCGGCTGGCGACTGGCGCATCGTCCACCCGCTTTGCCCGCGATTCCGCGGTGGCAATCGCTCGCCGCCAAGGCGAATCATGTGCTCCTCTACACGCTCATGCTTGCGCTCCCGTTGTCCGGGTACCTCGGGTCGGTATTCAGCGGGTATCCGATCAAGTGGTTCGGCATCGGTCTGCCGGCGTGGGGCTGGAGCGATCCTGCCATCAAGGATTTGATGAGCACGGTCCATCTCGTCGCCAGCTGGACGCTGCTCGTGTCGACCGGGTTGCATGTCGCGGGCACGGTCAAGCACGCGCTGGCGGGCGATCGCGTCATGGCAAGAATGGCTCTGGCCCCTCGCCGAGCGCGGCCTCGGGCGCGCTCGGAAGCGCTGTCGAGTCCGCGCGCCTGACGGCTACTGCGCGCTTGAAGCGGCGCTGCCGTTCGAGGCGAGCTTGAGCGACGTCGAGAACTCGAGGTCCTGGTTGTCGACGGCCCTGGCGTCGAGCTCGCCGCCGTTGCC
>JADMIO011331888.1_pt1 | contig 11641 bp, 10 predicted proteins | sample 8958161 | NCBI WGS metagenome assembly JADMIO01 (sample SAMN16585339, study PRJNA669376) | soil metagenome | isolation source: Crop rotation soil | place: USA: Cullars Rotation, Alabama | collected 2011
AAAGCAAAAGGAATAGACAATCCGACAATAAAAAGAAATGCCGGGAAAATAGTATCTGCAAAACCTAAACCGTCAACGGAAGCTTTTACATGTTTTATCCAAACCGGAATTTTTTCAACGCCATCCACATCATTTACGAAGATCATTAAGAACATGGTCACAGCTCTGAATACGTCTATTGCATGTGCCCTTCGAATTGCCCGTGGTGTCGCTTCGTTTAGTGTGACACCCTGCAACACGTCCGCTTTTTGTTGTGTAATACTCATAAAGCGTCTATTACTTTATACATTTCAACAAAACATTTCCATGACGTTTTATCTCCGCCATCTTTGTCAGGTTTATTAGTATAAAATCCATCTAAAAAATTTCCTGCATCAGACCAAACTGTTTGCATCATCCCATAAAAATGCGGTTGCATTGCTTCACTTGCGGTTTTTTTAAAGTTTATCATATCGTTTGTTTGCGTTACTGCAATGAAGGGTTGATTCCAGGGGCAGGTGATTACATTCAATCCTTTCATGGCAAAATAAACGGGCGTTTTATCTGCACGTTCATAATGCCAGTCGCAAATGATCACGTCTTTTGGTATCATATCTATTGCCCTGTATGTATTGTTATAGCTGGCCTCCCATTCGCCAAGTCCTGTTGTTTTGCCATCTATCAGCCTGTCGCCCCATATCCATAGTCTTCTGTTTTTTTGTGCAAGATGTTCGTTAATCGTTCTCACTTCACCTGCAAACAATTCGGCTTTATCTTTTCCACTGCACCGGGGGCATTGCATTTCACCCAAATAAAAAACTTCGTCCATACCGGCATGAAATGAGGTGGATTGAAATGCATCACATATCTCATCAATAATATCAAACACAACTTTGTGCACTTCAGGATGCAAGGGGCAATAACTTTTACAATATAAATTATCTGTATTTGGCCATACATATTTATCCGGCATTTTTACGTTGGGTGTTTCATCAAACTGTGGATAAACAGCTAATAGCTTATATGTTTTGTTTGCCCATGATTGATGGCCCAAAAGATTAACCTGCGGTATAAGATCGATTTTATTTTTCCGACAAACTGCAACCAGTTTATCAACATCTGATTGTGATAAAGCACCACTGTCTACTAATTCAGGATGCGATTTATATTGATAGTTATAATCAACTCTTAGTATTAGAGTGTTTACTTTTCTCGGCGCTAATTCCTCACTGATAAATTTTACAAAGCGACCCACATTGTTTGGCGAAGGTGCTGCTATGCAAAAACCACGAACGGTAAGTAAACTGTCTAACGGTTGCTGTGCATTTAAAATAACAGGGAAAAAGGATAATAGTAATAAAATAGATAAGCTCAGTTTTTTCATACGACGATAATTATTCCAACGCATAAATTTATTGGAGAAATTTATTCTTGCCAATTTATATTATCTCTTACAACATTTTTAATAAGAGAAGATTCACATATTATATTTGTTCAATAAAAAAAGGAAATGAGTGCACACGCTGCTCCGGAAGTTGTTTTAGATATTGCATGCACATTAGGCGAAGGGCCTGTTTGGGATGAAATGAATAAAATTATCTACTGGCTTGATATTGTTAAGGGTGAAATTCATCAATATCGTTTGCACGAAAAAGAGCATAACATTTTTTATGTTGGAGAAATGGTGGGTTGTATTGCGTTGCGGGAAAGCGGCGGATTGATTGCAGGACTTGAAAGTGGTATTGCATTTATTGATGTTGAACAAAACAAAATTCAGTATATCACAAATCCTGAAAATGAGTTAGAGAACAGGTTTAATGATGGTAAATGTGATGCAGCGGGAAGATTGTGGGCCGGAACCATGGCAGTTTCAGAAGAAGATAATAAAGGCAGTTTATATGTGTTAGAGACAGACCTGTTGGTGAAAAAGAAATTAGAGAATGTTTCGATTTCAAATGGAATTGCATGGAATGCAGATAGCACAGTTATGTATTACATCAATACTCCAACCAATTATGTTTTTGCCTTTGATTATGATATCAAAACAGGCGATATAGATAATCAGAGGGTAGTGATTGACCTCACTCATGAAAATGGTTATGCAGACGGAATGACAATTGATGAAGAAGGCATGTTGTGGATCGCATTTTTTGGAGGATGGCGTGTGGCGAGGTATGATCCTGCAACAGGTAAGCCGTTACAACAAATAGAATTACCGGTAGCAAATGTTACAAGCTGTACATTTGGAGGAGACGATTTAAATGACTTGTATATAACAACTGCAAGTAAAGGTTTAAGTGATGAAGATATAAAGCAACAACCAGATGCAGGAAAATTATTTGTGGTAAAAAATCTTGACATAAAGGGAACACTATTAAAAAAATTTAAGGGGTAACTTATGAAGCTTATAAGATTTGGAAATAAAGGAAATGAAAAGCCGGGCCTGGTGGATGAAAATAATAATCGCCGTGATGTATCACATTTGTTTAAGGATTGGAATAACGATTTTTTTGAAAACGATGGAATTGCTTATTTACAAGAAGTGATCAAAGACATTGCTTCCTTTCCACTTGTTGATAAAAATGAACGATGGGCAGCACCTGTTGCCAGACCGGGAAAAGTGATTTGTATCGGGTTAAATTATTCGGATCATGCACTTGAATCAAACATGCCTCTGCCAACAGAACCGATAGTTTTTATGAAGGCTTCTAACACAGTTGTTGGCCCTTACGATAACATCATCATTCCAAAAAAAAGTATAAAAACAGATTGGGAAGTTGAATTGGCTTTTGTTATAAAAAAGGAAACCCGTTATCTTGAAAATATTGATGATGCAAAAAATTATATTGCTGGCTATGCGGTCGCAAATGATTTATCAGAAAGAGAATTTCAAATTGAAAGAGGTGGGCAATGGGATAAAGGAAAATCCTGCGATAATTTTTGCCCGTTAGGCCCGTATCTCGTTACAGCAGATGAAGTAAATGATCCTCAAAGCTTATCGCTTGCATTAAGTGTTAATGGCAAGCAAATGCAAAACGGCAACACATCAAAAATGATTTTTAACGTTTATTATATCACGCATTATTTATCTCAATTTATGACGCTTGAAGCAGGTGATCTTATTTCAACAGGAACACCGCCCGGCGTAGCGCTGGGAATGAAAGAACCGGCTTATTTAAAAGCAGGAGATGTAGTGGAACTTTCGATTGAAGGGCTTGGTTCTCAAAAGCAAATTTGCATTAACGCATAATCATTACAAATATCTTGGGTGATAGGTTGCAAACCCTTACTTTTGCAGCCTCAAAAAATTCGGGAGGTAGTTCAGCCCGGTAGAATACCTGGTTTGGGACCAGGGGGTCGCAGGTTCGAATCCTGTCCTCCCGACTAAAGCTCGCTGATGCAGCGGGCTTTTTTTATAGTAGATTTATTTTAAGAAAATGAAATCCGGTTTCGTAAACATATTTGGTAAACCTAATGCAGGCAAAAGCACTTTGCTGAATGCTTTAGTTGGTGAAAAGCTGGCCATTGTTTCGTCGAAAGTGCAAACCACAAGGCATCGCATAAAAGCATTTCTTACAAAGCCGGGAGAGTATCAAATTATTTTTTCTGACACGCCGGGCATCATCGAACCAAAATATAAATTGCATGAGCGCATGATGCAAAACGTGAAAAGTGCTCTGGAAGATGCAGATGTTGCTCTGTTGCTTGCTGATGCAACAAAAGATGTAAATGAAACCAATGAAATGTTTCAAGGCCTTCGGCTAAATGTTCCTTCGATACTTGTTTTAAATAAAACTGATAAACTGAAAGTAAATAAAATAGAAGAACTAAGGTCTGCTTTCAGTCAACCATCATCTTATAAAAAGATAATTGACGTTTCAGCTTTAACACATAAAAATTTAGATACACTTTTATCTGCCATAATAGAATTATTGCCGGGAGGTGAGGCTTTCTACAATGAAGAAGAATTGACCGATATGCCGACAAAATTTTTTGTGAGCGAAATGATACGTGAAAAAGTATATGAACTATTCAGCGAAGAAATTCCTTATCAAACAGCAGTTATCATAAACGAGTTTAAAGAGAAAGAAACTTTAATAAAAATACAGGCAGATATTATCGTGCATCGGGAAAGCCAGAAGGCAATTTTATTAGGTGAAGGCGGAAAAATGATTAAGCAACTTGGAACATCGGCGAGAAAAGAAATTGAGAAATTTCTGCAGCAAAAAATATTTTTGCAACTTTTCATTAAGGTAAAACCAAAATGGAGAGATAACGATTTACAATTAAAAGAATACGGTTATTAAGAATGTCTGATGTAGGATTTGCTGATCTCGGTTTCTTCAATCAGTCTATCGGAATCAATAAGTCAGTAAATCAGAAATTACAAAATCAAGGAATAGTACTATGGGTTTTACAGTAGCAATAACAGGAAGACCGAATGTTGGCAAAAGCACATTGTTCAATCGCTTGCTTGAACAACGTAAAGCCATTGTTGATAACATAAGCGGTGTAACACGCGACAGGCAATATGGTGTTGCAGACTGGAACGGCAAAACGTTTAATGTTATTGACACCGGCGGCTTTGTTCCGGATAGTGAAGATATTTTTGAAACTGAAATACGCAAACAAGTTAAGATTGCAATTGATGAAGCAAATGCCATCATTTTTATGACGGATGTTTCTGCTGGCATTACGCATTTGGATGAAAGCATGGCCGAAATGTTGCGCCGTTCCACTAAGCCTGTATTTCTTGTGGTGAATAAGGTTGACAATGCAGAGCGGCAGTTAGATGCAACTGAATTTTATAGTCTCGGTTTTGAAAATATTTTTTTTATCAGCAGCATGAGTGGCAGCGGAAGCGGTGAATTGCTCGATGCGATTACAGCACTGATTCCTGTGGAAGATGTTGAAGAAAAAACTGAAGAAAATGAATTGCCGCGGTTTGCGATTATCGGTCAACCCAACGTTGGTAAATCATCTTTATTAAATGCATTGATAGGAAAAGAAAGAACGATTGTAAGTGATATTGCAGGCACTACAAGAGATACAATTCACACGCACTATAATTTATTTCAGAAAGATTTTGTTTTAATTGATACTGCAGGTTTGCGCAAAAAAAATAAAGAAAAAGATGATCTTGAATTTTATTCTGTGATACGTGCAGTAAAAGCTATGGATGAAGCAGATGTTTGTTTGCTTGTGCTTGATGCAGAAAAAGGCATTACTTCACAAGACGTAAATATATTTTCTCTCGCTGCACGCAAAGGCAAAGGCGTTGTTTTATTGGTAAATAAATGGGATCTTGTTGAAAAATCAACCAACACTTCCAGAGAATATGAAAAGCAATTAAAAGAAAAAATAGCGCCGTTCACAGATGTACCGGTGATCTTTATTTCAGCTAAAGAAAAAACGCGCATCTTCAAGGCAATAGAAACTGCGTTACAGGTTTATGAAAGTAGAAAACGCAGAATTGCTACAAGTAAACTGAATGAGGTTATGCTGAAGGCAGTTGAAGCTTATCATGCACCTGTTGTTCGTGGTCATGCAGTGAAAATAAAATACATTATGCAACTCCCAACTGCTGTGCCTTCATTTGCATTCTTTACAAATTATCCTGACGATATCAAGACTCCTTACAAAAATTATCTGGAGAACCAGTTACGTGCTGCATTTGATTTCAAAGGAGTTCCTGTGAGAATTTTCTTCAGAAAAAAATAAAAGAATTCCCGGTCTATTCTGTGCCTCTGTGTTTTCAGTGGCAATCGCATGCCTGTAATACCACAGATTGCATTAAAGAACGGATAGTAATTACACAGGATCAACATCAACAACAATATCAACAGAACGATAACGCTTATTGAATTTTAAAATGGCAATTTGCTGTTCAGTTTGCATTTTACATTGATTAATAAGTGCAGTATTTTTAGGCAGCTTCAACAATAGATCCCACAAATATTTATTGCGCAAACGATTAATAACGGGCTGTGCCGGTCCGGTAATATATTTTTCAAAATCTTTCTTAATACCCATAGTGAAAATATTGGCAGCTTCCTCTGCAATATGATTTTCTTTGTGCCTGAACTGAATATGAATTAATCTTGAGAAAGGAGGATAATGATAATGTTGCCTGCTTTGAATATCAAACTCATACAATGCTCTATAATTATGTTCCTGCACGAATCGCAAAACCGGATGATGCGTATTGCTTACCTGTATCAAAACTTTTCCTGCATCGTCTTTTCTTCCTGCTCTCCCACTCACCTGCTCCATCAATTGAAAGGCGCGTTCGTTCACTCTGAAATCAGCAAAATATAAAAGACTGTCGGCATCCAGAATGCCAACAAGATTTACATGTTCAAAGTCAAGGCCCTTTACGATCATTTGCGTGCCAACCAGCAGGTCAATTTTTTGTTGCTCAAACAATTTTATTAATGTATCGTGATTATGTTTTCCTTTCATTGTGTCATAATCCATGCGGGCCACTTTTGCAGATGGGAAACTTTCTGCAACAAGCTCTTCAATTTTTTCTGTTCCGAAATTCCTTTGTTTAAAATCATGGCTACCACATTGCGGGCAGGTATATAAAACAGGATATTCAGTGCCACAGTAATGACAGATCATTTTGTTTTTTGCCTTGTGATAAGTGAGCGTAACATCACAGTTCTGGCACTGTGGAATCCAACCGCAAACATTGCAAACAAGATATGGCGTGTAGCCTCTTCGATTTTGAAAAAGTATAACCTGCTTATGCTGTAATAAAGTTTGTTCTATCGCTTCTTTTAATTGAGGTGATATTAATACCTTTTCTTTTGATGAAAGTTTTTTGAGATCGACAATTTCTATTGAAGGGTGAACAGCGTTACCATAACGTTCTTTTAATTCAACCAATGCATATTTGTTGTTTTGAACATTATAATACGATTCGATTGAAGGTGTTGCGCTGCCCAATAAAACTTTTGCATTAAACAAAGAAGCATAATATACCGCAGCATCACGTGCATGATAACGCGGCGCAGGATCCTGTTGTTTATAAGACGCATCATGTTCTTCATCGGCAATCACCAAACCTAAATCTTTAAAAGGAAGGAACAGCGCAGAACGTGCACCCAGCAACACTTTCAGCTCACCACTTTTAATGCGGTTCCATATTTCCACGCGTTCATTTGCATTGAACTTTGAGTGATAAACAGCAATGTAGCCTCCAAAATGTTTTTGAATCCTTCTTATAATTTGTGCAGTCAAAGCAATTTCAGGCAACATGTATAACACCTGCTTGCCTTGTTGAATACATTGTTCAATCAGTTTTATATATATCTGTGTTTTACCACTTGCAGTTGCCCCATGTAATAAGCAAACATTCTTCTCTTTAAATAAATTTTCAACTTCATTCATCGCCGTATGCTGTGCAGGTGATAAAGTAAAATCTATATAAATATTTTTAGGAAGGCTTTGTATGCGATTGATGGAATGCTTTTCTGCCAGCAGGACATTTTTTTCAAGCAAACCTTTTAACTGCGCAACATTTGCATTTGATTTTTTTAATAATGATGACTGTGTTACTTCTCCATCTTCTTTTATTAAATGTAAATAAGACAGCAACAATTCCATTTGTTTTGGTGCTCTCGTAGAGTTATTTAAAAGCTGTGCCAGTTTTTGTTCATCCCTGTATTGAGGGTGCAATAAAATATAGGTCTCGCTTTTCTCTTTATATTTTTCTTTTAATTCTTCCCAAACATGACAAACATTTTTCTCAATCAGTTTTTTAATTACAGGATAAACGTGTGATGCATCCAACAGTTGCTGAACCTCGCTTAGCTTTAATTCTTTTTTAATATTCAAAGCTTCGGCAACAATATATTCGCGATCATTCAGTTCGCTGAAGTCTTCATTATGCTCTTCATTCCAAATTAAAATCGTTTCACTTGACAGCTTCAAATTGGAAGGCATTGCAGCCTGCATCACTTCACCTTCACCACACATATAATAATCAGCCATCCATTGCCACAATTGTAATTGTTCTTTGTACAATTGCGGCTCGTCATCAAGAATGTTTAAAATCGGCCGGGGTTCAAAACCTTCGGGTTTTTGGGTAGTAATATTTTTTACAATGCCGGCATAACGTTTATTTTTTAATTGCACTTCAACACGAATACCGGGTTTTGCCGAACTTGAAAATTCAGCTGGCACCAACCATGTATAATTTTTTGGAAGAGCAAACGGAATTATTACTTCAGCAAAGGTGCTTGCTTTAGAAGGAGAATCTTGAATTACACTTTTGTTTTCAGCATTCATTGAATATAGCGAAGATAATATTCAAACCAGGATAGAAATGTTAGTGATGCGGAATGTGCGTCTTTAAATTTTTGAGAAATTCTTTTTTAATTTTTGCACCAACTACAATTTGCGGGTCGGCAATTTCAGCGATGTCGTATTCTATTGTCGTACTCATCACCTGCGTAGCTTCCTGCAAGCTTAAATCATAGTCTTTCTGAAGCCATTCAAGCAGGCCTGATGTTGCGATCTTTAACGCATCATCCAAGCTTTTTTCAACCCCGAGTGAGATAATATAAGTAGAATCTTCAATACGCGGATACTTTAACGAAAAAGAATCTTTCTTAATAACATTTATCATAAAAGAAACATTCATTGAAGTTTCTAGTGCATTACCTGCAATTTCTCCATCACCCTGCAAGGCATGACCATCTCCAATAAATAAATAAGCACCATTATGAAATACAGGCAGATAAATAGTTGATGATTTTGTAACAGCCTTATAATCTAAATTCCCTCCGTAGGCTCCCTGGAAAAAACTCAGTATTTCATTTTTCTTTACTGAAGGTGCAACACCAATGCATCCTAAAAAAGGTTTTACCGCAACACGAAAAGAATCCAAGTGCTCATATAAACTATCATTGATGATAGAAGCATACCCCGTCAATGTGTCGAGCTTCCATTTAACCAATTTCACTTTTTTAAATTGATCTGCTATGGGTTTGCCGACACTTCTTGAAGAAAAACTTTCAGTTGTAAATGCATTGTCACGATTTAATGCGACATCTAACAGTGTAACCGCAAGCACATCCCCTGCTGTTGTATTTTCAACATAAAATGGCCCGGTTAAAGGATTGCCACCCTTTTGGCGTTTACTGCCGTTTTTATCAAATCCGGCAGCATCAACAGTTTCAGTGCTGACCGTATCGCCGCTTTTTATTTTCAAGACAGGAGAAATGTTCAGTGAAAATTTGTTAGAAAAAGAAGTGGGCATGAAATAATAATGGCTGCTGATTAATTGGCTGCCTGCATCAGTAGAAACACTTTGTGCTTTAACTAAAGTAGTTGTGATAAAAAATAAAAGCAATAATATATACTTCATACTTTTCTATTTGTGCAATAAACCCTCCCGGTGATATTTCGTTAAAGCTCTTTCCATAACATCATATACCTTTTGTTTCAGCAGTTGCACATCTTCTTTTGTTTTATATCCATTTACCTTTATTTCTTCAAGATAGACACAGCGACTAATACCAGGCGTTAAAGAGAAAATGCTTCTTTGATTCAACCGTTCGTTATTATCAACAAACAGTATCGGTTTTATCGGCGTTTGTGTTTCGATAGCTGTACGAAAAGCCCCGTCATAAAAATTTTTCAAAGGTTTTTTTGTTTCATTAAAAGTTCCTTCAGGAAAAATAAAAATAGAAATGCCTTTTTTAATTGCAGCTTTTAGGGCACGCAGGCTTTGAGCCCGGTGTGCCGCATCACTTCTGTCAACCAAAATAACAGCTGCACGATAGATCAATCCAAAAACGGGGTAACGTACCATTTCATATTTTCCCAACACGCGTACAGGCTGATGAATACACATTACAATACAGGGGATATCCATATACGAAGAATGGTTGGCAACAAATATGTATTGCTTGTCTGCGTCATGTGAGGACTCATAAATTTCTTTGTGTTTCACTCCTATTAAAAAATACCAAATTATGCCCCAAACATGGCAAATCTTATATACCATATTTCCTGCTTTTATTTTTCCAAACAATAAAACAAAAAGCACCATCAGAAAAACAATAAGCATTAAAACAATAAAAGTGAGCAGAGCATATAGCCAGTAAATAAATCGCAGTAGACGCAGGATTACTTTCACAGAATCAAAATAAGAGCAACTGCAATCAAAATCAAAAAATTATTGTTGGCTTATTTGTCCGATACTACAAGCTCAAGCCTGTCTTTCTCAACATCGGCATCTTCCCGCAACAGATCATGCATATATTGAACTTTCAAATGATCATACAAAGAATGTTTATCAACAACCATTGATATAATGCTTGAAATCATTCCTGCAAGCATCAAATGAAAAATAAGATTATTTCTGTCAGTCATCTCGAGCACAAGAATAGCGCATGTAAAGGGTGAGCGTGTAACGCCTGTAAGAAAAGCAACCATACCGCAAAGAATAATTATATTAGAATCGCTTGTATTTAAATGAAACCAACCCGATACAAATGAGCCAACACTTGCACCGGCGCTTAATGCCGGCGCAAAAACACCTCCTGCACTGCCGGTAGTAAATGAAATAATAGAGCCTGACATTCTTAACAGCGGCGTATACCAGGCTGTATATTTATTTGATGTAAACAATGCAGTGGTCATTAAACTTTTTCCTGAACCCATTGCATCTTCATTAATAAAGTATGCGCAGGAAACAATAATAAGTGCGCCGGCAACGAGGTATAAAATATGTTGGTATTTGACCTTGAAAGTTGATTTCCATTTTAACAGTGCAAGCATCAGCTTACTGGTATAACTGCCGCATAAACCCGCCACCAGTGCAACAAAGATCACAGCTGAAAAAATCCACCATGATAACGCGCCCACCTGCGGGTAACCAAGATATAAGTAAGATCCTAAAAACCCCTGGGCTGTTAAGCCTGCAATAATTACCGCAGTAAAGATTGCTGTTTTAAAATAACTGATATGTGTTTTTGTAAGTTCTTCAATAGCGAACACAATTCCACCAAGCGGCGTATTAAAAGCCGCAGCTAAACCCGCTGCCGCACCGGTCATGATCATATTGCGCTTCGAAACTTTTGGCCACCAGGCGGGCAACCATTCATTTACTTTTCTAAAAATAGCGCCTGCAATTTGTATGGTTGGGCCTTCTCTGCCAATTACAGCGCCGCCAAAAATCATAATCAAAGAGGAAATAATTTTTACAATTATCACCGGAATACTTAACAGTTTTTTTATTTTATCGTTATGTTTTGGAGTCGCCAATTCTATCGCAGCCATTACTTGCGGAATACCGCTGCCTCTTGAATAAGGTGCAAACCGAATAACCACAAGCCACGACACAATGAAGCAAACAGGTGCAATTAAAAAAAGCATCCATGGTGTTTGATGAAATATCGATACCCGTAAGTCTTCGCACCACGCAAAAAGCCTTGTAAATAAAACTGCTATTAATCCTGTTAAAACAGAGGCGATCCAAAAAGGGATGGCTTGCAGCAAGTTCATCTTTATTCTTTCATTTCGTATTCCGTCGAAGGCATGCTTTAATCTAAATCGAATCCGCAGATAAAATCTTTTAATAGACCTGTTCATTAATTTTAAACTTTAGGTTGAGGTGATTTTTTAATGAATGAATTCGCCAAAGGTA
>JADMIO010871572.1_pt1 | contig 11639 bp, 7 predicted proteins | sample 8958161 | NCBI WGS metagenome assembly JADMIO01 (sample SAMN16585339, study PRJNA669376) | soil metagenome | isolation source: Crop rotation soil | place: USA: Cullars Rotation, Alabama | collected 2011
AGCACTCAGCAAAGATATTTTGGCGCAGGGGGAATTGCTTTCAACGAAATTGTTCAGCACTTATTTATCGGAACAGGGCATTCAGCATGCACTGCTCCCTGCACTTGAGTTCATGAGCATTGATGTGAATGACGAACCGCAGGTGGAAGTGATCAGGGAAAAGCTGACCAAAACTTTGCAGCAGCATAAAGACAAAAAGCTTTTTATTACACAGGGCTATATCTGCCGCAATGCAAGGGGAGAAGTGGACAACCTGAAGAGAGGAGGAAGTGATTACAGTGCTTCACTCATCGGCGCTGCCGTGCAAGCCAGCGTTTGCGAGATCTGGACCGACATCAATGGCATGCACAATAATGATCCGCGCGTGGTGAACAGGACCGTGCCGATTGACCAGTTAAGTTTTGATGAAGCAGCGGAGCTGGCATATTTCGGAGCGAAGATCCTGCACCCTGCATCCATCTGGCCGGCGCAGCAATATAAAACACCAGTAAAGTTGCTGAACACGATGGAGCCGGAAGCAAAGGGCACACTCATCGCAGAAGAAGCTGCATCAAAAGGCGTCAAGGCCGTTGCTGCAAAAGATGGCATCACGGCCATCAATATCAAAAGCAGCAGGATGCTGCTTGCTTATGGCTTCCTTAGAAAAGTTTTCGAGGTGTTTGAAAAATACAAAACACCGATCGACATGATCACCACCTCCGAGGTGGCGTTATCACTCAGTATCGATAATGATGCGGCATTGGGTGAGATCGTAAAAGAGCTGGAAACTTTTAGTACGGTGAGCGTCGATAAAAATCAAACCATCGTCTGCATCGTGGGTAATGAAATTGCAGCTCATGCCGACACGCTGAAAAAAGTCTTCGACAGTCTTTCGAATATTGATGTGAGGATGGTATCCTATGGGGGAAGTCTTCACAATATTTCTGTTCTTGTTGATGCACAAAAAAAGAAGCAGGTGTTGCAGCAACTGAACACCGGCCTCTTTGGTTTGTAATGAATTAAAAATGTAGGAAGGTTGGTTTCAACAAGAGAAAAATACTTTTTTACAAAAGAAAAAACCCAAGGTTCCTTAATGGTGTTGATCTAATTTTAAGATGGGGGGCCCCCGGGGGGAAAATCCGCAAAAAATATTGTTGATTCGGTCAGAGGAAGGCGGCTATTACACCACAACTTCTTGCATACCTACTGCATCTTATCCAGATTGATCACCGCCTACTCATTGCCGAGTTGACATCGATTGAGCGCACAGCCTAACCTACATTCACAAGCAGTGAATCATCATTTCTCCCGGCTTTCCTATCAGATAATCAGCAGGGCATCGCCATAGCTGAAGAAGCGATACTTGTCCTTGATCGCCTTCTTGTATGCCTCCATCGTCAGGTCATATCCCGCGAAAGCACAGGTCATGATCAACAGGCTTGTTTTTGGTAAATGAAAATTGGTAACAAGAGAATCCGCGATATTGAATTCGTAAGGAGGGTGAATAAAAATATTGGTCCATCCTTCAGAAGGTTTCAACAGGCGTTGTGCCGTCACTGAAGATTCAAGTGCGCGCATGGTAGTTGTTCCGATGGAGCAGATACGATGTCCGCCTTCCTTTGCCTTATTCACCACCTTGCATGCTGCATCTTCAATACGATAATATTCCGCATCCATTTTGTGTTTGCTCAGGTCTTCCACTTCAATCGGTCTGAACGTGCCCAGGCCGGTATGCAATGTAACTTCTGCAAAGCGAATGCCTTTGATCTCGCAGCGTTTGATCAGTTCGCGGCTGAAGTGAAGTCCGGCAGTGGGTGCTGCAACGGCGCCTTCATGTTTTGCATAAACTGTCTGGTAACGCTCGCGGTCTTCTTCATCGGGCTTGCGCTTGATGTATTTTGGCAGCGGTGTCTCTCCATATTTTTCGAGCACCTGCCTGAATTCGTCTTCAGTGCCTTCGTGGAGGAATTTGATGGTGCGGCCACGTGAGGTGGTATTATCAATTACTTCTGCTACCAGTTCTTCTGAATCGCCGAAATATAATTTGTTGCCTACGCGAATTTTTCTTGCGGGATCAACGATCACATCCCAGAGGCGGTTGGGTTTATTGAGTTCACGCAGCAGGAACACTTCGATCTTCGCTCCGGTCTTTTCCTTTCTGCCATACATGCGTGCAGGAAACACCTTTGTATTGTTGACGGTGAATACGTCCTTATCATCGAAGTAGTCCAGGATGTCTTTGAAATGCTTGTTCTCAATTTGTCCGGTTCTGCGGTGGACGACCATCATTCTAGCGTCTTCACGTTTTTTAGCAGGATGTTGGGCAATAAGATTGAGGGGAAGGTCGAACTTGAATTGTGAAAGCTTCATGGGCTATTGTCTGTTAATATTGTTCGGGCCTCATGACGCAAACCGTGCAGTGAGTTGCGGGATATGATTTCCAACTCCCGGTCTTACGGCACCGGGTATGGTCATTTAGCTTAAAGTCGGCAAAAATAAGGTTTAAATCAAGAAATGGCCCATTTTTTTTGAGTATGGGCCCTTTTTTGATGGGGTTATATTATCTTCAACCGGGCACTATTAAAATTAAAACCGATCAGTCTGTATGAAGAACCTTTTGGCTGTAGCTGTTGTGGTATTGGCTTTTTCTAATTCTTATTCTCAGAAAACTAAAATACCCCCGAAAAAATATCCCAGTCTTTTATGGGAAATCACTGGAAACGGTTTGAAAAAACCATCCTACCTCTTTGGGACCATGCATGTGAGCAGCAAGATGGTCTTCCATCTTTCCGATTCTTTTTATCTCGCGATCAAGAACGCTGATGTCGTTGCCCTTGAGACAGACATGGGTACATGGCAGGAAGATTTTTCGCGTTACGATATGGCAGGACAGAATAGCTATGGTTATTACAGCCGGTGGAGGAATGGCTTCGGTTCTCCTTCAGACTACTTCACCATCGGGAGCCTGCAGTTTCCTTCTTACGAAAAAATGATCGAGCTGGCGCTGTATAACAGCCCCTCGATGATCAATAACTTTCTCTACCGTAGTAATTCAGACCAGGGCAGTGACTTTGAAGAAGACACTTACCTCGACATGCATATTTACCAGGCGGGGAAAAAATGGGGCAAAAAAGTGTGTGGGGTAGAAGACTTTGATCGGAGCATGGCGCTGATGAAAGAAGCATACGTAGATGCAGCTAAAGACCAGGACAAAAAACAAAGAAGCTTCGATTATGATGATGAGTTTTCGTACGGCAAACTGGAAGATGCCTACCGTACTGGAGATCTCGACCTGCTTGATACCATCAACAAAGTAAATAGCACCTCATCGGCATTCGATGAAAAATTTCTTTATGTCAGGAACGAGATCCAGGCCCATTCTATGGACTCCATCATGCAATCAAACAATGCACTCTTTGCAGGCGTAGGCGCGGCCCACCTTCCCGGCCAACGTGGCGTGATTGAATTGCTGCGCAAAAAAGGTTACCGTCTGCGCCCGATCCGCATGTCGGAAAGGGACAGCCGTGAGAAAGATGAAGTGGAAAAGATCAGGGTGCCTGTTCAATTCAGCCGGCAGGTTTCACCAGATGGTTTTTTTAGTGTGAACATGCCCGGTAAACTTTACGATTTCAATAGCGGCAATGGCATGGCCGACCAGCAGCAGTTTGCAGACATGAGCAATGGCAGCTATTATATGGTCACCCGCATCAACACCAACTCTGTGATCTGGGGACATAATGAAGACCTGGTGTTGCGGAAGATTGACAGCGTGATCTATGAAAATATTCCAGGGAAGATCCTTTCCAAAACGGCCATTACCAAAAATGGATACAAGGGCTTCGAGGTGGTGAATCGCACGCGCCGTGGCGACTACCAACGCTATAATATTTTTGTAACGCCTTTTGAGATCATCCTTTTCAAGATGAGCGGCAATGGCGAATATGTAAAAGAAGGAAAGGAAGCAGACGAGTTTTTCAACAGCATTCATTTGAAGGAATACAAGAGCCAGTGGAACCAGTGGAGCCCGGCATCGGGTGGCTTTCAGGTAGACTTTCCTCATGAGCCGGTAGTGGTGAACCAGGGCAATTGGGAATACATGACGATGGACCAGTCAACAGGAACCGGCTTTGAAGTGATCAGGACTGATGTGCACAATTACGATTTTGTTGAAGAGGATTCGTTGGATCTTAACCTCATGGAAGAAAGCTTTGGTGCCTCTGAATTTATAGATCACCAGGTAAGCCGGAAACAAATGAAGCAGGATGCTTATCCTGCCTTAGATGCAAAATATCAATACAGGGACGGTTCTGTTGCCCATGTTCGATTTATTATCCAGGGCACCCATTATTATACGCTGGTGGCCCACGGCCGCACCGATAATGCAAAGATGAATGCGTTCCTGAATTCTTTTAAGATCAGGCCATTTGTTTATGGGCTTTCGAAGATGGAGACCGATACATCGCTTTATTTTACAGTGAAGACTCCAGTGCCCCTGGAGAAAGAAAAAAAGATTTCATTGGTGCCCGAGAATATGACGCGACTTACTGGTGGTGATGAAAGCGCTTCGCTTGTTGAAAGAGGAACATTCAGGGACAGGCTCATTAGCAATGATTCGACCGGTGAAAAAATCTATGTTTCCTTTAATAAACTTTCTCGGTACTTCTATAGTGAAGGTTCAAAGAAAAAGCGTGATGACAGCACGCATTTTAAAACAGATAAGTTCGACTGGACGTACCTGAACAGGAAGAATTATATGCTACCCGACAGCACAAAGGTTTTTGAATACACAATCGGTGATCCGCGGAGCAGCCGCTATGTGCAGGGAAAATTATTTTCGAAGAACGGAATCAGCTACCGCGTAGAAACTGAAGGCGATACTGCAACGAAGCAAAGTTCTTTTATAACAGATTTCTTTTCGTCCTTTGCCCCAAGTGATACGGTGAAAGGAATTCGGCCCAACGAAAAAAAATCCGCCCTGTTCTTTTCTGATTTTTTTAGCAGCGACAGCATGCTACACAAGAAGGCGATCAGGAATGTGAACGTTGTTTCTTTTGATTCAACAGATTTTCCTTCTCTGAAGAAGACCATTGAGTCGCTGAGCTGGAAAGAAAAGAAATACATGGATGTCAAGAAAGATTTTGTGTGGCAGCTTGCTGCTGTTCGCACGAAAGCTTCTGCTGATTATTTAAAGCAAATTTATTTTGCGGCGGGAGACACAGTAGAACTCCAGTATATGGCGCTTCGTGCCTTGCTGCATCAGAAGACCGCCTATGCATATGGTTTGTTCAGGGATATCATGGTAACAGACCCGCCCATTCTTGATCTTGCTTCAAATACAGCTCCTTCAGGCCACGGTTTCAGAAATGGTTTGTTCAATGGTGCTTTCCAGGAAACAGTGCACCGTGGCAAGAACGATTATTTCTTTGATGACCTCAACGATTCGTTGCAACTGACCGCTGGTATATTTAAGGACCTTTTACCATTGATCAACATTCATGATTATGAGCAGCCGATGATGGAGCTCATGGGCAATTTGATCGACAGCAACATGATCCATGCAAAAGACTATGAATCGTACCTGCCCAAGTTGCTAATTGAAGCGAAGCAACAACTGAAAAAACAAGTGATCAGCGAAAAGAATAAGTCTATTGAAAAAGCGCAGCAAGATGAATCTACAAGAAATACTTACCGGGTAGTAGAAGACCAGGACGATGGCAATGCTACACTGAATCTCTATGCCACGTTGTTGCTGCCATTCTGGGACGCTAACCCGGGTGTTCAGCCTCTGATCAAGCAGATGTTATCCAGCACTGACAAGCGTCTTAAATTTAATACAACGATATTATTATTGACAAAGAACAAGCCTGTTGCGGACAGCCTGCTGACCTGGTTTGCTTCGATGGATGATTACCGTTACGACCTGTATTCTGCATTGCTCGAGAATAATATGCTCAACCGCTTTCCTGCTGCTTACCATAACCCCGAAGCGATCGCGAAAAGCAAGCTGCTTGCAATGGCCAGCTATGACAGGCCTGATTCAGTTTCGTATCTCGACAAGCTGCCATTGGAAGTTAAAGGACAGCATGGATTTGTCTATTTTTTTAAGTACAAACAAAAGAAGGACGACAATTACTGGAAGATCGCGAGTGTAGGCCTCGTTCCTGATCATGCAAAGCAATTTGAATTCACGCCTACACAGGTTGATCCCGATGACGAGGATTTTGATTTCACCAATTTAAGTCCTGCCAAATTATCCACCGAGGAACCTGTAAAGGCGCAGTTGAAGAAGGCACTTAAAAAACTCGTTTATTCAAAAAGAAACAGCGCTTCACAATTTTATGGCGACGATGAAAGGATGGGCATGAACTTCCTGAGAGGAATGAATTTCCGTGATTGAGGAAAGAAAGGAAGGGATCACAAACCGGGAATGGCTTCGATGAGCCTTTTGGTATACTCCGATTTTGGATGGAGATACAATTCTTCTGCAGGCCCGCTTTCCACGATCTTCCCCCTGTTCATCACCATGATGCGATCGCACATATAACGGACTACAGAAAGATCATGTGAAATAAAAAGCATGGTGAGACCTAATGAATGCTTCAATTCATTCAGCAGGTTCAATACCTGGGCCTGGATGCTCACGTCAAGCGCGGAAACCGATTCATCACACACAAGGAAACCAGGATTGAGTGCAAGTGCGCGCGCAATCACGATCCGCTGCCGCTGACCACCCGAGAACTCATGCGGATATCGTTCCATCATCGACGCAGGAAGGTCAACCTGTTCCAGGAGTTCAGCGGTTTTTTTCCTTCTCTCTTTTTCGTCTTTAACCACGCCTGCCACCTTCATCGGTTCTGCAATAGCAGCCCCAATGGTCAGGCGCGGGTTGAGTGAAGAATATGGATCCTGGAATACAAGCTGTATATCTTTCCGGAGCTTTCGCGCCTGCTCTTTTGAAAGCCGGGTCATTTCCTTTCCTGCATACCTGATCCTTCCGCCCGTTGGCTCAATCAGGTGCAACAGTGTTCTTCCTAATGTGGTCTTGCCACATCCTGATTCACCAACGAGACCAAGCGTTTCTCCTTCGATAATCTGGAAATTGACATGATCAACGGCCGTCACAAAAGAACGCGCTCTTCCAAACAAATTAGTGTCCGCTGGAAATTCCACCGAAAGGTCCTCGGCTTCCAACAAGATCCTGCCGGTTGTATCCGGCTTGCCTGCAATTTGATTAGCTCGTTTATGGGTGGTTTCCGTCCCCTGCAAAAAGTCACTGATGGTTGGCAGTCTTTCTTCCTTTGGATGAGCAGCAGGCCTGCAGGCGATCAGTGCCCTGGTATAGGCATGCCGTGGATGAGAAAAAATGTTCGGGGTTGTATTCTGCTCAACAATCTCTCCTTTGTACATGATGGCAACGCGGTCTGCAATTTCAGCCACTACGCCCAGGTCATGCGTGATAAACACCACACCCATATTTCTTTCCTGCTGCAGTTCGCGAATCAATTGCAAAATGGTTTTCTGCACCGTAACATCAAGTGCAGTGGTAGGTTCATCGCAAATGAGCAGCGAAGGAGCACAGATCATCGCCATGGCGATCATCACTCTTTGCTTTTGTCCACCGCTCAACTGGTGCGGATAACGATGAAATATTTGAGGTGGCTCCGGCAGTTTAACCTTTGCGAACCATTCAATCGTATGTGCCTTTGCCTCCTGCGCGTTAATTTTTTTATGAACAAGGAGGGCTTCCATCACCTGTGCACCACAACTCATTACCGGGTTCAGTGAAGTCATTGGTTCCTGGAAGATCATGGCGATCCTATGGCCGCGGATGGTGCGGACCAGTTTTTCATCTGTTTGTAAAAGATCCCATTCATTTACACCATCTTCCGAGAAGAGGATCCGCCCTGCTGAATATAGTGCGGGCGGTTGTGGAAGCAATTTCAAAATCGAAAGAGACGTAACGGATTTTCCTGAACCGCTTTCACCTACGAGCGCAAGGATCTCTCCTTTATTGATCTCAAGTGAAATGTTCCTGACCGCCTGCGTCAGTTTGCCGCCCGTGCAGAAATCGACTGATAAATTTTCTATGCGCAGAAGTGGCTTCATAAGCTACTGGCCACAGGGGCCGTCAAGAATTTTTATTGAAAGCTGCCGTGGTGGCGTAGGGTAATACATCATGCACACCGCGCAATTCTGCACCGTGGTACTGTCAATGGTAAAATAAAACTCGTCGCCTTCATTAATAGTGTTGGGGAAGGTGCACCTGCTTCCCAGTGCAAAAACATTCCTGAATGTGCGGCCTGTATTCTCATCCGTCCACGAAGCAGCTACGCGCGCAGTATCAATGTTATCACCGATCATCCCGATCGTATAATTCATGCATCCTCCTTTCACCATCAACTTTCCCCTGTAGCATCCTGGTGTAATATTGGCCTGCTTTTTTTTACAGGTCTTCGAAGTCGTTAGCAAGCTAAGCATACCGAGTAGGAGCAGCAATTTCATGACAATTTTTTAGCGGTGAATAAATGCGATCAGAAACGGAGGTGTCGTACCGTAAGGCCGCCGTTGATCAATTGCTTCAGTGAATCAATTCCGATCTTCAGGTGACGTTCAACAAATTGTTCTGTCACCTTGCGATCGCTTTCTTCCGTCTTCACGCCTTCAGGGATCATCGGTTGATCACTTACGAGCAATAGTGCACCTGTCGGCACTTTATTGTAGAAGCCCACAATAAATATCGTCGCGGTTTCCATGTCGATGGCATAGGCCCTGATCTGTTGCAGGTATTCTTTAAATTCTTCATCGTGCTCCCACACTCTCCTGTTCGTTGTATACACAGTACCTGTCCAGTAATCAACTTCGTAGTCGCGGATGGTGGTAGAGATGGCTTTCTGCAAAGCAAAAGCAGGCATGGCCGGAACTTCAGCAGGAAAATAATCGTTGGAGGTTCCCTCGCCCCTGATTGCAGCGATCGGCAAAATCAGATCACCCAGTTTGTTGCGTTTTTTTAACCCGCCGCATTTGCCGAGGAAGAGTGCGGCTTCTGGTTCAATCGCCGTGAGCAGGTCCATCACTGTGGCTGCTGTTGGACTGCCCATGCCAAAGTTGATGATGGTAATGCCATCGGATGTTGCACACTGCATTGGTTTGTCAGAGCCAACAATGGGAACATTGTTCCATTCTGCAAACATCTTTACATAATTACTGAAATTGGTAAGGAGAATATATTTTCCGAATTTATCGAGAGATTGACCCGTGTAGCGGGGGAGCCAGTTCCTTACGATGTCTTCTTTTGTCTTCATGTGTAAAGTTCAATAATTTTTTCCTAACCTCCGAGTGTTATGTGTTGCAACACGGCCTTCGCTGTTGCATGGTTTTGAAACGAATTTAATCATTAGGTTTGAAGCATGATAGCGGTGCAGTATCCAAAATCGGATTTCAGGTTGAAAAACGAAGAGGGGAAGCGATTTATTTTCGATAAGATCCGGAAGACATGGCTGCTGTTAACCGAGGAAGAATGGGTGAGGCAGAATTTTCTGAATTACCTAATATCGGTGCTCAACTATCCACCCGCATTCATTGCGCTTGAAAAGGAGATCCGGCTGAATGAACTCAGGAAAAGATTTGATATCCTTATTTATGACCAGTCGCATCATCCCTGGATGCTCGTGGAATGCAAGGAGCCCAAAGTGCAGCTGAAGGATGAAGTATTGCAACAGGTGCTTCGATACAATATCAGCGTGCCTGTTCAATTCGTTGTCATCACGAATGGAGAAAACACCATTGCATGGAAAAAGGAAGAAGGCCATCTTACCATGCTGCATGACATGCCTGCCTGGTAATCACTCTTTCCCCCACGAAGGATTCCTTCCATTTTTAACGAGCAACTTTGCATGCTGGCCATCGATGCTTTGAATCCAAAGGTCGGAGGGCTTGTCGTCATCAAATTCTTTTGCGCGTTCAAACACGATCCAACCACCCTCCGGTGAAATGCTGAAAGTGCGGGCAAATTCATTTTCAAAATTTGTGAGCTGTGTTGTTTTTTTGGATCGTATGTCGTAGCGGAAAATATTTGACTTCTGCCTGAACAGGTCAATGGTTGAATAAAGCAAACCTGATCCATCTGGTAGCCAGTGCAGGTCGCTGAGGATCTGGTATTGGATATCGGCATAATCAGTAAGGTAGGTTCCGGGATGTGTGCCACCTTCTTTCATTTGGTAAATGGAAGAGTGGTCACCGGAATTCTCTGTATAGATCACCTGGTTCATCAATGAAGCAGTTGGCCCCCAGTCCCAGAAACAAGAGCCAAATGGCGCCTTGCCTCCAAACATGGGTTGGTAGTAGTATTCCCCAACAGGAGCATTATAAGGTATGATATTGACCGTGCACGCACCGGTGCGGTAACTCAAAGCAGAAGCATCGTTCTTCCATACCGGGTGATAGGCGCCAAGATATTCAATGCCATCGCCGCTGATCAACAGGTCGGGAGCTTTTATTGTTTTGCCGGCCTGCACATCAGTGCCGGGCATGACCCATCGAAACTTTCCCCAGGTGGCAACAATAGCCTGTGCTTTTTTTCCAAAGTCAGCTACATTTTTAAAGACAATTGTTTTCGATTGACCAGGTGCGCAGGTAATTTGTTGTGGCAGGTCAGCACCCGCAATATAAACCGTGAACACACCGTTGCTTGCCTGCGCCTGCTGGAAAGTATATTGATTATTACGCACGGTGAGTGAAACAGATCCCTGCGGGTATTTATTAAATTCTTTTCTCGAGGGAGCATTGGTGAGCTTTCTTAAGCCGCTGCCGTCTGGTTTGATCAGGTAGAGATCTGCATGGTACACGGAAACGGCAGCTTCATGTCCACTTGAAAACGCAAGCTCTTTTCCGTCCGGTCGCCACGACAGGTCATTGATGCCAAGGTATGGATGTGCATTTGAATCAGTGAAGAGAAGATGATCGTTTGATCCGTCGGGTTTGATGAGCCTTATTTCTTTTCCATCGCGTGAGTAGGCGATCGTTCCTGATGGAATTGGCGCAGGAAACCTGTAACCAGGTCCACCAATCATCAGCAGCAACAGGGTAAGTGTGGCTGCCGTCTTACGAAGATTCATAAACGGTTCTTTGGATTTAATTTAGAGAAAATCCAAATGGGCGTTTCAAAATTTTCATATGATCCGTCGGGATAAAGAAGTGTTTCAGGAATTGTACCAGTCAGTCATGTTATAGCCGGGCTATTATTTGCAAATAGAATGAAGGGGGCAGGGCGAATAATGTATCGATTACTGAGTGATCTTCATACTGATCCAATCCTGCCGCGTCATTTCAAATCGTATTTCGCCGTTCTTTCTTAAACCGATCTCTTTCCATCCGGCCTTCCTGTAAAAATTTGCAGCCCTTGAATTAGGTGCAGTGCCCAACCAAACAGTTTCCGTTGTTTGGCTGAAATACCAATCGAGCATTCGGTCATGCAGCATTCTGCCGATGCCTTTCCCTTCTTCATCCGGCATCACGAACAAAGCCCAGATATTATGATCCTGCAGGTCAGCGATCGCAAATCCTGCAATGGTATTATCTTTTTCGCACACCCAGCCCCTACCACGCTCAGTGATATATTCGAGGTAATCCTGTTCTGTCACCAGGGCTGGATTAGAAAGTGC
>JADMIO011070385.1_pt1 | contig 11638 bp, 9 predicted proteins | sample 8958161 | NCBI WGS metagenome assembly JADMIO01 (sample SAMN16585339, study PRJNA669376) | soil metagenome | isolation source: Crop rotation soil | place: USA: Cullars Rotation, Alabama | collected 2011
GAAAATCCCCATGGTCTGCCTTGGAAACATTTGCCGTAGCCCGCTTGCAGAAGGAATTTTACAGAAAAAAGCATTCGATGCCGGTTTGATCTGGAGCGTTGAAAGCGCGGGTACGATGAGCGAGACCGGCAATGCCCCGCACCCGCTTTCGCAAAAAATTGCAAGAATGAATGGTATTGATATTTGTAACCAGAGAGCCCGGAGATTTATTGCCGATGATTTCAGTCAATATGATAAAATCTATGCGCTGTCGTCCGATGTCCTGGATGCAATGAAAAAGATCGGCGGCAAAAAATATGATCCGGAAAAAGCAGACCTCCTGATGAATGAATTATATCCCGGAAAAAACCTGGATGTGCCTGATCCCTGGTATGGGCCCGAATCGGGTTACCACGAGGTGTATAAAATGATAAGTGATGCTTGTGATGCGATCGTTTCAAAATATGCAATCGGAAACAGGAATTTGGAATTGGGAATTTGGAATTAGACAATAGTTAATATTGAATGGCTAACACAAAAGCAAGTTTACCACAGGGCACCAGAGATTTCGGGCCGGATGTTGTCCGGAAACGTAATTATATATTGAATACGATTCGAAACGTATTTGAGCTGTATGGTTTCCAACCCCTGGAAACTCCAGCGATGGAAAACCTGGATACATTAATGGGTAAATATGGAGATGAAGGAGATAAACTCATTTTCAAGATACTTAACAATGGGCTGGATAATCCTTCTAAAGAATTAACTCTTAGAAGTGAATTTGAAAATGTATTGAAAGGAAAAAATGAAAAAGGGATCACAGAAAGGGCATTAAAATACGATCTCACCATTCCTTTCGCAAGATATGTGGCCATGAACCACAATCAACTTGCCTTTCCATTCAAACGTTATCAGATTCAACCTGTATGGAGAGCTGATCGCCCTCAGAAAGGCCGCTATCGCGAATTTTATCAATGTGATGCCGACGTCGTTGGTTCTACTTCACTCCTGAATGAGACTGAGCTGGCTTTTATCTATCATGATGTGTTTACAAGACTTGGTTTGAGCGGATACGAATTAAGACTCAATCATCGCAAAATACTCGTTGCACTTGCTGAACGTTGCGGAGGCGCAGACAAAATGATGGACATAACTATCGCTATCGATAAACTGGATAAGATCGGTGCCGATAAAGTTAAAGCAGAACTATTATCTAAAGGGCTGGACGATATAGCAATCAACATCATTGAACAATATCTCAGCATCAGTGGTGAAAATGAAAGTATCATTTCCGATCTCAGCGAATTGATTGGCAACAATGAAACCGGTCAGCAAGGTATAAGCGACCTGCGTTCAATAATTGTCAACCTTAAACCTAAAACCTTAAACCTTAAACTGGACCCTGCCTTAGCCCGCGGACTTAATTATTATACCGGTATTATCTTCGAAGCAAAAGCGCCATCAACGGTAAGTATTGGAAGCATTGGAGGCGGTGGACGTTATGATGATCTTACAGGATTATTCGGAGTTCCCGGAATTCCGGGTGTGGGAATATCTTTCGGCGTTGATCGTATCTACGATGTAATGGAAGAGCTCAAATTATTTCCTGAAGAAGTTCATACAGGAACCAGAGTTCTATTTTTTAACACCGGGGTAACGGAAAGTCAGAAAGCTTTTGAATCCGTTCAATTATTAAGAGAAAAAGGTATTCCGGCTGAATTATTTCATGAACCCCTGAAATTCGATAAACAATTTAAATACGCGGAAAAGAAAAAAATTCCATTTGTAGCTATCCTGGGTGAAAAAGAGATCCAGGATAATACTATAACCATAAAAAACCTTGGGACCGGCAAACAGGAAACGGTTTCCCTGGTTTCATTAATAACCTATCCATTTTAATCCTGGCTAAAAAAGTCAAGACAAGTAAAACGAAACAATTATGAGAAAGAGTGTAATATTTATGTTCATGATGATTGCAGGACTTTCATCATTTGCTCAGAACAATGAGCTGTTTAGTTATGTTCCTTCTGATGCGACCACTGTTATCAGGATCGATTTAAAAAGACTGGGATCAAAAATCCCTAAAGATGCCTGGGAAAAAAGCATCTTCCTGAAAGAGATCGGCAAAAAAGATGAACCAGGAATCAAAGATGTTCTCAGGGATTTCGAGAAGACGGGTATTGATTTTTCTGCTCCATTGATCGTTACTATGAAGCAGCATTCAAAAACAGGGTTTGGAAAAAATAAACCGGAACTCAGCCTGTTTTTTAAGCTTAAAAAATCAAAGGATCTGTCGCAGTTATTAAAAGATCTTACAAAAGAGGGCGACGAAAAAATTCAGACTATCGGAGATAAAAAAGTATTTGCAAGCCGTAACGGAACTGCAATTGCCTGGAATGAAAAAGTTATGGTGATTCACTCAGGTTATGATGAGCAAATTGCAAGAGAACTTTTTAATAAAACCGATGAAGAAGTGACTTCGGTAAGCCCGGTTGATACTACAGCTGTTGTTTCTCCGGGTAAAACAGATGAAGCCCCGGATAGTCATTTTGAAGAGCTGATGCAGAAATTGAAAGAATCTTTGATCAGTAATACAATCAAACTTCTTGATCCTGCTGAAAGCAATAAGGATATAACAAGTGATCCTGAGTTTTTACGGATAATGAATCAGGAGGCTGATTTGAGCGTGTGGGGAAAGCAGGATCTTTCTTCTATTCCAAAGGCTGCGATTGAAATGCTTCCCATGTTGCAGAGTTTTGGAGGAAAGAAATTTACAAGCAGTATCAACTTTGAAAACGGGAAAATTGTATCGAAAGGTTTAAGCTTCCTGGATCCGAAACTCATGATGTTCTTTCAGCAAATGCAGGGAACTGCACAGAATACAGAGATGTTGCGAAGAATTCCTGCCGGTAACCTGATCGGTTTCATGAATGTTTCACTGAACGCGGCTTTGGCAAAACCAATGCTGAAACAGGTTTTTGGAATGATCACTGAAAAAGCAGGAGAGAAAATGCCCTTCAAAATCGACCCGGAACTTCTTGCAGATGCTTTTAAAACCAATCTGCTGATTGCAGGAGTAAAAGATCCAACCGCAGCATCGGATGACAAAACGGGCGGTCTTGAACTTGTTGTTGCTGTTCCTATTTCTAATAAAACAAAATTCAATCAACTGGTGAAAGATCTGAAGCCTGTGATAGATAAGATGAAAGCAGAGCAGGAAAAGAAAATTGGTGACGAAGAAGTACATCCTTCAAAAGAAATGCCTTTATTCAAGTTTAATGATGAATATGCGTTGATAACCATGTCGGAAAAAACTGCAAAATGGTTCCTTTATAATCCTGCGCCGGGTGAAGCGCCATCATGGATTCCTGAATTCAGCCAATACCCTGTGTTGATGAATTTCAGTTTCAAAAGATTATTTGAATTCATACCAATGGGAGGAAAAATGAATCCTATGGCGAAATCCGAACTTGAGTTGCTCAACATCTTTGATCAACTCTATTATTATGGCGGGACTTTTGAGAATGGAGGCGTTACAACGAATATGGAATTCAGGTTTACCAATAAAGATCAGAATGCGTTGTTTCAACTATGGAATTTGCTGAATACGGTTGCAGGTAAGAAATAATTGCGCTTCGCAATTAATTGCGTGAAGCTCGATTTTCATAATGCCCCTCAGCCCCCTAAAGGGGGAGTAAGGAATTGGGTTTTATTGAGCATTTTATTAACTTGTTAGGATACGATTTATGAAATGAATCGTCAACTTTATTAATTAAATAGACATACTCCCCCTTTAGGGGGCTGGGGGGTATTAAGTAATGTTTACTTTTCATTAGATTTAACCCCTTCCATAGTAAGTCCCTGGGCCTGGATCAACACACCGATCACTACTCCATCTTTTCTTTTAAATGTTGCTGTACCCTGGTAGGCTACTATTTCAAAAACATCTACAGTTGATGTTGCCTTGAATTCTGAAGAACCTATTGATGATACAGCTGTCAATACGCCATTATCCAGTGATAACGTCATTTCTGTAAAAGGCCCGTCAGCAAATTTGTATTTGCCGGTATATTGCTGAAGCGTAGAATCCGACTGGGCTTTAGTTGTAATAAACGCAATGGTAAAAAGGCTAAGCAGAAGTAACTTTTTCATATTAATCCAATTTAAAGTTTTTCGTAAATCACTGCAGCACCCTGGCCAACACCCACGCACATAGTAGCCAGGCCATATTTCGCATTTCTCCTTTTCATTTCATGCAATAATGTTGCCGATATGCGCACCCCGCTGCAGCCTAGCGGGTGTCCGATAGCGATAGACCCCCCGTTGACGTTCACTTTATCAATATCAAGTTTCAGATCATTAATACAAGCTATGGATTGCGATGCAAAAGCTTCATTTAATTCAATAAGGTCAAGATCAGAAATGGTAAGACCGGCTCTTTTTAATGCCTTATTTGTTGCTGGCACGGGGCCGATTCCCATAACTGCAGGATCAACACCGGCAACTGCCATCGATACAACTTTTGCAATGGGTGAAAGGTTAAATTTCTTTACTGCATTTTCACTGGCGATCAGCATTGCTGCGGAACCGTCGTTAATACCTGCTGAATTCCCGGCTGTAACTGTTCCATCTTTTTTGAATGCTGGTTTTAACGAAGCAAGTTTTTCCAGTGAAGTTTGCCGGGGGTGTTCGTCATTTTCAACAATATGTTCTTTTTTGTCCTGTTCGATTACAACTGGCACGATCTCATCTTTCCATTTTCCTTCGCCCAATGCTTCAAAATATTTTCTTTGCGAAGCCATTGCAAATATGTCCTGTTCTTCCCTGGCTATTTTCCATTGTGCTGCAACATTCTCTGCCGTCTCTCCCATTGAATACGGAAAATGCAATTCCGACAATTTTGGATTTATGAACCGCCAGCCTAATGTTGTATCTGCGATATCAGTAGTTCTCTGAAACGGGCTGGAAGTTTTTTTCATTACAAATGGCGCACGGGTCATGCTTTCCACCCCCCCGGCAATGATCAGGTCAGCATCACCACACATCACCTGCCTTGATGCATCCATAACAGCCTGTAATCCCGAAGCGCAAAGACGGTTTACGGTATTACCGGCAACTGATACGGGCAGGCCGGCCAGTAAAGCTGCCATGCGTGCTACATTACGGTTATCCTCACCTGCCTGGTTGGCATCGCCCGCAATCACATCTTCTATTTCATTTATATCAATTGAATTATTTCTCTGGATCAGCGAACGGATCACTATAGCCAGAAGATCGTCGGGCCTGACTGAAGAAAGTATTCCTCCATACTTACCGATCGGGGTTCTTACAACATCTATAATATAAGCCGGCTGCATTATTTTGTTTTTCCTGATAACAATGAATTTCTTTGAAAGTTTACCCTGGATATTCACCAAAGTTATCATTCCGGGTTCAAGTAATCAATAAGTTATCTTTGCTGGATGTTGAAGAAAGGAATTCCAAATATTCGTCGTCTCAGCCAGGAAGAGATTGAAAATTATTTTGAAGAACTGGGCGAAAAAAAGTTCAGGGCCAAACAGGTATATGAGTGGCTTTGGCTGAAACCTGTACAGAGTTTTGACGAAATGACCAACCTTTCCAAAGATCTTCGTAAAAAACTTTCTACTGAATTCAGTTTACCAGGTCTGAGCATCGACACCGTGCAGGAATCTTCAGATGGTACGATCAAAACACGTTTCAAAACATTTGACGGGCACCTGATCGAAGGTGTAATGATACCCACCACATCAAGGTATACCGCCTGTATTTCCTCACAGGTTGGTTGCTCCCTGAGTTGTAAATTCTGCGCAACAGGTTATATCGACAGAAAACGAAATCTTGAGTTTGATGAGATTTACGACCAGGTTGCGATTATCAATAAACAAAGTGAAAACGCACATGGAAAAAAGATCAGCAATATAGTCTTCATGGGCATGGGTGAACCTCTTCTGAATTATAAAAATGTTTTAAAAGCTATTGATAAGATCATTTCTCCTGAAGGCATGGCCATGAGCCCGCGACGAATTACGGTTTCTACAGCAGGAGTTGCAAAAGGCATCCGGAATCTTGGTGACGATAAAGTAAAATTCAAACTCGCATTATCATTGCATGCGGCCAATGACAAAAAAAGACATGAGATCATGCCGATCAATGATAGCAATAATATCAAAACGCTGGTTGATGCATTGAATTATTTCTATAAACAGACTGGTAACGAGATCACTTTTGAATATATACTTTTTAAAGATTTTAACGATTCACTCGCAGATGCTGATGAGCTCATAAAAATTTACCGACAGGTTCCTGCCGACCTTATTAATATAATTGAGTACAATCCCATCGATTTCGCACGTTACGAGAAACCTGAAGAAGACAAAGTGCAGGCTTTTATGGATTATCTGGGAAAACACCGGGTGAATACCCGCTTAAGAAGAAGCCGGGGAAAGGATATTGATGCGGCCTGCGGACAACTTGCAAATAAAGACTAGCGGAAAATGGTAAATGGGAAGTGGTTAGTAGGCCTACTGTGAAAGATCCTATATTGGTTATTAAAGTCTCGACTTTTATTCTGGCTTCTTACTGAAACGCCCATTTACTACTCCCCACTTACCATTTACCCTTTACTACGAAATCTTTCCTACATCCATTAAACCTTCTTAATTTCAGAAGGTCTTTGAATTGGAAAAAATCTTATAACAAATTCCGCCGCAAGTTTTAAGAACCGGGTGGCGTCAAAAGCAAAAATTCAGAAACAATGAAAAAAATTATCTTATCAGCGCTGGTAGTTTCACTGGCATTTGCAGTTAAAGCACAGGATATACCAGAAAGAAAAACCGACAGACCCGGCATGATGCAGGGTAAAAAACACCGTCCCGGGCAGGGAATGGATTTTAAAGCATTAAATCTTACAGAAGATCAAAAAACCAAAATAAAAACCGAGAATGAAAATTTCCGCAAGCAGATGGAAGATCTGAAAAAGAATGATCAGATCACCGTCAGAGAATGGAAAACAAAAATGGAATCTCTCCGTAAAACACATATGGAAAGCATGAAAGGTGTTTTAACCGCAGAACAAAAAGACAAGCTTGCTAAGCAGAGAGAAGAATTAAAGACCCGTCACACTGAAATGGAAAAAAGAACGGGTGACAGGATGAAGACTGAATTGAATCTTACTGCTGATCAGTCTGCAAAACTTGATGCAAACCGCAAAGCGAACTTTGAACAAATGAAAAAGATCCGTGAGAACAGCTCGCTTTCTGAAGATCAAAAAAGAGAGCAAATGAAACAACTTCACCTGAAGCAAAAAGAAAGTTTGAAATCTATTTTGACCAAAGAACAGTTGGAAAAACTTAAAGAGAAACACAAGGGTCATGATGGAAGAAAAGGAAAACCTGATACTGATAAGGCTCCTAATAAAACTATTTAAGTCCCTAAATAACTTTTCCTGTAGAGACCCCGCTGACGCGGGGTTTTTTGGCCAGGAGGAAAAAGAGTTTTTGGCTAAGAGCTCAAAGAGAGAAAGAGATAAAGAGGTTTTTTACGTAATTAAAAAAACTCCTTTGCTTTTTCACTCCTTTAGCTCCTAGCCAAAAACTCTTTTTACTCCTTTTACAATGCTCTTAGCCTAATTTTGCTACTTGTATGAAAAAGAAGCCCTCTAACAACTTCAGCAAATTCTCAGCTAAAAAAAGCAATGCAGCGATAAAAGAATCTTTCAAGCAGGAAAAAAGAAAGATCAAGAAAGAACGTGAAGATTATTTTAATGCTAAAAGGGAAGAAAACTTTTCAAAAAGCAGGGAACAACCAGCAGGGGTAAAACGGCACTCTATAGAAGCTCCGGCTCAAAAATCAGAAATGCCCCTCAATAAATTTATTGCTCATGCAGGTGTTGCGGCGCGCAGAGATGCTGCGCAAATGGTAAAAGATGGTTTGGTAAAAGTGAATGGGAAATTAGTAATGGAGCCGGGCCATAAAGTTCTTCCTGCTGATGAAGTTCGCGTAAATGGCAAAAGAGTATTCCTGGCAAAAAACCTGGTTTATATTCTCTTAAACAAACCAAAAGACTATATCACCACTACTGATGATCCCCAGGGACGAAAAACAGTACTCGATTTGTTACGAAGAGCGACAACTGAAAGGATCTATCCTGTTGGCAGACTTGACAGAAATACTTCGGGGGTTTTGTTATTTACCAATGATGGTGAATTAGCTCAAAAACTCTCACATCCCAGCAACGAGATCAAAAAGATCTATCACGCCACATTGAATAAGCCCCTGGAGAAAAATGATTTCGACAAAATACTCAAGGGAATAGTACTTGAAGATGGCAAGGCAAGTGTGGATGTACTGGCCTATGCAGATATAAAAGATAAAACCCAGATCGGTATTGAAATACATAGTGGGAGAAACCGTATCGTTCGCCGCATATTTGAATCATTGGGTTATGACGTGAAAGGTCTTGACCGCGTGAGCTTTGCAGGGCTAACGAAAAAAAATGTAGAGAGAGGGAAATACCGGTTTCTTAATGAAAAAGAAATAAGGGACCTGAAGTATTTTGGAAAAGGACGCTGATGAAATTCTCTGATATAATTATTTCCGAAACTGAAGACTGGATCGCGCTTAATAAACCTTCCGGGTTGTTATCAATTCCTGACCGCGAAGGAAAGGAGATTTCTTTGAAGACTTTACTGAAAGAGCGGTATGAAAATATTTTTGTTATTCACCGTCTCGATAAAGAAACCAGCGGGCTGATCCTTTTTGCAAAAAATGAAGCTGCGCATAAATTCCTTTCAAGACAATTTGAGGAAAGACTTACCACTAAAATTTACCAGGGGCTTGTTATCGGATCATTAGCAGAGAAAAAAGGGATGATCGATGCCGCCATTGCTGAACATCCTGCATTGAATGGAACAATGGTCGTTCACCGGAAAGGAAAACCATCGCTGACAGAATATGAAGTGCTGGAAGATTTTAAGATCTATTCGTTTCTTCAATGGCAGATCCATACGGGCCGTACCCACCAGATAAGAGTGCATATGAAGGGCATCGGGCACCCGGTAGTTTGTGATCCTGTTTATGGAGATGGGAAGCCCGTATTGGTGTCATCGTTAAAATCGAAATTTAAACTTTCGAAGAATGTGGAAGAAGAGAGGCCCATTCTAGGGAGGCTGGCTTTGCATTCTTTGAAATTGGGATTTAAAGATCTTGATGAAAAAGATATAATATCAGAAGCTCCGTTGCCTAAAGATATCAGTGCAACAATTAATCAATTAAAGAAAAAAACTATTTCACGGTAGGCATCTTTTTGAACCACTAAGACTCAAAGAACTCAAAGTTTCACAAAGTCTTTTCTTAGTGAACCTTTGGTTCTTAGCTTCTTCGTGGTTCCCCATAGGCGTCCTTTGTACAAAAATTCAACGAATAAAGCCAACTGCCAATGTATTGTTGGTGTGCTCATCGATAAAAACAAAAGCTCCATTTGATGGATTATCATTATAGCTGTCAGCAAACACCGGTCTTGCAACCTTAATAGTCACTTCCCCAATATCATTGAGCTCAAATTGTTTTTTTTCGTTGGATTGTAATGAATGAATATCAAGCACAGATTGAATAGAAACTAATCTGGCCTTCACCCTGTTTGTTCCATGCTGCAGCCAGTACATTTTACCAGCAATACCAGGTTGTTCTTCCATCCAGCAGATGGTAGCATTCAATTCTGATTTCTGATGAAACCTTTCCGATTCTTTTACGATCATATTACCCCGGCTGATATCAACATCATCTTCCAGCGTAAGAACTATTGACTCGCCAGGCGAGGCTTTTGGTTTCTCCTCATCGTAGATCCGGATCTCTTTGATACGTGATCTCTTTAAGGTTGGCAAAACAACAACTTCTTCTCCTTTTTCAAAACCGCCACTGCTTATTTTACCAGCATAACCGCGGAAATCATGGAACTCCGCAGTATGCGGCCTGATCACAAATTGAACCGGGAACCTCGAAGGCTTGTTGTGCTCATCTTCTGCAACAGAAATGTTTTCTAGGATTTCCAGAAGCGTTTCTTTTGAATACCACGACATGTTGACTGAAGAATAAACAATATTATCTCCGTCTTTAGCTGCCAGCGGAATAAAACGTATGTTCTGTTCTTCAAAACCGGCTTTCTCAACAACGCATCGAAATTCTTTTTTGATATTTTCAAAAACCTGCTCTTCGTAATCGACCAGATCCATTTTATTTACACAAACGATCACCTCTTTTATTCTTAACAAAGAAGCAACGTAAAAATGGCGTTTGGTTTGTTCGATAACTCCTTTTCTTGCATCAATCAGAATTAATGAAACACCTGCATTGCTGGCCCCGGTTATCATGTTGCGTGTGTATTCTACGTGTCCGGGGGAATCGGCAATGATGTATTTCCTGTTTGGGGTTGAGAAATAAATATGAGCGACATCTATAGTAATCCCCTGCTCTCTTTCTGCGATCAAGCCATCGGTAAGCAATGAAAGATCAGTAAAGTCAAGACCTTTTCTTTTACTTGTAGCTTCGATCGCTTCAAGTTTATCATTTGTGATGCTGCGGGTGTCGTAAAGCAATCTGCCTATTAAGGTGCTTTTACCATCGTCTACACTTCCTGCAGTTGTGATTCTTACAATATCCATATCCAGTGTTATGAGTTATGTATTAAGAGTTATGAGTTAAAGTATTCCTGAAGATTTAATGAACATGCGGATGCACCAGATCATTACCATCACACCCACCGCGATCATCATGGTCTTGCGCGGGAGTTTCCCTGTAAGTCGCGCAGCAATAGGTGCCGCAAGTGATCCTCCAACGATCAATCCAAGTACAATATTCCAGTGATGCACTCCTACAGTAAGAAAAAAAGTTGTTGCACTTGCGAGCGTAACAAAAAATTCAGTAAGGCAAACCGTGCCTACTGTATATTTCGGATCTCTTCCTTTTGCTACGAGTGTACTTGTAACGATAGGTCCCCAGCCTCCTCCACCGAATGAATCAAGAAATCCTCCGGCACCTGCCAGCCATCCGATTCGCTTTGCCTTTGAGTTGGTTTGATTGATCCGTATTGCTTTCAGAATAATTTTCAAACCCAGAAACATTGCATAAAGAGCCACCAGTGGCATGAGCCATTTACCTGCTTTTTCTCCAAGGAAAACGAGCAGGAGCGCACCTGCAATGGCTCCCAATACACCGGTGATCACCAGGTGTTTGAACAATTTCCTGTTCACATTTCCAAAGCGATAATGACTGTAGCCTGAAATACCTGTAGTAAAAATTTCAGAAGTATGAATGGCTGCGCTTGATGAAACAGGTGGTACACCAAATGACATAAGACAGGTAGCAGAAACAACACCATAACCCATGCTTAGTGCCCCATCTACCATCTGTGCCGCAAATCCTGCTACAATAAAAAATACAAACTGGTAATTGAAATAGGGTTTTGCTTCCTGCGCCAATTCCTGAAAAGAAGGTAAAGGAAGCATTGAAATGATCATATATGCTGTGACTACAAATCCAAATCCCAGGACACAGCTGTTAGCAACACGCTTCCATTTTTTTTCTTCTTCTTTCCAGCACAGTGGGATCCGAAGCTTGGAATTCACGTGACTTGAAGTCGCGG
>JADMIO011606099.1_pt1 | contig 11638 bp, 16 predicted proteins | sample 8958161 | NCBI WGS metagenome assembly JADMIO01 (sample SAMN16585339, study PRJNA669376) | soil metagenome | isolation source: Crop rotation soil | place: USA: Cullars Rotation, Alabama | collected 2011
CCTCTTTCAAAAATGCCGCCGCGACAACGGCAGCTGCCGCCGCAAAAGAGGCGCCCGCGATAAATGCGACGTGGTAGCCGCCGAGCAGTGCGACGCTCGGCGTAGCTCCCGCGGCTTGCAGCGCGAGCGTCTTCATCGCGGCGAGGCTCGCGAGCACGGCGAGACCGATCGACCCGCCCATCATAAAAGCCGTGTTCACGACGCCGGAGGCGAGTCCCGAGTCTTTTTGCGGTACGTCCCCCATTGCGGCGAGCAGGACAGGATTGAAGCCCATGCCCGCGCCGATTCCGAGCAGGATCATGCCCGGCATGACGTGCAGCCACAGCGTGCCGTCCGCCGGAGCAAATGCGAAACAGAGCAAACCCGCCGCGATGCAGCTCATGGCGATCGTAAGCGGCATGCGGATGCCGTAGTGCGTCACGACCCACGCCGAAAGTCCGAGCGAGAACGCCGCCATGATGAGATTTGAGGGCAGGAATGCGAGCCCGACGTGGAGGGGCGGATACCCGAGAATCGTCTGCATGTAGAGCGCCGACATAAAAAACCACGCAAACATCGCCGCAGACCACAGCACGCCCACGATATTGGAAACGACCACCGAGCGGAGCTGAAAGAGTGAAAGCGGCATGAGCGGATCACGGACGCGCGATTCTATATATATGAACAAAGCCATGAGAAGCGTCGCGATACCGAGACCCGAGAGCGTGCGGAGAGACGTCCACCCCGCCTCATTGCCGCCGACGATCGCATAAACAGCGATCATGAGCGCCGCAGTCACCGTGACGGCGCCGCCGAGATCCAGATGCATAGATTCGGTATTCGCATCAGCGCGAGGCAAGAGCCTAAGGCATGCGAGAAATACGACAACGCCGATCGGCACATTGATGAGAAATACCCAATGCCAATCGAAGGTGCCCGTGAGCAGCCCGCCGAGCAAAACCCCGATCGCGCCGCCGCCCGCGGCAATGAAGCCGATGATTCCCATCGCGCGGGCCCGCTCATGCTGATCGACGAAGAGGCTCATGATAAGCGAAAGCGCGATCGCAGACACGATCGCGCCGCCGATACCCTGCAGAGCGCGTGCCGCGATGAGCGCGACCTGCGTCTGCGATACGCCGCACATGAGCGACGCTCCGGTGAAGAGGACGAGCCCTGTGAGGAACAATGCCTTGCGTCCGTAGATATCTCCGAGTCTCCCGCCGAGTAACAGAAAACCGCTGAAGGTCAGCATATAGGCATTGACGACCCAGACGAGTGATTCGGGAGTAAACCCGAGATCACTTCTGATCGACGGCAGCGCCACGTTTACGATCGTCGTGTCGAGGACGATCATGAGCTCGCCGAGACACAGCAAGAGAAGCGCGAGCCATCGGCTTTCAAAATGGGACGTCATGAATTTTCATGATGATACACCGCGCAATAGCCGCAATGAAATATCCGTGCGCGGGCCTGTGTACTACAGACGAGGGTCGATCCCTCGCCGGCATTAGAAACTAGAATTACTACGATGAACAAGAAAACTATCGTTGTCCCGCTTGTGTCGCTTGCACTCATAGGCGGCGGCGCGCTCGCGGGAATCGCGAGCCTCGCGTTCGCGCAGACTGCAGAGACAGGCTCGACGACCGCGGCGCAGAGCGAGACGTCCGCAACGCTGAGCGCGCAGAAGCGCGTAGACGTACCCGGTGGCGGACACGTCGGCGCAAACGGCGTGCGCGAGGAAATCCTCACCGGCGCGACAGCCGAGAGTGTGAAAGCCGCGGCGCTCGCCGCCTACCCCGGAGGCACCATCGAGCGCGTCGAGACCGACGCGGAAGGCGCCGCGTACGAGGCCCACATGACAAAGGCCGACGGTGCGCACATCACCGTGAAGTTCGACGCGAACTACGCCGTGACGGCCACCGAAGGCGGTCCGGGCGGTCACGGACCCCGCTCCTCGCAGGATCAATAGGCTCTCGAGATGAAATCGGACCTCCCCCCTCGGGAGGTCTGATTGCTATACGGAGGGGAAAAGACGGTCGAGTGCGTGGCTTTTGTGCAGGAACTTCGAGACGATACACGATGCGATCACTCCGGATGAAATCTGCGCTCCTGCCCCGCCGATGCGGCCGACCGAACCGTGTTTGGCGAGGAGCGGAAGCAACTGCCGCGAGAGAGTAAACGGCGACGACCACGCGTATTCGATCTCGAGATTCGCGACGCCCGCTCGTTCCAGAAATTTTTCGACGCTGCGCACGTGAGGCATGTGGAGTTCTTCCCGACCCTCATACTGTGAGTCTCCGTACCCGATGAGCAGCCGATTATCATGCGTCACTTTGCCGTAGTGATACGAGCGAGTGCCGAAATCGAGCACCATATCTTTGTCGGCAAGCCTCATCAGATCGAGCTCTTCTGCGCTGAGCGCTCGCGTGACGCAGATCGTGGTGAGCAGGCGCTGAATGTCCTGAGACGGCTCCGCCATGCCGATTGCATAAATAATATTGGTAAACCGTATTGCGCCGCGCGGCGTGCGAGCAACGGACTCATCGGTGCCGGTAAGCTCGGTCGATTCGTAGATCCGCACGCCCCGCCGACGCAGATGCGCGGCGAAACCGTGTGCGAATTTCAACGGATTGAGGGCGAGCGAGCTATCGACACGCTCTACCATCTGAAAACGCGGCATGCGTAATTCCTCCGTAGCCGGGGCTTCCTGCAGTACGGACACCGCGGCACCCATGCGCGCGCGCACCGCGGCATCCTTCAGTACCATGCGCTGCTCCTCTTTTGAGTGCGGGATATAGAGCAGATCCTCTTCATCGTATTCGCACTCGATACGCTCGCTTTGTATGAGCGAGCGCACGATCCGCTGCGTATCGACATGCGCTTCGTAATATGCGGAGGCCGCTTCGAGCCCGTAGTGCTCGACAATGTCGCCCCACGAGGCGGTCTCGAGCTCCGCGATCAGCATGCCCGCGGCGTGCCCCGTTTGGCCCGATGCGATCCGATTCTTTTCTATGAGCACGATGTCGCGCACGCCCGCTTCGAGGAGATGGTACGCGGTAAAAAGTCCGGCAATTCCCCCGCCGACGATCAAGTATTCACACGAGTCATCGCGCGTGAGCGACGGAAGCGGCGTGTATGATTCATGTTTCCAAAAACACTCGTGTCGCATCGCTTGAACTATACCAATGAGAATGCCGCGCAGCTGTGCCGCGCGGCATTGATTTCGGAAAATCGTCTGCCGTTCACTGCGGCAGTAGATGAGCGATCTCCTGAATGAGCTTCTTGCGGATCGCATCCTTGAAGGCTTCGTGATTCTTGGCCGCGATCACGAACGACCCGGGCCCCGCTCTCACGTGGTCCTTGAAATATTGCTCGAGGCCACCCGGCGGATGCGTGTGCTCGGGATTCCACGGCATCGGCACATCCGAGAGAATCGCAAGGCCGTTGATGACGTAGCCGCGCTTCACGGCTTCATCGCGCGGTGCATTCGTGCTCGCGCCCGCGTTGTTCGTGCCGTCGCCGGAGATATCGATGACGATGCGCTCCGCGCTATAGGGCGCCTCCTCGATCTGCTTCATCGCGAACGTGATCGCCGCGGAAATGCTCGTACGGCCGGCGTATTTCCGCGGTGCCTCGATAAGCGCGTCCGCGAATCGTTTCGCGGCGTCCGCACCGTCGATCACGGTCCACGGAATGACGACGGTCTGCTCTTTCAGGCCCGCCCACTCGAAAAAGATGAGGCCGATCCTCCGATGCCGACCCGAGGTCATCGCGGCGAGGACGGTCGCATCGGCAAGCGCGGCGGCGTAGCCTTCCCGCTGCAGCTGGAATCGATGTGCATCCACGCTGCGCGAGACATCGCTCGCAAGCACAAGCAAAAGGTCCACCGGCATCTTCGTCTGCGCACCGGCGGAAACGACGCTGCACGCGATACAGATTGCGGCGATCAAGACTCTCATAGCGTACTCCTCCCTTTCGTCCGGTCCCTACTATTGCCCGCCGCCGTATGTTGTCAATGCGCGACGCTCCTTGAGGAAAAGGGCGGCACCTGCGTGCCGCCCATGATCCCTCGCATCTGCGCTCGCTTATTGCTGATTGGGATACCAATTCGCAAGGACGACGTTGATGTTGGGATCTCCCGCATTCACGAGCTCTTTGAATTTATTTATGTCCGAGAGTCCGTCCTGTCCGCGGTAGTGGTACGGATAGACCTGATTGGGCTTGAATGCGAGCACCGCGGCTGCCGCATCCTCTACGCTCATGGTGTACGGCAGATTCATCGGTATGAGCGCGATATCGATGCCGGTGAGCGCTCGCATTTCCGGCGTGCCGCCCGTGTCGCCCGCGACGTAGACACTCGTTTCGCCTTTTTCGATGATGTAGCCGTTGCCGCGCCCCTTTATATGGAACGAACTCGTCGCCTCGGGCATGTTGTACATCGGTACCGCGCGGATTGAGAGGCCTGCAGTCGTCGTCGATTCGCCGTTGTTCAATATAAGCGCGCGAGCCTTCAGCTCGCCCGGCAAAAGATCGGCGACCGCTTTCGGCACGATCAAGGGTGCGCTCGACGAAGCGAGCAGCGTTTTCAGCGTGGACGTACTGAAGTGATCCTGGTGAATATCAGTGATCAGCACGATATCGGCCGGCGCGCGCCCCGCGAGCAATTGCGCATCGGTCGGATCGGTAAGGAGGGTCGTGCCCTGCCAATCGATGATCGCGGTCGCGTGTTCGATGGGGATGATTTCCGGAAGCTCCGTCAGCTGTGTCGCGGGCGTGCTTGTCGCGACCTCCGGGAGCGTTTCGCTATTCATAGATTTGTAAGCGTAATAACCGATAATCGTGAGCACTACTACCACAAGAATCGCTGCAAGTGTTTTCATGCGGCCCATAGTACATCACGATCCCCTGAATTCCTTGTGAGCAAAGAGGCCATGTCGTAAAGCAAAGTCGCCGTCAGAGACGGCGACGCAATGAACGAGGAGTACCGCGGCCTCATACTCAGGTCGCGAGGAGCGGCTACCCCGCTCCGCAAACCACTTGGTAATTCTCCATGCCGTCGTCGACGGTCGTCTGCACGATCTTCACCTTGCCGTCGACGACGGCGGGCGGCGCGGTTTTGGGGCACGCCGCGGACGCGCTTACCTTCAGCGGATTGCCGTTGCGATCCGTGCGCTTCGGGATGACGACCGTGTACGGCGTGATGCCGAAGTTGTCGGGACTGAGGATGTCGACGACCTGAGCTTCGAGCACAATCGGCGTATGAATCTGCACGTGTGCGGGCTTCTGGCCGATCGTGACACAGCCGGACACGAGCGTGCCTGTCGCCGCAATGAGAACGATGCGATTGCGCATGGTGGTCCGCCTTTCGGGGGTTGACTACCTATCAGAATATACCTCTGGTGCGCGGCTGCAATGCCGTGGTAGGGTGACGCCGGCACAGGAGACCCCCATGAGAGCCGTGCTCGCATCCACCATTGTCCTCGTATCCGCGATCGCATTGCCGCAGACATCGCATGCCGCATCCTTCGACGGATCGTGGAGCGTCGTAATCGTGACCGAGCGCGGCAGCTGCGACCAGTCCACGCGATTCCCCGTCGTAATCACCGACGGCCGGGTCAAGGTCGGAGAAACCGCGGTTGTTATTACGGTGGCCGGATCGGTGCAGCAAAACGGCAAAGTGACGGTACGCGTCACGCGTGGGGAAAAAAGCGCCCAAGGTACGGGCACGCTCGGCGGAAAAACGGGCCGCGGCACCTGGATCGCGGGCGACGGCGAATGTGCGGGCTATTGGGAAGCCGAACGCCGCTGATAACCCATTATAAAGGCCCCCTTTCGGGGCCTGTTGCTTTCGTGCATAGCGACACAATAAAATACGAAGACGTATCGTAATGTAGCGTTTCGATATACGTCTATCCGTATATGAATATGACGACGCTCACGGCGATTTTCGGCACTATCGCGTTTGTCCTCATCGCTGTTTTCGGCATGCGAGCGTATCCTCTGTTGCAGCCGGCGGCTTCATGCACCGATGAAGCAAAGATCTGCCCCGACGGCAGCACCGTCGCCCGCACGGGCCCGAATTGCGAATTCGCCGCCTGTCCTGATTCCGCGGCCAGCTCGACCGCCTCATCGACCATAGGCTACGAGTGCAATGCCGACGGCAAGATCTGTCCCGACGGCACCATGGTAGGCCGCACCGGTCCCGCGTGCGAATTCACCGCCTGTCCGCCGGATGAGCCCACGCGCGTTGTCACCGTGGCGCTCAGCGGTGTCGCAAATGTCCGCGGCGAATCAATACGACCGCTGGAGCTCATCGAAGATAGCCGCTGCCCTGTCGGAGTGAATTGCATATGGGCCGGCACCGTAAAAATAAAAGTCGTTTTCATGACCAAGACCGGCGACATCAATGCGACGCTCACACTCGGTGAACCCTTCGACACGAAAACTCAGAGGGTCACTCTCACGGGCGTAACGCCGGTGAAAAATGCGGGCGATGAAATAGCGCCCGGAGATTACCGATTCACGTTTGAATTCACCCGCCTGTAATCCTCCTATTGCGGCTTTCAATTTCAGGGCTTATTGGCTATACTCCTGCCATATTCCGCGGTGGCGCAACGGTAGCGCAGCTCGCTGTTAACGAGTTGGTTGTAGGTTCGAATCCTACCCGCGGAGCAAAAATGAAAAGGCCGGAGCATGTCTCCGGTTCTTTTCATTTTCTACCGCCGGGCAGGATTCGAAGGCGAGAACTGGGGCCCCGTGAGCACACGGGGATGTTCGAGCAGGGCCGAGAGGAAGAATTGTTCGACGGAACAATTCTGAGCTCTTGGCCTAATCCGACCTGGATTCGAAAGGTTTTTCGCGGGTGCCCGAAAGCTTTCGGGCCCATCGCATCATTTCAAAAAAGCGGCCGCCCCAATTACTGGAGCGTGCCGCTTCTTGGATCGGATTTACTCGTCATCCTCCGTGCCGTAGAGAGCATCTGCGTTGAGGACGATATCTCCGTCAGGAAACACAATCTGATACTCATCCGTATCTTGCCCCTCCTTGAATTCGCGGGAAAGGGTGCAGGCGTACACGATGAGATGGTTTTCGGCACCCGGTGACGGTTCACGGTGTTGCACTGTGAAGAATCCCTGATCGGTCTGCGTGATGCCGCATTCGGTGATTGCGCGCTCACTGCCGAGGAATCGGTCGAAAAGTGCATCGCCGTATCCGCGGGCGAACTGTTCGTCGGAATGGTGACGAATGAACACAATTCCATTGTCGACGGCGGGATCCATTGTCTTGATTGGTGTTGAAACAGCGTCTTTGTATACCTTTCTCTCCGGATCAAGAACATACATGGGCAGAACCAGAGGCGTATCCGGGATTGTGACACGATACAACTGTGGAAACTTGATACCAAGACTGCTAATAACGACAGTATGGTACCGGCTCAAACGATTAATTCTGCGGTCCATGTAATCCTCCAATGTGACGCCCGACATCAAGACGTCTCCGAGAGATATACCACTATACTTCATTATGTCAATGATAGTGCACTATTCTCCGACGGTGCGCTTTCGCAAATAGCCCCATATGACTCGAAACAACTTACCGGACTTTGATTTAAGTCGAAAATAAGCGTTCCAATTTCGTCCCATGCGGCGACGCGGGAGAAACAGTGTGGGTCACTGTTTCGTTAGGATTCGAAAGGTTTGCGCGGGTGCCCGAAAGCTTTCGGGCTCGCAAAACCAGGCCCGATCGGAAGAAATTTCGACGCAAATTTCTGCGCAGTTGGAAGTATCGTGCCCGCGGCAGCTAACTTGACAATGATCGATATCGTGTCAATATCTGCATGGCGCGGTGCACCCCTCTCGGAGAGCCTAAAGATGAAAATCGAGATCGACGGCAAATCTGTGGATTTTGACGGAGTAACGGGAACACTCCTGATTTTCGGACAAGGCTTCGAGAAGTTCCCGGGCCGGCGACTTTTGAATCGCCTCTCGAGGGAGCATCTCGGGGGAAAACTCGAGGATTGGGAAAGGCCCGTGGAAGGGCCGACAGTGTCACAGCCGTCGGTACACGCGATCGTTTCCAGGGAAACGAAGCGGGAGGAATTGGCAGCATTTTTTGCTGCAATGCTCATTCACTGCAAGGCGAAAAAGACGACCGTCCCGACTCATCAAACACCAGGAGCCTAGCAATGTGGCGAAAGATCCCGACTGACGGCGATGCGCCGATTTACAAATACCGCTCCGACCGATTGAAAGTCGCGGGCGGCTGGCTTGTCCGGACCATCACCGGCGAAGGCAACGACGCGGGTACGTGCGTCGTCCAGACCTTCGTCTCGGATCCGTTGCACGCACACGACCCGGCAGTAGCCGAACAGGGCTAGCGCGTGTCCGGATCGCGACGATCCAACCGTCGCCCGATTGAAGCCGTGCGGCTTCGGTCGGGCGGCTTTTTTATGAGACGTGTCTCATTCCGCATCGCATTTAGTCTTAATCCGGCCCTCATGAACCCTTCATGATTGATACTGTAGGGTGTACGTATGAACAAATCCACAACAATCGTCGGAGGTCTTATTATAGTCGTCCTCGCCGTCGCCGTCTTTATGCTCTACAGCTCAAAAGACGACGTGGCACTTACTAATGCCACATCCACCCCGTCCGGCACGGATACCCCGGGCGAGGTCGGCGCCGTCGATACCGATACGGAAAATCTTGCAGGAAGCGCCCCAGATGCGGCGACCAACGCGACGGTAGCACCCACAGATACGACGGTCGTCGTCACAGGAACCGTAAATCCGAACGGCGGTTCGACCAACTACTGGTACGAATACGGCGTGAGCGCGTCTCTCGGCAAGCAGACCGCAAAACAAACGGTAGGCTCCGGCCGCATGGCCGTACTTGCTCCCGGTTATATCACGGGACTCACAAAAGACACGACGTACTACTATCGCCTCGTGGCGGAAAATCAGTACGGCAAGAGCACCGGCGATCAGTTGACGCTTCGCACGTCTGCTTCCGCACCGGCAACCCCGGTCGTAGGCAAGGTGCCCACGGCAAAAACCTTCCCTGCCACCGCCATATCGAAGACGAGCGCGTCGTTGCGCGGAGAAGTAAATCCGAATTCAAGCGCGACACAGTACTGGTTTGAGTACGGTCGCACTAGCAATCTCGGCAACACGACGAAATTGATCTCGATTGCGGGAGGCACCGCCTCGATCGTCGCGACTGCGGATCCGAAGCTACAGCCCAACACGACCTACTACTTCCGCGTCAACGCTCAAAATGAGTTCGGCACGGTGAACGGTACGATCATGTCATTCGTGACCGCGAAGTAAACGCTCTCGCCGACTCACGGTTCACAGAAAGGAATCCCGGGCATCCCCCGGGATTTTTTTCAGATGCGTCCTTAGAGAAAACGGACCGAGGCGCACATCCGCGGCATGCTAGTGTGGACAGGTGAAAGTAACGTTTGCAGTCGTTGCCGCGCTCCTCGCGATCGCCGGAAACGTTCCGTACCTGAGAGACGTCCTGATCGGCCGCGTGCGTCCGCACCCGTATACGTGGCTCGTATGGAGTATCGTTTCGTGCACCGTATTCTTCGGCATGCTCGCCAAGGGAGCCGGCATCGGCGCGCTTCCCACGGCGGCAGCGGAGCTCTTCACGATACTTATCTTTCTTTTTTCGCTGAAATACGGCTTCGCAGGCATCAATCGCACGGACACCGTTTTTCTCTGTATCGCACTGTGCGGGCTCATACCCTGGGCGCTCACGAAAGACCCGACCGTCTCGGTGGTGATCGCGGTCGGCATCGATCTTGTCGCATTTGTGCCGACCTTGCGAAAGACGTGGGCACATCCGTCCACGGAGACGCCGATTTTGTTCGGCTCCAACGTGCTGCGACACATACTCGCGCTCTTATCGCTGCAGACGTACAACATTGCGACCATGTTGCATTCCGTGGCGATGATCCTTTCAAATTCCGCGATGGTCGCGATAATACTTGCGCGAAAAGACGGTACGCGGAAGAAACGTTCGCGGAGCGGCTCAGAGGCCGTACAATAGATATATGAACGCCGCATGGCACAAAAAACACGTACTGCAGATGCCCTCGACGCTCGAGCAGCGCGTACGGTGGCACGAGCAGCACGCGAAGCACTGCCGATGCCGCACTGATCTGCCCAAGACAATCGTCGCCGCTCTTAAGAAGAAAGGTAAACGCGTTTGCAGCCGCGGACACATCTACAGCGGCAGCGCACCGTGCCCTCTGTGCTGGCCCGGCGGTAGGAAACGGAGCGTCGTCTCGAAAAATAGAAGCGTATGAGGGGCCTGCGGAAATTTTTCCTCTACGTGACCAACAACGAAGAGGTCTCGCGCCACGAGATCGAATTCGATATCGGTTTTTTTATCGTCAACACAATCGCCGTAATACTCGGCGGCATCTATCTCGGCTACATCGATGAGTGGCATTGGATACCGTTTCTCATAATCGAATACACATGGGCCGTGGACACCATGCGACACAACAGGCCGTAGCCTAGGCGAGCGGTATTTCCGTAAAGACCGACGCATTCCCGCCTCCGGCAGCGGAGAAATCTCCCCAGCGCACCCATTTCGGCTGTATCCACATCAGTACGACCGTCGAATCCATTTTTGCGAGCGGAATGTACTGCGGATTATTCTCTTCGAGCGTTTTCATGAGCTCCGGAGCGCGTTGCGTAATCTCCCCTTTATCTTGTATCTCGCTCGCCACGCCCTCGATCTGCAGCGTCTGCGGCACATCGAGTCGTCCCACCGTAAACGCCACCTGCGGATGCGCCGATATAGCCGTGTATTTGCGGCTGTCCATTTTCGTGAGGAAATAGATATTGAACGAATCGTCCGCGACGTAGAAAACCGCGGAGGCATGGGGAGAGCCGTCCCTCGATACGGTCGCGAGTACACCGGCGGTATGGCCCTTGAGAAATTCCAACGCCTGCGTGCGAGCGTCCGTGGCATTTCCTTGCATGCTCTCACTATAGCATCCTCCCCCGAGGTGCCGTGCAGATCATGCATGACGAGGTATAGTTACGATATGGAAAAAATAAAAATAGAGCACCATACGTTGTCGGGCGGTTTCTGGATCGGGGCGTGGCTTTTTACGATCGGTTTTTTGCATCTCGGCTTTTGGCAAGCGGTGCTTGCGATCATCATCTGGCCGTATTACCTGGGTGCGGCATTCGCTATAGCGCGATAGCCCCATCGCCCACGCCGCCATGCAACGCATACTCCTCGTGGAAGACGACAGGCTCCTCTCGTCGATATTGACCGATTATCTGAAGCGCGCCGGATGCAGCGTGGAGTGCGCATATGACGGCGACGCCGCAGTATCCCGCGCGATCGAAGCCAATTTCGACGTCATACTCCTCGATATCCTGCTCCCGAGCAAAGACGGCTTTGAGGTGCTCGCGGCGCTTAAATCGCTGCCCGCTACCAAGCATATGCCGGTCGTCGTACTCAGTAATCTTTCCGACCAGGCCAGTATCGATCGCATGCTCCAGGGCGGTGCGAATTCGTACCTGGTGAAATCCCAAATTACACCGGCGGTAGTGCTCGAAGAAGTCCGAAAGATTGCGCCGTAGCGACGACCTACCGCTCAGCGGTCTGTTTTTCTCCCGCTCCCGCCCTTG
>JADMIO010607336.1_pt1 | contig 11637 bp, 11 predicted proteins | sample 8958161 | NCBI WGS metagenome assembly JADMIO01 (sample SAMN16585339, study PRJNA669376) | soil metagenome | isolation source: Crop rotation soil | place: USA: Cullars Rotation, Alabama | collected 2011
GCCGCGACTTCAAGTCACGTGAATTCCAAGCTTCGGATCCCACTGTGCTGGAAAGGAACATCACGGTGAACAGGTTCACCGGGATGCCGATCGCTTTCATGATGATGCCGCTGTAGAAGTCGACGTTGGGATAGAGCTTGCGTTCGACGAAGTAGGGGTCCTTCAGGGCGAGCTCTTCGAGCTTCATGGCGATGTCGAGGAGTGGATCTTTGACACCGAGCTTGGCGAGGACTTTGTCGGCGGCGCCTTTGAGGATGCGGGCGCGGGGGTCGAAATGTTTGTAGACGCGATGGCCGAAGCCCATGAGTTTGAAGCCGCTGGTTTTGTCTTTTGCGAGCTCGATCGCCTTCTGGGGAGAGAGGCCGCCTTTGTGGATTTCTTCGAGCATTTCCAGAACGGCGACGTTGGCGCCGCCGTGGAGTTTGCCCCACAGTGCGCACACGCCGGCGGCGCAGGAGGCGAAAAGATTGGCTTCGGATGAGCCGACGACGCGCACGGCGGACGTCGAGCAGTTCTGCTCGTGGTCGGCGTGGAGGTTCAGAATCAGGTTCAGCGCCTGTTCGACTTCCGGATGCGCGACGTACTGGTCGTAGGGCATCGAGAACATCATGTGGAGGAAATTGGCGACGTAGCTGAGCTTGGGATCGGGGTAGATATAGGGAAGGCCGCTCGTGCGGCGATAGGTGTAAGCGGCGATGGTTGTGACTTTGGCAAGGAGTCGGGCGGCCGCTTCTCGAAGCAATGCGTCGCCTTCCAGATGGAGGAAGGGCTGGTGGAAGCAGGCGAGCGTGTTGATCATCGCGCCGAGCATGGCCATGGGCGGTGCGTCGACGGGAAAGCCTTCAAAGTGATGTTTGAATGCTTCGTGGAGATGGGAATGGGTGGCGATGCGCTCGCGGAAGGTGTCGAGTTCCGACGCGGTGGGAAGATTGCCGAAGATCAGCAGCCAGGCGACTTCGATGAAGTCGGAGCGCTCGGCGAGTTGTTCGATAGGAATGCCGCGGTAACGCAAGATGCCCTGATCGCCATCAATGTAAGTGATTGCGGATTTGCAGGCTCCGGTGTTGCCGAAGCCGGGGTCGAGGGTGATGTAGCCGGTGAGCTGGCGGAGGCGGGTGATATCGATTGCCTTCTCGCCTTCGCTGCCTTCGACGATGGGGAGCTCGTAGGTTTTGCCATCGAGTTCGATGACGGCCATCGGAGCGCCGCTGGTGGCGGTCGAGGCGTCGTTTCCAGGGATGCGGTGCACCGGTGTTTGAATGCTCATGTCAGTCTTTGAAGTATAGCGGGTCGATGGATCGTGGGCCATCGTCCGGCAGAGGTAAACAGCAAAACATAAACCGCGGCGTCTGTGAAATTACGAACGTGCCGCGGGGGCCTTTTACTCTATATAGAAGATCGGCTTTTTTGGCAGTTGAGTGTGGCAGTAGCGAATGGGTGCATTTTTGATGCGGCTTCGCGGACGGCGGTGAAAAGGGCCTGGGTGCCGGATCGGCCTTGGTTGGTTTCGATCAGGCGGCGGAAGAGGGTGTGGACGAGGTCTGTGGCGGGGAGGTGCAGGCCGGCGTCGCGCTCGGCTTGTTCGACGAGACGGAGATCCTTGACCATCAGGTCGATCATGAAGCCGGGAGCGAAATCGCCGGCGAGCATGCGCGGGCCGAGGTTGGTGAGTTGCCAGCTGCCGCCGGCGCCGCCGCCGACGGCGGCGACGGTCTTTTGCGGGTCGAGGTGATTCTGTGTGGCGAAGTTGAGGGCTTCGCAAACGGCGAGGTTGGTGATGGAGACGAGGATCTGGTTGGTGAGTTTGGTGAGCTGGCCGGTGCCGCTTGGGCCGGTGTGGATGATGGTTTTGCCCATGAGTTTGAGGAGCGGCTCGACTTTGGCGAAAGCAGCGGCGTCGCCGCCGACCATGATTGAGAGGGTGGCGTTGCGGGCGCCGACGTCGCCGCCGGAGATTGGGGCGTCGAGGAACTGTGCGCCTTTGGCTGCGACTTGCTGCGCCATGTTGCGCGTGGCGGCGGGGGAGATGGTGGAGTGATCGACGATGATTTGTCCGCTGCGAAGTGAGGGGAGAATCTCGGCGACGACTTTTTCGACGTCGGGGGTGTCGGGGAGGCAGAGGAAGATAATCTCGCTCGCATCGGCGGCCTGCTGCGCGGAATCGGCCCAGGTTGCGCCGCTCTCGATGAGCAAGTTGGCTTTGCTCTTTGTGCGGGTGTGAATGGTCAGCTTGTGGTTAGCGGCGAGGAGATGCCCGGCCATGGGAAGGCCCATGATTCCGAGGCCGATGAAAGCTAATGGCTGGTTGTGCATGAGGGGATTATGCGGGGCGGTGAGTTAGTTGCTAGTTGTTAGTTGTTGGTTGTTGGTTGTTTGGACACGGATAAGAATTGATTTCCTCTGCTTCCTCTGTTTGCTCTTTGTTAAAGAATTGAATTTGAACAGGAGGCAGCGGAGATAGCAGAGAAGAAGAATTAACCGCAGATGAACCCAGATTGAGAGCATTGATGGGAAAACGAATGCTGTCCCCCTAGGTTGGCCCTGCTTGCTCCTGTTAAAGAATTGAATTTGAACAGGAGGCAGCGGAGATAGCAGAGAAGAAGAATTAACCGCAGATGGAGGATGGAGGATCGAGGATGGAAGATCGAAGAGGGAGGATGGACGGAGGGACAAATGATCGATACTACGGCGTTGGATTGGGGGGGAATCGATGTGCGTCGCGTTGGTATGATCCGGGGTAGAAGGGGAGGAACCCGGACGGAGCTAGGGCCGTCCCGTTAGTTCGGTGCAGAGGCAGATGGAGGCCGGGCAACGTCAGAAGAGATCGTGCTCCGGGGCGGCGTCGGACGGAGGTCCGTCGATGCGCTCTGGGCAGTAGTGGGGCGCCACCGGACAATCGCGGCACTCATAAAGGCTGGGCACTTTGCGCGGCGCGTCCTTGGCGGCGATTCTCTGGATCATGCGCCGGATTTCGGCCTTTCGCTGCTCGGTCAGTTCATCCGGCTTGATGAGCACCGAAAAGTCTTTGTATTGGATCTCGCCGCCAAGCTTGCGGCCCTCGCACGCGTCATGCGTGACTGGCAGCATCGCCATGTAAATCAAGACCTGAAAAAAGTGAGAGTCCTTTTGCTGGCCGGTCTTGCAATCAATTACCCAGGCATCCTGCTCGCGGAGAGCAATGATGTCCGGCGTGCCCGCGACGGTGGCGACGCGGCCCAGAAGGCTAAACTTATTCTGCTTCTCGACGTAGATGTCGTACTTCTCTTTGACGAGGTCGTGGACGCGAGAGCGAACCATCTCCGCGTGCGCGGCTCGCCATTTGACCTCGTCAAAGGTGCTGGGTCTTTTTTGGTGTTGGTAGTGGGCGCGAAACCATGCCGCCCACTCGCAATGGTTGTCGCCCGAGAGGAGACTGGCGATCCACGTGGCCCAAATGTAGGGGACAGGTCGCTCGGTCGGCATAGATATCCAAAGCTATCGTCGCATTACCAGGTTGTCGTCCATCTCGCTTCGTAATATGCTGCTCGCGACATGGAAATTGCTGAATGTCAGACGCGCGATGAGTATCTAAAGAAGCTGGACGAACTCCAAGCCTCTGGACGAAGGATTCTCTCAATTGACCTTTATTGGTACGAGGGTGCTGGAAGGAGGCGGGTGGTCGCGTCGGCCGGACCCGTGGCGAAGGCCATGTTCAGCCCCCTCTCACTTGATCAGAAAATCAAAGTGGCGATGGCCCTGCATTTTCCGGATCAGTTCCCCGCGGACATTCAGGCCTTGGCGCAGAAGTACCGCGAATGTTTGAAGAAGGACTTCGAGACCGAGGGGGGCTACACGGCGGTCACGGGAGATCCAGAGAAAGCTGTGTACGTAATTGAGTACGAGTGACCCATCGAGATTGAGGATTCGGATAATGCGAAAACCGACGCAGCGTAGGTTGCGTGATAAACAGGGAGGTGAAACGGGGACGCAGCTAGTTATCACAACGATGCAAGAACTAGCTGCGTCCCCGTTCTTCCCCCGAGGAAAACAATTCAGAGCCGTCCCGTTAGTTCGGTTCCCGTTCTTCCCCCGAGGAAAACAATTCAGAGCCGTCCCGTTAGTTCGGTTCAGAGCCGTCCCGTTAGTTCGGTTCTTCACGAATGATTTCGTTTGACACTTCATTCAATAAGATTGCGCCCATGATTGTTCCCGGTCGCTAGGTATTTTACCGATTGCAATGGTGCATTCTAAGGGGGACAGCATTCATTTTCGCACTCCCGCCCCCGCCCGACGAATCGTTGTTCCTCCTCAGGTCTGAACCGCCATAGCTCCGCGTTGACGAAAACATTGGCGCGGAAGATTGCTTCATGGATGGTGTGGCAAATCGACGAATGACGGTGCCATATGCCCAAACTATTTCAAGTGTACGAAGAAGACCTCGGCGAGCTGGAGAAAATTCTCCCGCAACTCGCCGAGGCCTTGGTACGGAACTTGGATAACCGCTCGCGCATTAAGCTTCGGCGGTGCCAAGCGATCCTGTCGAACGTCCGCTGGAACTACGGACCGCCTACGGAAATTACGGCCACCCCAGCGGACGGGGAATCGGATCATGCGTCGTAAACCGGTGCGCTTCCGCTGCCTTTCACCAGCGTGATCGCGGCGAGGCAATCCGTCGTGTTGTGATAGCTCTCGCCGGAGTCGGCGATGATGCGGTTGTTGGCCGTACGCAGCCGCCACCGCCAGTAACCTTGTCCGTCCTTGTAAACGTAATACGCCATAACTGAATCCTTTCGACCGTTGCGAGTGCAACGGGGGGTGTTAAAATGGGAATCGTGCCAGAAGTTGGACGCGTTCACGTCCGCCTGCCTGGCGTCAGAAAACGGGGAAATGGCCGAGACCGCCCGCTGCGCGAAACAGAGGCGTCTCGGCCATTTCACTTGTAATCGGTGGGGGCCGTGCTAATATAAATAGATTGCCTGTCCGGCGAAAACGGATCATGAAGAGGTCCCGAAAATTGGACGGCAATATCTGAGGCCGGGCGCGCCAACGCACCGGCCTCTTCTATTCACCGTCTGCTAAGTGAACTAATGAACTCGAATTTGCCTTTCTGTAAGTAGCCGGGCGGTTTCCTGCCGCTTCGGTCACAACGATAATCTCGTGCCTTTTCCGCAGCTTGGACAACGCGCTGCTGATCGCAGTGCCGAGCACAGGTCGGCTCTTTTTTCTCCAGTACTCAACGATGTCTCGTTGGTCGAACGGTTCTGAAAGACTCTTCAATGCCGTCCGAACCGCAGCGGTGGGAGACTGCCCGGACACGGGAGATGTTGTAGCCGACTGGGTAAGCTCCAACTCACCCGCGCCCACATTTGACATGATTTCCTGCTCGCACAGCTTTGCAATCTGCTCAATCGACTTCAGGGTCAACTCGAGCTCGCGCTTGGCGTCCTGTTCCATGCGGCGATAGCGGTCTTCCGCTTTCTTGCGGAGATTGTCGAGCTCTGCCTTGGTCATTCGCGCATCTTAGCGCACCTGGGAATGAAGGCAACACGGGCAACATGAAAAAATTGCTCCGAGCTGTCCGAACCCTAACAAATGCCATCGCCGATACCCTAACAGATTCTACTTGTTTCTACTAAAGTATTATTTTTTCTCCTAAAAATGCATAATTTCTGCCTTCTACGGCAACACGACTATGGCTGCTTCGTGGATAGCTTGTGGATAACTTGGCAATGCGCGTACTGCTAATGTTAGCGTGTACAAGTCATTATTTGGTTATGGGGTTCTGAGCTCCGGGCATCCCAAGCGATTTGTCGATCTCGGGGCGGGATCGCAGGAACAGGTACGGAAATGGCTCGGGAAACTATGGGAGTTTGCACTTGACGTCTCCTAACATATACCTTACAATATCTCGATATTCCGGTATTGGGTTTAGGGTTACGAAAAGGGGAAAACGCAATGGACGAAATTCAAGGCCTGATCGAAGCGGCGTGGGGAGCGAAGATGGAAGATAGAGAATAGAGGATAGAGGATAGAGGGTAGCGACAGAACCAAAGGGGAGGGGTGGGAAATGGACGAGATTCAGGGTTTGATTGAAAAGGCGTGGGACCCTTCGACAGGGCTCAGGGCAGGGAAGATGGAGAATGGAAGATAGAGGATAGACGGTAGAGGGTAGAGAGACCGGGATATACCGGGGAGGTGGGACGTGGATGAGATTCAGACGGCGATCGAGGAGGCTTGGGCGCGAGTACGGCCGAAGTTGTTGAAAGATCCGGCGGAGCTGCGCCGGCGGATTCGTCGCAGGACGGAAACCTATCTGGCCCGTCCCCCGCGGCCGTGGTGTCTGGCCGTCAGGGCGAACGACGCGCGGCTCATGAAATACTGCTCATCGCATCCCTTTGCTGAGCCCACCAATCCCCATTCCCTTAAGGCCCTCCGCGAAGGCGATTTTTCGGTGCCAGTGCAGGATGGGCCGCCATTGAAGCATGAGGTGCTTTTGAATTCGCGAGGGCTTTATGAGCTTTGCTCGCTGGTGCGGGTGCGGCAGGGGGGAGAGAGTCCGGCGGAGCTGTGCAAGAACCTCGGCCTGTCGCAAGATGGGGGGCTGACGCCGACGCGGTTTAAGGGGGGATTGCAGACGCGGTATGTGCGCGGGCATTGGGGGATGTCGCCGATCCTTACGGCGAGGGAAGAGGAACTGGATCCGAACGCGTTTGAGTTTCGCGGGCCGGATCCGGCGTGGTCGTTCACGGCGTCGGAGCTGCTGGAATCGTTGCGGGACAATATCGAGGAAACGCTGGTGCGCGTGCCGGCGTACCGCGGGCCGCATGCGTGCAGTGATGAAACAGAGAATCTGCATCCGGAGCATCCGGATCGCGTGGGGTCGGCGGAGTATTATAAGTACGCGGGAAAGGGGAAGTATCGGCTGGGGCGGCGGCCACGCGTGGACGACGTTCAAGACGTCATGGCGTGGTACAAATGGAAGGGGGATGAGTATGTTGGGTATGACTGGCGGTTGAATGAGCGCAATCCGCAGGTCAAAAAGAATTACGAGCGTTTCATCCGCATCCGGGCGTATATGCGCGAATACCATAAGCGCGAGCGGGAGAGGAAATGGCGGAAGGATCGGACGGATTCGGGGTCGCTGAAATTCAATGGGTGGCGGCTGGTGTGCCCGAAGTGCGAAAAATGCGTTAAGAAGCTGTATCTGCCGCTGCGGGTGCCGTCGCTGCTGAATGGGCTGGGGCTGGATGAGATTGAAACGGTTGCGGGGGAGGAGGGGAATTTGTGGGCGCTGCCGCACGAGGAAAAATTTGGGTGCCAGGAGTGCCACTACATTTTTCGGTGGAACCGCATGATCGGGAACGCCTGGCCGACGGTGGTGGGGTATCTGAGTGGGGGATTGCTGCTGGGGAGTGAAGTTGAGAAGCCGGCGTGGTTCACGAAAGATCGGCGGAGGGCGTATCAGCCGAGGCTGGGGCGGGCGCCGAGTGCGCGGCGTGAGGCGGCTCGGAAGCTGCTGCTGGATGGGAGCTTGTCGTATCCGCAGATCGCAAAGGAGATGAAGCTGACACGTGGGCAAGTGGGGAAGGCGGCGTGTGCGATTTATAAACAGGAGGGGGTGCACTCGCGGGAGGAACTTTGCCGGAAATATGGGATCGAGCCGCCGAAGCGGAGGCGGCGCAGCTGTGCTGAACGTGTCGAAGGGAAATGTCCGCCGTCGGTTTGGAGCGTCGGCAGCGCGAGCTTTGTACGACCCGAATCGTCCGCTCACGCGGCTTCTCCCAATAGAATTGCTTAATCCTACCACAGGATTCGTTGCGGTGAACACGTTGAAGCCCCTTTCCCCATTTCAAGCTACTCAACAATCTCATACTTAATATCATCAACCCACAGCTTGCCCTTGCCGCAGAGGCGGACGCCGGTGCACAGGTCTTGACAGTTTTCGGGGACGGTGAAGGTTACCTCGACTTTTTTCCAATCGCGCGTGCCGGCGATGCCGCTGCGGACGGAGGGCGTTGTGGTGAGGGACTGGAAATTCGGGCCCATGATGCGGACCGTGATTCCGGAGGGGACGGTGACGCCTTCGGTTTTGAGCCAGGCGCTCATCTTGACCTTTTTGCCGTGGTACTTTTCGGGATGGCGATCGTTCTGGTCGTAGGCGAACCAGAAGCCGTTCTGGGCGGTGCTGGAGAACATCAGGCGCGTGGGATGGCCGTCGCGCTGCGTGGCTTCGTCCATCCTGGTGTCGTAGAGCTTGCGGGAGAAACTCCAGAAGTGCATGCGGGAGTCGTCGGTGGTGGGAACATCGTTGCCGACGATTTCGATTTGGGCATCGTCCATCCACATCTTGCCGGCGCCGTACTGGCTCATGCCGATGCGGAGGATTGTGCAGCCTTCGGGGATGTCGCAGACGATCTCACGGCGGGTCCAATCGTTGGTTCCGACCAGCGGGTAATCGCCCGAGATGTCGTCGTGGGCATAGACGCGGCCGGCGGTGTCGCCGGCGAGCAGGCGCAGGCCGGCCCAGTTGGCGAGGTTCTCGGTCTTGAGCCAGGCGGAGAAGCGGATGCGATGACCGATGAGGGAGAGCGTGGGAATGGTGCGGAGGGCCGAGCCGTTCTTGCCCCATTCCTTGGTGGTGGACTGGATGATGACGGCGGGAGCGCCGGTGCCGCCTTCGCGCTTGGTGCTGGGGTCGATGCCGACCTGAAAGAGATCCTGGTTCCAGTTTTCGAAGAAGGTGATGTTGGCGATCTTGATGGTGGAATCGGGTTGGGATGTTGCAGGAGGTAGTGGAGTGGTGGAGTTGTTGAGTGGTGGAGTGGGGGAGGCTGGCGCGGGAGGCGCGGGGGCTTGAGTTGTGGGAGCGGAGGCTTGGGACTGGGCTTGCAGGGGCGCGGTGCTGGCGACGATGGCGACGCCGGAGGCGATGGCGACGGTCGCGGCGGTGGCGCAGAGGGACGCGACGAGTTTGGTTTTGGCCAGAACGATGGATTTGATCGTTTTCGTAGCGATGAATGCAGCAGCGGTGCCAGGTGCTGGGGCGGCAAGGGTCAGTTGAGACAGCACGAGCGGAGCGAGAGTCGCGGGGACGGCGCAGGCGGTTTGAGTTGTGAGAGTGGATTCCAGTGCGTCGGCGGAACTGTGAATGCCGCGGTGAGCGAGAACATCGCGGAGACGTGCGATGCCGCGGGCGACGCGCTTCTGGGCGGCGGCGGTGGAAAGATTGAGCTGTTGCGCAACGTCGTCCATGGAAAGCCCGCGAAGATAGCGGAGGATCAAGGCGCTGCGATCGCGCGGCCGGAGACGCGCCAGGCCGGCATCGAGGACACTGGCGATCTGTGTAGTATCACTTTGGGCGTCGAGATCTGCGAAGGGATCTTCGTGAGAAGGATTCATGGCGGCGACCTTCTGTTCGTGAAGACGACGCCTGGACTCAAGCTTGCGGGCGTTGAGTGCGGCGTAGCGCGTGGTGCTGATGAGCCAGGAAGGCAACTGGGCCGGGTCGCGCACCGTGTGCGCCTTTTTCGCGAGGATCATGAAGACGGCCTGGGTGATATCGTCGGCGAGGCTGGGATCGCGGGTCTGGCGGCGAGCGGCGGCGTAGACGAGCTGAATGTGGCGCTGCACGAGATTCGCAAAGGCCTCATCCCGCGCATTTTGGGAGGAGGGGGAGGGGGGGGCGACGAAGGTGGAAAGAAGCTGGCTATCGGTCATGGTTTACCCGGCTCTGGAAGTATGGCGTACGGCGGGAGAGGAAAACAGACAAAAATCCAGGGACCGGCACCTCTTTCGCCGCAAGTGACAAAGAGATTCGAACCACCAAGCCACCAAGAGCACCAAGGGAAATCATGAAGAAGAGGGCGAAAAAGGGGCCTGTCCCTTTCCGTCAGCCCACCGAATTCGGCTTCGGCCTCAGCTCTTCCGGTCTCGGAAGAATTCGCGATCTGTCGCCGGTATACCGGACAACTTCGACGCCACCTAGCACGCCGAATTTTTCATAAACGAATACCTCGTGCAGGTCCTGATCGCCTCCGAAAAAGAATCCCACCACGGGATGGAAGCCAGCGCCGGGATCAGGATAACCATCGACTCGTATGTTAAAGCTCGCGCAGCCACAGGGGCACCGCCAAAGGGTTGCCTTCGCTCGCTCCAATTGGGGCAGGAGCGACCGGGCGTGCTCATCGCCGTGCTCGAGCATCCAGCGGGTGAGCCCATATTCCTCCGTTGTAAGCGCACGTGTCGCTTCAGGGCGCGGCGGAGGCAACGCCGGCAATGGTGGCGCCGGGACATACTCAGCGCGCATGAGATAGACATCCGCGCCAAGTACCTTCTCTGCGCCGTGGTCGAGCCAGTCGATCGGCAGAGCGCCTTGTACGTTGTTTTTGGCGGATTCGGACACCGGTGGCTCCTATGCATCGCATCCTAAAGGATCATTCTAAGGGGACACGATTCGAATTGCTCGCTCTCGCCTCCGCCCGACGAATCGTTGGGATCCACTGGTCGGAACCCGCATAGGCCCAAATGCAAAACGAATCCCCTCCCCTTAGATTGGTCCCGCGCCGCCGTAGCCGGGCTTCCATGGAAGCGCGCGGAGCGCGTCAATCTCGCCCCGCGCGAGTGTCTGCCACAGGTTCAGAATCTCCTCTCGGCTTAGACCGCGCATGTGCATCGGCTCGCCGTCCTCCAAGTTCTCGAACGTCACCAAGCCCGAGGCAAAGACGCCGATGCACCACTCCGACTCGTGCGTGAGTGACACGTCCGGATGCTCTTCGTCGTTCGGATCGATACCGTCGATGACCGCCGCCATCCGCTCCGTTGAAGGGTTGCGTTCCATCGCGCCGAACTGGGTCGTGAGGTGGTAGGCCATCTGCGGAATAACGCTCGATTCTAAAGGGGCGGGATTCGTTTTGCATCCCTCTTCGCCTTTTGGGCTATGGGGTTCTGACCCGTGATCCCAATGACTTGCTGGGTGGGGAGAGGGAGCGGGGGGAAGAATAACGAATGACGAAATCAGAAATCCGAATCAAATCCGAAACCCGAATAACGAACGGGCGTCTTTAGGGCTTCGTCATTCGTCATTGATTCGGGTTTCTGGTTTCGTCATTCGGATTTTCCGCGGAGAGAAGGAAAAGGTGTCAGGAAGTCAGGAACCATTTGCGACCCACGCCGAAGGCGTGAACACCTTGCGAGGGATGAGGTCACTCAACCACTTCATACTTCAAATCGTCGAACCAGACTTTGCCTTTGCCATAAAGGCGGATGCCGGGGTTGAGGTCCTGGGTATCGGGGTGGACGGTGCCGATCACCTCGTAATGTTTCCAGTCGGTGGTGCCTTTGATGTAGCGCAGGGTTGCGGGCCGGTTGAGATCCTTGTAGGCGGGGCCGAGGGAGCGGATCGTTAAGGTGGCGCCGACGGTGACGCCTTCGGTTTTGATCCACGCGGAGAGGCGGACTTTCTTGCCGAGGTATTTTTCGGGGTGGCGGTCGTTGCAGTCCCACGAGGTGTGGAAGAGGTTGTCGGCGGTGGCGGAGGAGATGAGGCGCGTTGGGTGGCTATTGTGTTGAGTGGATTCGTCGAGTGTGACGGAGTAGTGCGGGGCGCTTTCCAGCACATTGGGATCCTAAGCTTAGAATTCCACGTGGACAAGTTGTCGC
>JADMIO011135950.1_pt1 | contig 11637 bp, 11 predicted proteins | sample 8958161 | NCBI WGS metagenome assembly JADMIO01 (sample SAMN16585339, study PRJNA669376) | soil metagenome | isolation source: Crop rotation soil | place: USA: Cullars Rotation, Alabama | collected 2011
ATGTTTATTGTGGCCACTTCTAAGTTTTTCAAATATTTGTTCTAATTGTATGTGCCCTGTGAAAATCTGAGTTTTGGGTTGCTTTCAACTATTGAACGTGCTAAAGTAGTATGCAAAAATTGTCTTGAAACCTGCAGCAATTCTCCGTAAAATCAACCAAAGCTCAGGTTAAGAAAAATAACAAAAGGTGGTTATGTCCGTTCAAAGTGTTCATTTTCATGCGAGATGGGACAATACCAACAACCATTTGCAAGATCCCATTCCTACCGCGGTTCAGAAAATTGGACGCGTTGTGTATAACATCTTTTCCGTCCTAATCCCTATCATCGGCTTAGTTCGTTTGATGGGTTATGCAATTCAAAGCCTCGCGAACAGGGCGATTCTCCCCGCAGCTTATGATGTGACGGAAGCAGAACTTGCAAAAGCAAAAAATGAGTTTAACGCCTTTTGGACAGGACCTATCACAGCTGAAAATAAATCAGCTCGAGAAAAATTTGCTATGGAAGAACATACAGTTGTTACACCAGATGCAGCAGCTCTGAGTGTAAAACTATTGCGACATAAAAATGCAGATAAACGGACTCCAACAGTTATTTATTTCAATGGCAATTTTGCAATTGCGATGCGAGATCCAAATCCTTGGTTCCTCCAAAAATCGATCGAAATCGGCAATCCCTGTAATTTTGTCTTTTTTGATTATCGCGGGGTAGCTGATTCAACGGGGACTTTTAGAGCCGCGAAAGATTTACTTGTTGACGGTTCTTCCATAGTGCAGTGGGTGCGTGAATATCTCGAAATTTTGCCGGATCGCATCCATTTTTATGGTAAATCGTTGGGTGGCGCTGTTGCAGTTCAAACCCAAGCGCTAGACCCCGATAATCTTGTAGGGGCACATGTAAATGAACGCTCATTCGCTTCTTTAGATAAGATGATAAAAACAATATTCGGGTTCGGTTGTCTAGGCAAGTTTTTGGGCTGGATTTTCAACAACCTAGGCTACAGTGCAGATGCTGCAGCGGCATTTAGAAAATTGCAAGGGCAAAAACTCGTTGTGTATCACCCTGAAGATCAAATCATTCCCTATAGTGCTAGCCTCCAGAACGAAGTGGAACATGATGCAGTAATATGCTTACAACCAAAAGTAGGAAGGTGGGAGGGATATACTTACGCAGATCTATCTAGATGTAGCCACCATAATGCTCTTCTTACATGGCACGAAGGAGCAACCGATCAGATAGGGCAATTTCTTTTTGGTGTTCCAGGCATTCAAGGACAAAATGCTGTATAGCGGATTTGGATAGCCCGTTCTATTGGAAGGTAGAATGCCTTCCAGTAGAACGGTGGGAAGAAAATTAGGTGGGAAGAGAGCGCGTTCTCATAAGCTGGGGCGTTCTTATAGGCCGCGGTTTGCTGGCATCGAAAGCCTTATGTCGTGCACGTGTGGGTTTGCGTTTGCTGGCGGCGACAGTCTGAGAGCGTGTGAAGCTCTTCTTGTAGCGACTCTGCACCTCTTCCATGGACGGCCTTTTATTGGGATCGGCTCGCGTCATGTCTTTCAGCAATGCAAATAGATGGAGAACGGTCCTATTTTTAGGGGTATCTGCAAAGGATTTTGTAAAATACCTATTGCAGAGAGCGTCGATATGGCGGTGGAGGATGTTCTCTTCTTGTTTAGCTTGTTTTAAAGAGAGGATGCTCGTCATCTTGTCGATAGCGTACCTTCCTAGATAGCCCAATTGTCCTGCGATTCCTTTTTTGTTTTTGCGTCCATTGCGCAAGAGCAGTCCCTCGACTCCACGCCTTTCAATTGTAGAAGCTCCTTTCTTGATAGCTACTGTTAGTTTTCGACAAAGAGCAGGATCCAGGCTTTCTTCAAGAATGCGCAGGATCATCAAGGCTGTGCTAAAAACCTCTCCTTTATATGACAATACGCCCTCTGGAGAAGTGAATCGCGGATTGCCATTGACGTAAGATATGCCATTTTCAGCCAATTCTCTCGCTTTGCCAAAGTCAGATATTCGAACGATGATGCGGCCCTTCTCACGAAATACTAAGATGTTTTCCAGCTTGGCATCACCAGTCACATATCCCGCTTTTTGCATGTTCTGCATTCCCAAGACCACTTGGTAAGCGATATCTATGCGATCACTTAATGAGAGATTTGATTTTTTGATATAGTCGTCTAAATCTCCGATAGCTTTTGGTGCTTCTACTGCTTCACCTTTTCTAACCAGATCTGTTTGGATGTGTGATTCGGCCGTGCCGATCTTTTTTTTCAGTATTTTACGAATCTCATCCGCTTTTTCCACTTCTTCATTCAATTCCATTCGCCCGAGCAGCGTATTGGACATGTATAGAACGCGCGTGGAATCAACTTCCAAAGCGCCTTCTTGATTTGCAACGATCTTTGCGTAGATCGTTTTAACAGCGCCTGAGTTGATTTTTTGAAAATCACCTGCTTGTGCGCCTTTTGCTATTTTATTTCCCGATTGTTTCGGGAAAAATTTTGGTTGTCTAGTTTGAACAGTCATTATTATTTCCTTATTATAATATTATAGTTGACCACATTCAATTCTAATATTTAATTATTATTAGGTCAATTATTTAATAAATTAAAGAAAATTATATATACAATTTACGCGATAGAGGGGAAAATTAAAATTTTTTCTATCCCATTCTCTGGATAGAGAGGATGGTTTTGGGGTAGCGCAAGGCTCCAAAATGAGGCGACAGGGAGATTTTCTTCAAAATCTGTTCTGCTTGGCGCTGCGGAGAGAGCAGTAAATTCTCCATTGTGGCTTCTGCGATGAGGGATTCAAAAGGGGCTATCTGCATGGAAGGGGCGGGTACAATGAAAGAGTCGAGGATGAGGGTATCGCCGGAGTTCCAATTATCGCTGATCTCCGAAAAGGCGGCGTAGGGGTCGGACCCTAGAAGAGGATTGCGCGATTGGAGCGTTCTCGGCTTTGTGCTGCCTTGGGCGATGTGGACGAGTGTGTTGATGCCGCAGGAGATAAAATTGAGCATCTCTTGTTCGGGATTGAGAAGGAGCATCGATAGGGCGAATTGCAGTTTAAGGCTATCTTCACAGAGCATCTGATTGAGGGTTTCGATGAACACAGGCAGTTGTATAGGCTTTTGCGAAAAGGCGTGTAGATGCATGCGAACCATGCCCCTTAAAGTGGCGATGTGGATGCTCGATTCCAGAAGAGGAGAGGCTGAAGCTGCGAGTAGGATGAGGTAGGTGCCGTCGGGAAGGTGGAAAAAATCGTTGTAGAGTCCGCCTTGCGGTGCTCCTTTGATGCGCGCAATGCCTAAATCGATATCAGACCAATTCGGCAAGGCGGGTGATAAGCTGAGCGAGGCCTTATTCACCGTCTCTTGCACTTCTTTTATTTGATCGCTTCCAGGGCGCTCGCGTTCCAGCTCGCCCGATGACAGGTACTGGGAGATGTCTTGGACGAATTCAGAGATCTTTTGGTAGCGCTCTTTCGGGGAGACAGCGAGCATTTTTTTTGCGATTTTTCTCAAACTTTTTGGGAGTGATGTGAGGTTGAGATGTCCGTAGCTCAATTTGCCTAAAATGAGTTCGTAGAGGATGACGCCCAGGGAGTAGATATCTGAGGCAAATGTCACGGAAGAAGGGTTGTCTTTTTGCTCTGGGCTCATGTAATGTGGTGTGCCCAAGAAGCGGCTTTCATTCAGCGCTTTGGACTCCTCACTTTCGTCGTGCAGTTGCGCAATTCCAAAGTCGATGACTCGGATCTCTCCTTCTTCGTCGATGAGGATATTCTCTGGCTTTAAGTCGCGATGGATGACGCCGTGCGCATGCAAATGGAGCAGGGCGTACGCGACTTGCAGCACGATCTCAATCGCCCGCTTCATCGACAGGCTGTGCTGCATGATGAACTGCTTTAGAGAGACGCCGTGGATGAACTCCATAGCAATGTAGAGCCCTTTTTCCCACTCCCCTTGACCAAAGAGTTTTACGATGTTGGGATGGTTGCTCATCTCGATGATGTGCGCTTCTTGCAAAAACCTCTCCACGGCTTCCGGATGGGTGACGTAGGAAGGGGATAGAACTTTGATGGCAAGCGGCTGCCGATTATCTGGGTGCAGTCCCAGATAGAGGAGGCTCATGCCTCCCTGATTGAGTAGCGATTCTATTTTGTAAGGGCCGATCTTTTCCGGGAGCGATAGTAGTATCTCTCCTGAGGTGAGATCGGGAATGGTCTTTTGCTTGTAAAAGTGGTGATCAAGCATGGTAAGACGCCTCTTTTTTTAAATTAGTCGCCTACATGGAGGATTTTTACTCCGAGAATATCTCCCAACTTGACCAATTCCGCTTTCGCCATCTTTTTACCGCCGATAGAAAGATCCACACCTTGTTCCGGTCGGATGGGGAGTTCGAGCACATTTCCCGGCTGTAGATGGAGCAATTTGTCTAGGTGGATTTTCAATCTAGCAACCTCGACCGTCAGCGATAACTGGATATCCTGAGCGGAGATGTGTTGTTCTATCGAGTGTTCACTGTCTTCAGGAGACGTCCAGAGATGGTCTTCTTCTGGAGGCTCAGCGGAGAGATCCGACGGTTCCTCCTCATCTGGCATGTTTTCGCGTTCATTCATGGTATCCTCATGGTAAAAGGCATAATCGACAATTTTTAAGCTATCTCCTTTTAAACGGGCTCGCAAAAGAGGAGTCCCATTGAGCGAGAGCATCACCGTTCCCTTATGGGTAGATGGGTTGTATGAGCAGCGATCCAGCACGATCAAATCGCCAGTCTTCGCCTTGTAAAATTGGGCTAAAGAAATTCTTGTGTTTCCTGCCTCCGCGACTAAAGAGAGCTGAATGTCTTGAGCGAGAGGACTAGCCGATAAAGAAGGGGTCATCCTGCTGAAGTGCGTCTTAAATGCCTCTCGGAAAGCGGAGGGACATATCACTCTTCCCCAAATGGTCTGCTTGGGCAGGTGGATAGCGATATCCATGCAGAGAGCTTCTTCTTTAGGCAGCGTTCGCGAGGGCGCCACTTTTAGGGAAAGGTCTTGAAAAGCTTCTTGCTGATCGATGGCCTCAGCAGCGTGTAAGCTCAAGAAGCGGTAAAATCCTTCTTGGAAACCGCTGCTCGTGAACCCTTTGCCGTTGGGATGTGCAAAGAGAGCGCTCGAGCAGAGCTTTTTTATGTCTTCTTGAGCCATGATCCAAAAAAAGGGCTCTGCAAGAGGAGTCAATTCCAAGGTGATCGGATAGAGATGGGAGCCTAAGCCCGCTGCGATCTCGTTTCCGGTGCGCATCTGTGTGTTTTCAATGGAGAGGCGCATATCGGGGATATGCAGTGCTTCTCCCAGAGCTTGCGCGCACGCTTCTAAAGGAAAAGGCGGGGAGAATCCCCATAGAGGGATTTCCTGTAATTCTTCTAGAGCGCCATGGATCTGTTTAACCCAAAAGAGAGGAGCATGCGAGGTCATGATGGCTCATCCTCTGCGTGCTCTTGGCCAGAAGCGCGCTCTTCTTTGTTTAGGGCGTGTAGCTCTGTGTCGAGTCGGTGTACGGAAAAGGGTAGTTTATGGTTCTCAAATGCCGCTAAAAGGGCATCTTTATGCGTGGTCAATAAATTGAGACCGGCTGAGTCTGTGGCTATTTCGATATTAAACACTTTAGGAGCTGTGCTAAATTCCTTAATCGTGATGCGCGTTCCAAATAATGCTGAAGTGGCGAATTGGTCTGAATTCAAGATGAGAGTTGTCTCGCGCTCTTCAGCAGAGTTCATAATGAGCATTGTCGAAGCCATTTTCTCAAATAGAGCGGCTACTTCAGTGCAATTGGACACCGGGAGAGTTGCAGCTGTACATGGCGTTTGAATAGACACCTCTGGCACGGGCTGTGACAGCAGGGAGTACACCGAGGAAGAAGCTTCTTCGCCCTCTTCAGCGCGCTGATCATCGTCTCTAGAGGCCCCGCCGTTGTCAAGGCATTCTTTAAAGCGTTTTTGAGGCATTTTATGTGCGCGTTGCGCGCCAGAATAGGCGGAAGAAGAGCATTTTGTAGTGATGAGTTCTGTAGGTAATCGAGTCATGGGTATTGTTGATCCTCTTTATTTCTAGAAGCAGGTCCTTTTCTTTTAACTGTGGGTTTCTGTCCCACTAGCCCCGCTTCCAAGCGGTTCACGCGGAAATTATAATTGCCATGTTGAAATGCGGCCATTAACTCTTCAGCATTGCCTTCGAAAAGGGCTAGCGCTTCTGGAGACCCGTTCAGCTGGATGTTAAAAGAGTGCGGAGCACTACTATACTCTTGGATTATAATTTGAGACCCAAAAAAAACAGAAGAGGCAAATTTAGGTGTGTTCAAAGTGACTTCCGTTTCCGTGATCCCGGAGTAGCTCATGACGGTCATGGTTCCCACCATTTTGTCAAATAGATCCATCACTTCAGGGTGGAGATTAGCGTAAGGGTTGTTCACCCCCGTAGGGGCAGTTTCTGCGAAGGGAGCGGTGGGCAATTCCATGCCCTGTCCAGCCCCTATTCCTGAGGTAGCGGCAACTTCTTCCTCCTCTTTTTTCTCTTTTTCGATGTAATCTGAAGGAGAGAGCGGAGCGATGAGAGGGACTGTGGCCTCTCCCTCTTTTTCCCCAGGAGTGATCGATTTACTCTCTTTTTTGAGGCCTTTATCTTTTTCTTCTAGAAATTGCTCAAAAAAACCCCCTGTTTGTTCGATATCAGTGCCTTGGGTCTCAGAGATCCGCCGCTGCTGTTCGAGCTCTTCTGCCGTCATGCCCAATGTGTCGGGCTGTGGAGCTGGCGTTGGTGCCGCCTTCTTGGATTTTTTGCCCTCTACGGTGGGGGCAGGAGGAGCGCTTTTTTTAGTCGAACTCTTTTTCTTCTTAGGATCTGTAGTAGTAGGGGCATTCTCATCCGCAGGAGTGCTCGTTTGGCTTTGCTGTGCGGGCAGAGGAGCTCGTTCCTGAGGAGGAGTTTGTTCTTGAGGTAGACGAGTGGGGGAAGCGGCGACAGGAGGTGCTTCTTCTGGAGGGGAGTAGAGCGCATCTTCGGGCGCAGGAGCGGAGGAATATCCCGTGGAAGTGGGCTCTTCTTCGTCGGTTGTTTCCAGGTAGGCCGTCTCTTCTAAAAACCCCGAATCGTCTTCCATTTCATCAGAAGAGGGAGCCGTTCCCATGAGCGGAGTTTGACCCGAAGGGGGCGCTCCTTCTGCAGAGGAAGTTCGCTGTGCAGAGGCCAGCGGGGAGATCTCAGATCCTTTTTGCATGTCGAGCGGACTGGCTTTTTTCGTGCCTTGCGTCAAAGAAAAGGGAGTGATGTGCTCGGATGGAGGCGTCGGTCCTTGAGCGGCCTGCGGTTCTTCTTCCTCTTCTGCTTCTTCTTGCCGTTTGCGCTTTTTCTTGTGCTCTGGGTCGGTCTCTGAGACTCTTTCCACTCTTCTGTGCATTTCTTTGTGAAATGCGTCTTTATCTACTGTGCGCTCGCTTTTTTTTGCGGGCGGTTCAGAAGGAAGGCTGCTAGGTGGTACTATCGGAGGGACATCGACCATAGAATCTCACAAGGGTTTGTATTTTTTTTTGTCCGAAAAACTTTTTTTCGCAGCTTTGCGCGAGTGGAGGGCTGATCCCATCTCATCTGTTTCCATTCCTTCTTTTTGCGCTAAGATCACTTGCATTTCCTTTTCCCACTCTTCGCGGTGTAGGCGCATTTTTTCGACGTCTTGCTGCTTTTTAAGCAGGTCGGCGCGCGCAATCTCTACGTTTTTTTTGGCTGTATCGACGTGTTTTACCTGCTCTTTGACTTTATTCTCTTTTTGAGTAAGCTGCTGGTCTACCTCTTTGAGATAGTAGCGGACCTGCTGGATTTTTTCGGAAGGAGCTCCCTCGTCCATCTTTTCTCGCAGCTGCGTTAACTTTGCAAAGCGGTGCTCCTTGACCTTGTCGCGCTCTTTCTCTACCGTGAGGAGCTTTTTTTCTTCTTCCTCGAGAGCTTTTTTCTTATCCCGCAATGTCTTTTCCGCCTCTTCTAGTTTTTTTTGCTTGATGAGGACGAGCTGTTCGAGAGGGTATTTCTGCTCCATAAGCGAGTCCTCATAAAGATTTACAAAAAACTTCAAGGATCTTTTCGCGAGCTTTCACATCAGCCTCCTCAGCCATGTGCACGCACATTGTCTTCGTCGCCTGCTGCAAAATCTCATCGAAAACTTCCTTGAATTTTTTCATAAATCTTTATGAGGACTCGCTTATTTTATCTAAAAAGTGCGCGTAGTTGCTGCAGTGTTTCTTCAAAGCTCGATTTTTCTTCGATGGTCTGCTTTAAGAAGCGGTTGACCTTATCGATGTATTTGATGGCAAAATCCGCCCCTTTGTCTGATCCGGGTTTGTATTCTCCGATCCGGATGAGGAGTTCGTTTTTCTTGTAATTGGCTAACACTTCTCGCACCTTGCTGATCAGCTGCAAATGCTCTTTATCGCAAATGTGGGTCAAGATACGGCTGATGGAGGCCAGGACGTCGATAGCGGGATAGTGGTACTGGCGCGCCAGATCTGAGGAGAGGATGATGTGTCCATCGAGAATGGAGCGCGTCTCATCGGCCACAGGTTCGTTCATGTCATCGCCTGCCACCAAGACGGTGTAAAAAGCAGTCATAAAGCCGTTGGCTGAGTTTCCAGATCTCTCGAGGAGTCGCGGCAAAATGGCAAAGACGGACGGCGTATAGCCCGCTCTTGCAGGTGGCTCTCCCGCGGCCAGTCCGATCTCCCGGATCGCGCGCGCAAAACGCGTGACCGAATCCATCATCAGGATGACAGTTTTGCCCTGTTCGCGGAAATACTCGGCGATCGCGGTGCCGACATAAGCGGCGTTGATCCGCATCTGGGCCGCTTGATCCGATGTCGAAACGATTACGACGGAGCGCGCAAGGCCTTCCTCACCCAGATCGTTCTCCAAAAATTCTCGCACCTCTCTTCCGCGCTCTCCGATCAATGTGATCACATTGACGTCGGCCTGTGCGTTGCGCGCGATCATTCCCAAAAGGGTCGATTTTCCCACGCCTGCCGCGGAAAAAATGCCCATCCGCTGGCCTTTTCCGCACGTCAGCACGCCGTCGATGGCTCGAACTCCTACAGAGAGGGGCTCTTGGATCATCTGGCGCTTAAGTGGGTCAGGAGGCGTTCCCATAACAGAACACGTCTCTTCCAAAACGAGCTCTCCGCGCGTTTCGACATCGAGCGGTTGGCCGAGCCCATTGAGCACGCGGCCGAGCAGTTTCGGGCCAACCTTGATGTGCATTTGCATGCGCAGAGGGATGACCTCAGACGAGGGCCCAATTCCCATCATGTTTCCAAGCGGCGAGAGATACACTTCATCGCGCGTGAAGCCGACCACCTCGGCCATGAGGGGATCGCCACTCTCGCGTTTGATCATAACCACTTCCCCCATTTTTACTTGGGGAATGACCGCTTTGATGAGCATGCCCACAACCTCAGTGATGCGGCCGTGTACAGTAGTGAGCTCGAGGTCATCGAGATGGGAGATGAGCTGTTCAAAATTAGGAGGCTTCACGCTTTATACTCAAAGTTGTACTTGCATCAGCTGTTTAATAGCGCCCACAGCGTTGGACAGCAACACAGAACTGTATTCGAGTTCTTGCTGCGCTTTATTCATTTTCACTTGGATGAGTAAGAAATCAGCAGGCTGCAAGGTAGCGCCTTTGTCTTTCAAATTTTCCAGCTGCTTTTGAGCGGCTTCCATCTGCCCTTGTCCATCGGTGAGCAGAGCTAAAAATTTTGCCATCGGCCCTTGGAACTTCGAAGCATCAGGCTCATCGGGAATTTCTGCGCCCAGCTTTGCATTGGCTACGCGAAAACTGCTGTTGGCATCACTCATCTTGTTTTTGAGCAGGTATTTTTGAGACGCTTTGAGCTTAAGTCCTGGCGTGTTCATGTTCGTCGAGAGATCCGCTAGCGTCGATTGTGCACTATTCACCTGGTTCATCAGAGTGCCGAGCGTCGGTGCAGAGGTGGCCATCGGAGTGCCATGAGCAGGCAAATCGAACGGGGAAACCATTGGCGTTTTGCCAGTAGAAGCAGTGCCTTTAGTCTCTTGCATAAAGGAAGAAAAGGGCTGCCCCGTCGGGACTTTTTCTTCATTTGCAGAGATAGGAGCAGTGGATACAATGCGGTCGACATCAGCGACGTCTTTGGGAAGTATAGGTCCAGTTTGTTGGGTCATGAACGTCCTATTTATAGAGATTGGGTGAGACCAAATTTCCAAGGCCTCACTTAATAGATAACACAACTCCCCATTTTTAATCTGCAAAGGCTTAGAAAAACATCCATGTAGGCAGGTTTTTGAAGAATTTTGTTTAATAAATAATTTTATTTAACCTAACATAGCTAGCCATTTCCTAAAATAGATGGTGTGTGCGATGTCGACTAAAATACAGCCCTTGCTCTCTTTGCCTCCTGTTCTTACAAGCACGGTTTTCGATTTTCTCTTTCCTGAGGAGATTGCCGATATTGTCAATCGTGTACAGAAATCCTGGAGTGCCTATATGTCATCCGGTGTTTTGGATCTGAGCGATTTGCCAAAGCTTACAGATCGCGATCTGGATCTTATTCTATGGAAAAGCAGCTATACATATCCGAACAAACCTCTAACGCATCTTTTTCTAGATAATTGCACGCAGCTCACAAGTGAAAGTGGCGAGCGCATAAGTGAAATACACTCTTTAACCCATCTCAGTGTAGTCGAGTGTACTAATGAGGAAGGGCCGGATGTTGCTTCTGGGCTTAAACAAATGCCCAATTTAGTATTTCTAGATCTCAGTGGCTCGATATGGTGGAAGCCGGAGGTTATCGCTCAATGTTCTTCATTACAAGAGCTGATTGTAAAAGACTGGTGTTGGGATGAGGCTCTTCGAGCTTTAGGCGGGCTTTCTTTAGAAAAACTAGATGTCAGTAACAATCACACAATGACTATACGGAGCGTTCCATACATTAACCGAATGACCTCCTTACAAGAGCTCGATATTTCTAACACTCTCATTCCTCCTGAGCAAGTAGAAAGACCCGGTTTAGAGGTCATCAACGTGGTACACTCAGACCCAGAGCCTTTTCTGAATTTTGACAATTTCTTTCCGAAGTAGAAAGTACTCTTAGGTGCTATTTGTGTTTTTTAGATTGCTTTTGCGGTTCTGCGGGGGCTGTGCCTTTTTTGACGAATTTTTCTACGAATTCGAGGGCATCATGTGCAAGTGTTTTGATCATGGGATCGTGCGCATGCTTCGCAGAATCTTCCAAAACTTTTTCTCCGCGCGTAATTTCTTTGGGGTTTAGAGAGAGGCTTAAGCCCAAAAAGGCTTTTGCCACCTCATTTTTGGGATCCGTTTCCAAAATTTCCTCAAAGGCGTTGGCTGCTTGTTTGAGCTCTAGCTTGCACAAGTGCAAGTAGCCAATGCCTATTTTGGGCAGCACATTTTCAGGATCGAGCAGCTGGGCCGCTTTGAAGAGCTTGATCGCTGAATCTTCGTCTGCTTGATTGATCGCGATAAATCCCGCTTCAGCTAATAAGATGTAATCTCTTTCCAGCACATTGGGATCCTAAGCTTAGAATTCCACGTGGACAAGTTGTCGCG
>JADMIO012611021.1_pt1 | contig 11637 bp, 10 predicted proteins | sample 8958161 | NCBI WGS metagenome assembly JADMIO01 (sample SAMN16585339, study PRJNA669376) | soil metagenome | isolation source: Crop rotation soil | place: USA: Cullars Rotation, Alabama | collected 2011
GGTGCCCGCCTTGAAACATTGATCATCGACGAAGGCTTCGGTTCGCAAGATGACGTCAGCCGCGATCGCCTTGTCCGTTCCATCAAATCCATCCAATGTGATTTCCAAAAGATCCTGGTAATCACGCACATCTCCGATGTCCGCGAGATGTTCCCCGTCCAAATCCACGTCACCAAACAATCTGGCGTCTCCCGCCTGCAAGTCATATAACAAACCCGAACTGCAAACGCGACGGCGCTCGCCAGCTTCCTAAAAGCGGGCACGCGAACTTCGTAGTCTAAGAAATCCGAACTGGGAGCGCCGGCGGCTCGCCGGCACCACGCGCGCAGCGCGCACTTCGCAGTCTAAGAAATCCGAACTGGGAGCGCCGGCGGCTCGCCGGCACTACGCGCGCGCATCGCGCACTTCCCTCTAGAACATCCGTCTCAAGAAATGATACCCGCCACCAATGGCGGTGCCAATCGCCGTCGCCTTCAACATCGTACTGCCGCGCCGACTACCCGCCGCGCCGAGTCCAAAGCCGACAGCCGCTCCAGTAGCCAGATCGCGCACGAGCGGATGCCGTCTCATCGTTCTACTGGAACGAATCAATCCGACACCAGCCCCGGTGCCTGCTCCGATTGCTGCTCCGCGCAAGACACCGCGTCCACTAATCAGGCCGGTAACAGCCCCCGCCCCAGCGCCTACACCAGCGCCGATTGCGGCAGATTTGACTTTAGGATGGCGCTGCCAGTACGTGCGATTGTCGCGCACATAAACTGTTCGATACACCGGTCGAGCATACACCGTCCGTGGTGCGGGATACCTGCGCGCGTCATACTGCGCGGTCTGAGCCTGGAGAGGAACCGGAACGGAGTATTGTGCAGCGCTATGTTGCACGGAACCGGTCAAAGTAGTCGCTTGACTGAAAGCTGGTAAGACAGCCGCTGTTTGCAAACCGACAGCAAGGACAAGCGGCAGAAGTTTCTTTCCTGATGACATACAAATCCACCTCTTTGAAGTTCGGCTAAATGACAGATTTATGTAACCCAGTTGTCATGCCGATTTTCAGCGCCGTTAAAATGCCGGACTCGAAGACGCCCATGCCTGGGCTTTGTTCCCGAATGAGCGATTGTTCATTGAGAAACGTGAATAGATTCGACCGAGACGGGCACTTTTCGGTCTGGATTCGGTCATTCCAATTGGACAACCCTGCGAATTTTTTGGATTCACTTTAGGGGAAAGCGTACTATGACCAATTCCAACATTCGTATAGCACTCTCAGCGCTTCTGGCAGTCGGAATCCTCAGTTCCTGTGCCGGTTCGCCGAATCAGCTTCGCGAGAATGCGCAGTCTCAAATTGACAAGGGCAATCCCACTGAGGCTACAAAGTTACTTGAAAGTGCGTTGAAACAAGACATTGAAAAGGCAGGCGCAGAGAGCGAAGCGACCGCTCGCGATTATTACATGTTAGGAGAGGCCGCTCGTGCGCAAAATGATTTTGGCAAAGCGGAAGACTATTTTGAAAAATCTGTGAACGCCAGACAAAGCGTTATAAAACCAGGCGTGCTCAATGTCGCCGAAAGCTTGAACGGCCTCGGCAACTCATTGACCGACAAAGGTCAACTGGAAGATGCGGAAACCATCCTGTCCAATGCATTACGCATGCGAGAAGAAAATCTGGATCAGGATTCCATACCGGTGGCGGAGAGCAAGAACAGCCTGGGACGCCTGTATTTGCAAGCCGGAATTTTCGACCAGTCTGAGACAATGTTGAAACAAGGTCTGTCTGTTTTCGAAAAGAAATTGCAGAAAAATGACAAGCGTCTGGCTGATGCGAGAACCAATCTTGGTTCCGTTTACTTCGCGACAGGCAAATACGATCAAGCTGAGCCATTACTGAAGTGGGCGCTCGAGATCTATAAGGAAGTTGATCCCGCCAGCATAGATACTGCCAATGCGATGAACAATATGGGCGAACTCGATCGGGCCAAAGGTCGCGGAGCCGAAGCTGAAAAGTTGTATAAGGATGCAATTGCGATCTACAAATCGAAAGGCCAAGAAAGCACGCGCTACGCCACTGTTCTCAACAATCTCGCCGTGCTTTATCACAACCAGAAACGATACGCTGATGCCGAGCCGCTTTATATTAAAGCCACCGAAGTCTATGAGAGAACTTCAGGAAGAGATACGATGGAACTCGCCAATGTTCTCGGGAACTACGCCGAATTGGATCGGGTTCTCGGCCGCAAAGACGCCGCCATGAAGCTGGAACAACGGGCAAACAAAATCATCGCTCAGAAAGGTTGATAGGCACCCAAGCGTCATCGTTGTAAGGACGCGCCGTGGCGCCCCGCCGCCTAATTTTCCAAACCAATCAGTTAGTTAACTGCAGGGTTCAAAACCTGCAGACTTCAAGGTGCGTTGATAATCGGGAAACGGATCGAATCAAGAAGTTGAGCACCCTTTGCGACGGTGGGTATAAGATGAAGGCGGAACTGGATAAGCTTGGTGAGGAACAGCGCATGAGCGAGGACGATTCGACAAAGATTGATGAGCGTGTCGAACTTCGTGTTGTGGAGAACGCAGAGAAACTGCCACCTCCTTTACCCGCAAACGTTCTTCCCTTCCCAAGGGAGAACGCGGTATCGAATGCAAACCTTACTGACGATTCCTCAACAGTCGATCTTGGCGAACGTTATGAAGTTCTCGCTGCCATCGGCCGTGGTGGCACCGGTCAAGTCTTCAAAGTTCTCGATAAAGAACTGAATCAAATTTTTGCCATTAAAGTTCTCAAAAAAGAATTGTTGACTGACGCACAGACCGTCAAACGCTTCATCAACGAAGCCAACGCCGCCGCCGGCTTGTCGCACTCCGCCGTCGTTTCCGTGTACGATCACGGTGAAGCCAGAGATGGTTCCCCGTACATCATAATGAACTATATCGAAGGCGAAAGTCTCTCTTCGATTTTGAAACGCGAAGGCGCGCTTGATTCCACCCGTGTACTGGATCTCTTCCTGCAGATTTGCGAAGGACTGCAATATGCGCACGCCGAAGGTTTAGTTCACCGCGATTTGAAGCCGAGCAATATCATTGTCAACCGTTCCGAGGATGGCACGGAATCAGCTTATATAGTCGATTTCGGCATCGCGAAAGTGATTGCCACCAGGGGCGATACTATGAATACCCTCACCGCCAGTGGTGACTTTTTCGGCACGCCGATGTACATGAGTCCGGAGCAATGCCTCGGTCAAAATGTTGATTTGAGAACGGACATCTATGCATTAGGTTGCATGCTTTACGAGTGCCTGACCGGCAAACCGCCATTTGCGGGCTCCAGCACGGTAGAAACGATCGCTAAAAAAATCGGCGAAGATTTTCCTCTGCTTAGTTCAAAAGACATTCTTCCAGGTTTGAGCCTCATTGTCGCCTCTTGTACAAGTAAGAACGCTAACGACAGATATCCTTCTGTGCTTGCATTGAAACAAGATCTGATTTCCGTTGGAAGAAAACAGACGCCCGTCAATGCCTCCAACAAGGCGGGCACTGATACGGGCATGCTCGTGAAACGAGCTGTTGCTTTATTTGCAGATTGGATAATCATTTCTTCCATGTGTGGCGTCCTCAACGCCATTGCCATAGTCTTCCTTTTGCTTTTCGTTCAACCTTTCTGGGCAAAGGGTAATGAAGATTTAGGTATCGCTGTCATGGGCTTGTCGTATTTTGCTGCACCGTTAATAATCACATTTTCCTATTACATCACGATGGAACCGAAGCGAGGAGCGACATTCGGCAAACAACTTCTCGGTTTGATGATCACGGATGCTTATGGGCGAAAAATTTCGTTCAAACAATCCGTGCAAAGGCAAATGTGGAAAGTTGTAATTCTGTGGCTGCTGCCCGCGCTCGGTGTGTTCGGATTTTATGTTTCATCACAAACTGGTGTAATGATGATGGGAATTACATTCATCATGAGCATGTTGATCTGTTTGCGATTCGTCGTTTCGCACAAACAGATGCCCTGGGATGTCCTGACTGGCTGCCAGATTCGCAGACGATAACAAAAATAGAACACCAACTGCCTTTAGCATTCTGACGGAGTTGGTGTTCTAAATCTTCTATTTGTTGGATGGATTATTTGCCGTCGTCCTTCTTCAGGTCGCTCGGTGTGCCGCCCATCATGAGGACGAGCACTTCCATTTGCAAGGCTTGCAATTTGGCATTGTCGCCGCCGCCGGCTTTGAGCGCGCCCATATAAGCCTGACGTGTAATGGCACTGTCTTGAACCGCCTCACCCATCGACTTCTCGAGTTTCTCAACTTGTTCGAATACAGGCTGGTTCTTCTTCAATGAGGCTTCAGCTTCCGAAATTGGCTTACCGATATCGGGATATTTATCGTTCAAAGTTTTCATTGCCGCTGCTGCTTTGTCTGGATCTTGCAAATCCTCGACCAGTCCTTGAACTTTGGTTTGATCTTCAGGTTTCAACTTCTGGAAAGCTTCTTGTGCTTTCTGTGTGTGTCCATCGACTTCGCCCTGTGCGTCTTTGAATTTGTCTTCCAGCGATTTGCCGTCGGCACCTGGCTTTTTGAATGCATCGACAGCGTCCTTGGAAACTTTATCAAAGTTGTCGTCGGCAGCTTTAATAGAATCTTCGAACAGTTTCGTATTGTCTTTAAGCGCTTGCGGCTTGTCTTTTGCTTTGTTTACTGCATCGAGGGCTTCGACCACCTTTTTCCCAAGTGGCGATAGTTCAACTGGAGCTTCCTTCTGGGTGCCATCGGCAGCAGCAGGTTTCTCTGCTTGTGCTACTTTGGGTTCGTATTGCGCTCTGCTGAGATCTCCGTCTAGCGGTGGCGCTTTCTTGCCGAGATCGGCTACTTCAAAATTTTGTCCCATTTGCTCGGTCCTCTTTCTGTCGTTTCTACGGTTACACCAACCGTTGAACTCCAACCGACCTCAATTTAGCGCCTCAATATCCAAAGGTCATTGGGGAAAATACGAAGGCTCCGGGATATTGGACAAAACCCCGAATGCTCGAACTGGTTTCATTTTTCAGCTTCGGCGCCGAGGCGCTCTTATGGGCGGCCGACCTTTACGGTTTCTCCAATTTTGTCGCCAATATCAATCCTTATATGAGCGGAACCGGACCGATTTACCTGTATAGTGCCGCGCACAAATGCGCCTTTCTTCTGCTAGGATCTTTCTCTTCGTCCGAGGGTTCTTTCATGCCGAAGCTGATCAGACCAAACCCCGTTCTTACATCGCTGCTTATCGGTTCACTCATCTCACTGGTAGGATGCGCTTCAGCACTCGCTCTCGGCGGCAGCGAGAACAATTCGAAAGAACGTGCGCTGCCTGCTAATCTGATTAGAATTCCAATGACTCGGCAGGCAACTGATTACACCTGTGGTGTAGCAGCACTACAGTCGGTGCTCGGTTATTTCGGCGATGAGTTTCGCGAAGGTGCTCTGTCCAAGCGGCTCAAGTGCGATCCGCAGGAGGGGACGGACTATCAACAGATGGTCAGTTTTGCAAAATCGAAAGGTTATAAGGTTGATGTTCGAAAGAACATGAAGATTGCTGATTTGAAAAAGCTGATCGATCAGAAAAAACCAACCATCTGTTTGATTCAGGCCTGGCCAGAACGAAAAGTCAACTACGAGACGGATTGGCAGGATGGGCACTACGTTGTAGCGATTGGCTACGATTCTGAAAGTATTTATTTTATGGATCCTTCTACATTAGGAAATTACACTTTCATTCCGACGCAAGAATTTTTAAAACGCTGGCACGACACAGATTCGAAAGTCAAACTCTTCAACTTCGGCATGGTGATTGAGAAACCGAAGACGAACTACGATCAAAACGTCGCGAAAAAGATGGAATGAAATCGTTCATCAGCAACGGAAACACGCATCAAGGAATTTCTTCACCTGAAAATTCCTGCACGACCATGAGCCCGCCATCCGCACGGTAAGCGATTCCCACACCAAATGATTTGTTGGCCGGGTTCATAATGTTGACTTTATGATCTTCGGAACTGATCAAATTGTTCTCCCCCTCTTTCACCATTTGTGTGGCATTCGGCTGCGGAAACGGATAAGCGCAATTCTCGGCGATGAAGGCGCGGGGCGTGATTCCAGCCATGCGTGCCCGTTCCAGCGGAGCGCGACCTTCGGGATCGACGTGCCCCGTGAATCCTCGTTTACTCATATCATCTGCGTATGCTCTTGCCATTCTTGCCAGTCGTGTGCTTGCCTTCAGTGGTGTAGTCAAGCCGTTCTTCGCACGGTCTTCTTCGATCAATTTGCAGAAAATATTTTCCAGATCTTGAACAGGAATTCTCGACGAAATATTCGATCCAGTTTTGCTGCCGTAGGAAAAATTTGTAGACGGTACACCACGTCTTGAATATGCTTCACCGATTCCCTGATTGATTTGAATCAAAGGTGTTTTTCTTACATCGTAACTTCTGCCGTTTCCACGCAGGTAATCGATCTGAATAATTTGACCGTGCAATTTTGAAATGACGTAATTTAAATAAGTCGGATTTGCAGTGCCAAGCGAGTTGATTTTGACAACGATATCGCCTTTGCGCAATCCGCTGCGATCCGCTCGGCTACCGGGTTGCACGTAACTCAGATATGTTCCCTGCAAAGTCATTGCATGGATTTTCGTGGACACAGGAATTCCATACGCACCAAGTTCCACCATCGGTTTCTGCAAACGCAGATCAAGGGATGGTGCCGTTTGAGCATTTACCGATGACAAACAAATGCTGCACAGAAAAGACAACGCGCAGCAGACTAGAAAAATTTTTTGTTTGACGTAGAACCGTCGCTCTTCATTCATGATCGAAAAAAATACTGTAGCAAGAATATACCCGCCCTTGAGAACGTGTAGTATGGTTTTATGAGCGTGCAAGCAAAAGGCAAAGGCGGAATCAAGGTTAGAACATTGTTTCTAGCTTCGCTTCTCCTGTTTCTTTCATCAATTGTCTGGACCTTTGTGAGCGCAGAAGCACCGCCTGTAGAGTTAACTGTCTTTTCAGCCTTTGCTCTGGCGCTTCTCTCAACCACATGGTTCCTGCCACTGACGATGGGCAAGCTTGCCAGTGCGCTTTCGCAGAGAAATCAAAATCAAATGGCTGAGCGTGTCGCTCGCGTCGGCGTCCGCATGGGCAAACCAATTGATGGTGTCTATTCGAGATGGACGAACGGCCCGCGACACGTCACTCCGTCCATGTATTGCGAAGGAATTCTGCGTCTGGTTCTTTTCAAGCAAGGTAAATATGCCGAAATGGAAAAGATGGACCGCGAAACGCTCGATACGCTTAAGAAAGAAGGCGGAACATCAGAAGGCATCGGTCATGTGTCGGCGAAACTGGCGGCTTCGGTTCAGAAAACTGGAAACGTGCAAGGCGCGCTGAATCTTGCCAATCAAGCGCTTTCGGAACTCTCATTGGCGGGTCGAAATCCCGAGCTCAAAGAAGGCAACCGAGAACGATTGCTCAGCTCAGAGTTGACGCACGCCTTATTCGTGCGCGCTTCCATTCTGGAATCGATTCTGAGATATGACGATGCTATGGTGGATCGATTGAGAGCAGTCGAGATCTCGGAGCGTGTTTTCGGAACGGACACCTGGATCATCTCGCCGCATCTGGTCATGCTGGCTGAGTTGTACATAAAACTGGGCAGATATGCAGAAGCTGAACCGTTGCTGCATCGAGCGCTCGACTTGCGTCTCCGCCAGTTGGCAAAAGACAACAAGCTCGTAGCTGCCGGACAGCTGGCACTTTCCGATCTTTATCGAGAATGGGGCGATCTTTCGCGGGCGGAATCCTACATCGAGCCGGCACTGGAGCAGGCTGAGAAGTTGTATAAGTCTGATCCGGGACCGGGAATTTCAGAGTTTCGCAAAGCAATGGCTTTTTTGAAATTGAAGCAAGGGAAGCTGGAAGAAGCGATGCAGTATTTTGAAAGTTCCCTGAAATCTTTGCGCTCGTTCTTTCCTGAAACTCATCCGATATTTTTGGAATTGAATGAACGTTATGGAGAGTTGCTGCGTAAATTGAATCGCAACGAAGAAGCTGAAAAGTGCGAAGGAAATGTTGCGGCTTTGAAAGCGTATTTTGAAACGATTTCGAACAGTGGCTAATGGCACCACATTCGGTGCTCGGTTCGGATGTCGAAATCAGCGTTCCACACTCTCGATCACAGCGAAGTCTTGTGCCACATGGCGAAATCGATCAATTGAAAACCGTGGCGCTCGTAAAAACCTTTAAGCCACGGGAACGATTTGTCGTAGGTCAGACCAAAATATCTGATGCCTTTGTTCTTCGCGAATGAAATTATTTCATCGACAATGCGCGCGCCAATCCCATGTTTACGCGCTTCCGGCTTAACTACAAGATCAACCAGCTCACCATGACGGGAATTGCCGACCAGGAATCCTATGCCCAACAATTCGTTCGAACCCTTGTCTCGCGCAGTCACGACACAAAGCGATTCCCGAATGCAGTCGTCCCAGACCGTTTGTCCGGCTTGCTCGCCTCGCAACGCTACGATTTCGTTTGCAGTCACATCGCTATTGATGCTTATGACAATGGAAACGTCTTGCATATAGAAGTTTGATGCCACCAGATGTAGTGCCTACTGAGGAGCGTTGTACGCTCTTCCTGCGGTGACCGAGGGCGGATCGACGCAAGGATTCGATTGCATGCCGTTGCGCCCGATTGGCATAACCATAGCGTCCGGCGCATCAACTGCCCGAGTTGGGTTGGATACCTCGATCGGGTAGCCACTGATTGTGGTGCTCATCTCGCGGGTCACCGGTGGACCGGCGGGAACCATCGTGTATGATACCGATGGCGGATAAGGCAGGGCTGCTTGTTGTGGTATTGCAGATGGTGCCGGAGCTTGTCCGGATTGGACGAATGGATTATAGGCTTGCGGTTGTGGTGGCGCCGCTGGTGCCTGTGCTTGTGCTGCCGGCGCTGGCTGACTGGCTACCGGTGGCGTCGCGGTGGCTTGTTCGGCCGGCTGAGTAGATGCATCGGCGACCATCTGCCCTTCCTGCGCGGCCATTACCTGACCCGGTCCGCCGTTCTGCGCTTTCTGGCTTGACGAGAAGGCATTCATAGATATCACGGTCAGACCGATACCGATTGCGATGCCGCCCGCTAACAGGAGCGCGCCTGTGCTTTGTCGTGAATTCATAATCTCTCGATGCGCGTGAGGGGTGGTGACTGCAAGGTTCACGTGCAACTTTGATTTTATGAAAACGCGTTAACAAAGTCTCGCTTTCAGTGGGAATCTTACGAAGTCGATTTAATGGTTTCGCTCAGAACATCTTCCATCTGAACCCACCATAAGCTTGAAACAGCATGATGAACGACCAGATGTACACGATGATGTTGAATCCCACCAGGGACTTGACGAGGCGAGGACCCCAGCGCGAATCAATTAAATATAAACCGGCGATCAGCAACGACAGTGAAGGCACTTCTGAGGTGAACAGATATCGACCAACGGGACCGCCGATGTTTCCAGAGCTGGACCAGACGATGGCGGCCAGGTTCGCTACCAGGCAAACAATCATGCTGAACCAAATGGATGCCTGTATAAAAACGGTTCGATCAGCTGCCAGTTTTTGACGAAATTCTTTTGGCTGCTCCGACTTCAAAAATCTGCTGAGCGAAACGATGAATCCCAGGGCTGAGGCAGCCAGATAGCCGGTGTACACATGATACAAAGGCTTCCACAGCGGTCTGGTCAGATAACCGAAGTGTCCCCAGAAGCAGTAGAACATATAACGCCACCACTTGTAGTCAAACGCAATTGAGAGCGGGCTGCGATAGTATTCGAGCGGTTTATTGTAAATCGTCGCCCATTGTCTCCGCATAGTCGCCATGCCGAGCATGTCGCCATCAAACAACTGATAGTTCCTCACAAACCACCAACCTGACAGCAAAGCCGGAATTCCAGCCATCGCGCACAAGGCAATGGCAATTTGCTTGAAAGTGCTTTTGTGAATCCATACCGAAAGCAATACTGCGGCCGCCACCGCGGGTAATACCGCATAACCTGTGTACTTGGAGAGCAACAACCAGGCGATCAAAATTCCACTGGCAACGGAAAGTGGCGCCGACAGCCCGGTTCTAATCATCTGCGTCGCGATCAAAAGAAGAACCGTGGCTAATGTCGACGAGGTCACGTCATTGTTCGAATAACAAAATGTCAGAACCAGTTGCGGATGAAAAACGACCAGAAGCGGCAAGGCAAGAGCGCAAAGTCTAGAGTTCGGAAACAGTTGTTTACCCAATCGCCAGGCGGCAAACGTGAGAATCGGTGCCATCAACAAACTGCCGAAACGTGGCGCGACCGAAGGATCAAACACTCCGGAGAGCAACCAGCCCGTCAATATATGCGGCAGATAACCAAACTGCGGCAACGGACCGTAGACACCTTCTTTGCCTGCAGCGATGATCTCTTGCGGTCCGGGCAGGCCGAAATGATCCATCATGAATTTGAACACCCAGTAATGTGTGTTCTCATCAGGCGCCTCAAACATCGGCACCATAAAAATCCAGGGCAGGCGCGTCAGGATGGTGGCGGCCAGGAGGTAGTAAAATTCATTGCGCTCTTGCATGGGGTAATAAAGACTAAAATGGACTTAGGCCGTCGGTCAAGTGGGTTAAAGTCATGAGCCGTCTCAGTGAACTGAGAAACGAATATGAAAGTGTGACACTCGAGCTTTCCTTGATCGAGGAGCTTCTTGCCGTGCCGCCCGCGGCGGGACTGCTTGAAGATTGTTTGAACCACTGGGTGATAACTCTGGCTCGGGAATTGGGTTTCGACTTCGCTCAGGTGTGGGAGTACGATCGGCAAGATAAAGTTTTAATTTGTTTGCGCCATGCCGCATATTGCGAAAAGGCGGCAAAGGATCTGCGCAATTATAGTCTTCGCTGCCGCTTTAAATCAGGCGTCGGATTTCCCGGGCGCGCGCTGAAAGCCGGAAGGTTGCTTGTTTCAACCGACCAGCTCGGCACAAGCCGCGTACCTCGCTCCAAATACATTCGAGACAGCGGGATGAAAACGGCTTGCCATTTGCCTGTGCGAGTATCCAATGAGATCGCCTATGTGTTCGAATTCTTCGCGCTGGAACAGTTTGACATCAAGGCACTCGGCAAGAATCTGCTCAGGCGTATGGGCGAAGTAATGAAAAGTTTGCTGCGCTCGAATCAAGGCGGGCTCGATGCAAGCATGCACGAAAACAATGAGTTCCAGATTCTGCTGGACGCGGTTCCCGCTATGGTCTGGTACAAGGATGTGCACAATAAAATTCTGGCAATCAACAGATATGCTGCCGACGTCACGGGCTTGCCGCCGGAGCGCATTGTCGGGCGCGGTACGGAGGAAGTCTATCCGACAGACGCAGCCAAGTATTATCAAGACGATCTGGAAGTAATTCGCTCAGGCAAGCCGAAACGCCGCATCATAGAAGAGGTTCGAGGGAAGAACAACGAGCACCTCTGGGTCTCGACAGACAAGGTTCCATACGTGAAGAACGGCCGAGTCGAAGGCATCATCGTCTTTGCGACGGACGTAAGCGAATTGAAATATGCCGAAGAAGAATTGCTGAAAATAAAAAATG
>JADMIO010888958.1_pt1 | contig 11635 bp, 9 predicted proteins | sample 8958161 | NCBI WGS metagenome assembly JADMIO01 (sample SAMN16585339, study PRJNA669376) | soil metagenome | isolation source: Crop rotation soil | place: USA: Cullars Rotation, Alabama | collected 2011
TGCGCCTGCCGTTGTAAATAAATTTACCCTTCTAAAATTTCGGTAATGTGCTCTTCAAACCTGTAAAATCCTTTTCTGCCGGCGATCCATTCGGCCGCATGAACGGCTCCTAAAGCGAATCCCCTGCGGGACTTTGCCCGGTGTGTCAGTTCAATGCCATCTTCTTCGGAATCGAATCCGACCGTATGCGTCCCGGTGATCGCACCGGCACGAATCGAACTGATAAGAATGGATTCCGGAGACGGGGCCTCCCCCTGCTTCAGTTCGGAAACAATTTTTGTCTTTGAAGTAAATCCGGAAAGTACCGCTTCGGAAATCCTGAGAGCCGTACCGCTCGGAAAATCCTTTTTGGTACGGTGATGCGCTTCGGTAATATAGACATCGTAATCGGCAACGCTCAGAAGCCGGGAAGCCGCCGCAACGATCTTCAGGAATAAATTAACACCGATCGAATAATTAGAACCGATAACGCAGCCGATGCCTGCCTCATCGATCATTTTGCGAACCTTGGAGAGTTCGCTATCCCATCCTGTCGTCCCGATCACCAGCGGCACTTTTGCCTTGGTACAAACCCGTACGTTTGTTACAACGGTATCAGGCTGGGTAAAATCGATCACGGCATCCGGAGCATGGTGTTTCAATGCTTCCGGTGAGAGCAATTTATCGATATCGAAGATAGCAACGATTTCATGCCCGCGCGCCTTGGCAACGGTCTCGACTTCATGCCCCATTTTGCCGTATCCGGCCAACGCTAATTTCATAGAGTGCAAAAATACGACGGGGAAAAATTGAAAATTGAGAATTGAGAATTGAAAACAGAAAAGATCTTATTTTCCAATTTTCAATTCTCAATTTTCAATTTCTAATGGCTTAGCGCCCAGACTACGATGTTCGTTCCGAATTTCAGCGCTTCTTCCCGTTTTTCCGGAGGGTCGTTATGAACTTCGGGATCATCCCAGCCATCGGAAGGATTGGATTCGAATGTATAGTATACACAAAGGCGCTTGTTAATAAATAAGCCGAAACCTTGCGCCGGTTTTCCGTCATGCTCGTGCGTTTTGGGGACACCGTTGGGGAATTCGAAATGCGAATGATAGATACCGTGAGTATAGGGAAGCTCCTGGAATTCCTGATCGGGAAATACTTTTTTCATTTCCCGGCGGATGGGCTTATCGAGTCCGTAATCGTCATCAATATAAAGGAATCCTCCGGCTTCAAGGTAGGCGTGTAATCGCTTTGCCTCGGCTTCGGAAAAATCGACATTGCCATGACCGGTCAGAAATAAAAAGGGATAATTAAAGATCTCATCGCTGGCGATATCAACCCAGGTATATTCGGGATTAACCTCGATATTGGTATTATTCCTGACAAACTTCAACAGGTTGGGTTCTTCCGTCGGATCGTTATACCAGTCTCCGCCTCCGGCGTATTTTAAGCGCGCTATCCTGAATTGTGATGCCGAGCGATTAACGGTGCGTGGGGTTTGTCCGTAAAGACCTGAAACGGCGAGGATCAGGAGTAGTACTGTTCGTAGAAGTATTCTCATCTATCATAGAGAATACGGATACGATGGCATTTGTTCCAAATTCGTTCTCAGGAGCTTATTTCCACCACTCTTCCATTTCTCTTGCCCGCGCATCGCGGGATTCTTTTGAATCCGGTGTATTCGTAAGATATGCCTTAAAATAATTTTTCCAGCCCCGGGAAAAGTATTTTTCCTGCGGATAAAACTCCCCTGCCCCATTATCCAGATCGCCGGAATCCGGTATCCGTTCATCTCCCCAGTTACAGACATGCTTAATGGATTTGTCGTAGCTTTCCCAGGTGCCCTGGTACATATTATTGCAAAAGCCATCGGCATCTCCCATGAGGTCATCATAATAGAATGAGTCTTTTGAACGAAGATAATAGAAATCAGTGGTAAGTGATCCGGAAAAAACACCGCAATGCTTCTCTTTGCATTCTTCAGAGAACTCATAATGTGCGGTGATCCTGCCTTGCATTGTATCAGGAGAGCTGTATTCGCCGTCAGGATAAGATACAGCCGTATCTATGCGTATATAACCCGCAAATGAAGTAATATTCTTCTTCACCCTGCTTTTTCCTTGAACATGATAGAGAAAGGGGTTTTCCCTATCTCTTAAAACCGAGTGAATGTGAATGTATATCCGCTCATACTCTTTACCGATATACCCCAGCGGCCTTTCTTCATGGCTTCGCCAAAGTTCGGAAACATCCGTATTCCTGAGTATCTTCATGACCGTCGTATCGCCTGAAGCATAGATGGAAACCGCCTGCAAGGCCATGATTGTAAAGAATATAAGAGTAATTTTTATTAAATTCTTCATTGTCCGTAATTGAAAAGAATGTTCCCGCACCTCAAACGGTTTTTTTTTGTTCTCCGGTTACAAAAATAGTTGTTATTCGGCCACATGGCAAAAAATAAAAATACTACAGGGCTCACCGGGGTAAAAACATCTCTTGCAGCTTCAAAACCAACGAAGAATGGTTCTGCGTTGCCCTTTTCAAAAGAAGAGATCATTGCCGATTACCGGATCGCTAACCAATCCAGGCTTGCAAGTTTGCTCGGCAGGCGCGAAGTACTCACCGGAAAGGCAAAGTTCGGGATCTTTGGCGATGGCAAGGAAGTAGCCCAGCTTGCCATGGCAAAAGCATTCCAGTATGGCGATTGGCGCGCCGGTTACTACCGGGACCAGACGTTCATGTTCGCCACCGGCACGAGCGATCTCCAGAAATTTTTTGCGCAGCTTTATGCCCATGCCGATCCGAATGCCGATCCCGCCTCGGCAGGCAGGATGATGAATGCCCATTTTTCGACGCGCAGCCTTCATGCCGATGGCTCCTGGCGCGACCAGATGAAATTAAAGAACTCTTCACCTGATTTTTCTCCGACAGCCGGCCACATGCCGCGACTGGTCGGGCTCGGTTATGCCTCCAAACTGTACCGCGAGAATCCTGCACTCCACGAGATGGCACAATTCTCCGACCACGGCAATGAAGTTGCTTTCGGGACGATCGGGAATGCCAGTTCATCCGAAGGGCTTTTTTTTGAAGCGATCAACGCCGCCGGTGTTTTAAAGATACCGATGGTCATCAGCATCTGGGATGATGAGTACGGAATTTCCGTACCCGCAGAGTACCAGACAACCAAAAAATCCATTTCGAAGGCGCTGGCCGGTTTTGAAATGGAAGCCGAAGGAAACGGTTATCGTTTCTATGTCGTCAAAGGCTGGGATTACCATGCACTTTGCGATGCCTATTTAGAAGGCGTTCCGAAAGTTCGTGAGACCCACACCCCGGCGTTGTTCCATATTACCGAGATGACGCAGCCCCAGGGCCACTCCACTTCAGGTTCGCATGAACGCTACAAATCCAAGGAGCGCCTCGCCTGGGAAGCGGAATACGATTGCAATCGTAAGATGCGCGAATGGATGATCGCCAATCATGTCATAACCGAATCCGCTCTCGACGCTATTGAGAAAGAAGACAAGGAAGTCGTTGATGAGGCAAAAAGCCGTGCCTTTGAAGCCTTTCTGAATCCGATCAAACAGGATATTGCTTATGTCGGCCCGCTCCTGAAAGATCTTTCTGCAGAGTGCTCGTTAGGCAGCGAGGTTTCTGTTATTCAGCAGGAACTGGAATCTGCAGCCGAGCCGATGAACCGGGATGTCGTTGCAACGGTGCGGAAGGCCATCAGGCTTGCCAACATCGAACAAGCTCCTGCAAAAGAAAAATTGAGAGACTGGCTCATGAAGCGGCTTGAGAAAGCTGAGGATGAGTATAGCTCCTGCCTCTATAGCGGCTCTGCTGATTCTGCTCTCAAGGTGCCTGAAGTAAAACCTGTCTTCTCTGAGAAATCACAGGATATGAACGGTTCACAGGTGATGGTTAATTGCTTTGATGCTGCTTTTACCCGTGATCCAAGGATCTTTGCTATCGGCGAGGATATCGGGAAAATCGGTGACGTGAATAAAGGCATGGATGGCCTTCAGGAAAAATTCGGGGAGATCAGGATCACCGATACCGGCATCCGCGAAGCAACGATTCTGGGACAAGCTATCGGTGCGGCAATGAGAGGCTTGAAGCCTATCGTTGAGATTCAGTATCTCGATTACCTGCTCTACGCATTGCAGACAATGTCCGACGATCTTGCCACTCTGCGGTGGCGCACGAAAGGCGGGCAGAAGGCACCCGTTATTATGCGTACACGCGGTCACCGCCTTGAAGGTGTCTGGCATAGCGGTTCACCTATGGGTATGATCATTAATGCCATACGCGGAATGTACGTTCTGGTGCCTCGCAATATGGTGCAGGCAGCCGGATTTTATAATACAATGCTGAAGTCGGATGATACGGCATTGATCGTTGAAGTGTTGAACGGCTACCGGCTGAAGGAAAAGCTACCTGATAATATCGGAGAATTCACCCTTCCCCTCGGTGTGCCCGAAATCCTTAATGAAGGTACTGATGTAACACTAGTCACTTACGGTGCATGCTGCCGCATTGCCACAGATGCAATGAAAGAACTTGAGCGTTTCGGGATTTCCGTCGAACTGATCGATGTCCAGTCATTACTGCCATTTGATATCAACGGCATTATCGGCAGATCGCTTTCAAAAACAAACCGCATTGTCTTCCTTGATGAAGATGTACCGGGCGGCGCAACGGCATTCATGATGCAGGAGGTCATGGAAAAACAGGGTGGCTACAAACATCTCGATTCGGCACCGGTAACGATCACCTCCAAAGCTCACCGGCCGGCCTACGGTTCGGACGGGGATTATTTCTCCAAGCCTAATTCTGACGATGTTTTCCGTGTGATCTACGAAATGATGAGCGAAGCCGATCCGGGAAAATATCCGATGTTCTGGTAATCACGGGCCTTCGGCCCGGTGCATGGCTCCTCCGCGATCGGTCCATTGCCCACCGCTGATCGGCTGGTGCAATTCTTCAGGTACGGGAAGGCGCAGATGAACATATATTTCGATAAGATGCGAGCGGAATAACTGGTCGAATATGAGTTTCTGGGCGCTGGCATTATCATCACCATACCACCACATCCAGTCGCTGCCTTCTGCTTTCAGAAGCGAGGTATGAGCATCATCGTAGTGTTCTTTGGACTCTTCGTTATTGACGGAAAATGCGTGGAGGACTTCGGAAGCTGCGGCAAGCATATCCCAGGCACGGTTTTTTTCAGAGTTGCCGATCCATATCCTGAAATTCCCGCTTACCCATGACCCTGGTACAACGTGAGATATGGATCTGATATTTTTACTTCCGATACCTGCCATGGCTTCGGAAAATGTAACCGTTTCGATCTCCGAAGCTAAAGTAAGGGCTGAATAAAACTCATGCAGAAAATATTTTCCGTTCTCATGATAGTTCTCCCAGCAATTCTCGCCATCGAGAATAACGGAAATGCAGGCCTGTTTTAGGGTTTCCTCTCCGAAATTTTCGAGAATGGAATTCCTGATCGAAAGGCAATGGTTTACAAAATCGGCTGCAGCATCCCTTGCATCCCATGACTGGTAATCGAATCCGATCTTATCGCTTAATCCATGATCGCGGAAAAAGATAATGATCTCCTTTCCATGGCCGGTGAATTTCCTCGGGAAGAATTTCTCTAAAGTGCCATATCCCTTTTCCGGACTTTCCGAACCGGTAATGGAATTCATGAGCACGGTCTCATCGCTCGCCGTCCACATGATACTTTCTTCCATGAGAACATGCAGCGCATTATCGGAAATACTGCCCTCGCCAGGCCACATTCCCCGCACCTGGGCGCCAAAACGCTCTTCATAAATTTCCATCGCACGCCTTACATGTTCGTACGCATCATTGATCCTTGAAAAACGTAAGGCCGGGAGTGCTACATCCGGCATCGATACTTTTGCATCGTCAGTATCACAGATCAGCGGAAGTATGGGATGGTAATACGGGGTCACCGATACCTCGATCTGACCTTTCTCCAGAAGTTCAAGATGAGCGGGAATGATCCTGTCAATGATCTTTTCCTGCTCCTGGAGAAATGAGAATTTTTCTTCTTCGGAGAAGTCCCTGTCTTTTTTGATCAATGAAAGATACGGTTCTTCATTGCGGATAAATTCACCGGTCCATGCGAGGCCATAAAGAACAATGAGGTCACGTAACTGGCCATCAGTGAAATCCTCACCGCGGCTTTTCTTTTCAAAAAGCTCGGTAAATCGTTCGGAGCGTGAGATCATCCGGTGAACATTTGCATGAAAGCATTCCGTGAGGATATATTGGCGCTCTTTCGGGGTAAGGGCGGAAGTATGCTTTCGGGAAATATGAAGCAGGTCGTCCTCCATCCCGTCCTGATAACCTTCAAGTTGCTTGATAAGTATCGGCACGAGGTTGATCGTTGCCTTCATGCCCGGATGCCGCTCCAGATGCTGTGTCATCTCAAGGTAATCCTTGGTCGCATGCATTCTCACCCATGGAAGAACCATGCGCGGCCCGGACCGGTAATCCGGCTGATGCTGATGCCACAAAAGTGCAAGTTTAATTGGAATCACGATGAAATAACGAAAATGACACCAGTCTCATTAGCTCTTAATAAAGGAGATCACGGCCCACAGGGAGACACTTCCAATGACAATCCAAAGCAATATGCCTTCGATCAACGGCTTTACTCCTACTGATCGGAGGGTCTTTCTTGAAAGTCCTGCTCCGATCAGAAAAAGTGTCACAATAAGCCCGGTCTTCGCAATGCTTACAAGAATATCAAAGATGCCGGATTCAAGGGGGACATAGGTTCTTACGATCGATGCCACAACGAAGAGAAAAATGAAGTACGGGATAGATACTTTCCTCTTTTCGCTTTTGAAGAGAAAAGCGGTACCCAGTGCAACGGGCACAATCCATAATGCGCGGGCAAGTTTTACGGTAGTAGCGATCTTCAGCGCAGCATCGCCGTATTTAGCCGCGGCACCTACAACGGAACTGGTATCGTGAATGGCAACCGCCGCCCAAATGCCGAATTGCATCTGGGTCAGTTTTAAGTATTCCCCGATCAGGGGAAATATAAAGAGTGCGATAGAATTCAGGATGAATACTGTTCCGAGAGCGACGGACATTTGATTTTCATCCGCACCCAGCACCGGACCGACAGCAGCAATGGCGCTTCCTCCGCAGATGGCCGTCCCGCTGGAGATGAGATGAGATGTTTTCTTTTCTATCTTCAGCCACCTGCCTATGAAGTACCCTAATGTCAGCGTCCCGAAGATCGTAGCAATGGTAAAAAGAATACCGGACTGGCCCGCTTCCAGCACGTTCCCAAAATTCATACCGAACCCGAGTCCTACAACCGAAACCTGAAGTAATATCTTTGTGGCCTTACTATTATATTTCTGATACGGATGTCCAATAGTCAAAGCGATCAGGAGTCCGAGCGCAAGAGCGACAGGAGGCGAGGCATAGGGGCTTAAACAGAAGAGAATTGCGGCGAAGAAAACAATCTTTTGTAAAACCGTAGAGTTGGTATCTGGCATTGAGCGGTGTATTATTACCGCAAAAATACGGGTTTGAAACCGGTGATGCTCAATTACTCATTGTAAAGTCCCAGGTAATCGTGTAAGTCACGGGTATGGTTACCTGAGAAAAGAGAGTCATGATATCGGTACCATTAAATGTTCCCTTGAGGTGACTTGGCTCGGATTTATCTGTCATGCCCGTCAATGATCCTTTCGCTCCGTTCGTATACGGGGTAAAATAATTATTGAATGGTACTTCGCTCACCTTCGTGCTATTGCTGGTATATGTTGGCAATTTACAGTTAGTGGCCAGTGAGTGAATCTCTGTGGTCGGGGTTCCGGAAGAAAGAGCCGTAACGGAAATTCCATACGAACCATCGCTCTGAATCGAAAACTGGACACCTCCAGGCTGAAAACCGCTTGCAGTGTCGGCATAAACCCTGATCGTCGTATCAAAATCCGTTGCCCTGGTGTCTTCACAATCGTATTCAGTCGTATGCACTTCAGACCAATATGCCGATCCCCCGTACACAGGATCTTTCCATGTCGTATTGCTTACTCCTGGTGATTGGGATAAAGATACAACCGGGAGATGAAAAGACAGATCTATCGCGGCATTTTCATATTTGGTATCAATGGTCGAACCATCGATGAGCGTACCGGAGTCGGAAAGATGGATCTTAAGTGAAATGGAACCGGTAATAAATTGATACTTCGTTGCAGGATGGTCACCGTCGTCCGATAGAGATCCCTCGCATGATGTCAGGAGACATGGCACCAGAAAAAGTAATAACAGCGGACAGGCACCCTTAAATAAGAACCATTCCCGGTATCTCGATAAAAATGAGAATGTCTTCAGGGATTCAATAACATCATTGAACCGATGGTGGATCGATAAGCACATTCTTTCACTTCAAAAAAAGCTTCTTGCAGATTGACTGATGAGATTCGCGGGCTGCTTAACTCTCCCGCGAATACTAAAATACTCAATCCAAACTACTCAAATGCTACTCACCTACTACTTATTAAAATCATAAGGGGTTTTTGAAGATACGCCAAAATCGGATTACACAATACTTGTTCACGCCATTAAAATTGTCGTTTTCCATATCTCCATTTCTTCAGGAGAGTGAAGATGAACAATATTTTTTACCTTCCGCAATTCTTCAATTTCTTCGAGCAACTTCGGACGAATGTTCTGATCCACATGCCAAAGAATTTCAAACATCTCTCGTGTTTTCCCGCGATAATCACATCCCGGCGGACCATCGGTTATCTGCCCTTTCTCTGCAGCGATCTGCCGTTCGGCAGCCCACCAGAAATGCATCCATAATGGAAAATCAGCAAAAATGATCGTATCGGCAAGATCGAACCGATGGATAATGCTCTCCCACGGGCCGAAACCATCGATGATCCATTTGTCCCCTTCTGCAAATCGGTCGCAAATTTTCCCGACCTCAAGTGGCTCGACCCTTTCCCATCCCGGAGCAAACTGCACATGATCGACTTCGAGCAATGGCAGGTCTTTTGCAGCAGCGACCACTTTTGCCAGAGTGGACTTCCCCCCTCCGCCGTTACCGATGATCGCTATTCGTGAAAATAATTTTTCCATTGCATTATAATCATTTCCATAAAAAAGGCAGGAAATTCCTGCCTTTCTCAATCATAGAATTCTGTACGTTATATTCACTCTTCTTCCAGCACCCCTGCCTTAGCATGGGTTGCAATAATCTTATCGGCGAATTCCTTCGGAGCATCTTCATAATGATCGAAGCGTTGCCGATGGGACCCCTTACCTTGGGTAAGCGAACGCAAACGGGATGAATAGTGATGGAGTTCTGCAAGAGGTACGAGCGCCTTGATGACTTCGAACGAGCCTTTCGAATCCATCCCCTGTACTTTGCCACGGCGTGAAGAAATATCTCCAAGCACATCTCCCATATATTCACCGGGTACGGTTACTTCAACAGCATAGATAGGTTCAAGCAGTACCGGTTTAGCAGAAAGGAATCCTTCTTTGAAAGCCATCTTCCCCGCTGTCTTGAATGCATTTTCATTCGAGTCCACCGGGTGTTCCTTCCCGTCATACAGAGTTACCTGTACATCAACGACCGGGTATCCGGCAAGAGGACCTCGCCCAAGAAATTCATGTATTCCTTTATCAACGGCGGGAATATGCTTGTTCGAAACCACGCCGCCAACGATGGCATCGACGAACTGATATCCTTCACCACGTTTTTTTGGCGCAATCTTGATCGCCACTTCTCCGAACTGGCCGGCGCCCCCGGATTGCTTTTTATGGCGATACCTGGTATCGGCGTTACCCCTGATCGTTTCGCGGAAAGGAATGCGCGGTTCGACCACTTCAACATCTACCTTATAGCGTTCTCTCAGCCGCTTCACGATAATATCCAATTGAAGTTCACCTTGTCCCTGGATCAGTATTTGATTCAGTTCGGGATCGTGAATAACAATAAAAGTCGGATCCTCCTCATGCAAGGCGTGTAATCCGATCGCAATTTTTTCTTCGTCTCCTTTATTCTTTGCACGGACGGCACTGGCAATTACTGGCTCGGGAAATTCGATCGGTTTTAGAACAACAGGGAAAGATTTAGAGCTGAGCGTATTATTCGTATGGGTATCCTTCAACTTGACTGCCGCAGCAATATCTCCTGTTCCTGCTGAAGGCATTTCCTTACGTGTTTTGCCGCACATGGAAAAGATCTGCGCCATTCGTTCCGCCCTGCCGTTCGATTCATTGACAAGATCAAGCCCGGGCTTCAGTTCACCATGATACACACGGAAAAAGGAAAGATCTCCCAGATGCGCTTCGCTTACGGTTTTGAATACAAAAAGGGTTGTTGCATCCTTGGGAGCCCTGCTGAGGCTTACTTCCTGCTTATTCTCCGGATTGATGCCCTGAACATCGGCAACATGATCATCGGGCGCCGGAGCATTCGTAACAATAAATTCCAGGATTCGCCTTACGCCGATATTCTGCTCGGCCGAAGCACAAAGAATAGGAAATAATTTCCTGTGTGCAAGGGATTCATGAATGCCACCGGAAAAATGGGATTCTTCAAGCTGCCCGTCATTGGCAAAAAATTCTTCCATAAGATTATCATCGCTTTCGGCAACGATCTCCACCAGTTCCTTATGTAGTTTCTCCGCCTTTTCGGCAACGTCGGCAGGAATATCTTCTTCCGTATAGGTACCGGAACCATCGGTTTTGAAATTCAGCATTTTCATCTTCATCACATCGATGACCCTGTTGAACCCGGCACCGGGATTATACGGGAATTGAACTACTGCCGCTTCATGCCCGAAGTGTGATTTCAGTTCATCGACAAGCGTGTCATAATTTGCTCCCGGAGCATCGAGTTTATTGACAATAAAGATAACGGAATTCTGATCGAAAGTCGAATAGTCCCAGACCTGATCGGTGCCGATCTCGACACCGGCCGGGGCATTGATCATGACGAGCGCCGTATCAGCCACATGAAGAGCCGCACGTACTTCGCCGGTAAAATCTGCGTATCCCGGAGTGTCAAGAAAATTTAGCTTGGTGTTTTGGTAACTGAAACCGAGGAGTGAAGTATTAATGGAGTGTTTTCGGGAGATTTCATCGGGGTGGTAGTCGCTGAGCGTGTTGCCCTCCAGTATTGTGCCGCGGCGGTTGATCGCCCCCGCGGCGAATGCGATGCCTTCAACCAGTGTCGTTTTTCCGCAGCCGGCATGACCGGCCAGCGCAAGATTCTTGATCGGTAAGCTCATAGTTTTTTAGGTATGAATTATTCAACAATCACTTGTTAAGAGTCAAATTTACGGAAGAAAGTTCTCCTAAATTTATTTTCCGGCGAAATAGAATCATTCGCAAACCATGGCAGTTCATACTCATGAATTTCATTTTCTTTCTTGCAAAATGTCTCCCAGATGTAAACAGGTTTTGTATCTCCTTCTCATGATTTTTTTTCCCGGTATTCCATTATTTGCTCAATCAGGTATCCCGCATATCGAGTGGGCAAAATCATTCGGAGGGGCGGATATCGAAATTCCGATCGATATCGAACTGACAGCCGATAAGGGTTTCGTGATTGCCGGGGCAACGACATCCTTCGATG
>JADMIO011053190.1_pt1 | contig 11633 bp, 11 predicted proteins | sample 8958161 | NCBI WGS metagenome assembly JADMIO01 (sample SAMN16585339, study PRJNA669376) | soil metagenome | isolation source: Crop rotation soil | place: USA: Cullars Rotation, Alabama | collected 2011
CGTAACGGGTACCTGTTTACAACCCAGGGACGAGTAGTTATCAAGCAGGCCCAGTACAAGGACGATCCACGTCCGGTTGACGACGCCTGCTCCTGTTACGCCTGCCGCAATTTTTCGCGGGCCTATCTTCGCCATCTATTCCAGGCGGGAGAAATGACTTTCTCGACGCTGGCCACGCTCCACAACCTGCGGCGGTACCTTGACATCATGGGTGAGATCAGGCAGGCTATACTGGTTGGGGAGTTCCCCACATTCTTGCGCGCGCAGCGCCAGAAAATGCTAATTTAGCGGCAATCCAGGTACCCGTAAAGATCTTCGATGCAAGCCCTTGCCTTTTGGCTTCAACAGCAGCCCACGGCTAATCCGATCATTGGCTTCCTGCCTCTGATTTTCATCGTTGCCATCTTTTACTTCCTGGTTTTCATGCCCATGCAGCGGCAGAAGAAGCAGCAGGCCTCTATGCTCGCGGGCTTGCAGGCGGGGAACGAGGTGGTCACCACGGGCGGAATCGTAGGCACCGTAGTGAGCGTTACCTCGGATACATTGATCGTGCGCGTGAAGCCGGATAATATCAAGCTGCAGATCACGCGAAGTGCCGTGGCGAGCCTGGTGAGCCCGGAGAAAGCGCTGGAAGAGAAGAAGTAATTCCTATGAGCAACACGCAAATCAGGTTTCTGATCATCTTCGCGGTAGTGATCATATCCATCTACGGCATTATCGGCATCCCCACGTCGACCGCCGCCGTGGTGGAGAACTGGAAGAAAAACATCCGGCTGGGCACCGATCTGCGGGGCGGCAGCAACCTGGTAATGCAGATCCAGATGCAGGATGCGTTCAAAGGAGAAGCGGACGTTGTGATCCAGCGTCTCCGCGATGAGCTCGCCAAGGCCTCCATCCCCTTCGTGGATCTTAACCGCAACGATCCGACCTTTGAGAACGCGAACAATATTCAGATCAATGTCACGGGAATCCCGTCTACCAAAGCCGGCGACTTCCGCATGATCGTCAACGATAATTTCGGATCGGTATGGATTCTCACTGCCGTCAACGAAACCGACTACCGCCTGACGATGAAGCCTTCCGAGGCGCTGCGCGTGCGCGCGGATACTCTGACCCAGAGCATCAATACGATTGAGAAGAAGATTAACGGCTACGGCCTGGCGGAATCGAGCGTGCAGCCGCGCGGCGAGTCGCAGATCCTGGTTACGCTGCCAGGCGTCGACGATCCGGCGCGCATCAAGCAACTACTCAAGACCGCAGCCGTCCTGGAGCTGTATGAAGTCCAGGGCGGGCCGTTTGCGTCGCGGGAAGAAGCCATGCAAAGCAAGAACGGGATTCTCCCGCTCTCTTCGCAGATCCTTTCTTCTTCGGCGCGCGGCGGGAGCCCGGCGGAATATTACATCCTGGCGCGCACGCCGGTGGTCCGGGGTCAGGACCTGCGCGACGCCAAGCCTGTGCAAAGCAGCACTGGCGGAGGCTGGGAAACGAATTTCGTCCTGACCCAGGACGCGGCCAAGCGCTTCGAGCGGTTTACCGCGGCGCACATCCGCGACCGGCTGGCGATCGTGCTCGACAAGAAGGTTCTGAGCGCCCCGACCATCGAGGCCAAGATCAGCGATAACGGCGTGATTGCCAACATCGGCGGCCATGACGAGGCGGCCGACCTGGCGCTGAACCTGCGCTCCGGATCTTTGCCGGCGAGCCTGGAATACCTCGAGGAGCGCTCCGTAGGGCCGTCGCTCGGCGCCGACTCCATCCGGCAGGGGCTGGTCAGCGGCGTGGCCGGCGTGATCGCCGTGGTGGCCCTGATGCTCATTTATTACAAGCGTAGCGGCATCAACGCCACGCTGGCGCTGATTCTGAACGCACTGATCCTGATCGCCGCGCTCAGCTACTTCGAAGCCGTCCTGACGCTGCCGGGCATCGCCGGGATCATTCTGACCATCGGTATGGCCGTGGACTCGAATGTGCTTATTTTTGAACGCATCCGTGAGGAGCTGCGGGCTGGCAAGGCCGTGGTGGCCGCGGTGGATGCGGGATTCGCGAAGGCGTTTCTGACCATCATCGACACCCATGTAACTACGATTGTTTCCTGCTGCTTCCTGTTCCTGTTCGGAACCGGCCCGGTCAAAGGGTTTGCGGTGACGCTGGTTATCGGCTTGTTTGCCAACGTGTTTACGGCCGTTTTTGTGTCCCGCACCATCTTCAACTGGGAGCTCAGCGGGCAGAAGCGGGCCGTGACCCTTAGTATTTAGCGACTTGCAGGGTCTGGGCGCCCGCGGTATGGTAGCCTAGATCGTTTTGCGGATTCTGATTTCGGAATTCGGTTGTGGAGAATGAAGTTCGGCGGGAACTTTTGATTGCGCGCCGGTGTCTGACACTCTAGGCCGGCAGTAACGGGCTCAATGGAATTATTTAAGAACACGAAATTTGACTTTCTTGGTAAGAAGTGGCCCTTCATCGGCTTATCGCTTGTGCTCACAGCGGCGGGATGGATCAGCATCGCCACCAAGGGGATGCAGTATGGAATCGACTTCAAGGGCGGCGCGTTAATGTCATTGCGCTTTTCCCAGGAGCCCCCGGTTCAGCAGATTCGCTCCGCGCTTGAGAGCAAGCTGCCAGGGGAGATTTCGGTGCAGCAGATCAGCGGGAAACCGGAGATTCTGGTGGGCACGGAAATCAAAGACGAGAAACAGTTGAACGCCAATCGCCAATTGATCGAGGAAACCCTCCGGGCGATGTTCGGAGGCGGTTCGGGGGGGCTCGACATCAACAACGCTTCCGCCATGGAGCTGGCGGACCGGATTCGCGGGCCGCTGCAGCAGGCCGGTGTAGCGCTTTCCGAGCAGGACCTCCAGGATCTGTGCACGGCCATCATGCGCTATCGGGCCGATAACGGCGGAATCCTGCGTTCGGTCGATCAGCTCTCCGGCGTGAAGGGCGTGACACCCAAGGTCATTGAAGTGATCAAAGCCAACGTAGCCCTGGGACCGTTTACCATCCTTTCGACGGATGTGGTGGGTCCCAAGATCGGCGCCGAGCTGCGCCGCCAGGCGATCCTGGCGACGCTCTACGCGCTGGGCGGCATGCTGGTTTACATCGCGTTTCGCTTTGAATGGATTTACGGCGTGGCGGCGGTCGTGGCCGTCTTCCACGACACCCTCATCACCATCGGATTGTTCTCGCTTTTCAATAAGCCGATTTCGCTGACGGTGGTGGCCGCGCTTCTCACCCTGGTCGGCTATTCGATGAATGACACCATCGTGGTTTTCGACCGGATTCGGGAGAACCTGAAGACGGTTCGCCGCGAGTCTCTGGACAACGTGATCAACCTCAGCATCAATCAGACCTTGAGCCGGACGGTGCTCACCAGCGGCCTTACTTTGCTGACGGCTTTGGCGCTGTGGCTGTTCGGAGGCGATGTGCTGAACGGGTTCTCGTTTGCCCTGGTCGCGGGTATTATCGTGGGAACGTATTCTTCGATCTTCGTAGCCAGTCCAATTTTGGTATTCTGGCAGAACTTCCGCGGGACGGGAAAACCCGCCGCGGCTGCACCGGTGACCCGCGAGACGGCTGGTCAGCGTAAGGCCGTGCGAGGGTAGTGCGTGCAAGTTGGTAAATAGGAGAACTGGGAGATGTTTGAACAGACCTTCGTAGACGGAGTTGGGAAAACAAATAAAAGCTGGACGGTGACGCTGTCGTTCACGCTGCAGATAGCGATCATCGGAGTGTTGGTCATCCTTCCTCTGATCTTTACCGATGTGCTGCCGAAAGCGCAGCTGGTGAGTATGCTGCAGGCGCCGGCTCCTCCGCCTCCTCCTCCGCCGCCTCCTCCTCCGACTCCCGTGAAAGTGATCAAGGTGCCGCCACGCCAGTTCGATGCCGGCAAGCTGATGGCGCCGAAATCGATTCCGAAAGAAATCGCTGTGATCAAGGAAGAAGAATTGCCTCCGTCGGTCGCGAACGTCGCGGTTATCGGCGTTCCGGGCGGAGTTCCGGGAGGCACCATCGGGGGCCTTTCGAACCTGGCTCCTCCGCCGCCTCCTCCTCCACCGCCTCCGCCTCCGCCGCCGAAGGAAACCAAGCCGGTTCAAGTGGGCGGAAAGGTGTTTGAAGGCCGCCGCACCAAGGCTGTGTCGCCGGAGTATCCAAGAGTCGCGAAGCTGGCGCGCGTGCAGGGCGCGGTTCGTTATACCGCTGTGATCGGCAAGGACGGCAAGATCCGGGATCTCAAGTACGTCTCCGGTCCGGCCATGCTGGCCACTCCGGAAGTGATGCGATCGGTGTCGGAGTGGGAATATCAGCCGTACCTGCTCAATGGCGAGCCGGTAGACGTGATTACAGAGATTACAGTGAATTTCGTATTGAACTAAATTTGGGATAGGAATGGCTGCGGCGAAACGTCCGTAGTTCAAAATCAACTCGCAGGAGACTAAATCAATGGTTTTACAGTTGCAAGCCCAGGCATTCATGCTGCTACAGGAACGGGCGGTAAGCTTCGACCTGATGACGATGTGGAACAACATGGAATGGCCGGCCCGTAGTGTGGTGGTCGTGCTCTTTATCATGTCGGCGTGGTCCATTGGCGTGATGATCGACCGCTGGATCGCGTTTAACGGAGCCCGCTCGCAGTCCCGCGCCTTCGCCCCGGCCGTGGCCGGAGCGCTGCGTGAAGGCAAGCTGGATGAAGCGATCAAGATTGCCGACCGGTACGGCAAGAGCCACCTGGCCAAAGTTGTCGTCGCGGGCCTGCAGGAGTTTCGGGCGCATCAGATGAGCTCGGATATCTCGGGTGAAGAGATCGAGGCATCCCGCCGTGCTCTCGAACGCGCGCAAGCCATCGTGCATGCCGAACTGAAGCGCGGCGTCTCGACCCTGGCGACCATCGCCTCCTCCTCTCCCTTCGTGGGATTGCTGGGAACGGTGGTCGGCATCATCAACGCGTTCAAAGGTATCGCTAGCGCAAAGTCGGCCGGTCTGAGCGCCGTGGCAGGCGGTATTTCCGAAGCGCTGGTTACCACCGCCGTCGGTCTGTTGGTCGCCATCCCCGCGGTCTGGATGTACAACTACTTCAGCAACCGCGTGGAAGCGTTCGACGTCGAGATGGGCAACTCCAGCTCGGAGCTGATCGACTACTTCCTCAAGCGGACCCAGAAGGCCGGCGCAGGGAAGTAGATTTTTTCAAGTCTCTTGCGGTCGCAGGAGGAGGCGCTGGCGTCGCAGCCGCGCATCCTCCGAAAGCTGTGGGCATAAGTTTGAACGGACGGGAGTGTTGAAATGAAGAAGCCGGAAGCGCCACAAGTCGTCTCCGAGATTAACGTTACGCCGATGGTGGACGTGATGCTCGTGCTGCTGATCATTTTCATCGTGATCACGCCGCTGCTCACCAAAGGGCAGCCTGTGGAGTACGTCAAGGCCAAGAATCCGATCGCGATGCAGAATGCCGATAAGGAAGACGCGATTCTGATATCCGTCACCCGCGACGGAAGGTCCTTTCTGAGCCCAGGCAACAAAGAAGTGGGACTTGAGGAGCTGCCGACCAAGGTTTCGGACCTCCTGACCAATAAGCTGGATAAAACTGTGTATATCCGCGCGGACGCCCGCTCGAAGTATCAGGCGGTTGAGGACGTGGTTGATAATTTGCGCTCGGCAGGCGTGGATCAGCTGGGGTTGATTACCGAGACGCCCGCTGGAGCGGAGCAGGCACCCGCGGCGACCCCGGTTCAGTAGATTTGGGATTGGATTAAGGCAGCGAGGAGAATTTCTTATGGCAATGAACGTAGGCGGCAGTGGCCGGGTACAGGCGAACATCAACGTTACGCCGCTTATTGACGTGCTGCTGGTGCTGCTGATCATCTTCATGGTGATCACACCTCTGACGCCTTACGGCCTGGAAGCCATTGCGCCGCAGCCGCCCAAGAAGAATCAGCCGGAGCAGAATAACGACCGCACCGTGGTGATTCAGATCGAGAAAGACCGCTCCATGAAGATCAACGAGGAGCCCACCGACTTCGACAAGCTGGGACCGCGCCTGGAGCAGGTGTTTAAAACCCGCGCCGAGCGTATTGTGTTCGTCAAAGGCGATCCGGATCTCGATTATCAAACGGTGGCCCGCGCCATCGATATTGCCCGCGGAGCTGGCATCGACAAGATCGGCCTGATGACGCCAAAGATCGAAGCCGGCGAGTAAGTTTATCGGAAGTCATACGAGGAGAAGAAGTCTTATGCGGAGAATACCGACCCTGAGCGCGGCATTGCTGGCCGCAGGCATTACGCTGGCAGGGACCGGCTGCAGTTATCTGAAGTCCCGCGATCACATCAATCAGGGAATCGCTTCCTACCGCAACGCCCGCTACGGCGACGCCGTTGAGCATTTCGAGCAGGCTATCCAGCTCGATCCGCAGAATCCTACGCCGCGCCTGTATCTGGCTACTGCCTACATGGTCCAGTGGATCCCGGGTGCGGAATCCCCGGAGAACCTGGAGTACGCGCGGAAGGCCAAGGATGAGTTCATAAAGGTTCTGGATAAAGATCCGAACGAGAAGACGGCTCTGGCTTACCTGGCGACCCTGGCGTTCAATCAGGCGCTCTCTCTGCCGCTGGAACAAAAGCTTCAGATGTTCGACGAAGCCGCCAAGTGGCAGCGCCGCCGCATTGAGGTGGATCCCAAGGAGAAAGAGGCGTATTACACGCTGGGCGTGATCTCCTACCAGAAATGGATCCCGGCTCTGATGACCGCCCGCTCCAACCTGAGAATGCGGCCCGAAGATCCCGGTCCCCTCAAGGACAAAAAGGTCAAGGACGAGCTCAAGGCGCAATACGGCACGATCGTCGACGAAGGAATAGCCGATCTCAACAAGGCTCTGGAGATCGATCCGGAATATGACGACGCCATGGCGTATCTGAATCTCCTGACGCGCGAACGCGCCGATCTGCTCGACAGCCAGGATGAGTACAAAAAACAGGTGGAGATCGCCGACGGCTGGCTGCAGAAGGCTTTGGACACCAAGAAGATCAAAGCCGCCCGGCTGGCCAAGCAACCCGGCGGGATCCACGCTGAGAACTAAGCTTTTCCCGAAGCTCGTTTATCGCTTTCGTTACACTGGTATCACTGGATGCAACCGGAATCCACTGATGCCGTTCCGACGCCCGCTCCGTTAGCCGTCGCTGCGCTGGCCGAGCCTCCTCCATCGGTCGAAAATCTGTACCGCGGTTTAGAGGCGCACCTCCGGGAAGCCCGTCCCAAAGAGGATCTGGCGCCCCTGGAGCGCGCGTACCGCTTCGCCTCCCAACGGCACCTGGGCCAGATGCGGGTGTCGGGCGAGCCGTACATGACGCACCCGCTGCTGGTCACCCGGCAGCTGGCGGACATGAACATGGACATGGTCTGCCTCCAGACCGGCCTTCTGCACGACGTGGTGGAAGACACCTCGGCGACCATTGAGGAAGTCCGCAGGGAATTCGGCGACGAAGTGGCGCGCTGCGTCGATGGCGTTACCAAGCTGACCAAGCTGGACCTGGCCTCGCGCGAGGAGCGCCAGGCCGAGAGCGTCCGCAAGATGCTGCTGGCCATGGTGAACGACATCCGCGTCATCCTGGTCAAACTCGCGGACCGCCTGCATAATATGCGCACTCTGGGGTCGCTCCCCCAGGAAAAGCGTCTCCGCATCGCGCAGGAAACCATCGATATTTACGCGCCCATCGCCCATCGCCTGGGAATGGGAAAGGTCCGCAGTGAACTGGAGGATCTGGCGTTCCGGTACCTGGAGCCGGAAGCCTCGGAAGGCCTGCTGCGCGAATTTGAAGCGGCGCGTCCCGGCAATGAGGCCTTTCTCAACCAGGTGAAGCACATCGTGGAGGTGAATCTGGCGCGCGAGGGGATCCCGGCCCGCGTCGAGACGCGCGTCAAGCGGGCGTATTCCGTTTTTCAGAAGCTCAAGCGGCAGAAGATCGCTTTGGATCAGGTGTACGATCTTCTGGCCGTGCGCATCATTACCGATTCGGTTAAGAACTGCTATGCGGCCTTGGGCGTCATCCACAATGAGTGGCATCCTATTCCCGGACGCATCAAGGATTTCATCGCCATTCCGCGGCCCAATCTTTACCAGTCTCTGCATACCTCAGTCATGGGTCCTGAAGGCCGCCATTTCGAAGTGCAGATCCGCACGGATGAAATGCACCGCATTGCCGAAGAGGGCATCGCCGCGCACTGGAAATACAAGGAAGGCCGCCGCGGGCCCGCCGACGACGATCAGCGCATTTCCTGGCTCCGCCAGTTGGTCGAATGGCAGCGCGACATGCGGGATTCCGGCGAATTCCTGTCCACGCTGAAAGTCGATCTCTATCCCGAGGAAGTTTACTGTTTCACGCCCAAGGGCCGCGTGATCGCCTTGCCGCGGGGCGCCACCCCCATCGATTTCGCATATGCCATCCACTCGGATGTCGGCAACACCTGCGTCGGAGCCAAGGTCAACGGGCGCATCGTCCAGCTGAGACACGCTCTGCGGAACGGCGACGTCATCGAGATCCTCACCCAGGCGGGCCATCTTCCCAGTAAGGATTGGCTCGCCGTCGTCAAGACGTCGCGGGCGCGCAACAAGATCCGGCACGTCATCAACACCACGGAGCGCGTCAAGGCCATCGAAATCGGACAGAAATATCTTGAACGGGAGGCTCGCCGGCTGGGGGTCCAGCTGGGCCGCGTTTCCAGGAATCAACTGGAGGCCGTCGCTGCCGACTACGGGTGCTCCAAGATGGAGGATCTGCACGCCGCCCTGGGCTACGGAAAGTATTCCGCGCGCCAGGTGCTGCAGAAGCTGTCCCCTGAGCTGGTGGCGGCGGAAGTTCCCGAACCCGCGGCTCCGCTTCCCGACCGCCCGTTTGCGGGCCGCCCCGGCGACGATCAGGATCTGGTCATCCAGGTCAAAGGCATCGACGATCTGATGACGTATCGAGCCAAGTGCTGCAACCCCATCCGTGGCGAACCCATCGTCGGGTATGTCACGCGGGGGAAGGGAATCGCCGTACATTCCGTCAACTGCAGCAATGTTCAGAATCTGATGTACGATTCGGAGCGCAAGATCGAGGTTGGATGGGCGCGCGCTGTCGGCAATACGTTTCCGGTGAAGCTCCTGGTCCGCACCGAAGACCGGCCCGGCATGCTGAGCCAGATCACCACCGCCCTGTTCAACGAGCAGACGAATATCTTGAGCCTGGAAACACACGGCGGCGAAAGCGACGGCGGCGCCACCATAGACATGACCCTGGAAGTAAAGGACAAGCGGCAACTGGAACGCGTGGTCTCTGTGATCCGGCGCTGTTCCGGCGTCCGCGATATCGAACGAGTGAATGAGCGCACCTGAACCCGAGCACATCGCCATTTCCAAATCGAAGGGCATCAAGATCGATTGGAAAGACGGCCACCATAGCGATTACGAGCTGGGTTATCTCCGCGACGAGTGCCCCTGCGCTACCTGTACCGGGGCGCACGGCACTACTCCACAGAAGACCAGCTATGCGGCTCCGCAGCCCGCCAACCCGTTCAAAATGTTCACACCGACGCTGAAGATGCTGAACGTCGAGCCGGTGGGTGGCTATGCGATCCGCATCGACTGGTCCGACGGCCACGGCTCAGGGATCTATTCGTTCGATTATCTGCGGTCGATCTGCTCCTGCGAAGCGTGCCGTGGAGTGCGGACTTCAGTCCCCGCGGGGCGGTAGCGCTGCTGGAATTCCACCGTCTGAAAGCACGGCTCAGACGCGCCAGACGACCTCACCCGAAACCACCGTCGCCACTGGGCCACCCTTGAACGTCTTCCCGTCGAACGGGGAATTGCGGCTCTTGGAGAACGACTTGTTCACGTCGTAAGTCCATTCACGACCGGTTGAAAAAATGGTAACGTCGGCCGGGGCGCCCTGCCCCAGCGTTCCGCGATCGATTCCCAGAATCCGCGCCGGACCCATCGTGAACAGTGCGACCATCTTCCCCAAGCCGATTTTTCCCGGATGAACCAGCTGTTCCAGAGACACGCCGATCGCCGTCTCCAGCCCCAGAATCCCGAACGGGCAGCTTTCGAACTCCTGCATCTTCTCGCTGCCGGGATGCGGCGCATGGTCCGTCGCGATGGCGTCGATCGCGCCATTCACGATACCCTCCAGCACGGCCGCCACGTCGCAGGTTCCCCGCAGCGGCGGCTTCATTTTGTAATTGCTGTCGTAGGGCTTCATGTCACGATCGGCCAGCGCGAGATGGTGCGGAGTTGCTTCCGCCGTCACGGCCAGACCCCGCGCTTTCGCGAACTGCACCATCTCCACCGAGTGCCGCGACGAGATGTGCGCTACGTGATACCGCGCGCCGGTAACCTCTGCCAGCAGGATGTCGCGCGCGACCATGACATCCTCGGAGCAACCGGGGATGCCGCGCAGGCCCAGGCGCACCGATTCGGCCCCTTCGTGCATATCGCCGCCGGCGCTCAGGTGCAGGTCCTCGCAATGATTGATCACCGGGATTCCCAGGCTGCGCGCCGCTTCCATCGCCCGCCGCATTACCCGCGCGTTCATCACCGGGCGTCCGTCGTCCGAAATAGCCACCGCCCCGGCCTGCTTCATGGACCCAATGGCCGATAATTCCTCGCCCGCGCTGCCCTTGGTGATCGCGCCGATCGGAAACACGTTCACCACCGCGTGACGCCGCGCTTTCTCGATCATGTAACTGGTAACGGTGGCGTTGTCGTTCACCGGTTTGGTGTTGGGCATCGGACAAACCGATGTGAATCCCCCTGCGGCCGCCGCCCGCGATCCGCTTTCGATGGTTTCGGCGTGTTCAAAACCCGGCTCGCGAAGGTGCACGTGCATGTCGATGAATCCCGGCGCTACGATCAGCCCCGTGGCGTCGAAGATTTCCGCGCCCGGCGCGCTGAGATTCGTGCCCACTCCCTGGATCGCTCCGTCCTCGATCCATACGTCCGCCACGCCGTCGCGATTCGACGCCGGATCGATAACCCGGCCGTTCTTAATGAGCAGTCGCGCCATCGGTCTTCCTGCTTGTCATCACCCGCTCCAGCACCGCCATCCGCACCGCGATTCCGTTCTCCACCTGATTCAGGATCACCGACCGCTGCGAATCCGCCGCTTCCGATGAAATCTCGCGCCCGCGGTTGATCGGACCAGGATGCATCACGATCGCGTCCGGCCGCGCCAGCTTCAGATGCTCCAGCCGCAGCCCATAGAACTGGAAGTACTCGCTCGCGGAGAAACCAGGCTCATGCTGCCGTTCGAGCTGGACGCGCAGCATCATGATGACGTCGGCGCCGCGGATGGCCTCGTCCATGTCCGTGGTCAGCGTGACACCGGATGCGATTTGCGTCAGCGCCGGCGGCAGCAGGGATGCCGGTCCGCACAGCACGATTTGCGCTCCGAACTTGGACAGCAGATAGATATTCGAGCGCGCCACGCGGCTGTGGGCGATATCGCCGATAATCGCCACACGCAATCCTTCGAGTTTCGCGCCGCGATCCAGAATCGTCCGCGCATCCAGCAGCGCCTGCGTCGGATGCTCATGCGTCCCGTCGCCCGCGTTGATCTTTCCAGCACATTGGGATCCTAAGCTTAGAATTCCACGTGGACAAGTTGTC
>JADMIO011153679.1_pt1 | contig 11633 bp, 8 predicted proteins | sample 8958161 | NCBI WGS metagenome assembly JADMIO01 (sample SAMN16585339, study PRJNA669376) | soil metagenome | isolation source: Crop rotation soil | place: USA: Cullars Rotation, Alabama | collected 2011
TCGGTGGGGGTGTCGGGGGCGGTAGCACCCGCATCCTCACCGACATCGGTCACCGCTTCGGCCGGTGGCGGTGGCGCGAACGTGCCGTCCGGATTCCGCCAGCGGCCATCGGCGCCCTGCGTCAACTCAGATTCCGGGGCGGCTTGCGGGGTCGCCGCTGTGGCGTCAGCTGTCGTATCCCCAGGGGGAACGTCCGCCACAGCAGGCGCCACCGCTTCGCTCGGCTTGGCCGCCCCCATCGCCTGGTCGGTCCCCTTGGCGCCTAACGGCCCGATCCCTTCGCCTTTCTCGAGGTTCGCGCGCACACTCTCGAGGTGCCGCGCGAGCGGCGAGCGGCCCGAATGGCCGGGGGTAGAAACAGGAACGCCAGCCGGTTGGGCTGGCGCGGGGGTGGTGGTGGTCGTTTCGTTTGTTGCGGTTGTCATCTCATTTACTCACGCTGCCTGGGCGCCCTTCGACGCCGCAGGGGGCTTGTTCGTACTGCCGGGCGGACCGTTCGGACCGGCCGGGTTGGGTTCGGGCGGCGGTGGGATCAGCTGTTGCATTTGGGTCTGTTGCTGCGCGGCCTGCGCAACGGTCGCCATTTGCATCTGCCCCATGACCGCCTGTTGCTCCATCTGCTGCGCGACAAAGGCACCGGCGACCGCCTCATCGAGGAGTTGGAGCTGCTGCTGGGTGGCCTCATCGAGGCCCAAGTAATCCGGGGACGCGATGAAGTTGCGCAGCGTCATCTTCCAGACGCCGAAGTCGTACTGTTTCAGTAGTGGGATCTCCACCGCCTGCGAGCCGCGCGTGATCTCCCCGATGGCCTTCTCGGCCGAGAGCCGGTCGGGGCCACCCGGGCGAGACGCGCGGTTGAGGTTCGGATACCGCATCTGGCTCAGATACCAGTCGTTCGCCTGCGGCGACCCGGGCATCCCGAAGATGCCGAGCTGGTAATCGTTGAGCACGCGTTGGGCACGCTCGCCGCGTGTCTCGGGCAACGCGGAGTCCATGATGGGCCGAACGTTGACCGAGCCGTCGAACATCTCGGGCAACACGGTCACAGTCCTCATCACCCCGTCCTCACCCGCGTAGCTCAGTAGCTTCTCGTCGGTCCAGATCGTCGGCAGGATCGCCAGCCAGTCACGGGCAAGGCCCGCCTCCGCGCGTACGGAATCATGGGCGATCGAGGAGATGGAGCGATCGGCGTTATAACGCAGCTGCTCCACGAGCTCACCCGATGCGTCCGTGGTGGGTGCCCTGCCTTCGCTCCCGGGAATCGAGAGGATGGCGAGTAATTGCTGCTCCAACTTCCCCAACACCTGCCACACATCACTCCCTAACGCCGCCGGCGCCACGTACTGCATCGGCACGACGCCGGACGGGGCGTGATGCATGAGTTGCAGCCCCGACTCGTTCGTCACGTCACCCGGATCGATCCCGGCCCGGTCGTCGATCAGCTTGATCGGGTTGGCGCACTTCGTGGTGTGCTCGAGAATCTGCGCGTACAGCCGGTTAATCCCCTTCTGGATCGGGATGGCCTTCTCGAACGGCGTGGACGGGAACATGCGCCCCGGCTGCCGGAGCGCCGCGATGTGCCGGAACGGACCCGCGCCCTCAGTGTCGTACGGGCGACGGGAATCGTGCAGTACCTTGTCTTTCGTCACGCACAGCAACCGCCCCTGCGGGTACGCCGGGCACGGCTTCTCCCACATCTCGTCGACGCACACGTAGCCGTCGCCGGGCGCGATGCCCGACTCCCCGGCCCCGCCTAACGTCGGCCGCGAGTAGACGCCCATGAAGTGGCCCGCCGCGAACTTCAGCCGCTCGAGGTAGCCGCCCGCGCTGCTCTCGCTCCCGGTGACATCGGCCGCGCACTCGACCCCGTAGCGCTCCAACACCTCGTCCGGCGTCAGGAACGTCCGGTGAATGATCCACCGCGCCTCCTCGAGCGGCTTGTCCGACCACTCGCGGCGGATCTCCAAGGGGCAGAGCACGTCGACCCGGATCGCGCCCTCTTTCTGCGTGATCGGGGTGAAGTCCTGGGGAACCGAGTAGGAGCTACCGTCGTCCTCCAGCTGTGCGACCGGTGACCCATCCTGACCGTACGGCACCCGATCCGCATACCGCTCAATAGTCCCGCCGTCGCCACCCTCCATCGACAGCACCGCCGGCCCGGCCAGTTCCTTCTCGTCACCGACGTTGTAGTCCACCCGGGACTTGAGGTAGCACTCGCCGGCCGCGTAGGCCCACGACATGTACCGCGCCCGCTTGTCGTCCATGCCGGCGTCGTACGCGATCGTCTTAAAGATCGTGTCGCAGACTTCCGCCAGGGTGGCGTCCGCATGGTCCGCAGTCGACGGCTCGAACGACACCACCGGCGGGGACTCGGTGAGCTTGGCGACGTTCAGCTGGTGGCCCCACCCGAGGAAGTCGACCACCGGCCGCTGCCGCCACCGCCGCTCGTTCTCGTCCATGTACTGCGAGGGGTCGACGAAGCGGCCGCGTTTCGGTGACCAGATGTCCCACTGGCGACCGGCCAGCATCCGCACCGCGAGCTCCACCTGCCGGTCGCGCTCCATGCACGCCGCGTCCTGGGCGGTCCAGCGCTTGCGCACGAGCGTTAGGCGCTCGGCGTCGAAGTTGTCCGGCGTCGACGGCTCGGCCCGAATCGGTGGCGGCGCGGGGTTCCGGCGTTCCGTACTCATAGGGATGACCCGATGACAAAGCCGAACGCGAGACACATCCACGCGAAGGCGATGAAAGCCAGCCAGTCGGCACGCGCCATACTGCGGTAGAGCCAGTCGTCATCGAAGCACGCGCGCCAGCACTCGCCAACGCGTCTCACGTCATCGCTCAGCCGCAGTGGTTCCCACTGCCTCACGGGCAGATCCCCCGCACGTCACAGACGTAGCCTTGGACCGGCCGCTCGCTCACATCGCCCCAGTTGCTGCGGAACATGACGCGCTTGCCGTCCGGCGACGGGCACCCGACCGCCGACGCCACGCCGCTGCCCGTCGTGCGGTGGCGCGCCAGGCGCTCGATCTGCGTGCCGTCCATCTTGATGGCGTACATCGTGCTGTCGAGGTACGAGCCCGTCGCGTCGTTCGTCGTCGCGTAGCCCCACCCGTGTCGGTTGTAGTTCCGACAGCTCGCGTGCCAATTGAAGGAGACGGCGGGCGAGATCGGCGTGATGACGCCCGTGTCCAGCCGCCGCACGAGGAACCGCTTGCTGTACGTGCCGCCGGATGCGGCGCCGAAAGCGACCTCATTGCCCGATCCGTCGATCCCGAGGTCGAAGTGGCCTAACGGGTCGGTGTTCCAGAACGACACCAGCGATGGCGTCGCCGCGTTCGTGTAGACCTTCGTGCCCTGCGTGACGCCCGAAATCACCCCGTGCAGCAGCACGTAACCACCGCCCTGCGACACGCTCGCCCAGTCCAGATCCGTGACGCCCGCGGCGGCGATGTCGATGTCGGCGCGCTTGGTGCCGAGTTGGCGGTCCACGACGTACACGACCACCTTGCTGTCGCTGGTCCGGGTGGCCAGCACCGCGACATACCGGCCATCCGCGCTCGGGTTGCCCTCGAAATTGCCCATCGTCGCGCCGCTGTAGCTCGAGGTCGTGAAGTCGAGTGCGGAGACGTTGGTAATGGGGTTCCAGTGGCCCACCGACCCGTTCGCCGCGACGTACACCATCTGGTCAGCGACGGCCGGGTTCCAGCGCGACTCGGTGCCGGGCATGACCCGCTGGACGATCGGGGCGTACGTGTTGCCGTCGAGGATCAGTGTGGAGGTCGTGCCGAAGTTGCCCTCGAGCCCGCGGACGTACGCGTACGCACCGTCCGCGCTCCACGGCTGGATCTTCGCGTACTCGTTCCCGGCCGCGTTCGGCCAGGTCCCGCCGGCGGTCGCGATCGCGTCGCCGGGCGCGCCCGTGATGCGCGTAATGCTGGTGCCGAAATCGGGCTCCGTCGTCGGCGTGAGGTAGCCGGGCTTCGCGAACGACGACGTAGCGATCGTGGCTGTGCTCGTGACAATGGCGCAGGTGGTAACCGCAGGGTTCAACACAGCACTCAACCGCGCCGTATTCACCCCCGGCGCCTTGCCGTCCGTGCCCGCCGACCGGTACGGCGACGACGCGCCTAGCGAATAGTCGCCGCCGGCCAGGTTCGTGAACCCGATCGCCCCGACCGTCGCCGCGGTGTAGTTGGGCTGCGCCAGGAGCGCCGAGGAGAACGGCCGGTCGCCCGCTACCGCGACGTTGCCGCGGAGCGTCCAGTTGCCGGAGTTGAGGTACGACGTGTTGAGCGACGTTTCGTTGCCGATGCCGTCCGGCCCGAACACGCCGTACGCCGTCGGGGCGAATGCGATGTTGTCGGTGTAGCGCACGCCCCAGTTGGTCGACCCGTTCGGGATCGGGCCGTTGGAGAGGTAGAAAATCGAGTGCGTGTTGCACGTCGTGTTGTGGTGATAAGCGATGTTCTGGCAGAGCACTTCGGGCTGGAACGTCACGCAGTTGTTGCCGTTCCCGGCGTTCACCGACACCACGAGGTTGTGCGCGAGCTCGATCCGGTTCGCGCCGGTCGTCGCGTTCGTGCCGTTCTTGTACCCGAGTTTGCAGAAGCTGAAAACGTTCTCGAACCGGTTATAGCGGACGGTGATGTCCTGCGACAGCGCCGCGGGCTCCGCGTTGTTCTGCGAGTTCGACTGGAAGATCAGCGACTGGTCCTGCGCGCGGTCGTAGTCGTTGAGGAAGCGGTTACCCTCGATCAGCGCCCGGACGCCCTTCTTGAACTCGATGTGGTTCTTCACTTCCGGCACGCCCGACCAACTCACCTTTTTCGTGATGAGGTTGCCGCGGATCTCGATGTCCGTTGGGTTCTTCGACGTGAGCGAGGAGCCGCCGCCGCCGAAGATGATGTTTTCCGACACCGCCTCGAGCACGTTCCGCGTGACGCGGATCTTCGCGACGCCCTCGTTCGTGGCGACCGCGTTGGAGTCGTCCGTCCCGCCGTCGTCGATGTTCTCGACGCGCGTCTGGTGCACGAACACCGAATCCGCGCCGACCTCGACGCCCCGGCGGGTGCCGTTCGCGCCGCCCACGAGCCAGCAGCGGTCGAGGCCCATGTGCGACGTGTGCGCGCCGTCGCCGTCCGCGTCCGGCCGGAACCGCACCAGCGCGTCCTCGTAGTTCGTCGCCTTCGTGGTCGTGCACTTGGCGCCGATGATCCGCCAGCCTTTCGCCGCCGACGCCGATCGGATGCACGGGCGCGAGTCGCCGGACGACGTGTGCACGACGTTGAACATGTTCGCCGCGTCCGCCGACGAGACGGTGGTGCCGGCGTCGGAGAGCGCGGGGAGCGAGGCGACCGCCGAGGTGCGGATGATCGCGCGCTTGGTGGCGTCGTTCGCGTCGAACCCGGAGAGGACCGGGAGATCGAACGGCGTGAGGGTGATCCCGGCCGTGACGACGATCTCGTCACCGGCGACCGCGGCGGCGAGGGCGGTGGTGAACGACGATTGATCCGTCGCAGTCCGCAGGGTCCCGGGCGGTGTGCCTAACGTCCACGGCAGATCGATCGAGACGACGTGCCCGTCGATCTCGTCCGTCATGCCGTTGTACGTGAGCCCAGTGGGGAGCGTATACAGCGGCGCCGAGGTGGACTCCGTGCCACTGACCGAGCCCGCCGCCACCTGGCCCGCGGTCGTGCCCTGCACGCCCTCCGAGGTCGCCGTGACGGTGACCGGACCAGCGGCGACGCCCGTCAGCGTCGAGGTGGCGCCCGGCGTCGTGACCGTCGCGACGTTCGTGTTCGACGACGACCACGCGATCGTGCGACCGGTGAGCGTGTTACCCGAGGCGTCTTTGGTCGTGGCGGTGAGCGTCACCGTGCCGCCGATCGCTGCGGTGAACGTCGTCGGTGCGATCGTGACCTGGGCGACCGGGACCAGCGTAATCGTCGCCGCCGAGGTCCCCGTCACCGTCTCACAGGTCGCCGTGATCGTCGCGCTCCCCGCGTCCACCGCCGTCACGGTCGCCGTCTGCCCCGGCGTCGTCACGGTCGCGATGTTCGTGTGGTTACTCGCCCACGTAACTACGCGACCCGTTAGGATGTTGCCGCCCGAGTCCCTGACGGTGGCGGTCAACAACTGCGTCGAGCCCACCGATTTCGTAAAACTGGAGGGTGACACGGAGACAGTCGCCACTGCTGCCGGTGGCGCTGCCGAGATCGTGCCCGAGGACGTGCCCGATTGCCCTTCGCAGGTCGCCGTGATCGTTGCGGAACCCGATGCCAATGCAGTCACTAGCCCCGAACTCGACACGGACGCGACGGCGGAATTGCTTGAGCTCCACGTGACCACTCTCCCGGTGAGGATGTTGCCGTTCGCGTCCCGCGTCGTCGCCACCAGCTGCTGCGTCTGACCGACCGTTTTGGAGAACGTGTTAGGCGAGACGGTGACCGATGCGACAGGCACCGCGTTCACCGTCGCCGCCGAAGTCCCGGTCACACCACCCGCGGTGGCCGAAATCGTCGCCGTACCGGCGAGAACGGCAGTGACCAATCCCGAGCCCGATACCGTGGCCACGGGCGGGTTCCCCGAGGACCACTGGAACGTGGTGGACACCGTGTTGCCCGACGCGTCCTTGGCCGTGGCCGTTAGCTGTCTCGTCTGACCGGCCGTCACCGTAAACGCGTTAGGCGCCACGGTGACCGAGGTAATCGTGGGGGTCGAGGGGACCGTGACGGTGGCCGCAGCGGTGCCCGAGACGCCTTCCGCCGTCGCGGTGATCGTGGCCGATCCCGCGGCGACACCAGTGACGAGGCCCGAGGACGAGACGGTGGCGACGGCGGTGTTGGAGCTCTGCCAGGTGACGACACGGCCGGTCAGGGTCGAGTCGCCCGAATCCCTCACGGTCGCCGTGAGTTGCTGCGTCTCCAGGGCGCGCACCGTGAAGCTCGAGGGCGCAACGCTCACGCTCGCCACGGCCGGGGGTGTGACCGAGCCGGTCGCAGAACCGGTGACACCATCAACCGTCGCGCGGATCGTGACGGGTCCCGGGGCTACGCCGGTGACGAGGCCCGACGAATCGACCGAGGCGATGCCCGCGTTCGTCGACGACCACGTGACCGTTTTCACTAACACGGTCCCGACGTTATCCCGCACCGTCGCCGTGAGCTGCGCCGTCGCGCCAGGCGTGACCGCGAACGAGGTCGGTGCGACGGTGACCGTCGTCGTAACACCGGTCCCGCCGCCTCCACCGCCACCGCCACCACCACCGTCACCAAGGCCCGGCCCGTGGATGTTGACGGGCTTCTTGTGGCCGGACTTGAGGGCGGTGCGGTCCTTCCGGAAGTCGCTCACGGTGTGCTCGAGCGCGATCTGGAGGGACAGGAGCGTATCGGCGGTTTCCTCTGGATCCGTGAGGCGGTCGTAGAGGGCCGCGCGGAGCGTGTCGTCCGCAGCCTTGGACTTTGGCGTGCGTGAATCAAACGCCACGAGCTTAGCTGACCGTGACGACGCAGGTGTCCGTTAGCGCGTTGTAGTGCGCCGTGATCGTTGCGGAGCCGGTTGCCACGGCGGTAATCAGCCCGCCCGCACTCACCGTCGCCTTCCCGGCATCACTGGTCGTATACGACGTCGGAGTCAGCCCCGCGATCGTCGAGCCGGCAGCATTCTTGATCGCCACCGTCAGTTGCTGCGTCGCGCTCGCGGCCAGTGTGACCGTCGCCGGGGACACATCAACGCTCGCCGCAACAACGTCCCCAATCACATCGACGGTCACCGTGTCCTCGAACTCCCGCGCGTCCGAGAGCGTCGCCGTCACGGTGATATCGACCGTCGTGTCCGCCGAGCCGGTGTAGACCGCCGTGACGGTGCCCGCCGAGTCCACGGTGGCGATGGCTTCGTCCGACGACTCGTATCCGAACGTCGGCGCCGTGGTGTACTTCATCGGGTGGTAGCCCGCCGAGTCGGTCATCCGCGCCGAGAGGTTCTTGGTCCCGCCCACCAGGCAGCGCGGGCGCTGGTTCTCGGGAATCCCCATGCCGACGAGGATGACGCCCGCGACTTCGCGGAGGAACGTTCTATCACGCCAACGGGTGAGCCAGGACATAGCGGGCGGGTGACTGGTTAGGCGGCGCGCGTGGAATTGCGACCGACGCGAGCGCCAGTGGTAGCGGTCTGGAGGCGCATTAGGCGCCGGACACGTTGTTTCCGCTCGTGGCGCTGACGTGATCGCACGTTGTTTCCGTTCTCGAACGACTCAGGGAAGTCCCCGCTCTTGGCGAGGAAGTACCAGTAAGGCTGTTTCAGCCGCGTTTTCAGGAACTTCGCGTGAAACCAGCAGAGGCCCTGACTGCGGACGCAGTGGCGGCACTCGTCCTCTGACTGCCGGGCAACAAAAAGCCCCGCACTGTTGGCGGGGCCGAGTGAGAGAACGGTTACAGTCAATTGTGCCTAACTGTTCGCATAGGGTGATGGTAGGGCGAACAGGGCATTAGCGAAACGGCCTCAAGTGCGTACGAACTCAAGTGCTATGATCGTTCTCCCGCCCGTATGACTGCGAGAGCGTCAGCTATATCCTGCCGCATCGCCAACTCTTTCTCGGATGGCGACGACGAACGCTCAATGTACACACGATACGCCGCCTCACTCGCCAGGTCCGCGATCGCCATTGACAGGCGTTCAAGCTGACGCTCGTTCATCGTGTAGTACGTCTCAGTCACGCCGCCTCCTCGAACCCACGTTCAAGCAATCGCTCCGCGAACCGGAGCACCTTCCATGCAGGGAATCCGTTACCCGGTAGCCAGTCCGCAACGCGCTCGACGTGCTGCTTGACCGTCCGCACACTAATCGAGAGTCTGTCAGCGATCATGGGGTAGTCGCACCCCTCGTGAAACAGCAAGGCGACCACCTTGAACTGCTGGCGCGTCAACCGTCGCACCGGTGTCCAGGGCTTCGAGTAGTCGTTGAGTGCCGCACGCTTGGTGTCATTCACTCGTGCTTCCTGATCTGGCGACGTACCAACCAGCGAATGACTTCATCGAGAGCCGCGCTGATTGCGAGTCCGGCGAAGATGCCGCAGATGAAATATCCCATGCTCACATCCCCCCCCATTCGATCTCGGCGTCCGCCAGCCGCTGGGCTTCCAACAGTGCGTCCCCCGGATCAATCCCCTCAGCCACCGCGTCCTGCGCGTAGCGCTCGATCCACGTGCGCCGGGACCGCGAGAGCTCCGCGAGCGAGGCTTGCACGATGGCGACATCGGTGGCGGTGGTGGTGTCGGTGAGCGGCGGCGGGGCGGGCGTATCTGCAAGCTGCTTCCGCCACGCTCGCGCGATCCGCCAGCGATCGATGCGTCTCGCTACCCTTGGGCCGTACCACATGACGGCGACGAAAGCGAGCGCGCCACAGAGGGCGGCGGTGAGGTGCACGAGGATCATCGTACCTCGCTCCCGACATGCCATCGATGGCATACTCGGCATCGGTACGCGACCAGTCGCCGCGAGTACTTGCGTTTCATGCGCCGTGCGATCGACGTAGCTTGGCGCCGCGTGAGTGCGTCTTTCGCCACACACACCATGGCAGCAATCATCGCCCACTCTCCATGTCTCGGATTTTCCCCAACCCCTCGCGTATCCGCTGGCGCGACGCGTCGTGCTCGTACCGCTCGGCTATCTGGCCGTCGAGGCAATCGCATAACGCGATCGTACAGCCGAATTGATTGTGCCGATCAGCGCCGTGACCGCACAGGCATTGCTCAACGCTGGCCGTGGAATCCGGCGGGCCGGTGTAGCCGTTGTTTCGCATTTTCGCGTAGTTGAGCCAGTCGAAGCGCCCTACGCCGGCCGCACCGGTTTCCCCAGCCACTGCGTCAGGCGCTGGCGTAACCGTCGCCACTTCGCGCGCCAGCTGTTCCGCTTCATCGCGTTGGTCACGGCAACCGCGACATCCCGCTTGCTCGCCGGAAACATCAACGCGCGCCGGATCTTCTCGTGCTCCCGCTGCAGCCGCCGGCGTTGGGCGCGTGAGAGGGGTTTCCGGTGTGGCCGGATGTGTTCGGGAGGAGAGCTCGTCGATCCACTGGTCGGTTGATGGGTCACTGTAGGTCCGTCTCAGGTTGAATTGTCCCGCGAGTTGCGGCGGTGTCATCTCGGTCGGAAGGATCACCCGCCACGCCCCGAACCCGCCGAGGATGTCGACCCAGGCGAGGCCCGAGAGCAGGTCGAGGAAATCCGCGTGGGCGACGCGGAGCGTGAGCGTCACGGCGTTCGTATCCCGGGTGGCGGTGACGGTGCCGGTCATAGGGCGATGTCGCGAAGGACGCCCATCAGTGTCGGATGCATGAAGGCGGTGCCGCCGGTCCCGCCTCCGACGACGAAAATGGCAGGCTTCTCAACGGTGACGTCCCAGTCGCCCTCGATCGGTTCCCACTTGCCCGTAGACGGACGCCCAAAGTTGCGCGCCTGCCGCTCGCGCCAATCGGGATACACGCCATGCACCGTCTCTGTCTCGCGCGTGACTGCATAACGCGACTCGACGACTCGCAGTCCGAACAGACTCATACTCCTCCGTACTCGTCAAAGAGTTCTCTGCGTTGCTTCTTCACCGGGCCTAACGGCTTCACCCTGCGCGACTCCTGCGCCTCGTGCTTCAACACCTCGGGCGCGAACGCCTTGATCGGGTCGCCTAACGGTTCCTTCGCCGCCATCGGGCGCGACGCCAGCCCGTACCGCACCATGTCATAGGCGTCGTCACCGCCCTCACCGTCCGCGTTCGCGTCGACCTTCAACGCGTCTTCCTGGTCCTTCGGGTCCGTCGTCATGCGCTCGAGCACGTGGAACGTCTGGCGGTTGCCGGGCGTGTCCATGAGGTAGAACCGCGGCACGAACGCCGCCTCGCCGTCGTCCCCGCGCCACTTGATGTACTCGCGGATGTTGTTCAGCCCGAACTTGCGCGCCTGGTTCGCGTCGGTGAGCAGGATGGACTCTTTCTGGAAATGCTCAGCAATCGTCGGCGTGTTCTCGCCCCGGGCGCGCACCTCGGCCGACGTGTCGGTGCCGGCGTACACGACTTTCAGGTAATCGGCCGGCACCTTCTCGCGGATCCGCTGCGCCTGCTCCCACGGCAGCATGCGGTGACCGTGCACGGAGTCGACGAGGTACGTCGTGCCCTGCTGGTCGACCGCGAACGCGCCGAACGCGAACGGGTGGGCAAAGCCCCAATCGAAGGCGCCAAACTTGGTCCAGTGCGCGGGCACGGCGAACGGCTTGACGATGTGCCGCGCCTCGTCCAACTCGTCGAGCGCCTTCCCGCCGCCGAGCCCCCACTTGCCCTCGAGCAGCTGCATGCGGCGCCGGTACGGGAGCGCGTGGAGCGTCGCGAGATACGCAGCGTCGTTCGCGTAGACGGGGTTATCGGTGACGCGGGCCGGCACGAACCGCCTGGTGCGCGTGGCTTTCTGCCCGTTGCCGATCTCGAGCTCGTAGCGCGCGATCCGGCGCCCGTCCTCGCCGCACGGCTTGACGAACCGCTCGACGAGCCACGGCTCGCCGGCATACCCGGGGTTGGCGGACGCGCGGGCCATGCGCTTTCCAGCACATTGGGATCCTAAGCTTAGAATTCCACGTGGACAAGTTGTCGCG
>JADMIO010703485.1_pt1 | contig 11632 bp, 11 predicted proteins | sample 8958161 | NCBI WGS metagenome assembly JADMIO01 (sample SAMN16585339, study PRJNA669376) | soil metagenome | isolation source: Crop rotation soil | place: USA: Cullars Rotation, Alabama | collected 2011
TATATTCCCATCATTTTAAGATTAAATAATGCATGAAATCAGGCGTTTTATCTTTGTGATTTTACTCATTTTTGCTGGAGCCTTGTTGATCCTATCTGGTCTGGGTCTCATATCTTTAAGCCTCCATTTATTGCTATACTTAGGTATAGGACTTGTCGCAATGGCAGTGGTATATTATTTGTTGCATTAATATTATGTCATTCTGGTAAGGCGAAGCCGCATCCAGAATCTGTTTTATGTCAAAGCAGATGTATGTATATATTATGGGTAATGCTAGGCCTACTCTTTATACAGGAGTAACTAGTAACCTTATTAAAAGGGTTTACGAACATAAAGAAGAATTGGTTAAGGGTTTTACCGAAAGGTATCATATACATGATCTTTTGTATTATGAAATTATAGATGGTGAAGAGCAGGGCATCATAAGAGAAAAACAGATTAAAGATATGAATAGAATTGATAAACTGAAAATGATTAAAAAATTTAATCCTAAATTTAAAGATTTATATTCTGATATTTTAAAAAACTGATTCTGGACAAGCCAGAATGACAGGTTAAATAGGAGGTGAAAGAAAAATTATGCCTGGAGATTTTTTTGGGGGTGAAAAAAAGAAGAAAAAAAAAGGTGGGGCTCAGAAGCCAATCTCTGCTGCGCCTGTTTTTACCTTACCAAGTGTCGCCCCAAAAGGGAAAAGCAAATTCTAACTAGTTAGTTCGTTAGTGGTTCTTAGTTCTTCGAAGAAGAATGTTTAAGATATTTATTTACCATGAACAATGAATGAATGACTAACTAACCAATCATATGGGAAGTAAACCTGCCGAGAGTAAAAAAAACCAAACAAAAATCGTGGTGATTGCTTTTATTGTTCTGCTGCTGATTATTTTGGTTGGTAAAATTTTTGCTATTTTTTCATCATACGGTGAGCCACTTGATAAAAATTTTTATCAAAAAAGTAAGTTTAGTTGGGACGGCAAGACCAATATCAATCTTCTTTTTGCCAATATTTCTGATACCCCGCACTATGATCTAGTGACTTTTGATCCCACTAAAAAACAGATTACCATCTTAAACTTGTCTCCAGATATCTATATTGATGTCCCAAAAGGGTATGGTTCTTGGCGGTTTGGTAGTGTTTATAATCTGGGACAAGAAGAGACACTTCCTATGGGTAAATCTTTATTAAAATTAGCCGCCTCACAATTGGTGGGTCTGCCCTTGGATGGAGTTTTGATCACGCCACAGCGATCTTCGACACAGGAGATGATTTTATCAATGAGAGGGAACCCCTTAAGTATTATCAAAAATATGGGGGCTATTAAAACAGATTTGAGTGCTTATCAGACATTTAAACTTTTCCGAGAATTTTCTGGGGTGAGGTCTGATAAGGTGGCGACTTTGGATCTTTCGAAGTCAGATATTACCGAAAGCAAGCTGTTACCTGATTCGACCAGAGTTTTAGGTATCAATACAGTATCTTTGGATATCTTCATTCGCTCTAATATGGCTGATAGTGCGATTGAGGATGAAAGCAAATCGATTGCCGTGATTAATGCCACGACTCATCCTGGATTGGCTCAAGAAGTGTCGCGGATTCTTACCAATATGGGAGGGACGGTTGTGATTACTACCAGTACTGATCATTTGCAAGACAAGTCTTATGTGATCTCTTCGGAAGAAGATAAAAACAATGAGACGATGAATCGCTTAACTCAAATTTATGCACCCCGATGCTTATCAGAAAAATGTGTTTTCAATTCACCAGAAATAATCTCTTCCCGAGCTCAAGTCAATATCGTTTTAGGAGAGGATTTTTACAAATTGTGGAATGAGAGATGAGTACAAATGACTAAATCCTAATGTCGAATTACCAAACAAAATCTTTGGTCATTAGTCATTAGTCATTAGTTATTGGTCATTAAATTTAGTACAATAGTTCCATGGAATTTATTTGGATCGGACTTTTTTTTGTAGTTTTAATAGTTTCTTTTTTCTTGGCTATGCGGTCGATGAAAAATTTTCAAGATTTACCCACAGCACATTTGGAATATAGTCTATTTTTGCTTCAAAATCCGGAGAATCTGACTCACTCAACTTTAAAAAAACTGCATGATTTTGCATTGCAATTAGATACACTGATCTCTTTAGAAAAACTTACCAAAGGTAGTCAAACTGTCTTGACAATTTTTGTTCCCAATCAATTTATCACTCAATTTCCGGAGCTTGGTCTTTTGGAACTAGAAGATTACATCAGTTTAGAACCGGAAAAAGATGAAAAAAAGATCTCTAAAAATGAAGCTCTGCCCTGGGTGATAGCACCGAAAAACTCTAAAAAAGATTTGCAACTAAATGATAGTTTCTTTAAGAAATTATCTCTTAATGAAATGCAGCATTTTTTCTGGCAGATTGTCTTGCAGCCCTTAAAAACCAATACCAATTTCCAAGCCACAATTAGAGCGATGGTGGTAGAAAAGATACCCGCCGAAAGAGTTAATGTTGCCAAAAGAATTGATTCTTTGATCAATGAAACAACAGGCCTCATCAAAGAAGCCAAAGTTGCCTCATCAGGCACGATTTTTGAATCTTTTGCCAAACGAACAATCGTTCCCAAAGAAGTATCAAGTTTTGAATTAAATGGGGAAGAAGTGTTAAAGCTATTGTCTTAAATCCTAATGTCTAATGATTAATGACTAAATATAATTTTGGACATTAGTCATTCGGATGTGGTCATTGAACCTTTAACTCAGGGATTCCTCTGACAAAATGCCATCTTCTTCACCATCGGATGAAGTTGGACTATCTTCATTAGCAATTGAGATGTGATCAGAGGAAAAAGCGAGAACTCGTGAATCATCCAAAAATGAAGCCTGGCTTTTAAACTTTTTAGATCGGACGACTTCTCGTATCAAGATCGTAATCCCATTTGATTTGACCGACTTAATAAAGGATTGATATTTATTGCCACCCTTTAAAAAACGTAATAAATTGTGGGCGACATCATCAGGCAGTGCTCCCAAGTAAGTATTGTTGTTGTCTGTGACTGTAATAGCTCGACTTTTAGGATTGAGATTGACTAAAGTTCCCGCTGATAAGGTCAGTAATTTTTGTGGCTCGGCGACTTTGACCAGATTGACCATTTTAGTCGTTCCTGGTTCTTGTAAAAAAAATGAGGCTGACATGACCATCTGATTGCCATTGGTATGAGTGATACCATCTTTTTTGATTGTATTAACTTTTTTGAGATTTTTGTCAGCGATCGTGTTATAAGGGTCTAGTTCGAGGACTTGATGATAGAGCTTTTTAGCCTCATTGTAGGTGCCTAATTCAAAATAGGCTTTGGCGAGACGATTCATACAATCGACATTTTCTGGTTCCAGCTCAAGCAATTTTTTATTTTGTTCCAGTGCTTCATCCCAACGGCAATTTATAGCAGCGTCTATGGCGAGTCGAGAGAGAGATTGAGGGTCGAGGTCTGACATTTAAAGCAAAGTATAGGGAAAATCCAAAGTCCTTGTCAATGGGAAATTGTGAAAGAGTCGAAGGTTTTAAGACATTCGACTCGTCCGACTCATCAAAAACCCAGTGTTATGCTAAAATACTTTCTATATGTCAGGTCATAGTAAATGGTCCACGATCAAAAGAGCTAAAGGTGCAGCAGATGTGAAGCGCGGGATGACTTTCACCAAAATTGCCAATGCCTTAGCGATTGCCGCTCGCGAGGGTGGCTCCGGTGATCCTAGCGCCAATCCTAGGCTGCGAGTGCTATTAGAACAAGCCCGAACTGCAAATATGCCCAAGGATAATATCCAAAGAGCCCTGGACCGGGGAATGGGTAAATTACCTGGACAGACGATAGAAGAGATCACCTATGAGGGTTTTGGGCCGGGAAAAGTGGCATTTTTGGTTGAGGTGATTACAGACAACAAAAATAGGACTCTTAGTGAAATAAAAAATATGTTTGATCGCTCAGGAGGATCTCTTGGCTCGACTGGAAGTGTCTCCTATATGTTTGACAAAAAAGGGGAGATCCGAGTTCAGAGTAAAGGGGGAGAAGTGGATGAAGAAGAGTTGGAGCTTATCGATACTGGAGCAGAGGATATTGAAAATTATGAGGATGGAGGAGTAAAGTACCTTGTTTATACTAGTCCAACCGATCTAAACTCGGTCATGCAAAATATTAAATCATTAGGTTTTGAAGTGGAATCATCAGAACTGGTTTTTAAACCCAATATCCTGACCGAAGTGACAGACAAAGAGTCAGCGGAAAAGGTCCTGGCCTTTACAGAAAAATTAGAAGATCAAGATGACGTCCAAAAAGTTCACGCCAACTTCGACATCCCTGAAAACCTACTTTAGTAATTTATGGAAGTATCTCCTTTATCTTCAATTAAATATCAATTATGGTTACAAGAAAGAGGTACGATGAAACTCTCCGATCCGGAAAGTTATGAGAATTGTCCACTTTTGGACGAAGCTGCCAAATTAGAGGATAAAAAAAAGCCCAAGTATTTAAGACTCGCTGAATTAGCACATAGAACACCTCTTTTAGTAGTCGAGAATCCAAAAGTTCTCGCTTTTGTGTATGATAGAGAAGCAGAGTCAGATAGAGTTTTGTCTAATTTATTAGATAATACCAGGAAACATGGATGTTCGGTGAGAAATATCAAAGGTCTAGGAGTAAGTGTGGGTATAGCTTCAATTGCTTGTACACCACTTGAATTGCAGTTGCTGTTTGGTATCTACTTAGCTGAAAATAAAGGAATAAATACACCAGAATTACTAAATTTTTTGACAGAAAATCGTAATGGTTCTCAAATGGATGAATCTATCAAGAGTTATTATGATCTCAAGAGACTAAGAACTAATTTAAGCCGGATGCGAAGACAAAGAAATATTATTCTTAGTCAAGGACCACGTATAGATTTAATAGATTGATGAAGCTCAGACCTTTGGGGCACTGGGAATTATTTTGAGTTTTAACAAGGACTTGTGCTAATGCTAAAGAAGCACTTACTTTTAAAAAGATTATGAGTCAACTGTTGACTTCAATATAACTTCTTTGATACGTTAATTTTGCTTATATTTAACTGCCCATGGGATTTACTGAAGGATTAAGAGATAAACAGAGAGTTTTAGCGCTAGTTTCCGGTTCAGCATCTACTGCTTATAATATTCATCTGGCCACCACTGATGGTCGTCTTCCCAATACAGAATTAGTTGGAGTCATTACTTCTAATGCCGAAGCTGGATCTTCTTTTCGAAAAAATAATTTAGACTTACCTCCTGTAAGAGTTATAGAAGTGGCTCGAGAGACATTTGATGATGCTTATCATTATGGAGAAGCGCTAATTGAGGCTATTAAAAGGTTTCAACCAGATGTCATTGGTCAATACGGACATACTCCTCTGACACCGATGAATACTTTAGACTTTTTCAGTGATCAGTTTTGGATCAATCAGCATGGCGGGCCGCTTAATCCTGATCAATGGGACTTTGGGGGAAAAGGTATGAGTTGTGCGGCCCGATATCACGCAGCTAGATTAATGTTTGTTCGAGCTACAGAAAGAAATTATTGGACGGATGTAAGTGCCCAAAGAGTTGGTGTTAATTTTGATGAGGGGCCAGTTATTAAACGAGGAAGAGTGGAAATCTGTGACACAGACACGGTAACCTCATTAACAGATAAAGCAATTAAAGTGGAGTGGCAAGTCCAGATAGATACTCTAAAAGATTTAGAAAAGGGGAGAGTAACGGAACTTCCGCCATATTTAGATTTAGTGTTACCTGGTGAGAGATCAACCTTGGAATTGGCTAAAGAATTGGGAGTTTTACTTTATACACCTCATGGAGAATTGAGAAAACTTAATTTAAGTCGCATCATAAATGAAAAAAACCAGCGTTTATCAGCTGAATCTCACCGACTGCTAGATTTTTTAAAACCTTAGATATTGACTTAGTTTTTATAGTTGGTTACTTTAAATAAAGGTAGCCTTAATAAATAATTTATAAGATTAAATAATATGCCAATAGAAAAAGTATTAGTTACTGGTTCAGGTGGAAGAGAATATGCACTTGGCTTGGCGATGAAAAAAGATAGTCAGATTTACTTTACTCCAGGTAATGGTGGTACTGCTGATATTGGTCTAAATGTTCCAATAGATCCGCTTAATAGTAACGAATTAACTAACTTTGCCAAGGATAACAATATTGGTTTGGTAGTAGTAGGTCCAGAAGCACCACTTGTGGCTGGTTTTGCCGATGAGGCGACAGAAGCTGGACTAGCCGTGTTTGGACCAAAGAAAGGCGCAGCTCTGTTAGAGGGAAGTAAAGCTTTTTCTGCTGAATTTAACAGAAGACATAATATTCCTCAACCAGATTTTGTAGTAACTCATGATTATGATCAAGCTACTCGTTTTGCCAGAATGGGTTCCATAAAATATCCTGTAGCTAAGCAAGATGGTTTGGCTGCTGGTAAAGGTGTGGTGGTTTCAGAGACTCAGGGAGAAGCACTCGATACCATGCATAAGTGGTATAAAACCGGAGTCTTTACTGCTAACTCAACTATTGTGTGGCAGGAAAGATTAAGAGGTAGGGAGGTGTCGATTATGGCGATTAGTGATGGAACCAATGTTGCTCTTTTTCCACCTTCTCGTGATTATAAAAGACGATTAGATGGAGATATGGGACTAAATACTGGAGGAATGGGATCAATTGCGCCAGTTAATTTGCCCGAGCATTCAAGTTTAAGCGTAATACGAGATGAAATAATTAAACCAGCTATAAAAGGTATTGGGGAAGAGAATCACCCGTTTGTGGGATGTCTCTATGCCGGATTAATGATTACTGAGCAAGGTCCAAAGGTATTAGAATATAATGTTCGCTTTGGTGATCCGGAGACTCAATCTTTAATGATGCTGCTTGATTCAAATGTGGATTTAGCTCAAATTTTTTATGATTGTACTCAAGGTAGATTAAATCCATCAGATCTAAAATTTAGAGATGGTGTGGCCTCTACTGTAGTGATTGTGGCCAAAGATTATCCAGATTCCAAGTATAAAAAAGATATCCCTTTGCCAAAGGTTTTTCCAGATTATGGAGCTACTATATCTCATGCGGGGATTAAAAAAAGTGGGTATCAATTATTAAGTAATGGTGGTCGGATTTTAGGTGTCACCGGGTTTTCCGATGCCAGTCCGCACTATACAGTGAACAAACATGATTCTCTAGCTGAAGCTTATGAACAAGCTTACACGATTGTTGGAGATAATAAAGACTTAGATTTCCGCACAGATATCGGCTCCTAAACTTTAGTATGGAATTAAGTCCTACTACAAAACTAACAGAGGGTAAAACTAAAATCATTTGGGGAACAGAAGATCCCACACTCGTTATTATTGAAAGTAAAGATGATATTACGGCAGGTGATGGAGTGAAACATGATATTATCCCAGGTAAAGGAGTTTTATCTACTGAAACGACAATTAATTGTTTCAACCTCATAGAAAGAGCGGGAATAGCCACACATTATATTGGTCGTTATTCGGATAATGCTTTTATTGCTATGAATGCTAAAATGATTCCTCTTGAAGTAGTAGCCAGAAGAGAGGCTGTTCCGAAAAGTTCTTATCTTCTGAGAAATCCTGAAGTTGCAAAAGGCACTCGTTTTGATCCATTAATTGTAGAATTTTTTTATAAAGATGACGCCAATCATGATCCGCTGATAGAGTTAGTGGGGGAGGAATGGCAATTATTTAATCCTAAGGTGCCTAGGTCAGAGGGCTTTTTAAGTACTAGACCGAAGTCTTGGTTAGATCTTCATCAGGATCAGTTAGGAGAAATGGCAAATAATACAAGACGAGTGTTTACTAAATTAGAAACAGCTTTTGGAAGATTTGGTGTTAGAATGGGGGATTTAAAACTGGAATTTGGCTTCATCAATGGGCTCGCGATGCCTAGTGATGTGACAGACAATGACTCTTGGCGAATTGCTGTAGATGGTGATTGGGATAATCCTTTAGATAAACAAGCCTACAGAAATATCTCTGGTCAAGCCACACCAGAGCAACTAGAAGAAATTCGCAAGAAGTATGTCCAGGTATCTCAAATGACTCAACGATTCTTATATTAATTTTGTAATAATTGAAGTCCTTATGGTATAGTGATTCCACCTAAAAATGTATGATTATTCTTGGTATTGATCCTGGTACAGCTACCACCGGTTATGGTCTTATTAAAGTCCCTGATGACATCATGGGGAGGGAATTCAACTATGATATCGAACTGATTGATTATGGCTATATTTCCACCTCCAAAGATGAGCTGATGGAGCGGCGCTTAGTTCAACTACACCACGAGATTGAAGATGTTATTGTCCGACATCGACCAGATATGGTTTCGATCGAAATGTTGTTCTTTGGAGCCAATACCAAGACCGCAATTACAGTCGGACAGGCCAGAGGAGTTATAATAATGACAGCAGGGATGCATAAAATCCCGATCACAGATTATACTGGGTTACAGGTCAAACTGATGGTAGCGGGGAGTGGGAGATCGGACAAAAAACAAGTCCATGAGGGAGTTCGAAAATTTCTGGGGACAAAGGGGGAGAAAGCGAGAGAACTTGCTAGCCCGAAGGTCGGAAATGGTCGCAAAAAGTCATTTAATGATGACTCAGTAGATGCCGTAGCTATTGCCATTTGTCACGCGCTAAAACTTGCGGCGAAATGATATGTCATTTACTTTAACTAAACGTCAAAAAATTATTGCTGCCAGTATTCTGATGACTGTGGCTATTTTATTATCCACTCATTCAGTTAATTTTATTTTCTTAAAATTTCGATTAGTACTTATTTTAGGTGTAGTATCTTACTTATTATCTTTATGGGCATTATGGGAGGGGATGACCAGACTTAAAGCATTTACACTCCTAGTTTTGCCAGTTTTATATACTGTGGCGGTTACAAGTTTTTATTTTCTTTTACCTGTCCGGTGGCTAACTCGAGTACCGCTTTCCATAGTTTTTGGTTTATCATTTTATTTTTTACTGCTGTCCCAGAATGTCTTTAATGTGGCCGCTATCAGAACAATTCCGCTTTATCGGGCGGCATCCACGGCGTCATTTCTTTTTGCTTTGTTAACCTGTTTATTTTTGTTTAATGTTTTATATGCCCTGCATTTACCATTTTATCTAAATGGGGGAGCTATTTTTGCCATTACTTTTCTCATATCATTGCAGAATTTCTGGTCTATCGAAATGGAGAAGATCACTTCTACAATTTTAGTTTACAGTTTGATTGTGGCCATGGTAGTCGGAGAAGTGGGGATTGCGCTGTCCTTTTTGCCGATTATCTCGCCAGTATGGGCGCTTTACCTATGTATCAGTATTTATATGTTAGTCGGGACGATTACGGAATACGTTCGCAATAAAGTGACGGGGATGGTGGCAATCGAATATTTGGGAGTAGGGCTATCTGTCGTTGTCCTAAGCTATTTTTTGTTTAACTTTTTAGCTAATTTTTGGGTGGAACTGACTACCTTAAGCTCCTAAAAAAATTTTTAAATTTTCTGGAGGTTAGGGAAGTAGAGGAGTAGGGCGTGGAAAATGAAGTAGTTTGATATAGTTGCTAATCACAAATATTCAAAAACTATAGGGTAGGATTTAATACGAATACTCACTTATTAGCTTCAAAAATATAAAACCCGAAAGGATAGCTTTCTTACTCAGAGCAGAAGAAGTGCTCTTTTTCGCTACTTTTCTTACATATTAATGATTTACATGCGTGAAAAATAAAGCGAGCCTCTATTCAGAGAAGTAGAGATAAAAAAAGTACTATCTAGGCATGAATGGAAGTATCTGCGCTGTGTATTTAGCCTCAATTTGTCGGTTCTGGTCTACTCTCAGAGTATGAGTGTGATATATTCTCAACTCTACGTCGTACAATGGTTCTTATGCGACGTCGGACAGGTATAGATCAGAGGACACATCCAGCTATTGTAAATGTGTTTAGGTACGCAAAATATAAGATTTTTAAGTAGTCAGTTTTCGTGCCTTTTTTCGTCATTTTTGGGTTAAAATTTTTCTTCCCTGCAAGGCTTATTTTTTAAATATTCAATTAAACGATTAGGCTGTTATAACAATCTAATATAAAGATAATGAATTAGACCTCTCCCCTTTGTCCAAGCCGTTTTAGGGGGGATTTTGGGCCTTGTGCCTAGCTGTGCCTAAGTGCGGTAAACTCGCGTATAATATATGAATGATTATATGGCAACGTCTCTTATTGATTCTAATAATAATTTTCTGTTCAATTCATTTAATAAGAGACCTTTTACAAGGCTTAAAACTGGACTTTTTCCTAACATCTGTACTGACTAAGCATTCTAATGAAGTTCCTAGCTGGTATTGGACTATTTTTAACAGCTATCTTTGGTTATCTGTTTCAGGGATTTTTGCAATAATCTCAATTGTTCTAAATAAGTTTTTTCCTCTGGGTTTATTATCTTTGCTATTTTTACTTATTTTTATACTAGCGTGGCTTTATTATTGGTTTATATTTTAAAATATTTGATGTCGTACAATATAAATTGCTGCTCCGAGGCTTTGGTGATTTATCTGGGGAGTTGTTTACTTCAGGCAACAGTTAAATGTCGTATTCTTCGCGCTCTGGATACCGAATGATTATTAGTACTCCTCTATTTCGCCTATATATGAAAAAACCTGTGAAAACCTTGACAAAGTGAACATTTTATTTAACTATGAAAGCATGGGAGATTTTATATCTTTTATTCGGGTAAAGAAAAATTTAATCAATCTGCTGGTTTTAGGCATAATAGTTTTGTCTATTCCAGTGGGGGTCGTTTTAATTCAGCAACAAAGCAACTTATTTTTAGGAGCCTCTCAACCCCAGATTACGATAGAAGCTGGTAAGTGTATTAAAGTGGTAGATGGCAAAACTTATGCCACCTGTAGTGATATTCCACTGAAGTTGACCTCTCCTTATGGTGGTCCCGCTACGTCACAGGACAACAATTTAAATGCGACAGCTTCAGCTTCTCCACAAAGCTTGAATTTTTCTTCCGCCACTAATTTGGCATTTAGCCCTAAGAATCTAATTAAAGATATTTCTGATGTTTTGATTACCAAAGTTGATGCTGCCACTAATACTTGTGGTCGGTCTCAAGATATTCGAGGAGTAACAGCTGATTGTGGACAAATCACCAATGTTAATATTGCCGATAATGGAGAAAGTGCGGGAGATATTACTTGGAAAGCTCCCAATACCAATTCTTCTAATACTAGTTGTGTTATCCGGGTGCAAAGAGATAGAGACTGTAATTTAACTGGTCCCTCTTCAATTCAAGCAGGTCAATCCACAACACTTCATTATGATCCAACTTGTGATACTAGAACTTCTGATTCGGGCTGTAAATGGATAGTTAATGTTAATGCCCCACCACCTCCTCCCCCTCCACCACCGCCACCACCACCTCCTCCACCACCACCTCCCGCGGCTTTGTCGGTTTCTTGTGCACCAAATACTGCTTCAGCCAATGTTAATGAGGTAATTTATTGGGTGGCTCAATTTAGTGGTGGATCTAGCCCTTATACTTTTGAGTGGAGAGGTTCTGATGGTTTTG
>JADMIO010809421.1_pt1 | contig 11632 bp, 7 predicted proteins | sample 8958161 | NCBI WGS metagenome assembly JADMIO01 (sample SAMN16585339, study PRJNA669376) | soil metagenome | isolation source: Crop rotation soil | place: USA: Cullars Rotation, Alabama | collected 2011
CTTTCCCCAGATATCGATGCTAAGGATTTTCCAGGATTGGATTGGGAGAAGTGGCTCAGACAGAAGATTGTGATGCGGATCCCGGGAGCGTGATGAAGAAAGAGTTGCATGCAGAGTTGTTGTTGGGGCGGCGTGTGTTCGCGCTGAATGGACGCGCGATCGGGCGAATCGAGGAGATCAGCGTCGTAGAGCAGCAGGGAAGGGTCTTCATCACGGAATACCTGGTTGGCGCCTATGCACTGCTCGAACGGCTTTCAGCTCTATCTATAGGGAGAGCGATGTTGCGTTCGTTGGGTGCGAGGGTAACGCGGGATGGATATCGGGTCGGCTGGGATCAGATGGACCTGTCGAATCCCGATCGTCCTCGTCTTTCATGTCCGGTAGATCAACTGATGAGCCTGAAGAAATAGTTTTGGATCGCGATCGTACAAAGCCATCACACGGCATTCGGGTTGCTATTACCTGAGAAACGGAATCCTGAAATGTTTGTATTGCATGCATGAAGGGACGAGTCAACTAATTCGAACTATCACGAACATAGGGAGGCAAGCAATGCCAGACAAAGATAAACAAAGCGGACAGCAAGGTGGCAGCAAACAAGCGCCGGGCAGGCAGGGTGAAGAGCAAGGTGGGCGCCAGGGCCAGAAAGGAAATCAGCAGGGTGGCCGCCAGGGTCAGCAAGGCGGCGGACAAAAAGGCGCTCCGCAAACTAATCGTTAAGTGAGCGAGCGGCAAGTGTGAGGGGAGTTGGCAAGACTCAACTCACACTTTCCTTTCCGGTCACCGATTGAAAAAAAAAACTCAGAGAACTGTATGGCAGGTAAGTTTTCTTAACGTACGCTAATGCGCCGACCCTCACCAGGGCCGCTTCGTCTTCATCACATACCGAAATGCAAGAGTCGATCGACAGACGGTTATTTTTTCGGCGAGCAGATGACCTCTATCGAAAATCAATAGAAGACATCAAGGACTATGCGATATTCATGACGGATCGCCAGGGACGTGTCGTGAATTGGAATCGAGGCGCTGAACGGATCCTGGGCTACCGCGAAGAAGATGTCGTCGGGCAGAGCGCCGCGATGTTTTTTACGCCGGAAGATCGCGCGGCCAATGTCCCCGAAGAAGAAATGGCAACGGCCGCTCGAGAAGGCCGCGCGGAAGACGAGCGCTGGCATCTACGTCGCGATCAAACAAGGTTTTGGGCCAGCGGTATCCTTACTCCAGTTTACGACGAAGGCAACGTTCTGCGGGGTTTCACTAAAGTCATGCGAGACATGACTGAGAAACTGAAGCTTGAAGGCGAGCGTGATCGTTTCTTTATTCTCTCGATGGACATGCTTTGTATCGTGAGATTGGACGGGTACTTTGAGCGGACTAATCCAGCCTTTCAAAAAATTCTCGGATATTCCGAACAGGAGTTGCGCTCACATGCGGTCTTCGATTTCATGCATGAAGATGACCGGACCAACGCGCAGCTGGAGTACGCAAAACTAAGAACCGGCTGGCCGACTCAGCTGCTCGAAAATCGTTTCCGATGTAAGGACGGAAGTTATAGATGGGTGGCCTGGAGTTATTATCCAGTACCCGAAGAGGGCCTGGCCTACGGGGTCGGACGTGATGTTACGCCCTTGAAACAAATCGAGGAAGATTTGCGATCGCACGCGAAAGAACTGGAACACTCTAACAAAGTAAAAGACGAATTCCTGGCGATTCTTTCGCACGAACTAAGGACGCCGCTAACGTCGATTCTCGGCTGGTCAAGGCTATTGCGCTCGGGAAAGCTTCCCGAGACTGAACGCGAAAGAGCCATCGGTATCGTAGAACGCAATGCAAAGATCCAATCAAAGCTGATCGAGGATCTGCTCGATGTTTCTCGAATCATAACTGGTAAGTTGCGAATCGACTTGCAACCGGTTGACCTGGCAAAGATCGCTACTGAGGCGCTCAATGAACTGCAACCTACCGCTGGTCTGAAGGGACTTTCAATCAGATCCGATATTCAGGCAGCAGGGCCGATAATGGGTGATCCAAATCGGCTGCAACAAATTGTCGCGAACCTTCTCTCCAACGCAATCAAGTTCACGGACGAGGGCTACATCGAGATTGCGTTGGAACGAGTTGATTCCCACGTGCGCCTGACGGTGCGCGACACCGGTGTGGGAATCGATCCTGCCGTGCTGCCGCATATCTTCGAACGATTCAAACAGGCCGATGCTTCAAATGTTCGCTCGCATAGTGGTCTTGGTTTAGGTCTGGCGATTGTTCATCATCTGGTCGTGCAGCAAGGCGGCACGGTGACAGCAGAAAGTCCTGGCGTAGGTCGGGGGGCAACCTTCACGATTGAATTTCCGCTGGCGTCGTCGGAACTAATCAGTAGTCCTGTTGGACCAGTAGATCTATTTTCAGCAGAAGCCCACGAGGCCTTACTAGCAGGAGAGAAACTCAGTGGACTGCGAATTTCGCTCGAGGGCATTAGAGTCCTGATTGTTGATGACGAGGCTGACACGCGTGATCTGCTCAGAACTTTGTTGGAGCGATGTGGCGCCGCTGTCGATGTCGTGTCGTCCGCGAAGGAAGCGTTGAGTGCGCTGCGCGCGCGCCTTCCGGATGTGCTTGTCAGTGACGTGGGAATGCCGGGAGAAAATGGGTACGACCTGATCAGGAAAGTGCGCGCGTTAGACGCCGGGCAGGGCGGAGCGGTGCCGGCGATAGCTCTTACCGCATACGCGGGCCCTGCAGACAGGAGATCGGCGTTTTTAAATGGCTTTCATGCCCACATGGCGAAGCCGGTCGAGCCCGATGAGTTGCTTGCATTGATCAGACGGCTCGCCCGCGGCCATCGCCTGGGAGTAGAAGAGTCCAACCTCTGAATTTATTTTACGCGCCAGGGAGGGTTGAGTTCTCGAAGGATTTTTTGAACGATCGAATCTGAATCGATTCCGTGGAACTTTCTTACTTCGCTTACGGATCCTGTTCGACTAAAAGATCTCGGAGCAAGCACGGGCACTCTGCGACCTAATGCGCCGCTCACCCACTCCGCAACCTCAGGAGCAAAATCGCCAACAACGACTGTCGGCACATCGATTTCATCATCCGGGATTAGATCATGGAGATGGTACGAAGCACCTTCGTCTGTATGTAGATCAGGATTTGACCAGTACGCTTCATAGTCTCGCTTCAGGCGTTCCCAACTAGTCACGTTGCAAACTCGAGCTGCCACCTGGTGCCGATCCCGGAGAACTTGACTCGCGCGCAGGGCCTCTTCCATGAGCGAGCCCGAAGCAAAGATGTGTGCGACTCTGTCCTTTGAACCTGCTTCTGGTGCGACAAGCCAATATGCCCCTTTGATAATGTCTCTACGCAGTCGAGCCAGAGTAGCTTCGTCTTCACTGAAGACGGGTAACGTATTGAGACCATGTTCGGCGAGTAAGAGATCGCCGGGTTTGCCAAACGGCTGAATTAGTTCCTGGGTTGTAAGTCTCAAGTAGACAGCTTCGCCATGAGGCTCGACCACTTGTCTGATGGCCCAATCATAAATGGTCAGCACATCGAACGCGTAAGCCGGTTCGTAATAGATGATGTTGGGCAGGCCCATGACGATCGCCGGTGTCTGCCTGGATTGATGCGTCCCACTCTCGCGACTCAACGATGTACCTGACGGAGTACCGACTGCCAGAAATCGCGCGTGATCGTAAAGCGCATAGTAAAGCTGGCTGTACGCATGTTTCCAAAATACATCGTAGATCGTTGCAACCGGCAGCATTTGCACTTTGTTTTCGGACGCAAACTTTCGTCGACCAAAAGCGAAGAGCTTGAGTGCGGCAACACCTTCGTTAATAGCCACGCTATGAAAACGACCTGAGCGCGATAGACGCCAATTGAAGACCGTCTGTTTCTTGTGACGCAGAAACTGCAGGAGATCCGGACCAGGATCGGAATCAAATACTCCCGTCAATGCAATCACGCCACCTAAATGTGTGGTTAGCCCAACATCGGGAGCGATGAACGCCATTCGCTCACCAATTGGAAGTCTCAGGTAAGCAGTGTTAACTGAACCGAACGCTGCTGACGTCGAGCGTTCGCCGGTCAATGGAATTCGCAACTCACCACGCGCCGGTAGCAGTTCCTTTGGAAAGTCTACCGATGTGGTGCTCGAGCTATCGAACAGCTGATTGTTTCGGTCTCTCAAAAATGAAATTAGGGCCGAGTCCTTTGGTAGATCCAATCGATCTTCGCTACTACCAACTTGGAGTGAGGCTTGATAGTGCTGCAATTGTCTGCTACTCATGAGCGCCCCGTGGTTTTCAGGATGCGCAGCCCAATCAGGTAGCCTCCAGCCTTTGATCGTGTGACAGATGATTGCGGTCGGCTTATTTGCACTACTGTCAGCATCGCGATTCGCAACGATCAACCTTGCGAGATCGTGCCCTCCATAATCCTGGACGACATCGAGTAGACGTTGATTCGAGTAATGGTTGAGAAATTCAGTCAGGCCATCAATCGATGAGGCGTCCACCGGGCTCGAGTCATCGAACATCTGCAAAAGCCCCGCCAGTTGTTCGTCATCATGATCCAGCTTTCCAAGGATTGCCTTTCGAAGAGTATCGCCGTCCATCAGCAACAACGCCTGTTGCTGTAAGTCGTTGAATCCTTCCAGTCGACGCCGCAACAACTCGCCATCGTAGGAGGTAAACGCTGCTTCAGCTTTTCTCCCCCATCTCAGGTTGATTACGTTCCACCCATTTGCTTCAAACAGATTGATGGCCCAATCAGCCGTAGTGCCCCCGGGACTATCCTCCATGACACGATCGAGACTTTGCCGATTCAGGTCGATCCACCAGCGAACATTTCCCAGGCGCCGTCGTCCCGCTTCGTACAGGCTTCCGCCGATCTGTAGTTCAGTTAGCTCGCCATCACCAACCAACGCGTGATACACAGCGTCGATCTCTCTTCCAAGCTGGTGTCTCTGTACCATCGCTTCATATGCGTCTTCGATTGCCGCACAGGCGCCGAGCCCTTCGATACTCGTGGAGTAGTCGACGATAGCCGGCATATCGTGTTGACTGGGATACGGTGGAAGGCCTCCAAACTCGCGGAAGTTTTCCATCTGCTCGCGTGTTAACTGGCCCATCAAGTACATCAATGAGTAGAAGAGTGGGGCGGCGTGTGGTTTGACGGCGATTCGGTCGGCCGGTCTTTTGATGTGCAGGTAAAGTGCCGTGAGGATTGAGGACGAAGAAACGGAACTTGCCTGGTGACCACCAACCTTTGGTTTGCGATCTTTGTTCTTTGGCTTGTTGTTGGCCCAATCGACCATTGACACAGCAAGCCATGAACTCCAGTTTTCAACTTTTCGATAGAGGGCGAGGCGATCTTCAGTGACTTCTTCAATCTGAATCTGTTGTCCCACCGCGGCGCGATTCATATCTTGTTCCAGTAGTGCGACTGTCAGCCGGCAACCTCGAGCACAACCTTTTCCAAATTCATCGAGTTCCCACCTACCAGAATGTCAAAGAGTCCGTGCTCAACAACTCTCCGCATGTCCTTGTTCCAGAAAGCCAACTCTTCGGGTCCAACTACAAATTCGATCATCTTTGTTTCACCTGGCTCAATTAGTACCCGCCGGAAACCTTTCAACTCCTTGACGGGCCTGGTGGCTGAACTGACCTGGTCGCGAATGTACAGCTGAATTACTTCTTCGCCGGCGACTTTGCCGACATTCGTCACATCTACACGCACGATCGCGGAATCGTCAGCAGTGATCTTTTGCTGTTGGAGTCTTAAGTTTTCGTAACTGAAAGATGTGTAGCTCAGTCCCCAACCAAAGGGAAAAAGCGGTTGATTGACAGCCATCAAGTAATCCCGTTGCGCCGATGGCTTGCGGTTGTAGTAGGCAGGAAGTTGACCGACGTGTTGAGGGAAGGTGATTGGTAATTTCCCACCCGGGTTGTAATCACCGAAGAGCACATCGGCAATCGCATTACCTGTCTCTTGTCCTAACGACCAACAACCCACTATGGCTGGAACGTTTGCAGCGATGTATCGAATCGAAGTGGGCCGCCCGGCAATCAGTACAACGATGGTTGGCTTTCCAGTGTCGACAATCGCTTTGACTAAATCATCCTGGCGTCCCACCAGGTCGAGACTATCGCGGTCTCCCAACCAATCTGGTGTTCCTGCTTCTCGGGCTGTTTGCTCATTGTCTCCAACAGCGACGATATTCAGATCCACTGTTCTGGCGAGTGCAATGGCGTCGGCGATTCGCTTCTCGTCCAATACCGGATCCGGAGGTACAACCTTGAACGTCGACCACGCCGCGTTGCCCTCTGTGATTTCACAACCCAGCGCGTACTTTACGGCGACGCTACTGCCGAGCTTGTTCCTGATGCCATCAAGAAGGCTCACCTTGTATGTAGTTGCGCCGGTGTATGCACCGAGACGCACAGTCGCTGCGTTGGGCCCAATGACGGCAATTGATTTCAGCTTAGTCCGATCAAGCGGTAGCAGGCTCCCTTCGTTCTTCAGTAAGATAACGGCCTTTTGCGCAGACCTTCGCGCCAATTCGCGGTGCTTTGGGAGCCGGCAAATTGCATCAGCATAGCCGGGGTCTACATAAGGATCCTCGAACAAGCCGAGTTGAAACTTGGCGCGGAGAACGCGCCCAACCGCTCGATCCAAAGTTGCTTCACTCACGCGGCCGTCTCTCACTTGCTGACCCAACGTACCGAAGGCCGTTCCCACTGACATATCCGCATCTACACCAGCCTCGATCGCAGCCTTAGCGACGCCGGCTGCATCTGCAGCGATGTGATGATCGCTAAGCAGACGATCGACACCAAAAGCATCAGAAAGCACATACCCCTGGAATCCCCACTCTTTTCGCAAGACAGTCTCTAACAACCAGGCATTCGCGTGTGAAGGAATGCCATCCACTTCGTTGTAAGAAGGCATGACACCTATCGCGCCGCCTTCCACGATGCCGGCTCTGAAAGGAGCGAGGATGAACTCACGAAACGTCCTTTCTGAAATGTTGGCGGGAGCGATATTTCTACCGCCCTCTGGTTGCCCGTATCCGGCGAAGTGCTTCACACAGGCGATGACGTGCTGCTTGTCGACAGTTGGACCATCAGATCCCTGGAATGCTTTGATTGCTGTCACGCCCATACGTGCGACCAGATAAGGATCTTCGCCGTACGTCTCTTCGGTTCTTCCCCAACGAGGGTCACGCGCGACGTCGAGCAATGGCGTGTCGAAATGATGATGGCCACGCGCGCGTGCCTGGGCGGCAGCGACCGAGTAGACCTCGTGCACTAATTCGAGATCCCAGGTGCTTGCTAGCGCGATTGCCTGTGGAAAACTGGTGGCTTCGGGAGCGACGTAACCATGAAGACCTTCACCAACAAAAATTGCCGGGATGCCCAGGCGTGTTTCCTGACGCAGGAATTTTTGCGCCGCGTTGGCAAAGATCGCAGCTTCGGAAGGCTTCTGGCCTTTGTAGGTGAGGTCAGGTATCAGATCGGGAATGGACAGGAACATCCCTATTCCATGTTTGAGCAACTGTCTGGCGCTAGCTTCTGAGAAGCGACCTTGATCGTCTCTTAAGACGCGGTCGATCCGCCACGGACAAAGTGTCTGTGCGAGCTTTTCTTCGAGGGTCATCCTGCCAAGCAAATCTGCTACGCGTTGAGCAACCGGTAATTTCGCATTGCGATAGTCAGGAAGCTTGCTTGTTGCTTGACCCAGTCCATGATCAGCTAAGCCTAAAACGGCGGCAGCGCCCGCTACTGATTTCATGAAACCGCGACGATTAATTGATGACAGATCGAGCCTCCTTTCTCCTGGCAGCCGAAAATGTTTGCGGCGACAAACCAGAGGTTGAGATCAAAACGAGATCGACAGGTTCCTACTTGCGGCGGGCGATAATCTTTACCAGTGAGTGCGCTGGAAATGAGTAATTGAAGGATCCACTTGTAAGCGAAGCTTGCTTGCGCTCGATCACTACGTTGTTTGGTTCGGCAAAGGTGTTGAAGGTATTCAAGTCGGGTGCGGTCAATATGTCGATCTCGACATTAGGATCGAGATCCGCACCAACGAGGTTTACTGTCGAAGTAATCGCTTCCGAAAGATTGCGATTGACTACAAAAACATCAATTGTCTTTCCATCCGGATGAAGGCGCGAAGACACGTCGAGGTACTTTGCATTCTTCACTTCCGGAAAACCCGGTTGCATAGTTTTGGTGCTGAAGGTACCTGACTCAGCTTGACTCTTGAGTGCCTGACATTTTTCCCGCGTCGAGTAAAGTTGCATCATCAACGCACCTGGAGTCGCGAGCGCTCGATCACGACGAATCGCGATCAACCCGACGAGATATGCATAGATCAGCGAACGACTGCCAAGCACGAAATCACCTGGATAGCGTTGCATCAAGTTGTAGATCGTCGCTTCTGAAAGCGCGTTGCGGAGCGAGAGTGCTCCCATGTGCAATCCCAGCTGAGCTAACTCTACGTTGCTGACAGGCGGCTTCGGTGGTGTAGCTTCGTTGTCGACTTTCAAACTCCACTCGTCGAAGGCGATCGGATAGCGACGTCCGTTCGGAGCAAATTGTTTCATTTGTCCCCAGAGCTTATCGACCTTCCGCTGGAGATCCTCTGCTATCACCATCGTCGCCTGATTCACTTCGTCTGCGGTGTGGCCTGCAACGTTCTCAGGCGCGTAATAGTGGAGTGAGTAGTAATCGATCTGCGGTCCAGCTTCTTTCAAAACTTCAGCATTCCAATCGGGCAGGTAGCGGACGATCTTCCACAACGGATGGTCAGGTGGAATGACGCCTTTGGGAATGTCCGAAGCGCCAACCGCCACAAGTTTGATTGTTGGATCGACTGCCTTCATCGCCCGGGCAAACTCGTTAAAGTTGCGACCGTATTGCTTGCCATCCGTGCCCCCGAGCGTTGGAAGATATTCCTCATTACCAACGTTCCAGTACTTGACTCCGTATGGTTGAGGATGACCATTTCTCGAACGCAACTTACCCATCTGAGTCGATGGACTTCCGTTGACGTACTCAACCCATTTCGCAGCTTCCTCTGGAGTTCCTGTGCCGACGTTGACTGTGAGGTAAGGATCGGCGCCCAGTTTTTTGCATAACAAAAGAAACTCGTCAGTCCCGACGTCATTGCTGACGTACGCATTCCATGGTCGACTGAAAATTGCGGGACGCCGATCGATTGGACCAATTGCATCTTGCCAGTGATAGTCGGAAGCGAACCAACCTCCCGGCCAGCGGATCAGCGTCGGAGTAACTTTCCGTGAGAGCTCGAGCGCGTCTTTTCTAAACCCGTCTTCATTCAAGTCCGCCCGCAGCATCGAGACTGAGTCGATCCAAACTGTTCCAGGTGTGTCGATGAAGATCATCAACTTTCCTTTTTCGACTAGTTGAGTGGGACGAAGCTCGCCGGAATAGATATTCCACTCGTTACCTGGCTTGAGACTTAATGAGATTTTCGCCGTCGTTTGTTTGTAAGAACCGCCGAGAGCGACCTGGACCGGTCCTTGACCATTCTTTCGCTTGATGGCAAGTCGAACCAGATAACGCTCACCGGGCTCGAAGCGAAAGGGATTTTCGACTCTTTGATTTCTTGACAAGTGCGGCATGACGAACTGGTAGCCACTTTGCTGAACTCCCGCCGGCACGTTGCTGACATCTGTAAGTGTGATTCGTTGGGAACTTGAAGGGCTGTAGTAAACCTGCGTGTCGCGAACCAACGAAACTCGCGTATCAATCGCGATTGGTTCCCAACCAGCGGCTGTTCCACTAAAGATTATCTGATTGATGTCGCGCTCTTCTGGCGCCTCAAACTTGCGGTTAAAGACTTGTTCGCTCCAAATTGCGCCTTCAAAACTGCTTAAAGTGAGCTCCGTGAAATGACCGTAGATTGTGGGATCGATGACGCCCAACGTTTCGTTGACCTGGATAGTGATGGATGCCGACGACTGGAACGAAAAGCTACTGAAACAGATTGACACTATGAGCACGAGCGTCAGGCCTATTGAAGCGGTCTTTTTCATATGCGCCTCCACAATCTACCGTTCTAAGCTTTAACAATCGATTTCGATTAGCTCACCTGAAACTCGCTTCAACAGAGCCCACTCCAACGATCACCGATCGAGCGACGCTGCCTGGTCCAACATGAACGAGTTTGACCGGTGAACCGGGTATTACCAGCTCACCAGCCTGAAGACACTCACCTTTATCAGCCAGGTGCTTTATGAGGTAACGGAGTGACAGGAGTGGGCCGCTGTCCATTATTTCAGTAGCGTGCCCGCGTACCACCAATTGATCATCGATGAGCAGTGTTAGTTCCGTTCGTGCGAGATCGAGTGAGCTGAGTGGTACGCGGTCATTTCCAACCACCAGACCTGCGTGAATGCCGTTCGACGCAATGAGTTCCTGGGAAGTAGGCTCACCAAACCAAAACTTGTAGTTGTGAATTTCTAATCCGGCGGAAACATGATCGACCGCGGCAATCAGCGCGTCGTCAGTTATTGTTGGATCGCAAAGGTCCGAGCCAATGTGAAAAACAAACTCAGGTTCAAGTGCGCAGGAAGTGAACTTGTCTAAACTGATTTCTTGTTTGTCTTTGTAAAGGTGTGGTTCGAGCAGCCGTCCGTAGATAGGATTTTGAAGACCAAACTGTTCTCGTATAGCTTTACTGGTGCAGCCTATCTTGTAACCAACGACACGCTCGCCGTTGTCCGTCTTCATTTGCACTACTGAGCGTTGGACACGATAGGCTTCATCGAGCGACAACGATTCGATGGGACTCGAAGGTATCTGCCCAGGCTGTCGATCGTAGAAAATTCTGAAGAACGAATCAGCAAAGTCCTGAATCGTTTGATCATTCATTTCGAAAGAAGCTATGAATTAGTATGTCGCTCTGCCGCCACTAATATCCAAACATTGACCGGTAGTGAACGTTGCTTCGTCTGAAGCGAGCCAGCTAATAAGTGACGCGACCTCGGCCGGCGTACCTGCGCGGCCGAGTGGAATTCTTTGCAGCAGAATTTGAACTTGCTCCGGAGTTAGCTGCTCGAGGATTGGAGTATTGATGACCGCGGGCGAGATGGCATTGACATAGACGCCATCAAGCGCAACTTCACGAGCGAGTGCTTTTGTGAGACCGATGACTCCGGCCTTGGCTGTCGAATATGGAATCATGTTGGCGTTGCCTTCCTTGCCGGCGATCGAAGCCACGTTCACGATTCGACCATAACGACGTGCTTTCATACCCGGTATCACGGCCTGGCTACACAGATAAGTACTCTTCAAGTTAATTGCCATCATCACGTCCCAATCATCATCGGTGACTTGCTCGATGGGTGCGGCCCTTCCGCCTATTCCGGCATTATTTACCAGAATGTCGACGCGCCCATATTTACTTTCTGATTCCTGGACCATCATGGCTACATCACTGCGATTGGAAACATCGCACTTGATACCGAGTACACTGAGCTGCTTGTCACTCAGCCGGCTAACCGCTGAGGTCAACGTCGGATAGTCGATATCCGTCATGACAACAGTGGCGCCCTCCTGACCCAGTCGTTCGGCGGTAGCGAAGCCGATTCCTGGGAAAG
>JADMIO012500466.1_pt1 | contig 11632 bp, 11 predicted proteins | sample 8958161 | NCBI WGS metagenome assembly JADMIO01 (sample SAMN16585339, study PRJNA669376) | soil metagenome | isolation source: Crop rotation soil | place: USA: Cullars Rotation, Alabama | collected 2011
ATTGCTTGCGCCGCTGTCGCCTGAGCCTGTGCGGCATTCTTGATCGTGACCGCTAATGCCCGCGCGGCTGATCGCAGAAGCGTTTTTGTGTTCGTTGAAGCGTCGGTATAGAGACCCATGCCATTGTCATGGTAGCGCCCTTGCAGTGCAAGAATCTCAGTCGTCGAAGACAAAAGCGCCTCGCGCCAATTGGCCTTCTGAGCCGTCGTGGAAGTATTGGCCGCACCATCAAGTGTGGTAATCGTCTGCGACAGCGAAGCATTGAACAAACCCACGTCACCGTTATAGGCGGCGGCAAATCGCTGCGCATCACTGGTTGGAGCCTGAGCGCGCAACAAAAAATCGGAGTAAACCGCCAAAAGGCAGAATATCGCGGCAATGGCAACCGCGCGAACAAGCAGCCAGAATATTTTCATGGCAATCTCCTAATCTAATCTCACGTGAACTTCGCATATCCCCGAGGCAAGTCCAACCAGATTCGTGGGCGTCACAAAAAGCGCAAGGATATCGCCGCCGACAAAACTATTGGTTCCCGCCGCCTGATTCTGATTAACGCTAAACGCCGCGCCGACGCCCGAGAGCGACGAGGATGTTCCCGAATAAACAGCGGTATTATTTTTGCGCACTTCAATTTTCATGGTCGAGTTGACCTGCAATCCGGTCGTATTGCCCGTCATGGTCAGGCCGACGATTGAGCCGGTTCCGGGCATGATCCAGCCGATGGAAGTGCCATTAGGCAGTAGCGAGCCAATCGAAACGAATCCCGAGGCCGAAATTCCTGAAAACTGCGCGACATACGAGCGCGAGCCAGTAAAGACGCTGGCATAAGATTGAATCTCAATATAGGCATTGCTGCGGACGAAATAGCACTTGCCCTCATCAGTCGCAAAGAAATAGGCCGGTTGCACCATCGTTCCGTCCGCGACGTGCGCCACCAGATCGGCCTTGAGGCCGCTGTAACTCGGTTGCGTAATCGTGGAGATTGCCATCGTTATGATCCTTGGTGAATGAGCAAATAGACAAAGGAGCGCGCATCAAGATTGTTGGATGAAGTGACGACAAACGATGTCAAATCCGTAATGGTGTAAGAGGTCGTTCCGGCGTTCGTGCCGCTGCTAAATCCGAAAAGAATGAGGTCGCCCGTGCGCACGGCAGTATTGCTGACCGTCACGGTGCCGCCCGAAAGCGTGGCATTACCCATGACTCCATTGGTGCCGCTCTTGAACTGCAAGCCCTTGCCAATGGTGGCGTATTTGGTGTTGACCCCGGTGAGCGTTTCGGTGGTTGTCGCAAGCTCATAAGCCGCCGTGCCGCCCACGCTCAAGGCGAGATCATCCGCCCCTACGCGATAGAGTCCGGTGTTGGTATCTCCCGTGAAGCTATAAGCCGGTCCGCCTGCCGTGCCATCGGGAGCCAGCACAAGGCCGGTCGAACCCACCTGAAATTGCTGCGCCGTGCCGACGTTAAACTTGGATGTGGCCGTGGTCGATCCAATGCTGACGTTGTTCGACGAATCCATGAGCATCGTCGGTGTCGTCGTGTTGCCGCCCGTGTAAAAGGCAAGACCACCGCCTGATGCACCGCCCACGGTTCCCGCATCGCCGCTTAGGATGTCGGCCTTGAGGGTTCCAGCGGCACTTTGGAAATAAATTTCATCATATCCCGCGCTGGTAACAGGGGTCATTTTGAATGACGCGTTCGATTTAGTGATCGTAATGCCTGACGTTCCCGCCGCAAATCCACCAGAACTAAGAACTGCCGAATCAAATGTTAGAACGGACGAATCGCCCCATGTGTTGGTTCCGGTAGCGAAAACAACACGCTGGGCCGTCGCGCTATTGGGAAGAATCAAGGTTGACCAAAGAGGCGCGGTGCTCGTTCCGCCGCTTCGGAAGTAACTGCCAGCAGCCACATCGGCAAGCCGCGACCACACGGGCGTCGTGGCACTCGCATACAACAAATCCCCTACGGCTGCCGTCGAATTATCGTTGCCACCTTTGGTTCCCGGCAATGTTCCTGTAACCGCCGCCCCAGCCAGAGAAAGCGCCGTGTATGTCGGGTCCGCCCCGGTTCCTTGCGACAGGAGCGGAAGGCCGCTTGTTCCCGGAGTAATCGCTCCCCATATCGATGCGCCGCGTTCAAGTAATGAGCCGCGCGTTGAGCCAATCGAATCCAAGATCGTCGTGGCTGTCACTGTGCCGCCCAGCGACGTAGAAGCGCCGCCAATCGTGATCGATGAATTGGCGAGCTTCCCATTGGTGATAAGCAAATTCGGAATCTGCCCGAGAGAAATCGACGTGGCGAGGTCCGAGAAATCCGGTTGCACAACGGTAATATTCGATCCCGAGGATGCCTGCGAAAGAAATTTGTGCGTGCCGCCTGTGGCCGAAAGATCGGTATTTGTACCGCCATAGAGAAGGCCGATTTTCGTGGCCTGCCATGTTCCGGTCCCCACGGTGCCCAGCGTCACAATCGAAGATTGTCCGGTATAAGTTCCGAAAGTTGCCGTGCCGCTAACGGCCAAGCCACCGGTAATATTTTGCGTTCCGTCGGCGGGCGTGAAGGGATCGGCAAGAGGCGGCGAGGCGTCGTTCCTCATCGCCACAAGACCAGTTCCGTTTGTTGCCGTGCCGTTCACTGTCGCTGTGGGGTTGCCAAAAGCCGCCGTTGAGAATGTCGGATTGGGATACGTGCCCGCGAGGTTTCCCCCAGCCGCGCCGCCCGGAGCCGTCCCTGTAATCGTCGTGCTCGTCACCCCGGTCGCGTGCCCGTAAGTGTCATACGTCACGAGAGGCATGACGGTGGCCGATCCATAGCGCCCTGCCGCGATGTCGCTCACCGAATGCGAAATCGTCCGCGACGGCCCAAGGATAATGGGGTTGCCGGAAAGCGAGAGAGGCCCAGCCAGAACGCTCAGCGTGCCTGTCGTGCCTGCCTGCCAGATTGAAGGCTGCTTGTTGTTGAATATTGTCCAGTCTTGCCCGCGCAATGATCCGGTCGTCCCCGCATTCGCATTGGGAATACTAATCCGCGCCGCACCCCCAATAAGCTGGCGCGTGGTGTTCGAGATTGCCAGTGGGCTTTGCACCGAGAGCGTGCCCGAGGTAAGGCCAGTCGTGCCCGCGTGAAGATTTTGAATCACCGCGTCTTTGACGGTCAGCGTGGTGTCCGAAGCGGACGTGGCGAGCGTAGCTCCGTTGATGGCACGCAAGCCGGAGCCGGGGCGCGATTGGTCATAACTGTAAATTGGATAAGTCGTGGCCTGCGCCCAGAGGCACGCGGACATCACAAAGAAAAAAATCGCCGCTACAATCCGCCGCATTATACTGCTCCTCCGACAAGTCCCGGGTTCACCATCACCTGAAAATATCCAGTCGGCCCATCGAAATAGAGCGCGATGCCCACGGTCTGCCGCACCGCGTTTCCGCCGTCTCCAATGGAAGGCGCATCGAACGTTGCCGAGCCGAGCGGCCCCAGCCACACTTGCGCGGGCAACGTCGTTTGCGTGCCGCTCACGGGAATCAAGACTTTCGCTACGGGTGCCCACCAAACGCGCCCACTCGCCAGCGTGCCAGTCACGGTGCCATAAGCGGGCAATCCCGAAGGGCCATCGGCCAGCCTCACCGCGCGCGACCCCACCGGCTGAATCATCGCACCCACGCGCGGCGTAAAATTCGTGGCCGTCGCCAGTTCACTGAGTTCGGTCGGAGGCACCAGCGCGGCTTGCGTGGCGTTCTGCTGACGGTCCAGCAGGGTCGCCAATTGCTCTACCGTCTTCGCCGCTGCATATCGCTGGGGAAGAATGGTCGGACTCATGGCGTCTCCGGCAGGATCAAAAGATCATCTAGTTTCGTCAGTTCGGCGAGTCGCCCGTTATTCGCCCCCGACGTGCTCGTGGACTCAAAGGCAAGCGAAGTCCAGATGCGACCGCCGCCCGCCGTGAGCGCCAGATCACCGTTCAAATCGGCCTCGGTAAACGGATCGGTCGTAATCGTATCGGTCGGGAAATCCGCCTCATTGCGCACCAGTTGGTTGAGTTCCCAGCGCACAATATTGAAGTCGAACGATGTATTGTCGGGCAGCACAATACCGTAAGGCCGCACAACATCCACCACGTCGCGGTTCTTGACGAAAATCCAGCCGTGCCGATAACTCCAATCGTAGGCCGCTGATGTGTCGCTCGCCACCTGCACGTCGGTCGGCGTCGCGTTACGCACGAGCAACTCTTTCACGCGCCCCTCGAAGCTGTCGCCCGTGTAGAGCCGCCCCTGTCCGTTGGAATCCTGCACTTCAAGAATGTTGGCCGTCATCTGCTGGCCGTCAAAAAGCCAGAGTCCGCGCTGCGGCTGGAATGAAATGAGCGCCCAAAAGTTGGGATCGCCATTGATCGTGAAGTTGCCTATCACATAACCGTCCCATTGACGGCTCCATGACATCACCAAATTCGGCAGATCGGTCGTCGCCATCCAGCGCGGGTTTTTGCCAAAGAACGAATTGACGCGCAACTGAAAGGCAATCGAGTTGACGCCTGCCGTATCGCCGACGATCAAGCCTTCTTCGCCCACCCATGCCGCGCCGCCGTCAGGGGCCGTCACTGCACTGCGCGGAGCAATCGCGCCGACGCGCCCGTAGAGCCGCGAGAAGCCAATTGTGGGACTTCCCGGCTGATCCTGCCCGCTGCCCATGAGCACTGTTTCATTGAAGATCGGAGCCAGTTGTCCCTGATTCTGTTTAATCGCCATGAGCGTTTCGCCCCGGTCCAGCACGACCGGCAACGGCACGGCATCATCGATGTTCACGCATTCAGGGTAGGCAATCGCCACGCCGCCCGGAGTATAAGTATGCCACGACGAGGGATAGAGCCGATCCCCATGACCCACCAAGTAAAAGTCGGACGTGGACGTAACGCTCGCCGGAAGGTCGCGGTCAAGGTAAAGCACGGTCGAGCTATCGACATCGAACACTTCGCCCAAGTATTGCCCGTTGGCGAACAGCGACATCCAGTAATAAGAATCGTTCCACCGCTGCGAACCGCTAATCACCACCTTGGCGCGCGTCGGCAGCGCCGCCGTGGGCCGGAAGGTCTGGCCGTGCGTCACAACAATATCGGTGTCGCTGAAATTGACCTGCCTGCGCACGCCGCCATACCACACGCGTTCTTGAAATTGATTGAGATATTTCGTCGCGGGCGGAATCGCAAAATAAGCGTCGCCTGCCGAAAGGTCAGTGCCGAGCGCCAGCGTAGAATTGGAAATATCGAACGTCAGTGATGCCCCCGCAAAGTTGAGGTCGGACACCATCACTAGCATGTCGGGGAAAACGCACATCGCGCCGTTCGTCAGCCCCGCCTGCACGCCCACAATGATCGAGTCGATGTTCTGCCCTGCCGCATCGTCGCGCGGCGGCTGAAAGCTATTGATCAGAACTTTTTTCCCCGTCACGGTGAACGAGACTGCTGGCGAAATTTGCGAGCGCACGTTGCGCGAAGTCGAGTTGAACGCATAAACAATTGAAAGAACAGTGCCCGTCACCATATTCACATGGTCCGCCGAAGCCGCTGCCGCCACGGGGGCCGCTGTCGGAGCTTTGATGCCGCTGTCAAATGCCTTGAGCGATGAATCGTTATAAGCCGCCAGCAAATAGAAGGGACGCGTATCTTCGCAGCAACCAATAAATTTTTGCCCAAACTGCACCCACTGCGGGATGCCCGTGCCGACACCAAGATTTTTAATGTAGGTAGGCATTAATACGCCGTCCCCCAGTATTGCACGCCGCGATTGCCACCGCGCCAGCGCGAAAACTCCGCGTTAGGAATCGTCACCACAATCGGTCCGGGACTTGTCACGGCGGTATTGCGGATGATGATCGATGTCCACCCGTTTTGCGGTGGGCCGGTCGGAAGATCGCCCGTTGCGGGGTAGTAGCACCACTGGTGATCGGTCAGCGAGCCGCGCGTGCCTTCTGTGGCCGTGACGCCATTGATAGTCACGCTCGTCGGCTTGGCCCAGCCGGGGTCGGTCGGACCCGGCAGCAGCCCCACGATATATTCGCCCGCGCCTTCGGTCGTGCCATAGGTGTTGTAATTGACGCCCACGGTCCCGTTGAATGTCGTAGGCGACGGCATAGCAGTATCGGACAACTGAAAACGGCGGATGAAATTCCCATCATAGTCATACTCGAACACGCGCGTTTCGTCCGCATCATGGTCGAGCACCAGCCAGCTTTTTCCGGTCGGGATCGGATTGTAAATATGCGTCTCGGCGCTCGTGGTGTATCCCCCGCCCAGTCCCTTCCCGTCGCCATACGTGAGGATAATGCCGCCCGTAATACCGTCCGATTCATCGCGGCGAAAGTAGAGCGTGCTATAGCCAATCGAATCGATATCGCCGACCGCGAATTCATGGTTGGCCAGCGAGCCGATGGTGCCGCTCGCATACGTGACGCTGTTAATTTCAATGCTGACAATATCGCTCGGCAGCGGCCACGGTGCGCTGTCGTTTTTCAGATAGTGGACGTGCGCCCCCTCGCTGGAAGTGCCGGTGCTGATTGTCGTAACCGTAAACGTTGCGGTGGCATCGGAGTTGTGCTCCTTGGCCCACACAGGCGCGCTGTAGTCCCATGCATGATAAGTTTCGATAAGATGATTATTGCTGCCAGCAAGTAAACCGCCCGTTCCGCAAACTAGACTTGTCCAAAACTGATTAACAGCGCTTCCGTGCGCCGAAGCCGATGAGGTTGCGTGAGAATAGGTAATCTGACCGGGCGTGAGTCCGCCGCCACCAAAGGTCGCAAAAGTGGCCAAACGCGGAGAAGTAATCACCGGATGAATGGATGCACTGGCATCCCAGATACCCATCAGCGCAACCGATGATGAATTCATCCCTGTAATGCCCGCTGCCACTGGAAGCTGCTCGCCACTAATTGAAACATCCGGGTCGTTAGACCATGCCGCGTAACTCCCAGAATCGTATTCTTTTTCCCAAATCGTCACGATTCCGTCAGCATTGGGCGTGGTTGAAGGATCGATATTAAGACGCACAACCGCCAGCTTGGCATTCGCTCCAGCCTTGGCTGATACAATTAGATAGGGACTCGGCGTCTTGGAAAGAGTGGAAACGTCCTTGGGGCTAATGGCAATAGGATCGGCTCCCCCGACACGCGCCCCAACCCAATCAAAAATATTCGTGCCTGTAGCAAGCCCTTCCCGAATAGTCACAATATTGCGCGAATCTTCATCATCATTATCATTGGCCCACCATGCGACAAATCCATCCCAGCCGCCCCCAATAATGCTGATTCCACAATTTTTCAGGCAAGCTGTCGTATAGGATATGGACGGATCGCTCAGGCCGGTAAGTTCAAATTCGAGTGGGCCACGCAAAGTCGTATTGAGATTTTCTCCAGTTGAAGGATCGAATAAATCAATGTCCGCGGTTACATTATTGAAATTGATGCTCAGAATGCCCAGCAAGCCGTTGGGCAAATCGACAATGGTGGGATTTTCTGGATTTCCAAATTTGTATGTAAATGGGGGGTGATAGCAAGAGGCTGCGACAAGATCGGCGTTAAATGAATCAATAAATTCAGTAATCGTTCCGGCGAAAGTCACGTCGCTTGGATTAAACGTAGTCATTGCTTTTGCCTAGATGATGACGCCAAAGAATGAGGACGAAACGGGAAAGCCAATCACGTTGTCATAGTCAGTGGCGATTTTTGCTGGCCTGAATGCATCGAGTGTCTTGATCGTCTGCGTCACCGCGCGCGTCCCGCTGCCATCGTCTTCGACCACCAGCGTTGTAACGAGAATGCCATTGCCCAAATCGCCGGGAAGGCCGTCCACAATGATCGGGCGGCCAATATGAACAGGCCGATAGTGCGTCACCAGTTGCACGGGCGCGCGCGGCGAAACGCTTTTGTCTGACGCCGGGATAACGTTCATCAGACGCAAGGCTGCACTTTCGCCCTGATCCAGAACTTCGTCAGTCACGAGTCCTTGGAATGTGTTGCGGTCGATGGTCGGCATTTTAGTTAATCAGGCCGGGGTTCCGCCAGACGGTCACGATGATCGTGCCGCTCTTCGCGTTACCTGCGCCTGTGATCGTCAGAGTGTGATCTCCGGCAGTTCCGCGCAGGCCCCACGACGAAGCAACGACGCCCGCGACGTTGATGGCAACGGCTTCCGTTGCAGAGGTGGAGCGCGTCGCGCCCGCACCATTCAGGACATCGACACCATCGCTGTCAGTAAGGGTAAGGCTGTAGGCGGAGACGCCAGCCCCCGGAATCGTAATCAGGTTAAGGAGTTGGCCGGAAAGTTCGATGCCCGACGCAATCGCGCCGCCGCCTGCCGTCGAAGTCCACGTTATTTTTAGCCGCTGAACGCCGCCGCGCTCAATCTGACCCGCAGCCAAAGCAACCGTGCCGCTGGTGTTGGAAAACGCCATTACGGTTGAACCTCGGTTTCGTTTTTCAGGTCTTGAGCCTGTTGCGCCGCCGGATCAACCGGAGCCGCAGGCGGGTTCGGAGCCACCTTGTCCAGAATCGTCCGCAATTCGTGGTTGACCGTTTTGCCCAAGTGCGCGGCCAGTTCTTCAAGCCCCGCTTTGGCGTAACCCAGCGCAAGCTGGGCATCTTTTTTAGCGGCATTCAGTTCGGTCGGCGTGGTTCCATCACTCACGCGAGCCGCAAGAAGCGACGTAAAGAGACTTTTGAGTTCAGCAATGTAATCCATGAGTCACCTTTTCCTTTTAATTGTCAGCACTGTAGAGTTTTTGCCAGCGACCATAACCGCTGGAACTAGCAGGCGGCACAACGCACCGGATAGCCATCACATCATATTGGCCGGAAGTGAATGTGAAATTCGCGCCGATCATCATGCTCGTTCCATCATCGTCAAAGCGGCAGGTATTAGACCCCGATCCGCCCACCGTCATGTGAATCACCTGCCCGAGCACGCCGCCCGTTGGATGCGCGCCAGTAATGCCCGTGGCCGATGGAATGAGCGTAATCGCAAAGCGCTTGGTGCCGTCCGCATTGAGGGCTGAAAATGTATTGGTAGGCGACGTAACGGCCACATCGAACGAGGTCATCACGTAGCCGTAAGTCGGATAAAATGTCTTGTGGACTTCCAGATCGCCCTGCGAATAGTGATCGCCGCCCGCGTAGGTCACATGTTGCGGCGTGGCTGAAGTGGATGTTCCCAAATCGGCACTATTGCCCTCAGTCGTGCGCGTGGTAAACGGGTTATCTTCCGTGGCCGTGTTCCAAGAGATCGACCACGGCGCGGTCGCCGTCTGCGAATAATCGTTAGAGTGCGCGGTTGAGGGATGAAGATAACCGACGATCAGAATCCCCATCAGAATGCCAATGGCAATGTAAGGGGCCGCGCCTTCTTTGAGTTGCTTGATAAGCCGTTCCACTGTGAGTCTCCTTAAACGGGGTAAGTTCCATTCCCAAGGGTGTTGTCGAATTGATCCACATTTGTCACGCGGTCCAGCCAGTTCGTCGGGTAGTTCTGGCTCGGATGCGTGTTGTAAGCCGCCAGAATATTGATGAACCGGAAGGCCAGTTTTTGCATTTCACCCGGCTCGGTCGGCACTCCGGGCATTCCATAATCGGGGTTATCCCACTTGTAGCGCAGATAATCCGCCGCTTGCGGCTTGGCGATTTCGCAGTATTTGACGCCCAGCCCCATCGCCAGCGCGCGCAAACAGATTTTGGGCAAGTCCACGGTCGTATCGACGGGCACGGTTGCAGTCGGTAGCGCGTTCGCCACCATCGTTGCCGTGATCGCCGTGGGCCGCGCCCGGTAATGCATCACGATATTCCCCGCCGAACTGGGTTCCTGATAGAGCTTGATCGACGTTTTCGTGTCGTCCCAGCCGAACCCAATTTCCGGAAATTCCCACGTCTGGTATCCCGACTGCACTGTCAGCGGCAGGCTTTCGACGCCGCTGGGATTCAGAAAGTCAATCGGCTGCAAATCGTGGACCGGATCGGTCCCCGTGTTCTGCTGCGTGATCTTGATAATGTCCAGTTGCCGCATGTCGGTCGGGATCGCCACCGTCATCGTGTTCGCGTCATAGGGCAGCGTTGAGCTTGTGACCTGCAAGATCGTGTTGCGATCCAGCATGAGTTCAATCAGTTCGTTGCAAAAATCGGCAACCATCTGATTTTGCTGCGCTGCCGTGCGGCCAAGCTGCGAAAAAACCGTGCCCATCTGAACCGTGGCCAGCGCCTGAGCCAGCCACGATTGAAGACTAATTCCGTATTGGAATCCGCCATACGATGAGGGCACGCGCCACCGCCGTTAATTCGTCACAAGGTAGATGTTGAGCAAGTAGGTCGGAACGCCGTGGCCCAGTTCGGTATCGATCTTGACCATGTAGGCTTCCGTGTCGTTGTCCAGTTTCGCCTGACGCACAAGGCCCATGCGCGAGGAGAAGAACTTGATCCCATGCTGGCTGTCCGTCTGGATATACCAGCGCGTCGAACTGGCGAGCCACTGCGACTCGACCACTTCTTTCGACGAAATCATGGTCTTCACTTCATTGAGCGCGTTGTTGTTCGTCTCCGGCTGGCGGTCGGTGTTGAGCACCACATACGCCTGTCCGCGCAAGGACGGCGGGATGATGAGCGACTTGAACTTGATGTCCAGCGGACGCCCCGCATTGTCCTGAATCGAGCGCAGGATCGTGTAGTTTTTCTGAAACGCCGAGCGCGTCAGATCATAGTTGGTGTCCGATTTGTTGGCGAAGTTGTAGCCCGCATTCTGACGCCAGCGATGCGAACTGGAAAAGAGCGCCACGTTATCGCAGCCCAGCGTCTTGGCCATCGGAATGCGTCCTATCGTCGGCACGCCCGAGGTTACGTCGCCGTAATCGAGATAATCCGCCGCCACGCGCTCGGGGAACGCGCCGTCCGAGAGGCGCAACTGGCGCACACAATCGGCAATCACGTCATACTGCGCATAGAGCGCCAGCATGCGTTCGGAGATGGTGAACTTGCCACCATACCCGTGCTGCGTGATGGCCGTTGAGAACCCCGGCTGGAAATCCAGATTGGGGTGGCGCGCGCCTTCCGGGATATAGGAAATACCCTGAGCATTTTCGTTGTTCTGCGTGCGGATCGTGAGTTTCTTGCTCGAACTTTTCGTCACAATCTGCGGGTAAATCGCGGTTTTGGTCATTTCATCGCGCGCCACCTGAGCCTGTTCAGCCAGCCGCTCGATGTATTCCGGGTTGGTCCCGGTCATCATGGTTCCCATTGAAGTGTCTCCTTAATGAGCCTTACGAGTTACTGGTTGATCGTGGCATCGGCAGGGATGACACGCATTTTGAAGATTCGCGGCGAGGCCAGCGAGGTCGCGCTATAGGGGTTTCCGCCGTCCATCGGGTCAATCGGCGCGAGACCCAGCAGTTCGACCAGCAGCCCCGAAGCCGACGAGTTGACCGTTGAAGAATCGATCTTGATGTTCGGGATCGCCTTCCAGTCGTAAATCGTGTTGTCGTCAATCGTCGCGCCCGGAGCGCCTGAACGGTCGATAGTGCCCACGATGAGGTCGGCGTAGATGCCCGGACCGGCGTTGGCATCCGTGATCGGAGTCGTGTCGGCATCCTCTTCGGCGTAAAAAATA
>JADMIO011718089.1_pt1 | contig 11631 bp, 8 predicted proteins | sample 8958161 | NCBI WGS metagenome assembly JADMIO01 (sample SAMN16585339, study PRJNA669376) | soil metagenome | isolation source: Crop rotation soil | place: USA: Cullars Rotation, Alabama | collected 2011
CCTCGATGACGCTTAGATCGTCGTCAATCGATTCGCCGCGGGCGAGTTTTTGCCTGGTGAGGATCACCCGGCCCAAGATTGTCCCAAGCGTGTTGTTGAAATCGTGCGCGACGCCGGCGGCGAGTTCACCCAGCGCGCGCAAACGTTCGACCTGCGCGGCGCGGCGCCGCGAATTTTCGATTTCCTTTTGCAACTGGTGCTCAGCGGTGATGTCACGCGCCACACCGACGATGGCGCGGCGCCCGTCGACCACCGAGGAGCGGCATGCAACCTCGCAGCGCGCCACGCGGCCGCGGTTGTCTAAGAGGGTCATCTCGATCATTTCGCGACGACCGCCGGCGGTCTCCACTCGGTCGAGCTCTTGGGTAACGCGTTCTTTGTCATCGGCCACGACGAAATCAACCAAGCCGCGAATATCGACCAGCGCCTCGGCCTTCGCACCCAAGGTGGTAGCAAAGGCTTCGTTGACGTAGCGGAAGACGCCGGCAATGAGCACGAACACCCCGTCGCTCGTTGCCTCCAAGATGTCGTAGTGCAGACGCGGCGACGACGCCGACGTCTCGATAAGGGCGCGACTCACTCGCGCCACGGCCGCCGCAACCTCTTCCATCTGGGTCGGGCTCTTGCCAACAACGGTAACGTCGTCACCGGTGAGCGCTAGGCGATGCTGGATATCGTCATCGACGCCGCTGCCAACAATCACCAACGGTGATTGCAAAAAGAGCTCGCGGTCGCCCTCCGCCAAGCCGTCGCGCAAAGCGAGCGCCGCATCGAGAACGGTAACGTCGGGTCGCAGCTTCTTGAGATGGGTGCGCAACGCCTCGAGTGAGCGAACTATCTGCACCTCGACGCCGTGGCTGAGCTGCTCGAGACGAGCTGGCAGCACCCGCGCCAGACTTTGATCCTGGCTCAGCACCACGACGAGCGTTGTCGGCTCGCTAGTTAGACGTTCTCCCAAGGGGCCTCTTTCGCCATGCTAAGAGGCGCTCCACTCTTGCGCAAGCTAGTGGCGCGCAAGATAACGCGGGGCATCAATTCGCTCTTGCTTCTGGCCAATGCAACCCTCTAGGTTCGCCGCCATGAGCGACCTCGTCTTGGCAATCGATCAGGGCACCACCGGCAGCACCTGTCTCGTCGTCGAAGTTCACTCTGGTTCCGGCCTGCGAATATTGGGCCGCGGCTACGATGAAGTGCCGCAGCACTTTTCCAAGCCCGGCTGGGTGGAGCACGACCTCGAGGAGATCTGGCGCTCGGTAGAAGCCGCCACGGCTCGCGCCCTGCAAGCCGCCGGCAAGCAAGGCAAGGACATCGTCGCCATAGGCATCACCAACCAACGCGAGACCAGCGGCGTGTGGGATGCGAACGGCCGGCCGCTGCAACGCGCCATTGTCTGGCAGGACCGCCGCACCGCTGATCGCTGTCAGAAACTCAAAAAGGCCGGGAAGGAACGCATCGTTCGCTCTCGTACCGGGCTTGTCCTTGATCCGTACTTCTCCGGCACCAAGCTCGCGTGGATTCTAGACGAACACAAAGGCTCGCGAGTTCGTGCCAAGCGCGGCGAGCTGCGCTTCGGCACCATAGACACGTGGCTGGTGTGGAAACTCACCGGCGGCGTCGAGCATGTCACCGACGCGACCAACGCCTCGCGCACTCTGCTCTACGACATCAAGAAAGGCGCCTGGGACGAAGATCTCGGAGATTTGGTCGGCGCCATTCCCAGCGAGATGTTGCCGCGCGTTTGTTCGTCGAGCGAAGTGTACGGCAAGACGCGGGGCTTACAGATGCTTCCCGATGGCATCCCCATCGCCGGCATCGCCGGTGACCAGCAAGCCGCGCTCTTTGGCCAAGCGTGTTTTTCACCAGGCATGGCCAAATGCACCTACGGCACCGGCGCCTTCGCGCTCATCAACATCGGCGACAAATTCATTCCGAGCGACAACGGTCTCATCACCACCATCGCTTGGCGCTTGGGCAACAAGGTCACCTACGCCCTCGAGGGCAGTACCTTCGTCGCCGGCGCGGTGGTGCAATGGCTGCGTGACGGCGTCGGCTTCATCAAGTCGAGTTCCGAGATAGAAGCGCTCGCCACCTCGGTGTCCGATTCGGGCGGCGTGGTCGTCGTCCCCGCGCTCACCGGTTTGGGCGCGCCACACTGGCGACCGGAAGCTCGTGGCACCATCAGCGGCCTGACCCGCGGCACCACCAAGGCGCACATCGCCCGCGCCGCGCTCGAAGGGATCGCGCTGCAAATCTCCGATCTCTTGGGCGCCATGCGCCAAGACAGCGGTCAGAAAATGAAGGTGCTGCGCGTCGACGGCGGCGCGTCGGCAAACAATCTACTGATGCAGTTTCAATCCGACGTTCTCGGCGTGGAGATCCACCGACCACGCGTTCTAGAAACCACCGCCTTCGGCGCCGCCTGCCTCGCGGCACTCGGCGTCGGCCTATTCTCCGACCTCAATCAGATCAAGAACGCGTGGCAACTCGAGCGCACCTTCACACCGATGATGAAAAAGGCGCTGGTAACCGAACACCTCGGCCGCTGGCGCACCGCGGTCGGCAAAGCCTAGTAAAATAGGGACACCCACCATGTGGGGATCCCTTTTACGGCGAGATGAACGCGGTGGCTCGGCCGGTTTGGCTTTGCCAGTCGTAGAGTTCGCCGAGATCCAGGTGCTCATAGTCGGCGTTGGGTGAGTAGAAGCCCATGAACTGCCAACCGTGTTGGCCGCTCGAGAGGTTGGCGCCTTCGAGAGGGGACGGGAACACCGGCAGGTCGAAGGTGCCGACATCGCCTGGCGATAGAACCAACCATTCGATAACCGCGGTGGGTTGGCTGACCACGCCCATGATCGGATGAATGCACTGCGGGACGTTCACGACCTTGTAGATGTAGTGCAGATTTCCCGAAGGTGGTGCCACCCCGTTGTCCGGAACCTGTTCGAAGTCGAAGTGCATTGGATCGGAAACCAGGCCAAAGATTGCCGGTTCAGTTTCGTGGAAGACGCGCAGCACCGGCGTCAGAGTGATGGTTTGGAGAGTGTTGGTGAGCCCATACTTAGTGGCGGTGGACCAGGTTTGATCGCCTACGAAACCAACTCCCGAGACGTCACCTTGGATATTGAACGGGGTCGTGGCGATAGCAGCGGGCAATTGCTTCGGCATGTCGATGAACACCACCGGCGTGCCACTGTAGCTCGCGCCCATTGAGTGGACGCCCATGGAACCGAAGTCGTACCACACGAGCACCGAGGCGGTGTCGGGTTCGGCCCAATTCGGATACGCACCGGGACTCAGCGGCGCCTTGTCGAACTCGATGCGCATCGGATTGTTGATCGGCGTGTCGATCAAGATGTCCATGTCGTTATAGACGCGAACGCATACGCCCTCTTCGTCACCTGGATCTTCGCGCCAGCATTCTTCGCCGAGATCGCAGGTGGGTGATTCGGTGCAGGCGGCGCCAGTTGATCCTTCGGTGTAGACGAACGGGCGGAAACCCATGGCCCGCACATCGTGCACGCCGTTCGGCATGACGGGACCGGCAAGCGCGATGAGCACCAAGTCGCCTTCGCGAACGAACGCTTCGTATTCCCCTTGGCTGACGAGCTGGGCCTTGGGACCTGGATCGGGCAGAGGCGCCGAGAAGCTAACGTACGTGGTGGTGACAATCACCGTGTCGTTACCGGTGTTGAGTTCATCCTTCACCCGGTAGACATGGCCACGCACCAAGGGAGGCATACCGGCACCGCCGTTATCCTGCGGGCACTCCGGCAACGGGTCGGGTGGCGGCGGCGGGAACGGGTTGAGCGCCAAGGTAAGATTTTGCGAGTTGGTCTCCGCCCACGTGAAGCTACCAAAATCCACCTTCGCGGCATGCACCGTCTGCGCGCCAAAAACCTCGGGCCCAGAGAGAGTAATTTGGCCGCGGATGTCGGTGAAGCCCGAGAGGTAGGGCGCGCCGATTTCTGGGCCCACCATCACGAACGCACCTGCGAGCGGCGAGTTGGAGTCGCCGTCAACGACGGTGACGTTGATCGAACCTTCGATGGGGCCACCCGACGTCCACTCGTTCAAGTCAGTGGGATTGAAGAAGGTGAACGCATCGGCGACGGTGATCTCGACGCCTTGGGTGACGACGCGAATATCGGAGAGACCTACCGAACCCCGCGGCGTGCGCAAGCTAAGGCTCGTGTCATTGGCGACCACGACATCTCGCGCCGCGCGCGATCCAAAGAAGACCTCGGCGTCGGCGCCAAAGCCGCTACCAATGAACTCCACGTACGTACCGCCGGCGATAGCGCCGAGGTTTGGCATGAGTGAATCGACGCGCAGATCGATGTAGGTAAAGGGTAACGCGACGTTCATCACGCTGTTGGTGACATTGATAAGCGTTGGGCCGGCGACACCGGCCGGCGTGCCACAGGTGATCATGTGATCGTCGAAGACGATGCAACTGGCGATGGTGCCACCGATGGTGACCGTGGTGGGAGCATTGGAGAAGCCACTACCAACGATGCGGACGTCTCCCCCGCCGCTGATCAAACCAACCGCCGGTGAAACCGCGATGACGCGCGGGGTGGGATCGGCGTCATCGTAGAAGAAGAACGCATTCTCCAACGTGTCAGTGCCATTGACGTTGGTGGTTTTCACATCGACTGCGCCTTCGAGCGTTCCGCCCGGCGCGAGGATGGTGGTCGCGGCGAGTTCGGTCTCGGAAATGTTGCCGGTGGCAGCCAAGATCTGCGTGCCGAGCATCAACTCCGTTGGGTCAACGAAGCCCGCGCCCAAGATCGTGATCGGCGTTCCGCCGGCGAGCGGGCCGGCGAAGGGCTCGATAGCGTGCACCCCCACTGGGTCGAACGTGGCGAAGGCGTTTTCAATGGTGAACGTGCCGTTGAGGTTACTGACCATGACGGAATAGACGTCGCGCATGAGCGGCGGCGTGGTGACCACGAGGTGCGAGCCGTCAATGACCGTTGCGTCTACCGCCGAGCCATCACCGAAACGAACACTGGTATCGGCGATAAAACCCGTCCCGGTAATGGCAACGATGGTGCCGCCGTCGCTCGGGCCACGCACCGGCGAGATAGCCGTCGCGGTAACCGCATCGAAGTATTCGAAGGCATTCGCCTGCAAACCGGATTTGCCCGTGGTGGGATCGGTGACCCGCACTCCCACGTAGCCAATGCCGACGTGAGCCGGAGTAATGCACTGTATGCGATTGGCGGTGAGGACGGTGACGTTGGTGCCTTCAAGAGTTCCGAAGTACACCTTCATACCGGTGACGAAGTTCTCGCCGATGATTTCGACAGTCAGGCCGCCGATGGTGAGACCGCGGTTGGGCAAGAGCGAGTTGATGGTGATGGCGTCTTCGTCGATCTGCGGCGGATTTTCATCGTCGGTATCGCCACCGGGGCCGGCGGGAAGATTCTCGCGCACCCGCTGCCTAATCTCGTTTTCGATCTTGCCCTCGGCAAACGCGCACGCCGCGATGCTCGCGGCCAACATCAATAAAAACGGACGGACAAATGCCGTTCCCCAACTCATTTTAGTCTCCATCTGGCCCTTCAAAACCTCGAAAAATCGCGCGTTTTGGAGGCGAGCGAGCCCCCACGGGATAGTGCTGCAGCGCACTTGAGTCGTCAATACATCGCGCTCGTTGGTGCCCGACAAAGGGCGAAATCTTCCGACTTTTTGGATCGATTTTCCGCTCCCGGTTGCAGCGGCCTTGTCGCATACTCTCGTCGCAAGTCCGGGAGGGTCCAAAATGATGAAAATCAGCTGGTTTCTTCTGATTTCCCTGTGCTTTACGCTGCCTGCCCATGCCGCCTGGCAGAGTGCATCGGCGAGCGGCACGACCGTCTGGGTGAGCGTCCATGGCTACCACCCGAGCAATGTGTTCGCCGCTGGCTATCAACCTGATGCCAGCAACTTTCGCCTGAAGGTTTCCAAGAGCGGCAACGGCGGCGCGAGCTTCACCGACATATCCGGTGATCTAGACGACGCGGCGGTAACCGTAAAACCAAGCGCCATTTTCTTTTTTGACGCGAGCCATGGCTGGATGGCAGCCGGCAGCAAAGTCTATCGCACCACCAACGGCGGCGGCGCTTGGACTGGAGTCGAGGTCACCGTCATTCCACGCGCGTTGTATTTTTCAAGCGCCGATGTCGGATTCTTGATGGGAGACGGTGGCGCCATCAAGAAGACCATCAACGGCGGCGCGGCATGGACCGATGTCACGAGTCCAACGAGCGTCAAACTAGTGACCATGTTTTGGCAGGACGAAGACCATGCTTGGGCTGCCGGTTACAACGCGACCGGCAGCGGTGACACCGAAGATCCGACGAGCACGCAGGTCATCAAGACCACGAATGGTGGCGATACCTGGTCGAACGCCGCAACGATCTCCGGCGAAGGCGCGACGGCGATCTTCTTTCTCGATGATCGGACTCACGGGTGGGTAGCCACTTACGAACGCATCGACGCCGACCACGCCCGCGCGCACTTGCACGCGACCAACAACGGCGGCACATCGTTCACCGACATGGGACTACCGATGAAAGTCGGCACTGTGGAAACCCCCACCCAGTCGGACATCAATACAAGTTTCATCCATACGATGTACTTCACCGACGACGGCCGCGCCCATCTGAGCGGCAGCGCCTACGTAGCGACGCATGCGACAACCGACGACGAGCTCTGGCGCATCGTCGACTACACCACCGAAAACGACGGTGACACATGGAGCAAAACGAGCCTCGGCACTATCGTCATCACCGCTGGCGAAGACCTGCCGCAAAGCGACGGCAGGACCCGCGGCGGACAGCTGGTGGGTCTGGAGAATGGCTGGCTAGCCTCCGACGAAGGGCGCTGGCACTTCGCATTCTCTTGCAACGATGACGACGAGTGCGGTCCCGATTTCGCGTGTGACGAGGATGCCTGTGTGCTCGCGAGCGAAGCGGGTGGCGACACTGGCGGAGGAAACACCCGCGGTGGTGGTGACGGTCCTCCGCCGTCGAATCAACCGAAAGCGAAAAGTTGCGCCGGGACGACGCCGGAATGGCTCGCGGCTCTCTTCGCGCTTGGCCTGGCGCGACGCCGGCGAGTGACTTAGTAGACGACAGCGATATCGTCGACAAAGAGCGTGAAGCCTTCGGGCCACGCGCCGCCCAGTGAGAACGTAGTCAGCGTGTCACCGAAGCTCGCCGGTGAAAGCGCGGTGTCTTCGTCTTTGAATGCGACGAGTGGCAGTTGCACGCGATGCCACGCGGTCCGGTTGGGCAAGGTAACGTAGTTGGGTAGGCCGTAAACGAACGATGTCGTGGCGTTGTCGAGACGCACCTCGGCGTACGGCATCGGTGCGCTCGTTGCATCGCTCGCCTGCATGCGTACGTAGAACTCGAGATAGGCGCGCTGCCAGGCATCGTCGGTGAGAGCCGACAGATCGATGCTCATCCCGCCCAAGCGTCCGTTGATCCATACACCCTGCGCCGCGAGCCAAAGTGCACTAGCGCCCGTGTAAGCCTGCGTAGCGGTGGACGGATCTTCAAAATCGATGCGCCAAGCCCCGGGCGGCTCGGTATCGTCGAAGATCGCGATGCGCTCTTGGCCCTCGGTGGCCGTCGTCGCGGTGCCTTCCGCCACCACCTGCGCGTCACTGCCAACGAACCACGCCCAAAGCTGAACGTAGTAAGTCGTGTCGGGCAAAAGGCCGGTCACCGTAGTGCGCTCGACGAGTCCGGCGCCGTACGGTGAATAGCGCCAGCCAAGGTTGGCGTCGTCTTCGACATTCCAGGAATCGGCGCTGCCGCCGCGGGTGACTACGTCATGAGGATTGGAGCCGTACCAAACGACATAGCCGTTGACATCGTCACCCAGAGCGCCGGCATCCCAACGCCAGGTAATGGAGCGCGGCGTAATCAATTCAGCGAGCACATCGCTTTCACCACAGGCGACCACACAGCTCGCCTTGCTGCGTAAAGAAACGTCGCGAATGCAGCCGCCGCCAAGAATCACCGCGGCCGCGAGCAGACAGTCTCTTTGCCGTTTTAGTCCCACGACAAATTGTGACTCGCCAAGGCCGTCCTCGCCAGTCCCAGGCGCAAACGGACTTGGGGCGCGCAACGAGGGTCTGATATGCCAATTCCCCCATGGACGCCGCCGACGCCGCTCGACGTATTTCCGCCGCCTACGCTGATAGGCAAAAGCTCGACGACAAAACCCGCGCGCTGGTGCACGAGGTCATCGCCGCTCTCGACGCCGGAACCCTGCGGGTCGCGACGCGGCAGGGCGACGCGTGGGTGACGCATTCTTGGGTGAAGGAAGCGATCCTCCTCTACTTCGCCATTGCCGAGATGCGCGTCTTCGAACTTGCGCCCTTCGAGTTTCACGACAAGATCCCGCTCAAGAGGAATCTGAAAGACCAAGGTGTTCGCGTCGTGCCGCCGGGAACCGTCCGCTTTGGCGCGCATCTCGAGCGCGGTGTTGTGCTGATGCCCGGCTACGTGAACATCGGCGCGTACGTCGGCGCCGGTACCATGGTCGACACCTGGGCGACGGTTGGCTCGTGCGCGCAGATCGGCAGCAACGTTCACCTCTCAGGCGGGGTCGGCATCGGCGGCGTTTTGGAACCGTTGCAAGCCGCGCCGGTGATCATCGAAGACGGGGCGTTCATCGGTTCGCGCGCCATTGTCGTCGAAGGTGTACGCGTCGGCGAAAGAGCGGTGCTCGGCGCTGGCGTGGTCCTCACCGCTTCTACGCCGATCATCGATGTGCGCGGCAAAACCGAGGTCATTCACAAGGGCTTGGTTCCGCCGCGCAGCGTGGTGATCCCCGGCATGCGCACGAAATCTTTTCCCGCCGGTGACTATCACTTGCCGTGCGCCCTCATCGTCGGCGAACGTGACGCTGGCACTGATCTCAAGACATCGCTCACCGATGTACTACGGCGCTTCGAGCTACCCACATGAGCACCCCCGCAACCACTACCGACGTCCGCGCCCGCATCGCCGAGGCGTGCCTGTCGCTCTTGCGCATCGCGAGCCCCACCGGCCGCGAAGCCGAGCTCGCCGCGTACATGGAAAACTGGGCGCTCAAGCAGCCCCAGCTTACCCGCGATGATGTGATTCGCCATGGCAACGCGGTGATCGTCGGCCAACCCGATTCACGCCGACCGTGTTTGGCGTTGGTCGGTCACCTCGACACCGTGCCGCCGCACGCCGGTGAAGCCGCTCCGAGCCATGACGGCGATCGAATCGTTGGCCTCGGCGCATCTGACATGAAGGGCTCGATCGCCGTGATGATGGCCTTGGTCGAAACCTTGCGCCTCGAGCACCTGCCCTTTTCGCTGATGTTAGTGCTCTACGATCGCGAAGAAGGCCCATACAACGAGAACGGTTTGCAGCCGCTACTCGAGCGCTACGAAATATTGAGCGCCGTCGACTTGGCGGTAGCAATGGAGCCCACCGACAACACGCTGCAACTCGGCTGCCTGGGCGGCATCCAGGCGCGCGTCACCTTTCGCGGCAAGGCGGCGCACTCGGCGCGCCCATGGCAGGGCGACAACGCGATTCACAAAGCCGGGCCGCTACTCACCGAGCTCGCCAATCGCAAACCGCGCGACGTCGAAGTCTCCGGTCTTATTTTCCGCGAGGCGATGAGCGTCACGCTCGCCAAAGGCGGCCACGCCCGTAACACCGTGCCCGACCGTTTCGATCTGAACTTGAACTATCGCTTCGCGCCGGTGTTGCCGATCGACAAGACCACCGATCGCGCCATCGCCGAAGTGCGGCGTCTCGCCGGCAGTGCCGAAGTCGAGATCACCGATCTCGCCCCACCCGGACCCGTGCCACTCGACAACCCAGTCTTGGAACACATCCAAAAACACGCCCGACTCAAAGTCGAACCCAAGCAAGCTTGGACCGACGTGGCGCGCCTATCGCAGAACGGCATCGACGCAGTGAACTTCGGCCCCGGTGCCACCAGCCAAGCGCATCAACGCGGCGAGTGGGTGTCGCATCAAGCCCTGGTCACCGCCTACGAGATCTTGGCGCGCGTCCTCAACACGCCCCTCGAGGGATTTCCATAGACGAGCTCGCCAGCCGGCGTTAGGTTGCCGACATGGAAATCATCGTCTCCTGGCTCCTGTTATCTCTCGCGGTGTGGCTCACCGGCATCATCCTTCCGGGCTTCAAGGTGAAGGGCGTGATTGGCGCCTTAGTCGCCGGCGCGGTGTTCGGCGCTTTACATTGGGCAATCGGCTGGGTCCTCTTCGTGCTGATCGGCATCGGCACGCTCGGCATCGGCTTCATTCTCGCCTTCATCACCCGTTGGGTAGTCGACGCCATCTTACTCAAGATTACCGACGCGCTCACCGACCGACTCGAGATCAAAAGTTTCGGCTGGGCGTTTATCGGCGCCTTGGTGATCAGTGGAATCGGCAGCCTTACCGAGTACGTCCTACAAACGAATATGGCAGGACCGGCGACCGAGATTCACCTTTAGCTAGCCGTCCGAATTCGCCCGAATCACGCTCACGCCTTCGGGGATCTTGAAGTCGAACTTCTTCGCGTCCACCGCGGCGCCGAGCTTCACGTCGAGGAAGTGGTATTCGGTGCGGTTGCCCAAAGAGTCGAAGACCATCGAGCGGCGCACGCGCATGGCTTTGGTGTCGATGGCAACTTCGACGTGATCGACAGCGGCGATGGGTTCCTTGGGCACGAGCTTGATGAGCACGTCACCAGGTTCGCTTTTGGCGCAAGCTTCGTCACAGACGCGAACGTCGAAGGTTTTGGTGATGGTGCCTTGGCCCCAAAGGAAGCGTAGGGCGTTCCACAGCGGAGTGTTCTGGAATTTATCGAAGACCGTGACTTGAGAGTTGTCGGGTTCGTAGAAGTAGGCGGTGGCGCCGGTGAATACGAAATCTTTGCGAGCCGGCTTTTCGTAAGTCCAGCGGACCCGACCGTCGGTTTTCGCCCAAAGTTTACCGGTCTCGGTTTTTTTCTTACCGCGCAGCTTGTCGACATAGATCTGCGAGAAGGAGGCGGTAAGGTCACCACCCTTTTGATAGGCCGACTGCACCTTGGCGAGGGTGTCCGTGGGCGACGGTTCAGCCGCGGCGAGAAGAAGGCAAAGCGTCCAGACCATGATGGGCAACCCTTAGGAGCCAGACGCTTATTGCGCAAGCCCCATTCACGGCGTTTTCCCAAAAGACTGCGTCTGACAGCCTAAAGTTGTTGCGAATCAGGCAGTTAGCGGTCAGAACCGAAAGCCGCAACGATGCGAGTGACAGCTTCGTCGACCTCTGGTGTTTCATCAGGGAAGGCGCGGGTAGACAGGTTTTTGGAGGATAGCGTTGCCTATCGAAGTCGAGAGCCTCTACCGGCGCTATGGTCCCATGGTGCTCAGAAGGTGTCGCCACTTGTTGCGCGACGAGGACAAGGCGTTGGATGCCATGCAAGATGTTTTCGTCCAATTGATTCGCTACGAAGACCGCCTCGATGCGAGCGCGCCTTCGAGCTTGTTGTATCGAATCGCCACCAACGTTTGTTTGAATCGCCTGCGCAGTCAGAAGCGGCGTCCTTTCCAGCACATTGGGATCCTAAGCTTAGAATTCCACGTGGACAAGTTGTC
>JADMIO012757613.1_pt1 | contig 11631 bp, 7 predicted proteins | sample 8958161 | NCBI WGS metagenome assembly JADMIO01 (sample SAMN16585339, study PRJNA669376) | soil metagenome | isolation source: Crop rotation soil | place: USA: Cullars Rotation, Alabama | collected 2011
CTTTCCCGACTTTGCGGCTTTGCGAGGACACTCATTCGGTGGTTTTGGGAGATAGGCCGCTAGAACTAACAACCTTGGAATTCGCCATCCTCGCAGCATTGCTAAAATCAAAAGGCAGGGTGAAAACCCGCGAGCGTCTCATTGAAGAGGTGTCGGAACGGCGGTTTGATATATTCGACCGATCCATCGATGTGCATGTTTCCTCGCTACGCAAGAAGCTTGGGGATGACGCGAAAAATCCCAGCTTTATCCGCACCATCCGCGGAATTGGCTACTCGTTGCGTGAACCTGAGCCCCCAGAAGTGAGCCCGATATGAAAGCGCGGCCACGGTTTCCATTGCTTGCTAAAGTGGTAGGCTGGCTGCTGCTTCACCTAACCATCTTGGGGCTCGCATTTTTTGCCTTCGTCGTGTGGCAGTTAGGGTTCGGTCTTGATTCCCTTCTTAGCGGGTCGGCGGGCGAACGGCTTAGGGTCTTTGGAGATTCTGCGCGCGAGGAGTTGTTAAAAAGCACCCCGGGTAATTGGGAGGCAGCTATCAGGCCACTGGCAGAGAAGAAGAAGGTGGTTGCAGCTATTCTGGATTTCAACAATCCGTCCGCATTTCCTCGGAAAATTCCTCGTAACATCCTCGAGCGGACAAAGACATCGCTTCCACCGCAGCCTCCGGGCCCGCCTGCTAGACGAGGTCCGCCACCGAGAGATGAATTCGGCGAGGATCCGATGAACGATTTCCCGGATGACGGACTGGACATGGATGAACGTCGGCCGCCTAGGGACGGCTTTGGCCCTCGCGGGAACGCCATGCCGGAGCTTCCTGGTGCGCGGCCTGTTTTCCTGCTCCGGGGAGAGGGTGGCGATGGTTATTGGGCGGGCGTTCATATCGCATTGCCGGGTCCATTTGGACAACTCCGTCGCCACGTCTTGCTTCTAATTCGCGCCGATAGCCTTGACGGCTCTGGGATGTTTTTCGATTTTAAGCCGTGGCTGTGGAGCGGACTGGTCATCGTGGCCTTGAGCCTTGCGTTCTGGACGCCGTTTGTTTTGGGGATCACCCGCTATCTCCACCGCCTGACCTCAGCGACGGATCGAATCGCGGCAGGGGATTTTAAAGTTTCCCTTCCTCCGCGTGGAAATGATGAGCTGGGAAACCTCGGGAGCGCAATTGAAGCGATGGCGGTGAGGCTCGATCATTTGATTTCCGGTCAGAAGCGGTTTTTAGGAGACGCTGCCCACGAGCTTTGTGCTCCGCTCGCTCGGTTGCGGACTGGGCTGGGCATTTTGGAGATGAAATTGAGCGATAACGACCAAGGATACTTGGCCTCGATCGAAGGCGACGCTCAAGAACTTGCGACTCTCGTCGAGGAAGTGCTGGCGTTTTCCCGGGCAGGTTCACGCACGCCGCGTTGCGAGTTGGTTCGCTTGGAGCCCCTCATTCACGAGGTGGCAGTGCGTGAAGGAAGCGGGCACCACACGGAAATCCAAGTTTCTTCGGACCTCGTTGCTATCGCCGATCCATCGCTTTTTGTGCGCGCACTAGGAAATCTCGTCCGGAACGCAGGTATCCACGGAGGACCGAATCCGAAAATAACGATCACAGCCGCAGAGAACGGAGATCGCGTGGTGGTGATGGTTACAGACGATGGCCCGGGTGTTTCACCTGACGAGCTTTCTCGTCTGTTCGAACCATTTTATCGGCCCGACCGCTCGCGAAGCCGCGACACCGGTGGGAGTGGGCTCGGCCTCGCCATCGTTCGCACCGCTATTGAGGCCTGTGGTGGAGAGACATCCGCCGCTCTTCCTGCGACTGGCGGATTTGCTGTGACAATTTCGTTGAGAAAGTCCGCTTCCCAGCCGGTTTGAAGCGCCCGAAAGTCCTGAAATTGGCATTGACTAACAGAATCGGATGCTCGGTTTTTCTAAAATTTCCCTTATGCCACAAGGATTTGAGCCCTAATCGCGGAAAATTTTCAAAAAACAGAGTCAAAATGAGTTGACCCGCCCCGGTTCACGGATCTAGGTTTCGCCGTCGCCACGACGGAGGGCGACCGAGAGACAAGGTGTCGATCGCGGTGCAAAACACCCGATCGGCTTTTTAGTCCCCTCGAAACAAGCTCTTTGACAGTATGGCCCAGCGGCAATCGTGCCAAGTTCGACGCAAATCGAAACGAAGCGCCCTAAGCAGGTAGATATCGCTGGGAAGAGGAAAAAGATTAAATTGTGCGCTGCGCACCTGATTTCAATATTGAAACAGTGCGCGGAAGCCGGCCCTCGAGGTCGGCAACCCCGATTTGAACTCCTGGTGCCAGCAATGGCATCAAGGCTCATTAAATCATTTTTACGGAGAGTTTGATTCTGGCTCAGAACGAACGCTGGCGGCGTGTTTAAGACATGCAAGTCGCACGGGATTGATTGAGTAGTAATACAAGATCAGTCTAGTGGCGCACGGGTGAGTAACACGTGAATTACATGCCCTTCAGTGGGGAATAGCCCAGGGAAACTTGGATTAATACCCCATGGTATCGCAAGATTAAAGGTGGCCGCAAGGCTGTCGCTGAAGGATTGGTTCGCGCCCTATCAGCTTGTTGGTGAGGTAACGGCTCACCAAGGCTACGACGGGTACCTGGTCTGAGAGGACGATCAGGCACACTGGAACTGAGACACGGTCCAGACACCTACGGGTGGCAGCAGTCGAGAATAATTCACAATGGGGGCAACCCTGATGGTGCAACGCCGCGTGGAGGATGACGGTCTTCGGATTGTAAACTCCTGTCATCTGGGAGTAAGACCTGGCGATGAATAGTCGACAGGGTTGATAGTACCAGAAGAGGAAGGGACGGCTAACTTCGTGCCAGCAGCCGCGGTAATACGAAGGTCCCAAGCGTTGTTCGGAATCACTGGGCGTAAAGGGAGCGTAGGCGGCGTGGTAAGTCAGATGTGAAATCCCGGGGCTCAACCCCGGAACTGCATCCGATACTGCCATGCTAGAGGATTGGAGAGGTAGCTGGAATTCTTGGTGTAGCAGTGAAATGCGTAGAGATCAAGAGGAACACTCGTGGCGAAAGCGAGCTACTGGACAATTCCTGACGCTGAGGCTCGAAGGCTAGGGTAGCGAAAGGGATTAGATACCCCTGTAGTCCTAGCAGTAAACGGTGCACGCTTGGTGTGAGGGGAATCGACCCCCCTTGTGCCGGAGCTAACGCGTTAAGCGTGCCGCCTGGGAAGTACGGTCGCAAGACTAAAACTCAAAGAAATTGACGGGGACCCGCACAAGCGGTGGAGTATGTGGCTTAATTCGATGCAACGCGAAGAACCTTACCAAGGCTTGACATGCATCTCTAAACACGTGAAAGCGTGTGACCCTTCGGGGAATTTGCACAGGTGCTGCATGGCCGTCGTCAGCTCGTGTCGTGAGATGTTGGGTTAAGTCCCGCAACGAGCGCAACCCTTGTGATTAGTTGCCAGCACGTCATGGTGGGAACTCTAGTCAGACTGCCCAGATCAACTGGGAGGAAGGTGGGGACGACGTCAGGTCAGTATGGCCCTTACGCCTTGGGCTGCACACGTACTACAATGCCCAGCACAATGAGAACCGATACCGCGAGGTGGAGGAAATCTGCAAAACTGGGCTCAGTTCGGATTGGAGGCTGCAACTCGCCTCCATGAAGTTGGAATCGCTAGTAATGGTGCATCATCTACGGCACCGTGAATACGTTCCCGGGTCTTGTACACACCGCCCGTCACATCATGGAAGCCGGTCGCACCCGAAGTGCTCGTACCAACCGCAAGGGGGTAGAGTCCTAAGGTGTAGCTGGTAACTGGGATGAAGTCGTAACAAGGTAGCCGTAGGGGAACCTGCGGCTGGATCACCTCCTTTCTACGGAGAAATTCACAAACACTTCTCAGTGTCCCTGTGAAAGGTCGAGCCCTGAACTTGTTCAGGGTTGTGACGAAGCAATTCGTCACACCTAAAACGCTTATTAACGGGACTGTCGCAAGACAGTCCCACAACAAAAAACCGCGCAACTGTTGGAACGCAGCGTGCAATTTAGTCTTTTATCCTCACAACAATCACACACCCTCGGTAAAGGGGGTTTAGCTCAGTTGGTAGAGCGTCTGCTTTGCAAGCAGAATGTCAACGGTTCGAATCCGTTAACCTCCACCATCGTTCATGGATCACCTCGAGCTTCGAAACTTCAGCAATGAACAACCAAGCAAGTGAGCTTTGAAACACCAAATGGGCCTGTAGCTCAGTTGGTTAGAGCACCGCCTTGATAAGGCGGGGGTCATAGGTTCGAGTCCTATCAGGCCCACCATTTTTACTTTGAACGCGATTGTTTGTTCCATACTAGAAAAAGTCCGCTCTTTGACATCCACATGGAGAGAAATATAATTTTAAGACTGCAATAAATATTGATGACTCAAACGAGCCATTCTTAGCGGTCCTTGAATATATTCTAATTCCCAAATACATCAATTTTTACGGCAAAATACCGGTAGCAATACCGGTTGTAGGCAGGTCGAAAGACCTGCAAAGCGTGGAAACCGTTTTTCGCAAGGAAGAAAGGTCCGCGTGGCTGATTTCAAATATGGAATCAAGCTTTAAAGGGCACACAGTGAATGCCTTGGTGCTAACAGGCGATGAAGGACGTGCTAAGCTGCGATAAGCTTCGGGGAGCGGCAATTACGCTTTGATCCGGAGATTTCCGAATGGGGTAACCTGGTGACTTTAATAAGTCATCGTTCTTTTCTGAAGCCAGCAATGGAAGTTAGGGAAAGATACGCGATACCCGGTGAAGTGAAACATCTCAGTAACCGGAGGAAAAGAAAGAGAATCGATTCCGTCAGTAGTGGCGAGCGAAAGCGGAAGAGCCCAAACCGAGGACTTGTCCTCGGGGTTGTAGGGCCCCGATGTGGGATCTCAATGGATAGGTGAAGGACCTGGAAAGTTCCGGCACAGAGGGTGAAACCCCCGTAACCGAAATCCAACGAGACCCTAGGGTGTCCCTGAGTAATACGGCACACGTGAAACGCCGTATGAATCTGTGCCGACCACGGCATAAGGCTAAATACTAGTTAGCGACCGATAGTGAACAAGTACCGTGAGGGAAAGGTGAAAAGAACCGCTGTGAGCGGAGTGAAATAGAACCTGAAACCGTGTGCCTACAAGGTGTCAGAGCACTTTCGAGTGTGATGGCGTGCCTTTTGCTTAATGAGTCTGCGAGTTAGTATGTGTGGCAAGCTTAAGTTCTTAGGGAACGGAGGCGAAGCGAAAGCAAGTCCGAACAGGGCGCTTAGTTGCACGTGCTAGACCCGAAGCGGAGGTGATCTACCCTTGGCCAGGTTGAAGCGCAGGTGATACTGCGTGAAGGACCGAACAGGTGAATGTTGAAAAATTCTCTGATGAGCTGAGGGTAGGAGTGAAAGGCTAATCAAACCCCGTGATAGCTGGTTCTCCTCGAAATGCATTGAGGTGCAGCGTCGCGTGTTTATGAATGGGGGTAGAGCACTGAAAGGGCTAGGGGGCATACCCGCCTACCAACCCCTATCAAACTCCGAATACCATTCAACAGAGCGCGGCAGTGAGACGGTGGGGGATAAGCTTCATCGTCAAAAGGGAAACAACCCTGATCAGCAGCTAAGGTGCCTAAATTATGCTAAGTGGAAAGGATGTGGAATTTCACAGACAGTGAGGATGTTGGCTTAGAAGCAGCCACCATTTAAAAAGTGCGTAATAGCTTACTCATCGAGAGATTCTGCGCCGAAAATGATTGGCGATAAGCATAATACCGAAGCTCTGGGCTTTTGTCCCTGGGGACAGGAGCGGTAGAGGAGCATTCTTGATTGCATTGAAGCGCGATGGCGACTGACCGTGGAGTATCAAGAAGAGAGGATGCAGACATGAGTAACGATAAGACGGGTGAAATCCCCGTCCGCCGTAAACCCAAGGTTTCCCGGGCTACGATTTTCGTCCCGGGGTTAGTCAGGACCTAAGGCGAGGCCGATAGGCGTAGCCGATGGACAGCAGGTTAATATTCCTGCACTTCCGACCCTTAACCCGGATTGACGCATTTCTGGAGGTAACTAAGTGATTGAATTCCGAGGTGAGGCTACGGCCGATCCGCATTACCAAAGGAGGTGCCGAGAAAAGATCCGGTGTATGCTAAGGAACCCGTACCGTAAACCGACACAGGTGGGTGGGTAGAATATACCAAGGCGTAAGAGTGAACCCTGGTTAAGGAACTCGGCAAATTGGCCCCGTAACTTCGGGATAAGGGGTGCCTGATATTTTTCAGGCCGCAGTGAAATGGCCCAACCGACTGTTTAGCAAAAACACAGCATTCTGCCAAGCCGTAAGGCCAAGTATAGGATGTGACACGTGACCAATGCGGAAAGATTAAGGTAAGATGTTAGCCGCAAGGCAAAGCTTTGAGCCCAAGTCCCCGTGAATGTCGGCCGTAACTATAACGGTCCTAAGGTAGCGAAATTCCTTGTCGGGTAAGTTCCGACCTGCACGAATCGTGAAACGAGTTGGGCGCTGTCTCAACCAGGTGCTCAGTGAAATTGTAATGGCGGTGAAGATGCCGCCTACCCGCAGAAGGACGGAAAGACCCTATAGACCTTAACTGTAAGCTGTCATTGGTTTCTCGATTTTCATGCTCAGCATAAGTGGGAGGCTTTGAAGTGGTCCTTTAGGGGACCACGGAGCCGCCAGTGAGATACCACCCTTGGGTGTTGGGAGATCTAACCTCGACCCGTGAATCCGGGCGAGGGACATTGTCAGCCGGTCAGTTTTACTGGGGCGGTATCCTCCTAAAGAGTAACGGAGGAGCGCGAAGGTGGGCTCAGCACGGTCGGTAACCGTGTGTCGAGTGCATAGGCATAAGCCCGCCTAACTGTGAGACCTACAAGTCGAGCAGATACGAAAGTAGGCCTAAGTGATCCGGCGGTTGAATGTGGAATTGCCGTCGCTCAACGGATAAAAGGTACCTTAGGGATAACAGGCTGATTTCATCCAAGAGTTCATATCGACGATGAAGTTTGGCACCTCGATGTCGGCTCGTCGCATCCTGGGGCTGGAGAAGGTCCCAAGGGTCCGGCTGTTCGCCGGTTAAAGCGGCACGCGAGCTGGGTTCAGAACGTCGCGAGACAGTTCGGTCCTCTATCCTCTGTGGGCGCAGGAAAATTGAGGGGTTCAGTTCCTAGTACGAGAGGACCGGAATTGACATACCTCTGGTGCACCAGTTGTTCCGTCAGGAGCATGGCTGGGTAGCTAAGTATGGAATAGATAAGCGCTGAAAGCATCTAAGCGCCAAGCTACTCCCAAGATGAATTTTCCCTAAAGGATCGTCGAAGACTACGACGTTGATAGGCTTTAAGTGTAAGTGCAGTAATGTATTCAGCTGAGAAGTACTAATCATCCGTTTGGCTTGATTCCTATTTTTGAATTAGTGAAAGCAAGTGGCCGTGAATGGTTCAGAGATTGTCAGGTTTTAAAATTAGAAAGTTCTCCGTGTGGATGTCAGAGAGCGGGCGAAAAGGAAGAGGTTAAAAGTGATAGGTTAGAAGTTAAAAGTAGGAAGAAAGTTCTTCCCTGATAACAAATAACCCATAACGATTAACCAAACCAAGCTCGAGATCCCCAGAGTCCCAGCCCCGAACCACAGACAAGCATGTCTGACACGGGGTTGCCCTCTGGTGACCAGAGCGCGGTGGAACCACCCGGTCCCATTCCGAACCCGGAAGTGAAACGCTGCAGCGCCAATGGTAGTGGGACGATAGGTCCTGTGAGAGTAGGTCGTCGCCAGGTATATGCCCGGCTTCAAGCAAACCAATGCTTGGAGCCGGGCTCTTTTTTTGCCCTCTTTCGACTGTTCAAGAAGGATCAAAGATTATCTGTAAGCGTAGTCTGTGGGGCTTTCAAAGTGGGTTTGCCATGGCGGGCATAACAGTCAAAGTTGCCTGTTCTATCACCGCTATGTTGTCGTGGGGGCTGACTGGCTCGATGGACTCGTTCCCCCGGCTTTTGAGCCAGTTCTGGGCTCCAAGCTTGTTGGGGCGAATCGCATTTCAATCAAGTTGTTGCCAATCTCCACCCGGCCTCCGCCGATATAGGTTTGGAGATTGAGCCACCGATTGAGTGAGTGGCTAACAGCTTTGCCGGGCTGGCTTTTGGGAGGATGGAGCAGCGCCGGGCAAGTCTGTCGAAAGAGCTTTTTGCGGCGCTCGAGGATGAGGTGCGGCTTCGGGAGGCGCGGACGGCTTCGCGTATGGCTGGGTCGCCGTTAGTTTCGCACAGCCGCTGTCGGCAATCTGTTTGAGGAAGACCACGTGGATGTCCTAGTTGATGGCCGGCGTGAGGAGCAGCTGCGCGTCGTGCGCGCCGTCAATTTCGAGCGCCTCGTGCATGTCCCACTTGTAGGTGGTGGCATAAGGCGCGTGGACACGTACTCCCCGAAGCGACCAGTCCGCCGGATCACGGGAAGGAGCCCGTAGCGGTGTTCGTCCAGCACCCACAGGCGCACGGGCTTGTCGGGATTCTCGCCAACCACTTTGGTGAGGCGCTCCGGAAGCTCGGCGCGGAGGGCGCCGGAAGCGGCATGGTCCTTTTTCCGGTGACTCTTGCGCGGCATCTTGAGCTTGCCGCCCAAGCGATGGATGAGCTTGCGCACGCCGCCTTCGGTGAGTTTTTTGGCGGTGCGCTTTTCAATCCATTTCTGCGCGTCGCGCGCCTGGCGGAAGGTGCCGGCCTTAAGCTCGTCGATGAACTTCTCGGCCAGTTGTCCGTGGACGGTCGGGGTGCGTGCGCCCGCCCAGTCGCGTTTGAGCAGCTCTTCGAGGCCTTCCTTCACCAGTTTGTCCCGATGGTTGAAAACGGTTTGCCGGGACACCCCGGCGATTTTCATGATGTCGGCGACGGAATAATCATGCTGGGCGATCAGATCTGAATGACTAGCAGGCTGCCCCGCTCGTAGCGCTCGGCCAGCAACGTGAAGTGCACTTCTATTTCCTTCCGGCTTTGCTGCACATAGCCAATCCAGTCCGCAACGTTGAAGCGGTCCAGCTTCTTGAGTTCCTGCTCCAGCCGCAGATCCCGCTTCGCCGCCAGCTATTGCCCCGCCGCCCCGTTACCCGCCTTCAAGGCCCGCGCGCAGCGACAGCGTCGACTCGCTTAGCGTCCTAACAGGCTGCTTTCAGTTCGAATACGGCAGCACCGTGTAACAATTTATGCTTCAAGCCCTACCTCCGTAACACCCACCGATCCCATGTCCCTCCAATCCATCGCCAGCACCTTGCCCGGCATGTGGTCATGGGTGAAAAACACCTGCCTGCCCGGTTCGTTTTCCGGCCGCCAATTCCGCACTCGTCGCTGGAAAGTCCGCAAATGCTTATTCTCCACCCTGCCCCCGCCGGACAGAGTAGCGTACATCAAATGCTAGAAAAGCGCCTTCGCCTTCGGTTCCGAAGCCTCCCGCACCATCTCCTGCGCCTTCGGCCAGATCTCCTCCAACAGATCTTTGCGGGTCTTTCAGGTGTGCGGCACCCGCCGCTGTTCGAGGACGTCTTCCTGGCTCAGACACTTGCTCGCTGTCTTGCTGGACATCTCGTCTTCAACGCACACATGCTGTTTCTTCCTCCTTGGTTGCGCTCGAGCAAGAGCTTCGTGAGTTGGGTTTTGGTGGCCAGAACCCAGAGCAGCGTCCACCACCCTGGTCGGCGTCAAACAGTACTCGCCGTCCGCCCCGAAATACCGCCCTTCTAACGAGTTATTCTAATTGTCGCCGCGCACCGGGATGTTGGAGACCCAGAAGTAGCTTGTTTGGGCTTTGCCACTGCCGGGGGCGAGGTCGCTGATGGGACGTCTATCTATCTGGCGGTAATGGGCGAGCCAGGGCTTGGACTGGAATTCTCGATAGATGATGGAGAAGTAGTCGAACTTTAACAGACGAAGATCGTGAAGGGTATTGCGGTGGAGATTGGCTCCGAGCCGGGCGAATATTTTGTCCTGACGGTGGTAGGTGAAGCGGTTGTCGAAGGGTCTGCAATGAGCGCGGGGGTGGCAGGGCAGCGGCCCTGAAGGGCAGGCGGTGCCGGGCCGGCGATTGGTTCGAATAGTGATTTGTCTGGGAACCTAGGCGACCTAGCGATTAATTTCGGCATAGTGAAGTTCAGCGATTCTAACCATCTCTACGTTTGATACTCTCCATTTACGGCGGATGTACTACAAGGGTTATCCTGCCCTCCGAGTACCATAGAGTTTATTAAATTCGTGCCCCCAGCGCATGTCAATTCCGTCTCGGAGAAGTGCGAACGCAGTGGTGTTTCGATTTCTAATGCCTATGCTTACTGGGCGGGGAGGGAGGCGTGCTACCGGCTTTTCGACCTTAATGAGGTGACAAAGGCGTAGATTTTGGACACGCATCGTGAAGCGACTATGGGTGATGAGGATGATACTTGTTAGTTATTCGAGAAACGTTCACCCATAACTTCGACACTCGCTCCGCCATGGAAGGACTGGGGCTATGGGCTGCTCCAGACGCCGGGCCTCTTTCTGCACGGTCACCTAGTGGTCGGCGAGAGTGGAATGGTGCATGGCATGTTAGGGCGCGATATCCACGCGCGCAAAGGCAGCTGGAATGATCCGGCTGGCAACTGCAAGTGGTTGCATGGGAAGGAGAGTCAGCGGTGGATGAACGGGTGGCAAAAATTCGCAGTAACTCCTGCAGGATCTTGGGGGGAAGCCCAGGTTGCTTTCTTTCGCGGCTGGCGTCGCATGATATCATGCGGTGGCTGATTGAAACGCTGCTTCGAATGCTCAAAAAGCCGCTGTCGCTGGAAAAGCGGCAGGTAAAAGTGTGAAAACACTCAAGACGGCTATTGTCCGGGCCTGGTGGTCGCGCGTCATCTGATAACTGCTAACCGGGAGGTGTTCTGGCCCGCAAGGGCGACGGCGACTCAGGCTGGATCCGTTAGAGAGAGAACTCGCAGAATTGAAGAGGTCACCGTAATCTTTAGACGCGTATTTGTGGCTATCGCCCAGTCCAACGTCGTGCATCCATCTGCTATGAGAGTTTAGAGTTTCGAAGTGCGAAAATGGCGTTGAAGAAAACGCAAACGACTAAAGCTGGAGGAAATTGCAAGGAAGCTACATGAGGGAATCCGCCATGGTTGGCTTCCTGATCAAGGACTGCGAAGCCGATAGGGCTGTCGGATCACTCCGACGCCCCTTTGCTTAGCCAAGATGGTAAGGCTGCCAAAATGAATTAGGCCAGACGCTTTCTGTCGCGCACGCTACCCGAATTGGACTAGCGCTTGGGAGATAGCGATGCGACAAGCTTCGGCTGTGCCACAAAGCGAATCTTACGAAGGTGAACCCTGGCACGGGAGAGGAGAACGGACCCTGAGCCACTTGGCCGAAGGATCTATCTGGAGATTCGGAAGTCGCAGCGAGCAACTTGCGGAAGGTAGGAGGGCGGCATCTTTGTGCTCGGTCTCAGCCTAGGAAAGTTCACCAAATACGGACAGCGGCCTAGGTGAACTTGCGGGTAGATTGCTGATTTCCAGCGTGTTATAAAGCATCGCGGAAAATTTTCAAAAAACAGAGTCAAAATGAGTTGACCCGCCCCGGTTCA
>JADMIO010972901.1_pt1 | contig 11630 bp, 8 predicted proteins | sample 8958161 | NCBI WGS metagenome assembly JADMIO01 (sample SAMN16585339, study PRJNA669376) | soil metagenome | isolation source: Crop rotation soil | place: USA: Cullars Rotation, Alabama | collected 2011
CCGGCATCGCTTTTGAGAACAAGAAGTCGACAACATTTCTCATCCGATGGCCGGATCTTTTGAAGTTGAGGATTGGTCCAAAGTCAGGTATCGGAGCGTCTCGTTCACTTGCAAAAGTGATCAAGTGATACGGACCTAAATCCGAGTAGTCGGCGCTAGCGACAGTGATTGTCTGGTCCTTATCGAGTTCCTCTGTCAATCTTAAACTTCTCTCTAAATTGCCCGCTAACAAATGAAGCAAAAGAATCATAAAGAGAGGCGTAACAGCCAACACAACATCACGGTCGATTGAGGCATTTATGAAAGGTAGGTTCAGTGTTGGCGCTCGTTGGTCAGCTGAGATGCGGTCGGCTTCCAAATCGGCAAATTGCTTAAGTCTTCGCAGATCGGCAATATTGGAAACCTCAAAAGGCGGATTAAGGAGATCTCTAATTCGAACGTATGAACCTATATCCGTGGCGCCTGACAGCCGCAGCGGTGTGCTCAATTCCGTATATACTTGAAGTCCATCATATGCCGGGAACGTCTTAGTGAGTGTATCGCCAATTCGAATATGTTGGTCGGAAGCGTCGGACCCGAGCGACTCGCGGGCTCTATCCGCTAAGATTCGGTCCGCACTCTTGTCGTTAGCGAGCTTTTTCAAATCCCTAATTGCAGACTCCAATTCTATCAACCGAGACAGGTCGTTCACCGGATCATTTCGCACGTCGAAGTGAGCTTTGCCGCCTCCCAACAGTCGTTGAATATCGAGCACTGCTTGAACGTCATCGATATTGTCCTGATCATAAGGTTTGCCGCCGCTCTGCTTCTCTGAGTCATTGATTAATCCTTTCTCGGCAGTTACGACGGTGCCCAATGCGCGTCTGAACTGCCGCAATTGCTCACGGAACTCGTCGCCGGCGAAATCTGCAGATGCTACCGAAGTAACCGGATGAAACGTCGCATGAATGTTGTTGAGGCTCGACAAAGCCAACATGTCTCTTTCTAAATTTGCGACGATCAAGACCTCATCCGGATTTAGGCTCTGCCTTCTGATAGCCGGGATGATCTTATCCGTAAAGAAACCCATGTCACTGCCAGCTATCACCGGGGCATTAGCAGGCGGATTCACTAAATAGATGTAGCGGTTTCTCAGAGTCTGAAATTGATCCAGAATACGGTCGAGATCTCCTTTGGTCAGGTTGATTCTGGCGAGCCTAGCATTGCTTAACCCAGGTGAGATCAATCCGTAATACAGATAGAAGACGCTAACGATCAGCGTGATCACGAGGAGCTTATTGATTCGGTTGTCGCACGTGGCTTGCCAAGCCAAGAGCACATCCGCGCGTCTAGCCTGAGCCGGTGTAGGTTGCTCCATATCCATCGACACTAAGAGCACAAGAGCTTGCTTGCAATGCTTCGGTCTTCGCCTCTTCACCGAGCCTAGATAAATAAAAGCGAACGCGCAGTCCGTGTTGTACGTTAACCAATCGTGTGAGTAGTTGGTCGTTCTTCATCCTCTTATAGAGACCGCGTGCAATCACCGTATAAGTCGGATACTGCTGCCCAGGTGAATTCAAGCAAGACAAACGCATCACTTCTAGCTATAAGAGGGAATGAGAATGTTAAATCGCACCTTAGCCAAAAACTTTTTTTTAGTCGCACTCTCGTCGATGATTCGCCTTGACTCCTTCACTTTGTCAACGCCACTCGCCTTGCAAAATAAAGCTGCTCCAGAAATAGGGAGACTGCCAGCGCTTATCTTTCACCATCGAAAGCTGGGCCGATCGTAGCGCTGCCGCCGGCGATAGCCGACGGTTCGTCAGCATTTCGCGGTAGAACTGCGCCATCAGTTGTGCCGTTGGGTTATCACTAACCGTCCAAAGGCTGGCAACTACTCGCGGCACTCCCGCGTACATGAACGCGTGGGTTAGACCGACCCGTCCCTCGCCTTTTACTTCTGTTCCGAGCGCACTCTGGCACGAGCTCAACACAACCAAACCTGCCAATAACCGCAGACGATAGATCTCATCTGTGCGCAAGAATCCGTCTTGCCTGTGACCCTTGGAATCGAAGTTAGAAAGAGCGATTCCAGATAACTCTGAATGGTCCCCGTTGATTACGGTGTGGGTTGCGAAGTGTAAAAACCGGGAATCGGCAAATTCTGGTGAGGTTGCGAAATCGCGATTCGCGGCGAAGTCGAAGGCCACAATGCTCTCTTTCGTTTCGACAAAAGAAGTGATTTTACCTGCTTCCCAGCGAGTACTAAACAAGCGCGGCAACGCTCGCTCACCGTCCTCTTCGAAAACTGGTTTCCCGTTTGCAGTGGACCTGGTCTGATTTGTATGCGCACCAATAGCGCTCAATTGATTCAAATGCGGCAGTCGTTCATCGTGTCGCGCAAAAACCGGGTCGGCAACAATGCTAATCGTACGTCGAGGCTGAACACGAGGAACGCGTTCTCGCAGCACCGCAAGGACTGAGACCGAGGGAAGGTAAACTATTTCGTGCCTCGCGAGAAGATGTTCGCGCGTCGTTGGTCCGGGTTCCGGGAGCGCAGCAAAAGAAATAGTTTGCAGCAGACCGTGCGAAACGATTACGAGCCGTTTTTTGTTGAGCTTGTGAGCAACAGGACCGAGCAGCATCTCGCTGAGACGACGGGCGGCATCCTGATACTCAGCATCAGCGCGATTGATCCGCTCGCGTTTCCGCACAATAGTTTCACCTTTCACATTCACATTTCTTGCAGTCATGAGGCTATAGACTTCTTTTGATCGCGCTTCTATTTCACCCCTCGGCGGCAGCTCGTAACTTAATATCTCATCTCTTGTTAACGCCCACAGATAGCTGCGCTCGCTGCCGAGTGCGTACTCGATCAGCATTGTGTCGTTGTCGAGCAGCGATTGCTGAACCTCGCCGGCACTGACAGGACGCGCTTGGGTCAGCAACGCATAATGCGGACTTGCTTTTCTGATCTGAGCCTGAACCTCTTCGAGTCTGGCTGAAAGATTGCCGACCTCCTGCGCGATGATCGTGTCATGGTCGGCCGAACCTCTCGACGCCAACGAAGCACTTTTCTTCTCCGTTGCCTCGTCAAACTGTCGCTGCAGCAATTGCTCGCGTTGCAAAAGCGTCGGATCCACACCCTGGCGAATGTCGACTTTAGCTTCGTTGAGAAGATCGAGCAGGTTGCGGTTACGTGAACGCTCGCTAACCCGGAACGCTTCGTTGGCGTAGCCTTTCCCCGGATTTTCGGCGTGCAAGCGCATCAGCAAGTCGATTGCGAATTCGTAGTGGTCCTGGACCAGGCCGAAATAAGAGGTGCGGAGTCTCAGGTTCTCACCCCGAGCACGCAGCCCTTCGACATATTCCAGCGCCAACTGCATATGTTGCTGCGCCTCAGAGAGTTGGCCCAGTCGGGTTTTAGTACGAGCAATACCGTAACGCGTAGTCGCTTCGCCAGTGCGATCTTCGAGTTTCTGCCAGAGCTGTAGCGCCTCGTGAAAATGGTTGATCGCATTTTCATATTGCTGCGTGTTGTACTCGATCCAACCAAGAATGGAGAGTGCCTCCGCCAAGCCGTTCTTGAAAGTGCGGCCACGAAGGATCTCGATGGCCTCGATGAGATACTTGATCGACTCTTTGTCTTTTCCGAGTCGATGAAGAACTTTCGCAATGCCCACACGGGTCATTGCCTCTCCAGTGAGATCGTTCAACTCGCGGCGAACTGAAAGAGTTCGGTCAAATACTTCGAGTGCTTTTTCGTTTTTATCGGTAAGTGCATAAAACCAGCCAATACCATAGAGTGTAAGCGCCTCACCGGCCTTATCACCGGTTACGTTCCGTAGACTCAAAGCTTTTGAGAAGCTATCGAACGCTTGTTGAGTATCGCCAAGATACACGTAGGCCCAACCCAGAGCTGTAAGTAATGCAGCTTCAAGGTGTGGATCTCCCAATTGCCGGATTATCGAAAGCCCTTCAAGCGACGTAGATACCGACTTTTGGTAATCAGTCGTAAAGCGATACGTGAACGCTAGACCATATAACGCAACACTTTCCTCGTATGGATCTTTTAGCTCACGCCAGAGTTCGAGCGCCCGTTGAAATCCATCTATGGCTCTTCGCAGGTCCGCGGGAGTTTGTTTATTTCGCGTCTCTTCGGCTCTTGAGATCTCCAGTTCGGCCGCCATCATCTTTCGATCTTGCGGAAGAGAAGGTCGTCGCGCATCGACGGTGATCGAGTAGCTGCCCTGATTTGCTTTCGCCCCGTAAGCCTTGAGCTCCAATACAACCTTCTGTTCGCTGTTAGCGATAAACGATAAACCCTCACGACCGTAGCCTGCGTTCGGTCTGTCAACGACAATTGGCTCCTTCGAATCACCGATGAGGGTCAATATTACGTCGATCCCTTTCTGTTGCACGGTCACATGAAGGTACTCACCGGCAAGCATGCTTACTCTGAAACGGTGAGTCTCGCTCCCACTCAGTTTTCTGGAAACCAATTGGTTGAGCTTCAGCTCAGGAATGTCTTCGTTTTGAAGCTTCTCACCGCCAGATTGCGCCAGACAGAGAATCGGTGAGCAAAGGACCACGAATACGCAAACCAATCGACGAAGCCAGGCATGTTGTAACGTGAGGCTGTCGATCAACGCGTCTACTTACCTCGATTGGTGATCAGGACTGGATAGCAGTTCGGGGGCTCATCGGATCGCGAAACGCACAACCGATAGTTGAGGCTTCGGAGGTTATCGAGATTCAAGGTCGCCATCAGTCGTTTTCCATCAGCACTATAGGCGGTTCGTGTCCTAATCTGCTTTCCAAACGCGTCGAGAATGGAAACGGAATAAGCGCCGGGCGGGCTGTCTTCAGGTAACGTGATCGTGAATGCAGTTGGTTTCTGTTCAATTTGTAACGGCGGTGGTTCTGCGCCGGTCTCACTGCCGCGCCGTGGCGAATAGTTCCTGAGGTCCACTCGGGCGAGGTGAATACCTCTGTCGAGTTGGGTCGGAGAATCAATCTGCACCGGCAACGGTGAGGCGGTTGTAACGGCGTTTGCGTTTGCATTCACAACTTCGATGGGTGAGTTAACCGAAGTGACGTTCTGCTGCGTGTTCGTGGGTCTTAAGTAGAAGACAGCCACCACCGCGAGCAACAGCACGGGCAAGCTCGGTACTAAAACCCTCATCCACGGATTATGCAGGAAATCAGCAATACGTCGCCGCATGGGGACGGGGGCTGGTTGCATGTCGCGAGACTTTTCCAAACGCTCCCTGTAGGTCACGAAGCAGCTTGAACATGCGAGTAGGTGTTTCCGCAAAGCATTATCGGGCAACTGTCCGGACTCGATTTGTCGCGCTATCTCACTCGGCGAGGGACAACCACGGCCCGAGTTGGGAAACTCACGCGAGAAATACTCCTGCGCAAGAGAGACCAGTCCCTCCGATGTCTCCGGTACTAACCTTTCCTGCTGTTGATTCTCGTCACTCATTAGCTTTCAAAGCTCGCTCTATTATTTTGAGGGTCTCAAAATCGCCAAACGCACCTCAAAAACCGAGTACTTTAATATTTCGACACACTTAATGCGCTTTTGATCCTCTTCAAAAGTTTAGAATGCCGGCTCCTGATGACATTACTGCGTGTTCCATCCTTCTTTGCGATCTCTTCAAAGGAATAACCAAGTATCAGGAGTTCGGTGATTCTGCGATCTTGGGGATCCATCCGCACTAGGATCTGTTCCACCAGGATCTTCTGGTCCATGTCCAAGCCATAATCACCTGGTTCAGCGGACAGATCGACCTCAGCGGATCTATAGCGTTTAAGTTGGGCCAGCACCTCGTGCTTGAACGCAGTTTGTATATATGCCTTGAGGGAAACAATTTGAATGGCTCCGACCGCGCGTTTTTCAGTGATTTTGGCGCAAACTTTCTTAAGTGCTAACTGCCCAGAGGCTTCATCGCCAAGCGTGGCGATGGCATATGCGGCGGCCCAGCGCCAGATCTGCCCCGCGGCCTCATGTACATCGTTGTCGATACACCCGAATTCATCGATGTAGGGAGCATCGAGCGAGGGCCAACTTATTTGTAGGGAATCGGCCATGAATCGCCAAAGGCGTCACGCAACCGATCCTCGGATTCGAAAAATTGCGAGGATCAGACTCGAAAGAGGAACACGAGATTCAACATCAAGGTTAAGCTAAACCCAGTCGCTTCTCTCAGGGCTCTCATAGAATATGAGGTGATGTCGGGACCACGCTGAGAAGGCGCAATTATAGCTGGACTATGTCGGAAGTCAACGCGGCCTTTTCGATCGTGATATCAAGTAGTTTTTGTGTAAACACACTCAACCGCACGATTTAAGAACGAGCAGTCTATTTCGGTCGCTGGAGTGCATACGCAAGCATTGATTTTGGTTTTTGCCTTTTGCGGAAGTGTAGATTCAGATTAATGCATGCCGCCTCAACTGCTGCGATGTCAGATACTCATCCTTAAGCCCAACTGACTCTCTCGAAGTTCGTCATCAAGGCGAAGTGATCCAGTACCGAAAAGATTAGCAGCCAATACAAATCGCGGTTTCATAGGGAACCTGGCTGGGACTCGTGGTGCTTAGAGCGACCAGAGCCGTGTCCTAGGTCGCAGAGTGCTAAGGATAACTAAGAATTATCGTGGGACTGGAAAACTCACTTAGCCTTGGCCTTTAACCGCTAGGTTCCGACTCCAAATCGCAGTGATTGAGTTAATAGAAGAGGACCGCCGATTCGGGTTACTCAATTGAAGAGGGCTTTAATAACGCACCTGCGCCGCGAAGCTTATTTTAGTATCCCGGCTTTTCTTAAAATACGCGCCAACTTTTCGGTAGTTTAATGTTGCCAATGTCTTGCGAAGGGGTCAAATCTCTGGGCCAGGATGCGAAAAATCCAGCAATCCAGGAAGCTTTGGCGGCGCCATTTGATTTCAGTTATTCCCATTTCCCTTTGCGCCACCTTTTTCTGCAAGGTTCTCCAGAGCCGGCAGCGATCGCTGGCGGCATCAGGAACGCTCCCAACTCGATTACTACCTGGCGAAGCGTCTTGCCCTCAACATCAAGCCTTCCCTTGCGGACGAAGGCTCTCCACAGTGCTTGCTTGGTTGGGTCTTCGCTGAACTCTTCGGTAAGACCTCGCGGTGTTTGTTGGGGCAACGGCGTAGCCCGACGCGCAAACGTCGCCGCTATTGCTCTCGCAAGAATAGCGCCTTCGAATTCCTTGCCTCTTGAAACGCTCCAAATGTCATACAAGTCTTTGATCCGAGTGTTAAGGATATCGAGCGCGACGAGCGGTTGAAACTTCTCCGCAATGGCACTCTCCGGGGGTAGCCGAGTAGCCGCGGTGCACCCATGCCAAGTAGGTCCGGCAAGTCGTCCATATCGGCTCGGGCACAACTACGTCGCCGAAACCGAAATCGAGCTGCACGTTCAATTTGATCTTACCCAGGGTTCCTCGCAGCCGAGTACGCACGCCTTCATATGCTTTACCCTTCCCGATGACTTCGCCTCGCACACTCTGCGGGTCAAATTCGACTCCGTCCACGTCGACTTCAACTGTTGCACACGCGCGGACAATCTGCTCAAGATTCTCAACGGTATTTGAGACTCGCCCCAGCATGTCGATGCCCATCGTAGGTCGCGCCAGCGGAGCATCCCATGCCTGGAGCATCTGTGCTCCCTTCAGCACGAACTGTTCTGCATAAGCAGAGCGAATGAAACGAAACAGGAAACGCTGGATGGCGAAATACTGGAGCAACTCATTGAACGGTCGGTTCGTCTGGCGCGCGATATTGAGTAATCGCTGATGAACTGATGCCGGAACATTCGTGGGGACGGCTGGTCTCTGATCTCACTTCACGACAGGGCTTCAAGATACGGACGCATGATTCGCTCAACACGGCATCGCCGCGCATAGTTGACGAGCTTCCTTAGTTGGAATCCCTTTCGCACACGACACAGCTTTAGCGCCTCCAATGCAACATCGAGGCCAATCTTGTGCCGAAACTTAAAGCAGTCCGCAACCGTCTTCTCCGGATCGAAGATACGCACCGGTATGCCGTCAAGATTGTGGATCTCAACGCCGGCGGAAAAGCTGTCGTTCGAGAACGTGAATACTCTGAGCGGCGGATAATCGAGACGCGGTGGTTTCGATCCACGCGGGAGCGCAACATGGACTTCGTGTGGGACCTCAGTCGTGATCTCGTGAAAGGCAAGAGCCGAGATCAGACAGACCACGGAGTCGGGGATCCGAGTCGCAACCGTAACCCAGATCCGGATTTGTGATCTCTGGAAGGTCAGTGAACCGCGACTGATCTGCACAACCTGATTCTCGTCGCGAAGCCTGTACAGAGTTCGCGGATGGATGCCCCCTCTGACCGCTTCGGCAGTGTGCAGGACTCCCCCTTCCGCCGAAAGATGCTCAATGCCTTTTCGCTGGATGTCGCTGTGTGCCTCACGAAGACAGTATACTCACGTGGATACAATTTACTACAGTTACCAGTAAGTGCAGATAATTCTATCTAATCGTGATTCCGGAGTTCGGCGGCATCGTGACTCCGTCCGCATTGAAAGCTCCTGACGTCGTACTCGCTCGGAACCTCTACTTTTCAATGCCCCGTGTTTTAACGGACGCTTATAGGTAGCGCGGGTTGACTATCCAGCAATTGCACGATCCGAGACAGAGATGGCTATTCGAAAGCACCTTTGTATACAAACACTAAAGTTTCAATTGACGCGTAGTCCACACGCTCAACGCTTAAACAGCGTTCTGTCGTTTTGGGTCGACCATGTCCCTAACGATGGCTGAATCTGATCGAGTGCAGAGCGCCTGTCTACGAGGTCGGCAGAAGCGGCGTATAGCGAGATCTCGTTTAGGCCCAGTCGCGCATAAGGTCAAGGGGTTGATCTTAATTTACCTAATCAGCCGCAACGCAAGATCTCCTCCTTTCTTGACGCAATAATAAGGGCTGGTTAATAATCCACACCTCAGAAGAGAGCAGATTGCGGTGCCTTTCCCTTCTGGCCGCGTTGCTTCCTCAAATCGTACCAGCTTCATCCCGAGAATGATTAATTACTCCAAATATCGAACCACGGCAGCTGTACCCGAGGCCTCTTCAATGATCGAAACGTTTCGGGCGATAGGATACAGCGTCGAGACGGCCGTAGCAGACATCATTGACAACTCGATCTCCGCAGTCGCGCGAAATGTTTGGATAAACTTTGAATGGAAGGGCGCGGGAACTTGGCTGTCTATAAAGGACGATGGAAGAGGGATGGACGGAGACGAACTAATTAGCGCTATGCGCCCCGGAAGCAAGAACCCTCGTGATAATCGGGATGAAAAAGATCTTGGGAGATTTGGCTTGGGTTTAAAAACCGCATCATTCTCTCAATGCCGAAGGCTATCAGTGATTAGCCGACGAAAGGACCAAAAGGCAGTTTTCTGGACGTGGGATTTAGATTTTGTGAATCAAACAGGGCAGTGGAACCTAATAGATTATTTGCCTGACGAGAAAAAAATTCAGTCAGAAATCAACCTGATGAAATCGGGAACAATCGTCATTTGGAATGACATAGATCGTCTGGTGAAGAACTTTCAGCCAGGTGATAATAAAGCTCTCGATAAGTTCCTCATCATAATGGAGCACATAAAAGTCCATCTTGCCATGGTGTTCCATCGTTTCATAGAGAATAAGAAAATAAACCTTTTCTTTCAGGACAGGGCAATAGAAGCTTGGAACCCTTTTCTCATACATTCGAGGGCAACACAGCCCTTTCCTGTGGACCCATTGCTAAATCGGGCTGTTACCGTCAAGGGTTACGTGCTTCCGCACAGATCCAAGATTAGCGAAGAGGAATTTAAGGCCGCAGAAGGCCCCAAGGGTTGGAATGAGCAACAGGGGTTCTATATCTACCGCCAGGAAAGATTATTACTTGCAGGCGACTGGTTGGGAATATTTCGCAAAGAAGAGCATTACAAACTGGCGCGGATTCAGCTTGATTTGCCGAACACTTTGGATGCGGAATGGCAGATTGATATTAAGAAGTCCGTTGCGCGACCGCCACTTTTATTGCGAGCGCAATTGAAGGCCTACGCAAGTCAGGTTCGGAGCCGTGCCGTCGAAGTCTACCGGCATAAAGGAAAAAGTGTAAAGCAACTGCCAGGGCAAAAGTTTGTGCCCCTCTGGGTTGATCATAAGAGGGGAGACAAATGGTTCTACAAGCTCAACCGCCAACATCCCTTGATTGAGAATCTTAAGAGCCAAGCAGCGACAGAACCCGATCGTGCGATTGAATTATTGATGCGCTTTATTGAAGAAACTGTACCTGCAAGATCCATCTACATTAGGGAGGCTGAAGACTCAGAGGCTGTGGGTGGGCCATTTCAAGGTCTGGATCAAGAACCGATTCGAAAAGCTATGCAGCAAATCTATGAAAAACTTGTGGCTGAGGGTAAAGCCAGTGAAATGGCGAAAGCCATCATTCTTAATATTGAGCCCTTCAACCATTTTCCACACTTTCTCGAATTCATGAGCTAAAGCAAACTATGATTCAACAAGCTGTCAGAACGATCAGAACGCTACTGCCATCGATCGGGTCAGTATCACGAGAAGAGATCGAGAATGCTGTGTCTACCGTTTTGGCCATCCCAATTTATGTGGGACTGGACCGAGATGCACTGATCCGTGAAGTTCAATCAATTTATAACGTCCGCATGGATGATTTTAGGATTATCGAGGCAGCGGAAAGGCGGCTGCCTTGGATTAGCAATAAGAAAGCCTCACTCACTTGGCATTTCTGGAACAGATATCGAGAATATCTAGCCATCGAGAAAAACTTTTCGGATGCGGTGATCAATCGCCTCGATCGTTTGACCGACCGAACACTTGACGGGTTATTTGACCCAACCATTGACGCAGCTATAAGCAAATACGGTCTCGTTGTAGGGCAAGTTCAATCAGGCAAGACGGCTAATTACACGGGTCTCATTTGTAAGGCAGCCGACGCTGGTTACAGATTAATTATTGTTCTGGCGGGAGTTCATAACAATCTACGCAGCCAAACGCAACTGCGGTTGGATGAAGGGTTCTTAGGTTTTGATACTCAGCATGAAAGGGCTTTTAGAGAGAACAACCTTTGGATTGGGGTCGGTCGAATTGATCAAAACAGTGTAGCGCATTCCCTCACGTCAAGCCTGTCCGATTTTAATGTCGGCGCAGCGAATGCGATTGGAATCAATTTTAATACTAACGAGCCCCTAATCGCGGTTGTGAAGAAAAATCCGAGGATCTTGGACAGATTGCTCCAATGGTTAACAGCGCAGGCGATACAGACAAATGGCCGAAGAGTAATAAGAAATAAAGCCTTATTGGTCATCGACGATGAGGCAGATCACGCCTCAATTAATACTCTGCCAGACAACGACAAAGCGACTCGGATTAATGGACAAATACGAGATATTTTGCGGTTATTCGATAAGAGCGGATACGTTGGCTATACGGCAACCCCGTTTGCGAATATTTTCATCCCCATTATAGAAGACCAGTTATTTCCCAGAGACTTTATAATCAATTTACCCCCACCGTCCAACTATATTGGTCCGGATAAAGTATTTGGGTTCCAAGTCATAG
>JADMIO011711207.1_pt1 | contig 11630 bp, 7 predicted proteins | sample 8958161 | NCBI WGS metagenome assembly JADMIO01 (sample SAMN16585339, study PRJNA669376) | soil metagenome | isolation source: Crop rotation soil | place: USA: Cullars Rotation, Alabama | collected 2011
CCAGCGTCATCTCGAACCCGCCGCGCGATTTTTCGCAGCCGGTCAGCTATCCGGATCCCGACATCATCACCATCGATCCGTCGTTCAATTCGCTGCGTGTCGGCAACACGCCGATTCAGCGGATCTGGACCGGCGGCATGTGGTGCGAAGGGCCCGCGTGGAACGGGCAGGGCCGGTATCTCGTCTGGAGCGATATCCCGAACAACCGGCAGATGCGCTGGATCGAAGAAGACGGCCGCGTGACGGTTTTCCGTCAGCCCTCCGGCAACAGCAACGGCAACACCTTCGATCATCAGGGCCGTCAGCTTTCGTGCGAACACTCCGGACGCCGAGTCGTCCGCTACGAGCACGATGGATCGGTCACGGTGATTGCGGACACGTTCGAAGGCAAACGACTGAACTCGCCGAACGACATCGCGTGTCACACGGATGGCAGCTACTGGTTTACGGATCCGCCGTACGGCGGCTCGGTTTACGAAGGGATGCCCGACGCGCCTGGCGGTCCGAGCAACAAGGAGGGGCAACTGAACGCGAAGATCGGACAGCCTGCAGGTTCAGGTGTGTTGAAGCGAGAGTTGAGCAGCAATGTCTATCGTGTCGATCCGAGCGGCCGCATCGCGCTGGTGATCAGCGAAGAAGCGCTCGGCGGCATCCCCAACGGCATCACGTTCTCTCCCGACTACAAGCGTGTCTACATCGTCAATCGTGGCGGCGTCTCGGTGCTCGATGTGGGAACGGGCGCACAGGTGGGCAAACCACGACAGTTCGCCGATTTCATGGTCGACGGTATTCGTTGCGGTACGGATGGCATCCGCGCCGACGTCTTCGGCAATCTGTGGGCCAGCAGCAACGCCGGCGCGAACATTGGCTACAGTGGCGTAACGGTGTGGAACTCCGAAGGCAAGCTGATCGGCCGTATCCGCCTGCCCGAGGTCTGTGCGAACGTCGCCTTCGGCGGTCCGAAGCGGAATCGTCTGTTCATGGCCGCAGGCCAGTCGCTTTACGCGGTTTACACGAACACGCAGGGCGCAGCACCAGGATAAAGCGAAGCTGGTCGTAGGTTCGCAAGGTTCGTAACGGTTCGTGGGTTCGTCGGTTCGTGAGGTTCTTATGCGACGTGCGTTATTGCTCGTGATCTTTGCTCTCTCGCTGTCTTCGGTTTTCGGACAGCCTTCTTCCAACACCATCGCTCTCGTCGGCGCGCGTGTGATCGACGGCACCGGAGCGGCGCCGATCGCGAATGCCGCCGTTGTCGTCAGCAACGGCCGGGTCGAGCGCATAGGTCCTGCGGCGTCGCTCAAGATTCCCGCAGATGCGACTCGTATCGATCTGAAAGGGAAGACGGTCATTCCCGGCCTCATCAATGCGCACGGGCATCTGGGCCATGGCGATCGCGCACTGCCGGTGTACGACCAGATCATCCAGCAGCTCGAGGTATATCCGCGCTTCGGCGTAACGACTGTGTACGCGCTCGGCGATGACGGTGTGGAGAGTGTGAGAGTGAGTGGAGAGAACGCGAAGGCCCCACTGACCCGAGCGAGGCTCTTTGCTGCGGGCGCCCGAGCCACGCCGAAAACGCCAGACGAGGCGCGCAGGCAGATCGCGGATCGCCACGCGCAGCGTGTACACATCATCAAGACCGGCATGAACGGTAATGCGAACGACATGCAGGCCGAGACTTACACCGCGCTCATAGATGAAGCACACAAACGCAACCTGCGCGTCGCCGCTCACCTGGTGAATCTCGACGATGCGAAAGGAATGGTCAGCGCGGGCCTCGACGTCATCGCGCACAGCATCCGCGACCGCGATGTCGATGCCGCGTTCATCGCAGAGTTGAAGCGACGGAACGTGGGCTACATCCCGACGGTCACACGCGACCTGTCGGTGTTTCAGTACGTCTCGACCCCGGACTACCTGACCGATCCGTTCTTCCTTCGCGGAAACCCGTTGTATGCGCCACACATCGAACGTGTGAAGGATCCGACGCTGCACGAGAAGACGAAGAAGAACCCGGCAACCCAGCGCACGAAAGAGTGGTTCGACCAGGCGCTCCGAAACCTGAAGACGCTCTCCGACGCCGGCGTCATGATCGCGATGGGCACCGACAGCGGCACCGGCACAGGCCGTTGGCAGGGCTATTTCGAGCACGTCGAAATGGAGTTGATGGTGAAGGCGGGCATGACGCCGATGCAGACGCTCGTCGCCGCCACCGGGAATGCCGCGAAGGTGATGAAGATCGACAACGACCTCGGCACGCTGCAGTCCGGTAAGCGCGCCGATTTCGTGGTGTTGAACGCCGATCCGCTCGCCGACATCAAGAACACGCGAGCGATCGATTCAGTGTGGATCGATGGCCGGCGTTTCAATTAACAAGAGAGTAAGAGAGTAGGAGGACTAAGAGAAAACGAATTCTCCTGGCCCTCCTGATCTCTTAATTTCCTGTGAGATTGTTACTGCGGGAATCGTCCCAGGGCCGTCAATAAGTCCAACTGCGCCCGCATCAGCGTGTTCTGTGCGACCGCCGCGGCTGAATCGGCATCGCGAGCCTGACGCTGCGCATCGATCACTTCGAGATTCGTCGTCGCGCCCGCCTGAAACGCAAAGTTCGTGATGTTCAACACTTCCTGTGCCTGCTGTGCAGCCGTCTGCAGGCTGTTGAAGGCGCGCTCGCTGGTGCGAACCGTATCTTGCGCAAGACGCACTTCCGATCGCGCCTGAATCTGCAGCCCCGTCAATGCAAGCCGCGACACGTTGAGGTTCGACTCGCGAATGCTCCTGGTCGCGCGCCGCTGGCCGCTGTCGAAGATCGGCTGTGAGAAGTTGACGACGAATCGCCAGCTGCGAGCGGACGTAAAGATGCTGGCCGGCACGAGCGCCTGCGGGTCGAACGACGCTACCGCTGTCGGGAACCAGTCCTTCGAGCTATCACGCCACACGCGATCGGCCGCTCTTTCCTCCGCTGCGAACAGCCTGAGGTCGGGACGAAGAGCCATCCATCCCGCTTCGTCGATTGTTGCAGGCACCTCGAACTTCGGTTCGGACGCGGCGTCGACCGGACCGCTGGCCGCCATCAACACTCCCAGCGCTTCCTGGCCGATGCGGACAGCCAGCTGCGTCACCTCGAGCCGTGCCTCGTCCGACGAGACTTCCTGCGCCGCACGCAGCTCGTTCAGCCGCGTTCCGGCTCCGGCTTCGAGACGCCTCCGTGCGTAATCGAGGTGGGCGAGCGCCGTCTCGCGCGCTCGCATACTGACGTCGACCTGCCGCTTGGCGGCGATGATCGCCAGGTAAGCCTGCCCTGTGGCGACGGCAATGTTGGTCCGTGTGTCTGCTGTGGAGAGGTTCGCCACCTCGACCTGATCGCGCGCCTGATTCCTCGCCGCCCACGCCGACGCGGCCAGCACCGGCATGGAGGCGCTCGCAGAAAACGTCCCCTGCATCCGCGGGCTCGTGACGACATCGTCGAATCGCCGCTCGGTGCTGTTGAGCAGCGCGACGAAGTTGGCGTTTACCTGCGGCAAGGTCGCCGCACGGGCCTGCTGCAAGAGCGCCTCGGCGCGCATGATGCCTTGTGCCGCCTGCGCGACTGTCGGGTTGTTGGCAATCGCCCGTTCGACGGCCTGCTCGAGCGTGACTGTCTCGACGGGCGGAGTCTGCGCGATCGATGGAGATGCGAGAAAAAGAAACGCAGCGGCCGTAGCCAGGGTCCGCCTACGCATGAGCGGCCTCCGCACGAGCCGTCGCATGCCGCACTTTCCCCGGGGCGATCGTCCGGATGATCACGTAGAGCACCGGGATGAAGATGATCGACAGGAACGTCGACGCGAGCATGCCGCCCGCGACGGCCGTGCCCACCGAGTTGCGCGCGCCGGCGCCCGCGCCCGTGGCGTACGCGAGCGGTAACACACCGAGAATGAAGGCGAATGACGTCATAAGAATAGGCCGCAGCCGGATGCGCGCGGCTTCGACGGCCGCCTCGATAATCGATCGGCCCTGCGCGCGAAGCTGTTCTGCGAACTCGACAATCAGAATCGAGTTCTTCGCGGCAAGGCCGATCAGCATGACCAGACCCACCTGGCAGAACACGTCGTTGGAGAATCCGCGAATCAACTGCGCGCTGAGCGCGCCGAACACGGCGAGCGGCACACCGAGAAGAATGATGAATGGAAGAATCCAGCTCTCGTACTGCGCGGCCAGCACGAGGTATACGAGCACGATGGACAACGCGAACAGAGAGGCCGCCTGGTTGCCCGACTTGGTTTCTTCGAGCGACAACCCCGCCCATGCGAAGTCGTAGCCCTGCGGCAACACGTCGCGAGCGATGCGCTCCATTTCCTGAAGCGCCTGGCCCGAGCTCACCCCGGGCAGTGCCGCACCCGTGAGCTCGGTCGATCGGAACAGGTTGAAGTGATTGATAACCGCCGGCGCCGTTTGCTCGCTGGTGCGGACGACTGCAGACAACGGCACCATGTCGCCGTTCGACGCGCGCGCGTAGTACTGGCTCAGGTCGGCCGGCTGCGCGCGGAACTGCTGATCGCCCTGCACGTAGACGCGATACGCACGGTTGTTGAAATCGAAGTCGTTCACATACTGCGACCCAAGGAGCACGGCAAGCGCGTCGGTCACTTCGCGGATCGGAAGGCCGAGTGATCGCGCTTTGTCGCGATCGATGGTCACGACGAGCTGCGGATCGTTTGCGGTGAAAGCCGAGAACAATCCTGCCACGCGGCCGGATTGATTACCGGCCGCCGCAACTTGTTGCGTGACGTCGGCAAGCTGGGTGATATCGGCGCTCGACAGATCCAGGATTTCCATCTGGAAACCGCCAAACGCCGAGACGCCCTGAATCGACGGTGGTGCCACTGGAATCACCATCGCACCCGGTATGGCAAACACCTGGCCGCGAAGACGGTTCAGCACCGCGTCGAGGGAATGTTCCTCGCCTTCGCGCTCCTCGAAGCCTTTCAGCCGCGCGAACATCAGCCCATTGTTCGACGCCGCGCCGCTGAAGCTGAAGCCCGCCACCGAGAACACGCCGGCGATTTCGGGTTGCTTGAAGTAGATCTGCTCGACGTCCTTCATGATGTTCGTCGTGTACTCGATCGACGCTCCCGACGGGGCCTGCACGATGGTGATGAAGTAGCCTTCGTCTTCGGCCGGAACGAAGGCGCCGGGCACGGAGCGATACACCAGATAGGTGGCGCCGAGCGACAGCACGAACACGAGCGCCATCGCCCACTTCCACTTCAGTGCACCGCCAACGACGCGGACGTACGTATTCGTGCCGGCATCGATCGCACGATTGACGCCTGTGAAGAATCTGCCGTGCGTGTGGCTCTCTTTTTCGAGCAGCAGCGCCGACAGCGCCGGAGTAAACGTGATGGCGTTGAACACGGACAGGATGACGGCAAACGTGATCGTCATCGCGAACTGCTGATACATGCGCCCCGTCGTGCCGGGGAAGAACGCAACCGGCAGGAACACGGCGACCAGCACGATGCCGATGACGACGACAGCCGAGAAGACTTCGCGCATGGCATCGACTGCCGCATCGTGCGAGCTCTTGCCTTCCTCACGCATGTGGCGTTCGATATTCTCGATGACGACAATCGCATCGTCGACGACGATGCCCGTGGCCAGCACGATGCCGAACAGCGTCAGCGTGTTGATCGAGTAGCCGAGCAGCTTGATGAACGCGAACGTACCGACGAGCGACACCGGGATTGTGATAGCCGGGATGAGCGTGCTGCGCCAGTTCTGCAGGAAGAGGAACATGACGAGAATGACGAGCACGATTGCCTCGCCGAGCGTCTTGAGCACCTCGATGATCGACTCGCGCACGACGACGACGTTGTCGAAGGCGAGCTGCCATTTCATTCCGGGCGGGAACTGATCGTCGAGCCGCTCCATCGCCGCGGCGACGCCGCGGAACGTCTCCAGTGCGTTTGCCGTCGGCAGCAGCATGATGCCGATGCCCGACGCTTCGACTCCGGCGAATCGCAGGCGCGAAGAGTAGTCTTCGGCACCGAGTTCCACACGTCCGATGTCGCGCACGCGGACGAGTGCGCCATCAGACCCGGCTTTGACGACGATGTCCTCGAATTCGTGTACTTCTGTCAGCCGTCCGGCCGCGCGCACGCTCAGCTGGAACATCTGATCGTCGGCCGAGGGTTCAGCGCCCACTGAGCCGGCGGCCACCTGCACGTTCTGCTCGCGCAGCGCGTTGGTGACGTCCGACGCCGTCAGACCGCGTCCCGCGAGACGGGTCGGATCGAGCCACAACCGCATCGCGAAACGACGTTCGCCGAAGATGATGACGTTGGCCACACCCGGTACGCGCTTCAGATCGTCGCGAACGTACCGGTCGAGGTAGTTGCTGATGAAAAGCGAACTGTAGCGGTTGTTATCGGAATAGAAACCAATGCCGGCCAGGAAACCCGACGTGCCCTTCGTGACCGTGATGCCGTTGGTTCGCACTTCGAGCGGCATGCGCCCCAGCGCCGAGTTCACGCGGTTCTGCACGTCGACTGCCGCAAGATCGGGATCGCGTCCCACCTCGAAGGTGACCGTGATCGTGCAGAGCCCGTTGTTGGTCGACGCAGAGGTCATGTAGAGCATGCCCTCGACGCCGTTGATCACCGATTCGAGCGGAGTCGTCACCGCGCTTTCGACGGCCTGCGCATTGGCGCCCGTGTAGAACGCGCTGACGGCAACGGTGGGCGGCGCAAGCTCGGGATAGCGGCCGATGGGCAACGTCGGGATGGCGATGGCGCCTGCGAGCGTGATGAGGATGGAACAGACCGTCGCAAGGATGGGCCGTTTGATAAAGACGTCAGTAAACATCAGGCGCCTCCTGCTTTGGCGGCCGCCTGCACCGGCGCGCCGTCGCGCACTTTCTGAATGCCTCCGGTGATGAGCTGTTCACCAGCCTTCAATCCCTTGGTGACCGTGTAGGAATTGCCGACGACGGGTCCGAGCTCGACCGAGCGCTGCCTGGCAACCAAACCTTTGCCGCCTTCGCCGGGTTCGGCGACGAACGCGAACCACTGACCGTTGATCCGCGTGACGGACGTGACCGGGATCGTCAAGCCGGGTTCGGTGGACCAGATGATGAACGAGCGGACGTATTGATCCGTGCGTAGCGTGCCCGGCACCGTTACCGGCGTCTTGACGAGCACCGTTTGCGTTTTGTCGTCGACCGACGGCGAGACAAAGTTGATCTTCTCCTCGGCAATGGTTGCGCCCGTGTCGTCGACGATGCGTACGGGCAGCCCGAGTCGAAGTCGAGGCGCCTGCTGAACCGGCACGTTGATGTACACCTCGAGACCGGCGTTGGCGTCGATCGAGGTCAGCACGGTCGCTTTCGTCACGCGATCGCCTTCGCGCACCGGAATATCGCCGACGATGCCCGCCGTCGGCGCAGTGACGCGGTAGTAACCGATATCGGTTTTCGCCGTGCGAATCTGTTCCTGCACGGTTTTCAGCTGGGCTTCGGCGGCTTTCAACGCGTTGGTCGCGCGATCCGCGTCCATCTGGCTGCCGGCCCCGGCCGCCAGCAGCTTGGCCGCGCGATCCGCCTCTTGACGGGCGTAATTGACATCGATCTCGCGCTGCGCGCGAACGGAGTCGAGGCTCGAGAGCTGCGCTTCCTGCACGCGCGAGTCGATTTCCATCAACAGCGCGCCGACGCCGACACGCTGACCCGGTTTGGCTGTGATGCGCGTGATGAAGCCTTCGACCTGCGGCTGGATGTCGGTGGAGCGGCGCGACTTGACGGTGCCCACAAACTCTGTGGTTTGCTCGACCGGCTTGGCCTCGAGCGTCACGATTTCGACCGGCATGGCCGGCATGCCGCCCGCTGCAGGGGCACCACCACCGCCGCCGGCTGCCGCGCCTTCGCCGCCGCCGCACGCTGCGGCAGCAAACGACAGCAAGGTAACGAGAAAAATGCGATTTCGTCGATTATTCATATGGATGCAGGACAGGCTGTGGGAAAGGCTCCACTCTATGGCGCAGATCGCGTGCCGAAAATGGTCATTATAATCTGCGCATGGCTACGACTTCCGACCGAGGGCTCTTCGTCTGGCACGAGCTGAACACCACCGATACCTCTGCGGCTGACGCGTTCTATTCGGAACTGATTGGATGGAAGAGCAGGCCATGGGAGCCGAATCCGTCCTACAAGATTTGGACCCTGGGGCGCGAAGGCCGCGCCGGCCTGTATCAGATACACGAAGTGCCGAATATCGTCACGCCGCCGCCTCACTGGCTCAACTACATTGGGACGCCAGATGTGGACGCGACGGTTCGTCAGGCCGTCGAATTTGGTGGGAAAGTGGTCACACCCGCCGCCGATGTGCCTCGGGTGGGCCGCATGGCGGTCCTGCAGGATCCGCAGGGAGCCATGTTTGCCGTATCGGCGATGATTGAGCGTTCGCGCTGGAAAGAGCCGCAAATCGGCGATTTCTCGTGGCACGAGCTGCTGACCAGCAACCCGCAGACCGCGTTCGATTTCTACGCAAAGCTCTTTGGCTGGGAAAAGATGCAGGCCATGGATATGGGGCCGCAGGGCACATATCAGATCTTCGGGACCGGCGGCCATCAACTGGGGGGTATCTTCAACCCGGGTACGGGCCTGGGCGGACCGCAGTGGTTGCCGTACATCCTGGTGCGCGATGTCCGGAAGACGGCGGAAGTCGCGTCGAGCCTTGGCGCGACGATCGCCCAGGCACCCATGGAAGTACCGGGCGGCGACATGGTCTTCAGCGGCATCGATCGCGAGGGCGCGATGTTCGCGGCTCATGCCAAAAAGCGCGTCGCGCCGCCGCCCAAGCCCGTAAAGGCCGCCAAACCGGCAAGTGGGAAGCCGGCCCGGGCGGCAAAGACGGCCCGAAAGGGGAATGCGAAAAAACCTGCGAAGACGACGAAGACAGCAAAGAAGACGGCGAAGAAACCCGCTCGCCGCCGGTGAATAAAGGGGGTCGGAAGGGATTTTACGAGAATGTAAAATCCCTCCCGACCCCTTTTTGGGGGGAGGAGGATCGATGAAACGGTTGGCACTTGTCGCAGTCGCTGTGTTTGCCCTCGCCGTGCAGGGCATTGCGGCCCAGAACAAGACGGGCTTCGTCACGCTCTTTGACGGCAAAAACCTGGACAACTTCAACGTCGTCGGCACTGCCAACTGGCAGATCGTCGATGGCGCGGTTCAGGCGAACATGGGCACGGGATATCTCGTCAGCAAGGAGAACTACACCGACTTCCAGATCAGGGTCGAGTTCTGGTCGGCCAACGGCGGCAACAGCGGCGTCTACATGCGCTGCATGGACGGCGCGAAGATCACCGACAAGACCTGCTACGAAGCCAACGTGTACGACAAGCGCAAGGATCAGTCGGGCCGCACCGGCGGCATCCCGAACTACGCCGCGCCCATCGCCATCGTCGATGCCGAGGGCAAGTGGAACACCTACGACATCACGATGCAGGGTCCGCACATCGTCGTCGTGTTGAACGGCACGAAGACCATCGACACGAAGGACACGACGCTGAAGAGCGGACCGATCGCGCTGCAGTACGCGGCAGGCGACATCAAGATCAGGAAAGTAGAAATTCGACGCCTGTAGGACGTTTCGACGCAGAGACGCAGAGACGCAGAGAATTCTTATTCTTATGAGCTCTGCGTCTCTCCGGCCGTAGCGCAGGGCTCAGCCCTGCCCCTTCCCGGTGGCGCAGGGCTTCAGCCCTGCCACGATGCCAACCCACCCGACAATTCAGCAACCCGCGCGAAGCCGGCGCTTTGCAACAGGCTGCCCGCAATCGACGATCGATATCCTCCTGCACAGTGCACGACGATGGGGCGGTTGCGAGGAAGCTCGTGCAGGCGGCCGGTGAGTTTATTGAGAGGGATATTCACGCTGCCGTCGATGTGCCGCTGTTGCCACTCGTTAGGTGTGCGTACATCGAGCACATACGGCGCGTCTGGCGCACCCATGACACCCGCGAGCACTTTCGCTGCGGTCTGCGGCATATACGCAAGCAGATCATCTCGGTCCTGAAGCGCAGTCATTCCACGTTCGAGATATCCAGACACATTGTGAAACCCGATTCGCGCAAGGCGCATCGCGGCCTCGACTTCGCGCCCGGGCGATGCGATGACGACGATCGGACGCTCGCGATCGAGCAGCGTGCCGGCCCAGGTGGCGTATTGGCCTGCCAGTCCGATGTTGATGCTGCCGCGGAGATGTCCTCCTGCGAACTCGTCCGGATTACGCACATCGAGCACCTGTGCGCCGTTCTTCTGCAGCTCGAGCACCGTGTCGAGAGCGAGCGGGCGCAGTTCGTGTTCGAGCACGCGATCGAGCGTCGGCCGTTCCTGTGAATTGAGCACCGCGTCATAGGTGAAGTACGAGGGCGCGTCGGGCTGGTCCGCAGTGACGAGCGTGATGAACTCGGGTTCGCTCATCGGCTGAAGCGCGTAGTTGGTGCGGCGCTCGTCGCCCATGGTGGACACGGTGTCCTTGCTGATCTTCTTTCCGCACAGCGAACCGGCGCCGTGCGCGGGATAGACGAGCGTCTCGTCTGGAAGCGGCAGCAGCCGCTCGTGAACGGATCGATACAAGAGCCGTCCAAGGTCCGTAGCCGACCAACCGAGAGCCGCCCGCAGATCGGGCCTGCCAACGTCGCCAATAAATAAGGTGTCGCCGGTCAGTACCGCGTACGGCTGCGACGCGTCGCGCCGGCCGTCGTACACAAGGATCGAAATCGACTCCGCGGTGTGGCCCGGCGTTTCGAGCACCTCGAGCCGCACGTCGCCGATCTGCAGCGTGTCGCCGGTGGCCATCGGCTTGAACGCGTAGTCCGCTTGCGCCGTCGCGCCCAGATAGATCGTCGCGCCGGTTTTATCCCGCAACTCGAGATGGCCGGCGACGAAGTCTGCGTGGAAGTGCGTGAGAAACACGTGGCGGATCGTCATGCCATGACGATCCGCCTCCTCCAGATACTCCTGCACGTCGCGTTTCGGATCGACGACCACTGCTGTATGCGTGGTTTCATCGCCAATCAGATACGACGCGTGTGCCAAACAATTCAGATAAAACTGTTTGAAAATCATCCTGGGTTCCACGTTCCTGTTCCAGTTCTACGAAGCGCGCTCGACGGGCGCGCCCACAAGATTGCCCCACTCGGTCCAAGAACCGTCGTAATTCTTCACGTCAGGATACCCGAGCAGGTACTTCAGCACGAACCACGTGTGGCTCGAGCGCTCGCCAATGCGGCAATAGGCAATCACGTGCTTGTTGCGGACCACGCCTTCGCCTTCGTAGAGCCGTGCGAGCTCTTCGTAGCTCTTGAACGTGCCATCCTCGTTGCACGCCCTCGCCCACGGAATGCTTCGCGCGCCGGGAATGTGGCCGCCGCGCTGGCAGGTTTCCGGTAATCCCGGAGGCGAAAGGATTTCGCCGGTGAACTCCTGCGGACTCCGCACGTCGACCAGCACGCCGCCGTTCTTCGTGTCGACCTTCTGAACCTCCGGTAGAAACGCCCTAAGCGACAGATCGGGCGCCTTCGCCATGTACTTGCCCGGCGCAAACGTCGGAACAGCCATCGTGATCTCGCGTCCCTCCGCCAGCCAC
>JADMIO011227394.1_pt1 | contig 11629 bp, 9 predicted proteins | sample 8958161 | NCBI WGS metagenome assembly JADMIO01 (sample SAMN16585339, study PRJNA669376) | soil metagenome | isolation source: Crop rotation soil | place: USA: Cullars Rotation, Alabama | collected 2011
TATGGAGACTGATCATTGAAGGAAGCACTTTATCAATAAAAAAACCCCGCGACAGCGGGGTTACTTTTTTTGTTCGGGTAAGTAATGGGGCTCGAACCCACGACCCCCAGAACCACAATCTGGTGCTCTAACCAACTGAGCTATACCTACCGTTTAAGGAGTGCAAATGTATTAATTTTCTCGTTTATTTGAAAATTTGAGCCTTCGGCGATGGAAAATCGAATCCCAATAGCAGAGTAGCAATAATCGCAGGAAGATCGCAACTTGCACAATATTTATTTCCTGAATATAAATGCCTGACATCATCATTCAATCCCGTAAAGCCAACATCGGTCCATCACTCGAAGTTCAACGGATTTTGCCATTCCGATCAAAAAGAATGGTTGGACCTTTCATTTTTATGGATCATGCAGGTCCGGTCAAGGATCTGCCTGCCGATCCAAGATCACTTGATGTGCTTCCGCATCCGCACATTGGTTTGTCTACCGTTAGTTATTTATTCGGGGGACAGGTCACGCACCGCGATAGCCTTGGGGTCGAACAAGTCATTCTTCCCGGTGAAGTGAATTGGATGACTGCCGGGAAAGGGATCGCACATTCTGAACGTTTTGAAGATCCGCGATCGCTGTCTGGCGGATTGGAAATGATCCAGACCTGGGTTGCGCTTCCTGAAAAAGATGAAGAGCTTAATCCAGCTTTTGCGAATTACAAGTCGACTCAATTACCGGTGTTCACGGATAAAGGTGTGTGGTGGCGGTTAATTGCAGGTGAAGCATTCGGTGAAAAAAGTCCCGTTCATACGCTTTCACCACTGGTGTATTTACATGTACACCTCGATGCAGGTTCATCATTCAGCCTTCCGGATAATTATTCAGAACTGGGGATCTATGTTGCAAAAGGTGAGTTGAATGTTACCGGTGAAAGTTATTTGCCGGGGCATCTTGTTGTTTTTAAAAAGAATGAATCTCCGAAGATCTTCGCAAAAACGCCCTGTACGTTGATGCTCCTGGGAGGGGAACCGCTCGGTGACAGGCATATCTGGTGGAACTTTGTTTCTTCGAGAAAAGAAAGGATCGAACAGGCAAAAGAAGATTGGAAAGAAGGCAGGATAAAGCTACCACCGGCGGACAATAAGGAGTTTATTCCTTTGCCGGTTGACAAACGAACAAGATCAGAGAACACGCCCCCTCCGGAATTGTTATCGTAACTTGTTTTTCTGAAGAATGGCCTTCGAGGAGAAAAACTCTCTCCGGGTTTGAATGAAAACGCAGTAAACAAAAACCCGGCTCTCACCGGGTTCGTTTTATTTTTTCTTAGTCTTTTTTACGGCCTTTTTCGGCATAGCTTTTTTGCTCGCCGCTTTTTTCACCGTTGTTTTCTTCGGTGCTGTTTTTTTGACGATCTTTTTAACGATCGCTGTTTTTTTCGGTGCGGATTTCTTTGCTGAAGGTTCTGCTACGGACTTCTTTTTGGCGGCCCCTTTTTTTCCTTTTTTGTCAAAAGCTCCGGGCATTTGGGTCTCGATCATTTTTTTAACGTCATCTAGACTCAACGACTGGAGTTCTTCAGGGGCAAACTTACCTCCCTCTTCGCGTATCAGTTTTAGCATGTTCTTTCCGAAACGCACAAAAGGACCCCATCTACCATTTTCAATGGCGATCTTTTCTTCAGGCCATTGCTGTATATAACGGTTAGCTTCTTTATGTAGTTTCTTGCTAACCAGTTCATCGATGTCTTTTTGACTTAAAGCGTCGAAATTATAAGCGCGTGGTACGTTGATAAAGAGATCGTCGTATTTGATATAAGGACCAAAACGTCCTTTTCCCTTCGTAACGGGTTTGCCTTCGTAATAGGCGATTGGCGCATCGGCTTCTTCTTTCTCGGCTATAAGTCCGAGAGCGCGGTCCATATCAACCTTCAAAGGATCTTCGGCCCGTGGTATTGAAATGTATTGTTCTCCCCACTTGATATAAGGACCAAATCGTCCCACGCCTACGATCACTTCTTTTTCTTTATAAGAGCCAAGGCTGTGCGGAAGTTTAAACAGATCGAGCGCTTCCTGCAAAGTGATGGTCTCGAGACTTTGTTCCTTGCGAAGACTTGCAAAACTTGCTTTCTCTCCGGTTTCCTCATTTGTCTCGCCGATCTGAGCGAGCGGTCCGAATCTCCCAATCCTCACGATCAAAGGTTTTCCGGTTTTTGGATCCTTACCGAGATTTCTTTCTCCGCTCGCTCTTTCGCTTTTATCGATGGTCTTCTCAACGGTTTTGTGGAAAGGTGTATAAAATTCTTCCAGCATATCCGTCCATTTCATTTTACCTTCTGCGATCTCGTCAAATTCTTCTTCAACGCGCGCTGTGAAATTGAAATCAAGAATGTCTGGAAAATACTGAATGAGGAAGTCATTCACGACCATTCCGATATCTGTAGGAAAAAGTTTTGCCTTCTCTACACCGGTGTTTTCGGTTTTGATCTCTTTTTTTATTTGCTGTCCGGTGAATAAAAGAAGAGTGAAATTCCGTGGAGAACCCTCACGGTCTGTTTTCTCAACGTAATTCCTTTTCTGAATGGTGCTGATCGTGGGCGCGTAAGTACTTGGACGACCGATACCCAGTTCCTCCAGTTTTTTTACAAGACTCGCTTCGGTATAACGTGGGGGATGATGCGTAAATCGTTCTACGGCAGAGATCTCACGTAAATTCAGTTTGTCTCCCTGGTTCATTGGTGGAAGCATTGACGAATCTTCGTCGCTTTCATCTTCATCTTCATCGTCGCGGCCTTCCATGTATACTTTGAGAAAACCGTCGAACTTCAAAACTTCGCCTTGCGCAACAAATTGCTCCGAACGCGTGCTGATGCCAATCTTCGCAGTCGTTTTTTCCAATTCTGCGTCCGCCATCTGACTGGCGATCGTGCGTTTCCAAATGAGGTCGTAAAGCCGTTGTTCATTGCGATCGCCGCCTACGCTTGAATTCTGTATATAGGTCGGACGAATGGCCTCGTGAGCTTCCTGTGCACTTTTATTTTTATTACGGTATTGTCTGGGGTGATGATACCTGTTCCCATAATTACCGGTGATCGCCTCTTTTGCCTGTGACAACGCAGTTTCTGAGAGATTCACCGAGTCAGTACGCATGTATGTGATCTTACCGGCCTCGTAAAGTTTTTGAGCCACCACCATCGTCTGGGAAACACTGAAACCTAATTTACGTGCCGCTTCCTGCTGTAACGTTGAAGTAGTGAACGGTGCACTCGGACTTCTTTTTGCAGGTTTTGTTTCAATACTGTTGATAGTATAAAGCGCGCCTTTACAATTTTCAAGAAATGTGTTTGCTTCTGCTTCCGTTTTAAACCTGCTTTCGAGTTCCGCTTTGAGCAGGGACTTTTCTCCTACCACAAAAACAGCTGATACTTTAAACGCAGAGGTCGCCTTAAACGATTTAACCTCTCTTTCTCTTTCAACGATGAGGCGAACGGCCACCGATTGCACCCTTCCCGCACTGAGACTGGGCCTGATCTTTTTCCACAGGATAGGTGACAGCTCAAAACCCACAAGCCTATCGAGAATCCGGCGTGCTTGTTGCGCGTTAACAAGATTGATATCTATCTCACGTGGATTAGCGATCGCTTTTTGGATCGCAGGTTTAGTGATCTCATGGAAAACGATCCTCCTCGTTTTCTTTTTTTCAAGCCCTAAGGTCTCGAAAAGATGCCAGCTGATAGCCTCTCCTTCACGATCCTCATCGGAAGCGAGCCAAACAGTTTCGGCGTTTTTACTTAATTTCTTCAGTTCGGCAATCACCCTTTCCTTTTCGGGTTGAACTTCGTAAGTGGGAGTGAAATTCCGATCTACATCAATGCCATAGCCTTTTTTTACAAGGTCCCTGACATGCCCGAAACTCGATTTCACTGTATAATCCTTACCCAGGAAACCCTCTATGGTTTTGGCTTTTGCCGGAGACTCGACTATTACAAGATTTTTGCTCATTTCTTATATATAAGTATCAATTTTCGGGCCTAAACCCCCAAAAAACTTTTTTGAAAACAGTCGCAAAGAAAAAAAATATTCACAGAACTGCTACTAAAAGGTTTTATTAAGGTAATAAATAAAGACAGACTGGGATTTAAAAAAGTTAAAAAGATGCCAATTTGTCACTCGTTTCGTACTTTTGCAAAACTAAAAATGTTTCAGGGAGATAAAATAATTGACGAGAACAGACAAGGAGAAGCCCTTGTTGTTGAAGGAAATAATCGCGGTTCACGGAAACTGTTCCTGGAAAGTTACGGATGTCAAATGAACTTCAGTGACAGCGAGATAGTCGCATCGATCCTCATCGATAAAGGTTTTACAACGACCAGTGATTTTGAAGAGGCGGATGTCATTTTTTTAAACACCTGCGCTATCCGCGAAAATGCGGAAGCGAGAGTCAGGAACCGTCTGAATGATTTCAAAAGAGTAAAAGAACGGAATCCGAAGGCACTTGTCGGCGTTTTGGGATGTATGGCCGAGCGGCTGAAATCCCAGTTAATGGAAGAAGAAAAGCTCGTTGATATCGTAGTAGGTCCGGATGCATACAGGGATTTACCGGCTTTGATCGGAGAAGCGGATGAGGGCGCGAGACCGATCAACGTAATTTTAAGCAAAGAGGAGACGTATGCAGATATCACCCCGGTAAGACTTGACTCAAATGGCGTTAACGCTTACATCAGTATCATGAGAGGCTGCGACAACATGTGTAGTTTTTGTGTAGTGCCTTTTACAAGGGGAAGAGAACGAAGCCGGGATCCACAAAGCATTGTTTCAGAGGCGAAGGATCTGTTTTCCAGGGGATATCGTGAGGTAACACTTCTCGGTCAAAACGTTGACAGTTATTTATGGAATGGCGGAGGGTTAAAAAAAGAAATCCTCACGGACGAAGAAAAAAAGACCTCGGTGAATTTTGCTGGTCTGCTTGAACTGGTTGCGAGAGTTGATACAAAATTGCGTGTGCGCTTTTCTACTTCGCATCCCAAGGATATGACCGACGAAGTACTATACATGATGGCGAAGCATGAAAACATCTGCAAGTACATTCATCTGCCGGTTCAAAGCGGCAGTAGCCGTTTGCTTAAAATGATGAACAGAGGATACACGCGCGAATGGTATCTTGATCGCATTGCAGCGATAAAGAAGATCATGCCGGGAGCGGGTATCAGTACCGATATCATAACCGGGTTTTGCTCCGAAACCGAAGAAGATCATAACGAAACAATGAGTCTTATGAACGAAGTCGGATTCGATTTCGCCTATATGTTTTCTTATAGCGAAAGACCAAAGACTCTGGCTGAAAGAAAATATAAGGACGATGTCGCCGAAGGGATCAAAAAAAGAAGACTCGCCGAGGTTGTTGATCTGCAACGGAAGAACAGCGCATTGCGTACTGCGCAGGGTGTAGGAAAGATACACGAAGTACTCATTGAGGGTGTTTCAAAAAAATCAGATGAAATGCTCATGGGCAGGAACAGCGAAAACCTGGTCGTAGTATTTCCGAGAGGAGAACATAAAAAGGGCGAGTACGTAAAAGTGCACGCCACACGTTGCACTCCAAGTACACTGATCGGGGAAGTGATCTCCTGATCAGGGTAAAGGGGGGCATGTTAAATAAGAAATTCATTCATGACAACCCAGGAACTAAAACAGAAATTCGGAATCATAGGAAATAATATTCTACTTGAACGAGCGGTGGATATCGCGAGACAGGTAGCCCCTACCGATCTTAATGTTGTGATCAACGGCGAAAGCGGAACCGGTAAAGAAGTTTTTCCCCAGATCATTCATCAGAATAGCGCCAGAAAACATGGGCCTTATATCGCTGTGAACTGTGGCGCGATACCGGAAGGAACTATCGACAGTGAATTGTTCGGACATGAAAAGGGCGCTTTTACAGGAGCGACAGAAGCGCGAAAAGGTTACTTTGAAGTAGCGAATGGCGGAACAATTTTTCTCGATGAGGTAGGAGAGTTGCCGTTGTCGACGCAGGCGCGTTTGCTGAGAGTACTTGAAACCGGTGAATACATAAGAGTAGGAAGCAGCAAAGTGCAAAAAACCGATGTCCGGGTTGTTGCGGCTACCAATATCAATTTTTATCAGGCTCTGGAAAAAGAGAAATTCCGTGCTGATCTTTATTATCGTCTTAATACTGTACCAATCTATTTACCACCGTTGCGTGAAAGAAAAGAGGACATTCATTTGCTTTTCAGAAAATTCACCAACGATTTTGTGGCGAAATACCGGATGCCGGGTCTGAAGCTCAACACTGAGGCTGAGCAGGTACTCGTGAATTATTTCTGGCCCGGAAATATCCGTCAGCTAAAAAACATTGCAGAGCAGATCTCCATAATTGAAAAAAGCAGAGAGATAACCGCAGAAGTGCTTTTAAAATATTTACCGCAGTACAGCTCGAACAACGTTCCTTCTGTCAGAAGCGATCATCAGCAATTTTCATCCTTCGAAAACGATCGGGAGATCATTTTCAAGGTACTGCGCGATACCCGGGCTGAGATCAACGACCTGAAAAAGATCGTTTACGAACTTGTTTCGGCCGCCGGGGGAAAAGCGGGTGCGGTGAATGCTGAAGGCGTACAATTCATTAACCGCAATTACAATGAAGCGAACGAAACGGCGAATGGTAACGGCATTACCATCCATAATCCTGTTCCTCACATCAATAACCAAAATCCCCATGTGATAGAGGTTGAAGAAACTCTTTCATTGCAGGATAAGGAAATTGATATGATCAAAAAAGCGCTTCGTAAGCATAAGGGAAAAAGAAAAAATGCTGCAAAGGAACTGGGTATCAGCGAACGCACTTTATACCGTAAGATCAACGAGTATGCTATCGAAGACTAAGTTTCGCTTCATTGTTGCGGTGTTGGTTTCGTTTTTTTTGGGATGCAGGCCGCATGTTTCACTGAGCGGAGCGACCATTCCACCTGAGGCCAAAACTATCAGCGTAGGATTTTTTACAAACAATACCAGTGTCGGTCCCCCGAACATTGCACAGAGGTTTACCGAACGACTCAGGGACATGGTTTCGCAGCAGACCAATCTTGCGATGATGAGGCAAAATGGTGATCTTCAATTTGAAGGTTACATCGCCGATTACAACGTTTCTCCTGTAGCAGTCGGAAACGATAAAGCCTCGCTTAACCGGCTTACCATTTCGGTAAAAGTGGCATATTTTAATAAGTTTGAAGCCGGGAAGAATTTCGATCAGACGTTTACAAGATTTGCCGACTTTAAAAGTACCGAGAGCATTTCGACTGTCGGACCTGCGCTGGTAGAGGAGATCTTCAGGCAGATCACAGAGGATATTTTTAACCGCGCGTTTAATAATTGGTAATGCTCGCCGGAGAAATTGAGAAATACATGGCCGATCCCCGACTCCTGCAGGCGTCTCACGTAAAAGAACTGCAGCACCTGGTGAACCGTTTCCCATATTTTCAGTCTGCGCGCCTGTTATTAAGTCTCGCCGCCCATCAGTGGGACCCTGCCGTGTACCAGCAGACGCTTAAACGCACCGCAATTTCCGTCTCTAACAGGTCACACTTTTTTGATCTTATCCAGAAAGTCAACATTCCCCGTGTAACGGAAGAACCGATTGCAACTGAGATCCTGTCAAAGGAAAAAGTTGATGTTGCAGAAGAGCAGGTGAAAGGAGAGCTCGACCGGCTAAAAGCAGCCGAGATCGCCGTTGAGGAGATGAATGCTCCCCACGAAGAACCGGCGCCAGAATCGGTTGAGCGCCTTGAGGAAGAGATCAATAAACAGGTGGTGACCGCTTTTGTAGAAAAAGAAATCATTCGTACACCCGATCTTCATAAACCATCTGTAAAGCCTGAAGAACCGGACAGTTTCGGAGACTGGCTTTCATTCTTGAAAAAGAACAACGGACAGCCTTATGAGCAGATAGAAGAAGAGGTTCAAAAGGCAAAAGAACTTGAAAAGGAAAAACAGGAAGTCCGGACGGAGGAAATTCAACAACGCAAGCAGAAAAATCTGGCGATCATTGACAAGATTATAGAGAAAAATCCGGGTCTGATCCGAACGAAGGAGGACAAGAAGTTCTATACTGCCGATTCCAGCGCCAAAGAAAGTCTCCTCGAGAATGAACACCTGGTCACCGAAACCCTGGCGAGGATCTATGCCCTGCAAGGCAGCGTTAACAAGGCAGTTAGGGCCTATGAAATATTAAGTTTGAAATATCCACAAAAAAGTGCTTACTTTGCATCCCTGATCCAAAAGCTCAGGAATAACCAATAATTAAAGAATACAATGATCTTTTCAGTTTTAACAGTACTCATCTGCCTGCTCCTGATCCTCGTGATCCTCATTCAGAATTCTAAAGGCGGAGGAATTCAAAGTCAATACGGAGCGGCTACCCAGATCATGGGTGTGAAACGAGGCACCGAATTCATAGAAAAGGCTACCTGGGGACTAGCGATCTCGTTGATTCTTCTTTGTGTTCTAATGTCTCCGCAGGGAACCGGCACTCAAACTCCTGATGAGGATAACGGATCCGTAGCAAAAAGAAAAGCACAGAGCGCAGTAACCGTACCACAACAGCAACAAGCTCCAGTGCAACAGCAGCAAGCTCCACAACAAGCACCTGACCAGGCGCCGGCTCAGGGCAAATAAAATATTGCTTACACATCATCTAAGACCATCCCTTTGCGGATGGTTTTTTTTTGATAACATCTTCTATAATTTAGCCGTTTATGCAGGTCTTTAAATTTGGCGGAGCGAGCGTGAAAGATGCTCCCGCATTGCGAAATGTCGCTTCCATCATGGCGAAACACGCTACTGCACCTACCGTTGTGGTGGTGTCAGCAATGGGAAAAACCACGAACAGACTGGAGGAACTGACTGCATCGTATTGGAACAAAGATGAACAATGGCAAAAAATACTAGATGAGATCAAGGATTTTCACCTTTCGATCGTCAGAGAATTATTTCCATCGAAGCATACGATCTATGACGATATAGAGAACGTGTTCGTAGAAATGCACTGGGCCCTCGAAGAGGAACCCGCGTTTCCATACAATCATCATTACGATCAACTCGTTTCACAGGGCGAGATACTTTCTTCTAAGATCGTCTCTGCTTTTTTGAATGAAAAAGAAGTGTGGAACAAATGGACAGATGTGCGTGGTCTTATTCAGACAGATAATACTTACCGCGAGGGAAAAGTGGATTACAAGCTAAGCGAATCGCTGGTGAAACATCATCTCGTTCCTCTTGTAAGAAGTAGTAAGATCGTCGTCACGCAGGGTTTTATCGGGGGCACATCGGAAAACTATACAACTACTTTAGGGAGGGAGGGAAGCGACTACACTGCTGCTTTGCTCGCGTACTTCTCGGATGCGGAAAAAGTTGTGATCTGGAAAGATGTTCCCGGCGTGTTAAACGCGGATCCGAAATATTTTGTCAACACTAAAAAGCTTGATTTTCTGAGCTACCATGACGCCATTGAGTTAACTTACTTCGGAGCTTCTGTTATACATCCCAAGACAATAAAGCCTCTGCAAAACAAGGGCATTCCCTTGTACGTGCGGTCGTTTATCAAACCAGATGACAACGGGACAGTGATTGGAGGGAACGAGCACCGTTCGCAGCTCACGAGTTATATATTTAAGGAGAATCAAATGCTCCTTTCGATCATGCCGAAAGACTTCAGCTTTATCGCTGAAGACAACCTCAGTGAGATCTTTGCCCTTTTTTCGAAACTGAACGTTCACATTCACATGATGCAGAACTCCGCGATCAGCTTCAGTGTATGCACGGATAACGATCCTCAAAAAACGGATCCCCTGCTGGAGGAACTTGGTAAAAACTTTAAAGTGCTTTACAATACAGGTGTTCAACTTATGACAATCCGGAACTATAACCAGGAGATCATCGCTAAACTCAGCGAGAATAAAGTTGTTCTGATTGAGCAGAGGAGTAGGCATACCCACCAAATGGTGATGAAGGATGCGCTTTAGGATTGTTTTTGTTTTCTTTTTGGGATAATAATCCGGACCGAAATTATCGCTTTGTGTATTGTTCCTCGTAATAATGAGTGTAATTACCTGAGGTAACATCGCGCAGCCAATCTTCATTTTGAAGATACCAGTCGACTGTTTTATCAAGTCCTTCCTCAAAGGTCACCGAAGGCACCCAGCCAAGATCGTTCTTAAGTTTTGTTGCGTCAATAGCATAACGAAGATCATGTCCGGCACGATCTTTTACAAACGTGATGAGTTTTTCACTCGTGCCATCGGATCTCCGCAGTTTTTTATCCATGATCCTGCAAAGCAGTCTGATCACATCAATGTTCTTCCACTCGTTATGTCCACCGATATTGTAGGTCGATCCAAGCTTCGCGTTGTGAAAGATCACGTCGATCGCCCTCGCATGATCAACCACGTACAGCCAATCGCGCACATTTTCACCTTTTCCATAGATAGGAAGGGGTTTGTTGTTCTTAATGTTATTGAGGCAAAGAGGGATTAGTTTTTCAGGAAAATGGTTTGGTCCGTAATTGTTACTGCAATTCGAAAGAACAACCGGAAGGCCATAGGTATCGTGATATGCTCTTACAAAATGGTCGCTGCTCGCCTTAGAGGCAGAATACGGACTATGCGGATCATAAGGTGTTTCTTCAGTGAAAACTCCTTCGTCCCCCAATGCGCCATATACTTCATCGGTGCTGACGTGATAGAATTTTTTGAATGAAGAATTCTCTTTTTTATATAGTGTCTTTGCCGCGTTAAGGAGATTGACGGTGCCGATCACATTCGTCATTACAAATTCAAGCGGATTTGTAATACTGCGGTCAACATGGCTCTCGGCAGCAAGATGGATCACCGCGTCATATTTACCTTTTTCGAAAAGGTCATTAATGAAGCGAGCATCGACAATATCTCCCTTGATGAAAGAGTAGTTTGAACGGCTTTCAATGTCGCTGAGGTTCGCAAGATTTCCGGCGTAAGTGAGCTTGTCTAGATTGTGGATCGTGTAGTCGGGATATTTTGTAACGAACAATCTGACTACGTGTGAACCGATGAAACCGGCGCCGCCTGTGATGAGTATTTTCATTTCAGTGAAATTAGATTATTTGATCAGAGACTCCAGTATTTCAGGTCCTTGATCTTGCCTTTGTACATACCTTTTACATCCACAAGAATTCCTTTTTTAGAAAGTATGTTCCTGAAGAATTTTTCATCCAGTGCTTTGTATTCTTTGTGGTTTACAGCAACAATAACGCCATCATAACCTTTAGCCAGTTTATTAAGGCCAAAACCGTATTCATGTTTTAACTCTTCGTTATCGGCGTGCGGATCAACGATCTCTACCTTCACTCCAAACGATTTCAATTCCTTTACAATGTCGGCAACCTTGCTGTTCCTGATGTCACTTACATCTTCTTTAAAAGTTGCACCCATCACCAGCACTTTCGATTTTGAAATATTCTTTCCCGCAGCAATGATCTTCTTGACGCAGGTTTTTGCTACATAGAATCCCATACTATCATTCACATACCGCCCACTGTTGATCACGCGTGCATGATAGCCGAGACTCTCTGCTTTGTGGGTGAGATAATATGGA
>JADMIO011618503.1_pt1 | contig 11629 bp, 10 predicted proteins | sample 8958161 | NCBI WGS metagenome assembly JADMIO01 (sample SAMN16585339, study PRJNA669376) | soil metagenome | isolation source: Crop rotation soil | place: USA: Cullars Rotation, Alabama | collected 2011
AAAACAGGCAACTGTGCCACCTTTCATCACAACAACACAACATCATGTGTTGGATGTGTCGAATGTCGGCGATTGGCGCGTTTTATATATCTATAAATGAATATCAATTTATTTACATCGAAATAAAATAACCCGAAATTTAGAAAAACCCGTCAGGGGCAAACACTCTCCTCAAAATGAGCACAAATCAATGAAAACTCAATCACAAAGCAGTTGCAGTAAAATCTTCACAATTCCATTCGTCGCTCCCATCACTGCAGTGACTATCTCCATCACACTTATGTGCTGCCTTGATGCACTGGATCTTATTCGCACACTTCCAATAATCACCAGGACACTCACGCTTCTCACACCCTTTTTCATCACTGCCATCCTTGCATTCAGGAACACCGTTGCACAACTTATGCTCATGAATACACGCACCACTATCACATTGGAACTCGTTCGAGGAACACGAGACAGTCCAGAAACCCCATTGTCCTGAACAATTATTTTTTGTTGCCGCTCATTTATTTTATTCTAAACATACTTTTTATACGCGGATGCGCCCTGGATGGAGCATTTTTGTGGATGTCATAGTTATGCAACACAATTTCGTCATCATTTTGTTCTGCCATTGTGTAAAATGCAAAACAAACGCTTGCAATCAGACAAATTAAACGCATATGGGTCATCTTGTGTTTTTGTTGAATAGGTAGTTTGTAAATAGTAACTAGTGTGTGTTTGTAAAACCAGCCTATTTATACTCGTGCACTGTTTACATGTTGTTGACTCGTTTCATAGAAACACAACAGTTCTGTGAATATTTGCTTGCTGAATGGATGATTAAAACGTATTTTGTGTATACGCAACACTGAACATCTTTTCATCTCACACAATTTCTCCGATTATTTCAAAATTGCAAATTAACGTTGATTCATTGTGTGTAAAAATAGAAGTGAATTATGTTGTTGCATTGGTAATATGTAATAACGTGAGAAAGTATGATTCACAAAATCTGAGTTACGTCAAAGCGTACATTAGAAACTGTGACTTGCCTGTTGTAGTTTGTGTTTTTTAATCTTTCTGTTAAATAAATTGCTTTACGTGTATGGAATACTTAAACGCAAAAACAGGCAACTGTGCCACCTTTCATCACAACAACACAACATCATGTGTTGGATCTGACGAATGTCCGGCAGCAGTTGGTGCGATCGGCGCGTTTTATTTATTTATAAATACGTATCAATTTATTTACATCGAAATATATAGAACGAAATTTAGAAAAACCCGTCAGCGCAAGCACTCTCCTCAAAATGCGCACAAATCAATAAAACTCAATCACTGTACCGTTGCAGTACGATTTTCACAATTCCATTCATCACTCTCATCGCTGCAGTGAATATCTCCATCGCACTTATGTGCTGCCGTGATGCACTGTTTCTTGTTCGCACACCTCCAATAATCAACAGGGTCACCAGGACACGGTGGTTTCTCGCACCAGTGATTAGATGAGATTCGCTCGTCACTGCCATCCAAGCAGTCAGGCACACCGTTGCACAATTTCGTCCAATAAATACACGCACCGTTGGCACATTGAAACTCCCGAGTCGGGTCACACTTGACAAATTCGCCACGTTTGGGCCACCTGGGGATACCAATGTCTCCTAAACATTTCATTTTCGTTGGCGCTCACATATTTTGTTCGAAACATACTTTTTGCATGCGTGTGCACACCGGATGGAATATTTTTGTCGACGTCATAGTTATCCAGCACAACTTCGTCATCATTTTGTTCTGCCATTGTGTAAAATGCAAAACAAACGCTTGCAATCAGACAAATTAAACGCATATGGGTCATCTTGTGTTTTTGTTGAATAGGTAGTTTGTAAATAGTAACTAGTGTGTGTTTGTAAAACCAGCCTATTTATACTCGTGCACTGTTTACATGTTGTTGACTCGTTTCATAGAAACACAACAGTTCTGTGAATATTTGCTTGCTGAATGGATGATTAAAACGTATGTTGTGTATACACAATGCTGAACATCGTTTCACCTCACACAATTTCTCCGATTATTGAGAAATTGCAAATTAACGTTGACTCACTGTGTGTAAAAATAGCAGTGAAATATGTTGTTGCATTGGTAATATGTAATAACGTGAGAAAGTATGATTCACAACAGATTGTCAAAATTGGATGAATAATAATATAACCTTTAATGTTATACCCTTACATTAGCGTTAAATGCAATTGTCTCATTTTCGCAGACAGGCGTAGATAAAAAATGTGCGAAACATAAATAATAAGCAAATCAAAATAATATAATCTAATAAATAAAAGAACATGCAATTCCAATGTTCATACAGTGTTTCGAATATCGGGATGCATTGCCGCCAGAATATATGACAAGGTGAACTTTCACTATGTTAAACTATGTTTTGTGATTTAATAACCATTGAAGGATTCATTACCTTGAATGCCATTCCATTTCATCATCATCTGCTATTCGTATAATAGAACGAATGAATACATCATCATATATATCATTACGACGTCAGAATTGCGCAAAGAATGTCGGTCTCACGCCTCCGCACACTGCACAGTGTTAATCATGTAGATCAACAGAAATCTGGAACATAAAACTGTTTTCGTGTACACGTTTCCATCCAGGATTAATCCTAAACAGATAAACAAGGTGATTAGTGTTTTTGTAGTGTGAACACCAAAATAGTAATAACAATGTGATTATCTCCTGTGCGACACAATTAAAAACTGTACAAGTGCATAAATAGAAACAATAATTGCTTCAATCGCTGTACAATACTTTGTAATGCAGACAGTAAACAAATAACAGTAAACATGTTTTCTTCGAAAACACGTGTTAACATGGAATGAGACATAACACTTACAGATTACATATTTAGCTCATAATAAATATCAAATGCAAAATCCAATCTCCAAATCATCGTCACATCGGAGTGTTCTGCGCTCGAACTCATACTACAAACATACAGATATCAAACTACTGAGTCTCGTCTATCAGTCGGACCACTGGTTGGGCGCAATGTTTTGGTATTTGGTGTTCATTTGTTTCGTGTTTGTGTGTGGTCAAAGCCTGAACAATCTGGTTGGTCAATATTGGGATAATCCCACCGTCACAGAAACCGAACTACAATTGGACGAAGTATTTCACCGACCGAATTTCACAATATGCCTCGATGACTGGCCTAATTATGCAGATGGGATATTTTGGTCGCCACTTGGTTCAACTACTGACGGTCCTCTATGGCAGCGGGCAATGTTACCGTATGCAAAAGCAGAACTCGCTGCACTCAACACAACTGGAAGTGTTCTCACACAAGAATGGACACTGTACTTATGGCTGTATGTGGAATATTACGTCCGACTGTTGTCAAATGCGGAACAAAATCGTCCATTCAACACTATAACACCATCTCCATTCGACCAGCAACTTGAATCATCCATCATCACTCTCTTCTCCCCATACAATGTAACAATGTCTGTTCCTGCATGTGCACGTCAATTAGCACTACTAAGTGGATGTCTTGCACAGTGGCCACAGGGATCCTGGAATGCTACGTGGATATCATCAATGGATTTCGCAAGGGGTTTCCATCCGGGGAAAGAACACCGACACATCTATATCACACATAATATGCCACCGATGAAAATAAAAGAAAATAATTTCGCGTATTTGCTCACGTGCAAACAGGGAGAGGGACTGTGGGTGAAGCATGAAGTCGAACTCCATGCCTATGCATCAGGTACAGACCTGTCACAATGTCCATCCATTTCGTTCGCTTGTGGCAATGGTGCCTGTGTGTCCCTGTCAGCCCGTTGTGACGGTACACCCGACTGTACAAATGGTCGGGATGAACAGAAATGTGCAGTGTGTAATGATATGGCATTTACGTGTGGCAACGGGGAATGTATTCATATAACACATGTGTGTGATGGTGTGGATCACTGTACCAATGGTCTCGATGAAGTGAATTGTGGCAATGAAAGAGCACTGCAGTATTTATGTCAAAATGGCATGTATGTGGCTGCAAAACATCGATGCACGGGCTCCAAATCTCCAGAAGCGTGTAGTGATGGCTCACATAATATTGGGTGTGAAACTTGTAAAGAGACAGCAGTCAATTGTGGCGATGGACAATGTATCCATGAGAAGGTGTTGTGTGATGGCGTAGTGGATTGCTACAACGAAGCTGATGAGATTAATTGTACATTTTCAACAAATGACGACACACTGTTGGATATAATCTCGTGTGAAAATTGTACAATTCGCACAACAAAATTCGATGACAATTCGACACAAAGTCTTGTGTACAACACGTCATTCGCGAAAGTCAGCAACAAACGGAGCATCACAAGTTCACCAACGATGTCACTCCTCTCCCTATGTTCCCACCTGTCCTCCCTCTGGCCTCCATGTCACCTTCCACACACGCCAAACTCGCACAGCAAATACAACTGTGACACACACGAACTAATCTGGGACCAGCATTCAAAGTACACCTCAATGCCCGTCGACACTCGCATACTGGATGGAAAGAGTGATTGTCCTGATGGAGTGGATGAGTCTGTATATGTGCAAAGTCTGCTACTGCATGAATCACAGGAGGATTGTGTTTATGGGTGGAGAATGATACCGACGAATAACATCCCGTATTGTAACGCGACAGCGAGGGTAATTGGTAATGATTTTGTATAAGGAATTCTTTTATGATTCGAACCTTCTTGCAGAAGTGCCGCTGTCGCTTGGAGATTGTCTTCGTGCGTGTGAATTCCTGGCGAATAATGATTATGGACGGGCTGTTGATATAGGGTTACCGTATCCCAAACTGTGGACGGGCAGGTGTAGATTTGCGTATTATGGAAATGGCCGGTGTCACCTGACAAATGGGTGCGTAAAGGAAGGAAATGTAGATGATCCGATGGTTTGTTTCGGTTCAAGGAACATCACTAATTACGCAGAAAAAATGTGAAGCAAAGAATATCAACTCATGCGCCCGTCTAATCTTTACCACAGTTTGTGCTGCTCAGCGACAATTCGATGCACACGCATTGCAAATCCAGACTTTGTACACTCGTGACGTGACGAAACGTCTGTCCACCCGTATAATCATGGATGCCCCGGCAAATTCAGCCGACTATTATCAACTGGCAAACGTACAAACATATGATGACACGTCCTACACAGTCAGTCTCATACCGAAAGTGCATTATAATCTCATTCGTGACTGTAATATGGACAATGTTACACCAAGACGGTGTGAATTACAATGCAGAAGAGGGTTTATTGAAAAACACTGCAGCAACTGTCTACCAGGTGTGTGTGTGTGTGTGCGGGTTCACAAAAATACGAATTTCAGCCACACTACCGTCAATCCTACTAACAGAGCACCATGAAAGCAACACTGAATATCGACATCATTGCACCCTGACTCAGTACGCCTCGTGTCTATCCGGAATGTCCGGGATTGAGATACAACAATACAAGCAATGTTCGGATGCCTGTCTGCCAGCGTGCAATCATTGGCAGTACGAACTGCGTGCACTGAGCGAACGCAGTTCTGACAATGGAGTGGGCATATTTATTCCGTACACGGAACACACAGAAATTAGACAACGTGTTTCCTTCACCTGGGACATGGTCATTGCAAATATTGGTGGGCTGATGGAGTTTTGGATTGGTGCTGGACTTGTCAGCTTTTTCCACATGTTCCTCTTTGTGGCCGGGAAGGTAATTCGGTTTTGTTCGAATTTAACATTTTTTTTTAAGATATCATCATCAATTGCACGTAAACTTGGCATGCGTAAATGGTTGCAAACGAATTCGCTTTCGCTACTCCTCTACAGAACAAATGTGCTGCTGGCGGGGAAATCGGATAAAGAAAAGGAAACAGATTTTGTTCCTTAGCAAATCATATTTGAACTGTACAAAGTCAAGATTTATTCAAGATTTGTCATGTTCAGAGAATCTTACTGATTTACAAAGATAAAAGCGTGTCTTAACAAACTATTTGCACAATTACAATTTGATCGAATTTCCTGCACGTTTCTATAACAGCTAAAACATTTTGGAAATTGCGTGAACATTAATAAATATTATTGTATAAAAATCGAAATTATAAGAATATCGTTCGCCCAATAAAAGTTAAGCTTTATCATCCAAAAGAAATGCAGAAACAATAACAAAATATCAATAATTTGTTGAAAACGTACAAATAATTGTGTCAAATGCGGCGTGGTAATAAACAAAACAAAGAATGACAAATCACAGAAAACCACAAATTCCTCACCTCACTTCTTGTTCCAATCATCGACGGCAATAGACCCAATAAGCGATGCCAGCGGCACAGAAGCAGATGAGAAGAAATCCGCCTGTCAGTCCTCCGATTATCGCACCCGATGGTCTGCAAAGGAAAGAATTTCAGTGGCTTAATACTTTCGAATTTTGCAACAGAATTTTTTCTTTTTAATTTTCAAACTTACTCCGAAGCGGCGTTTACACATTGGAGGAGTGCAATTAGTTGGATTATAAACATTATTAGAAACATTGACAACCAATTTCTGGACATTGTAGTCTGGTTTTCTATCACTAGTGACACAACTTTCTGTCTGTGACAAACACCGTGTGTGGTTTTGTCTGTTAGTCACCAAAGACATATATATACAAACATACAAATACAAATATGTTTATATACAGATATCTACGCGAACCACTGATTCATATGTTATGTGGCTTATAGCAATCGTTTTGTCAGCGAGGACTATTTTCTCAACAGTTACATTTAAAATATAGTGCAATCGAACGTTTTTAATGAAATAAAATGTTTGCAAAATCCATGTTTTGGAACAAGTTCATTTCTGAAACCAAGGTACGCAACTTCGGACCAAATCGAATGTTATAACTTCTATTAATTTTGAACCATTAAAGTATAATGTCAACACTCTTTGTCCCTTGATGTGTAGAACCGTTCGTCATTCCAATTGGTACAATAGCCATCCAAGCATCGTAGACGATTCTCGTCGATAATATTGTACCACCGGTGGAAGGGGAATACGACTCAACTGTAGTGCCGTCAGTACTTACGTCGCCCAAGATGAAAATCTCATCTGCAAATTAAAAATCATTATATTATAATATTATTTTAATCAATTATATTTAAAAATAATTATTCACATTTCACCTCCATACAAGACCATCTCATGTCCGCCTCTAATTTGTGCCATTGGTGCAACTTTTGTCCACGAATCCGATGACGCCGAATAAATCTGGCAATCGGGCACATAATGACTCGAACCGTTAATAAACGCCAATCCACCACAAATCAATGCACGATCGGTATCAAGTGCAACACCGGCATGATCACAAACAGAACCATCCGCGAGTGCCGTCTTGTTAATCCAATTCTGTCCATCGAACATACACACAGCACGGGGCAGATCATCCAAACAGTTCCTGCCAAATGAGTACACGCGATTGTGAAGTGTGAGCATAGAGAATGAGTAAATCGGTGCGGGTAACGGTGCAATCACGTTCCATGTCTGTGTTGCGTCATTGAATTGTTCACACTCTGCTATGATTGCTGATTCATTCCATCCACCGCAAACAAGAATCGTGTCATTGACAACTGTTGCTGCATGCAGGTATCTCGCGCTGTTCATAGGCACACCCAGTGTGCTTCTATTTGTTGCTGGATCAAATATCGTCACAGCGTTGGTTATTTCACTTGGGAACCCATTCCCGCCTCCAATGAAATACGCCTTTCCATTGAACAGCACGACTGCTTGACAGTAAAAATGGGGTAATCCAAGATCCACATTCGGTGTGTTGACAGGCGGATTGCCGGGCACGTATAACTGTGTCTTGCCATTTCGAGATCCATCCATTAGAATACCAGACCAGGCATAAAGTGTGCTTGTTGAGAATACTATTATCAGAATAGATCGAAACATTTTCAAGCTCTCGTGCATTGCTCCGACATTAATTTATTTTCACTCAACATATTCCACTAAAATATTTCAATTTTGTCTTGACAACACACAACAATAACACCTTAAAACTAGTAAGCAGCATGCTGTGTAATAACTGATTACGTACACAACAACAGTTTCACGGCAAAGGCGGCAATTTAAACGTTTAATTTCAAATGAAATCAAATCACTATTGGATAATATATATATCTGGACATCTGGATTATATATGGATTATCATTTAATGCGATTGAGTGTCAAAATGAAGAATAATTCAATTTTCAATTGATACTGCCGCCGTCCAGGCATCGTCCAGAATTCGAGTCGGTAATAACGTTCCACCGCGCTCCGGAGAATACAACTCAACTGTTGTTCCATCATTCACTGCATTGCCGAAGATGTAGATTTGGTCTGCAGAATAATTAAAAATATAAGTTTCAAGGGAAATAACTGTTAACAGTTCACCTTTAAACAAGATCATTGAATGACCGCCTCTGACTTGTGTCATTGGTGCAACTGTTGTCCACGAATCGTTAGATGCCAAATAGATTTGACAATCAGACACATAGTCACTTATGTCACCTTTGAATGTCATTCCACCACAGATCAATGCACGTGAGGTGTCAAGTGCTACACCAGCGTGATTACAAACAGAGCCACCAGTGAGCGCCGTCTTGGTAATCCAGTTCTGCCCATCGAACATGTAAACGGGTCGTGGAAGGTTCTTCATACAATCCCTGCCAAATGCGTACACGTGATTGTGCAATGTCACCATGGCAAAGGCATATATTTTCTTTGGCATTGCTCCAATCATACTCCACCTTTGTGTTGATGGCATGTACTGTTCACACGATGATAACTTTGTCGACTCATTCCATCCACCACAAATAATAATCGTGTCGTTGACAACAGTTGCCGCGTGATAGGCCCGTGCTATATTTATCGGTGTACCCGAGGTGCTTCTGTTTGTCAATGGATCGAATGTCCTCACCGCATTTGTTAATGGATATCCACCAATGAAATACGCCTTGGAGTGCAATATTACGGCAGCTTGACCAATGAGATGTGTCAATTCAAAGTCCACTCTTGATGAACTATTGGACGAGAGCAATTGTGTTCTGCTAAACCACCCATCCATTAGTATACCTGACCAGGCTTCTATGGAATACAGAGTCGAATACACGATCATGATTGTACGGCGCGGGTGCATTTTTGTGATATCTCCTAGCTGCACATTCACAGAACATTAACTGAAGTTTAAAGACTTTTAATCCTACAAATATTTCACTTAGGATACAACATCATAAGTAATTAAGTAAATGATTGACAACACTGTGAGAGGGAAACGCATGTATTAATAACTCGTTTATTTAGCGAATTTATAAATGGCTAAGTGGTGCTTGAAATGATAGACAGGCCGATAATGTGTAAAATAATCAACAAAACTATGTTCAGATCTCTATTTGATCCAATCACTTCTCATGAAATAATCAATAGCCGCAAGTTGTACATGTTCATAATACAGAAATGTTTGTTTTCATTTTGATTACTCCATCCTTTGTCCTTGTTGCATCGTACCGTGTGGATGTGTCTAATTAAACGAATTAAAAATATTTCAATTATCCATCCATTCACCCACCAACTGCCACAATGCCCACCCACGCATCGTACACAATGCCCACATCTAGCACTGTTCCGCCGGATATGGGTGAGTACTGTTCAACACTTGTTCCATTATCTACCGTTGTACCATCGCCGAAAATGTAGACTTGATCTGAGAGGGAGTTTGAACAAAACTCATTTATAAATACCCACCTTCAAACATGACCATTGAATGTCCGGATCGAACTTCAGCCATAGGCGCCATGCCTTCCCACGAGTCTGTGGATGCGGAGTAGATCTGACAATCGGGCACATATTGTGACCAATTGTCGACAAATGCCAATCCGCCACAAATCAGTGCACGATTAGTGTCCAGTGCAAGAGCGGCGTGATCGCAGATACTGCCACCTGGGAGGGATGTCTTGTTGAGCCAATTGTGTCCATCAAACATGTAAACGGGACGTGGTTCCGGACTTAAACAGTCACCGCCAAAGGAATACACTTGGTTGTTCAGTGTCACCAGTGCAACTTCAAACGCCGACAGAGGTAATGATGCTATCATATGCCATTTATTTGTCGCTGGAGTGTACTGTTCACATGATGATAGATTCACTGATCCACCACAAACAATGATCGTGTTATTCACAACTGTTGCCGCGTGATTACTTCTGCCTTCAATCAGTCTCGCTGCCGACTTGCTTTTATTTGTCGACGGATCAAACACCGTCACGCTATTTAGTCCCGTGTCGCCAGTCCTTCCACCAATGAAGTACGCCTTGCCATTCAACATTACAGCTGCTGGGGCAAGGTAATGTGGTAATCCGAACTTGACATTGGGTTTGTTGACAGCCGGCGTGCTGGGTATGTACAGCTGTGTGCCGCCGACACCGGATCCGTCGAGTAAAATACCAGACCAGGCGTGAAGTCCGGTCGTTGAAAATATCAACAAGACGAATGTGACCATGATCGATTCGCACATTTTTAGTGTTGTCAGTATATTTTGTTAGTGGATATTCAGAAATAATTCATGTCACAAGCCTATTTCGACTGACAGCGCTATTCAAATTTGTGTTTAAATACACACTATTAACACCCAGGCAGATAGAAATACATGCATAGTTTGTGTAATTACCGGGTTACGCTACGTACGTCACATGCTATTTCATAAGTTGTAAATATAAATGTGCTGGTGATTCATCATTGATGTGCAAATCATGGATACAATGTTTCATGAAAAGGATATTAAATTATGAAATTTGTTGTTTTCATTAAATGACGTATTTATCACGTGACTGAAATTGTATTATCCAATATTTTAAATCCCTTCGCACATTACTGTTATATACAGGTGAGGAGTATCAAATAATCGAGCTATGTGCAAGCATTCATATTTCGTCTACTTTAGCACAGACCACCAACAAAGATAAGTTACACTGTCAGGAGCAAAAGCCGTTTGTCAGATAAATTACGTCAAAAAGTTTGTAAACACAATCAATAAAACATCGGCCGTCGCTTTCAAATCTTCACGACGTAGGATTGCTGCACAATTGTGGTGTACTTTGTCTTTTGCCAATTTTTATGCCACCTTATCGCGATTGGTTTGCATATCGACATCTGCTTTGTCGGTATTTAATAACTGCACACATTTCTTGTGTCCTCTTCTTGCAGCCAACTGTAATGCAGTGTACCCATCATTTTGTTGTTTGTTGACATCTGCGCCATTGTCAATCAACAATTGCACACATTTATGGTGTCCATACAATGCAGCCCGTATTAATGCAGTCTCCCCATTATTGTTCTGTTTGTTGACATCTGCACCGTTGTCGATCAACAATTGCACACATTTATCGTGCCTATTCAATGCAGCCTGCATTAATGCAGTATCTCCTAAATTGTCCTGTTTGTTGACATCTGCACCATTGTCAATCAACAATTGCACACATTTATCGTGTCCACTCCGTACAGCCCCCATTAATACATTGTTCCCATCATTGCTCTGTTTGTTGACATCTGCACCGTTGTCAATCAACAATTGCACA